>Ga0137359_10004716_pt1 | contig 11213 bp, 10 predicted proteins | sample Mad1_40_16metaG_FD_108281 | JGI IMG/M metagenome (GOLD analysis project Ga0137359, IMG submission 108281) | Vadose zone soil microbial communities from Angelo Coast Range Reserve, California, USA - Mad1_40_16 metaG | ecosystem: Environmental > Terrestrial > Soil > Vadose zone | place: USA... | reverse complement strand
GATACGCGTACGCGGGTCGGACAGATCCTGCTAGCGGCCAGATGCAGCAAGGTGCCACCTGGATTTACGACAATGTCGAGCGTTTAGCAACCTTCGATGTCACACCATACGTAACACGTTAGGATTAGGAGAGGCCGCAACTGCTACACGACATGGTATCATTCCTCCACGCCAAAACGTATACTATGTAGACGAACAATAACAAGATAGAGACCTGAATCATTCTACCCAGAACAGGAGGCGATCATGTCGGAACCCCTGACCACCCCAGCAACGCCGGAACTGATTAAGCAGAAGCTAGCAGCCTTCAACGACTCTATGGCGAATTTGAAGCCAGTTTTCGTTTCGTGCAGGATGTGCACGGCCAGCAGCGTTTCACTTTATTTCCCGTTGCAAACTCGGTACGTTATCTACATGCACTCTGGGTATGTGAATGCAAAGACCGCTTGCTTAGCATTTACAAGAACATCAAGCGCTATGAAGGTAGCTACTGCCTTGAGCTTCTACGACGCTGGCAAGAAGGGGATACCGCTAGCGTGGTAGATTTCCTTAATCGCAAACTGGACATGTTGCCTTTTGCCGATATCACACGGCAGATCCACGAAGCCCGCTATGTGCTCCAGAATGAGGAGTGGGCGCAGCGTTTAGAGCATGGGCGACTCGTCCTGCTCAATCGTAGCATGAACCTGATGCAAGCCCTGGCCGCATTTTTTGCCTTGCCGGAGGATAAACTGCTGCAGGAAGTTCAGACAGCGTGTGCCCGCTACGAGCATAACCCCAGCCAGATCGAGGAACAACTGGCCGAGATGCAGACCTCCCTCCACGCCTATGTGCCTCACCAGCTCTTAGCCCAGCGCAACATGACCGTAATGAATAAGCTTGGCGTGAGTGTCTTAATCAGGCCCGCGGACCAGCCCGGAGAACGCTCATGGCGTGTCCTCGAGCCGACCGAATCGCCAGGCCCCTTTGCTGAACATAGGATGAGCGGATACGTAGCCTTATTATTGCCGAATCACAACAACGTTACAAGGCTGCGTTTTGTAGACCCTCCTGATCGCAGTTCATGAGTACTATGCGATGCAATCTGCTCATTTCCTGGTCAAAGCCGCACAGGTTGAAGTACAAGGTACAACCCTGATCACATGGTCTACGTAAATACATATGGATGATGAGTGGTGACATCACAAAATGTATCACGTAAAAAGATAGTATATTGCCGGTAGCATGGCAACATTCCATGCTACCGGCAGCAGGCAATAAAGAAAGAGAAATGCCCATGTTCTGGGGAATTGGACACGGTTTTATGCTACTGCTGCCTTTGTTTCTGCTTGGTCGGGTTTTCTTTTGGGTAATTTTGGTTCTACTGATCCTGGCCTTGATACGCCGGTTCGCCTCAAGAAACAGGCACTGGCATCCATATCAATGGCCAGGATATAAGCACTGGCATTCATACCAATGGCCAGGATATAACCCTGGCGTGCCGCCAACACCGCCTTTCCCAAATCCTGGCGTGCCGCCAACTCAGCTATCCGCATTAGAGATACTTCGCCAGCGTTATGCACGCGGTGAGATCGATGCAGCCACATTCGACCAGATGCGAGAACGTCTAGAGGCCTCAAGTGGACCCGGCCAGCAGTAGCAATCCTGGCTTCCATAGAACAATCATGGATGGATGAGACGAGGGGATGCGGGCATTCCCTCGTCTCATCCTGCATCTGGATGAATGTATGCTATTCGTTATGTTACGACGAAGTCCCTCCCGGCGGAGTCGACGCCGGCCCTGGAGGAGGATTCGTTGGCAATAACAAAGTAGGCCGTGACGGCTGAGAAAAATCAAAATCCGCCAGCAAGTTGCCCAGTATTGGCTCGTTCTCCCGCACATCAGGCCGTGGATCAGGCCTACCATCTGTCTTAGGATCGATGCGTTGCCCACCAAGGAAATCGTCTTCGATAAACTTCACATACGCATCAAAACTCAATGTCTGGTGATCGATATAACCTTTCCTGGCATAGGGGCTAATCACCAGGCCGGGCACGCGCAGACCGTAGCCGTTTTCGTCAACGTGAGGTGGCACAACATGATCGTAGAAGCCGCCCCCGTCACCCCACGCGAGGAAAATGGCCGTACTGCTCCAGTCCGGTCCCTGCATGATAGCGTTAATCAGACCTGTTACATATGCCTGTCCAGCGCTCACCAGTGCCGGGGGGTGCTCGCTGGTCTTCCCGTTGGGTGTAATCCAGGAAACAGCCGGCAGCGTGCCGTTTTTAGCGGCAGCATAGAATTGTGAGAGTTGCTGGATATTGCCAAGCTCGCCATCCTGCCTGACCGTATCGAAGTAGGGCAGCGGGTTCCAGATCTCAGGCGTTCCCGCGTGCTGCGGCTTGGCCTGGCAGAACATCGCATCGTCTTCACAGTCCGGCTGCGTTCCATCTGCTACGTAATACGCCCAGCTCACATTCGCCTTGTGCAGCAGGTACGTAAGATCGGTCCACGCATAGTCGGGCCTCTTCACAAGTCCTTGTTTGCGGCCCTGTCCCAGCGAAGTAGGGTTTTGCAACGCATTCTGGCAACTCATCGGGTTGCCCGGCTGGCTGCACTTGGCCGACCACTCCGACACCATGAAGAGGTGCTCGGGCAAGCTCCACGAAGCGTTAGGCTCAAACATGCGATCCTGGAGCACAAACTGTTCGGCGTAGGTCCAGTAATTGGGAATCTCGCGTGCGTCGTGGTAGCCCATCACATCAGGCTGCTGCTGGTTCAAGCTACAGTTAGGATCCAAATTGTTTTTGCATGCCTTCGCGCGACCCTGAATCTCCTGCTGGATGAAGCCATCCATCTTTCCCCCAGCGATGTCTGCGACTGCATTACTCGCTCCGTGCGGGCCACCGAAGTTCTTAGCATACGGATCATGGTAAGGTTTCACGCACCGGTTCGTAACAGCATCAGGCACGCAGACATTTGCAGGAATACCGTCCGCCCCCGGATACGTTCCAAAGTACGTATCGAACGAGCGATTCTCCTGCATGATCACAACAACATGCTTGATCTTGTGGATATCTCCGTTGCTACTTTGATTCTGGTTGGAGGAACCACCGCAAGCAGCCAGCGTATTTGTAGCGAAGAGAAAGGCCAGTGCCAGCGTAAAAAATCGCGCTGCTCCTTTGGGCCTCTTGCCTTTGTAAAGTTTCATACTATTTCGTTAATCTCCATAAAAGTCTCACAAATATTAGCAGAAAAGGGAGAGTCTGAGAGGGATGGGTCACCATCTCTGTTTCCTAATACTAGCAGAAAATCTTCAAGAATCACTCAAGATACAATAAGTATCTGCTCAAGATACACACATCCTCTATGCTTGACTTTTCTGCCGGACAAGGGGTAACTGACCAGACGTTTGGAGAGAAGACTTCCCGTGAGAGGACGTGAGCGGGGTCCTGGCTGTCATCCTGAGCGCAGCGCAGGATCTCTGCGGCAGGCTCGCCAGACCCTTCGCTGCGCTCAGGGTGACAGGCATTCTCTCCAAATGTCTGGTAACTGACGTGGGCCTCAGACAAAACAGCAAGTTTTGTGTTACCATAGATAAAGACAGTGTCCCTACGTGCTCAATTTACTCGGCATTTAGAATCAGGTGTTAAGGAGAACATCCATGAACGAAAAACGACCCTGGATTCTGGTTGCGGCCTGGTTTGGCACCATAGCCCTCCTCGGCCTGCTGAAACGCTCCCTCGAACGGCAGAAACCTACATAGGAGAAAAGTTGTGAAAAGCGGACGGCGCTACGAGCCCGCTTTTCACAACTTTTCTCCTATTTGATCAGATTTGACATACTCGCGCATAAGCGCTATAGTACAGGCAGTAGGTAAAATATACTGTCTTACCTCGTTAGGTGAGGCGGCTGTATGAACACAGGCCACTGATCGGAAACGTCGAGAGACGCCAACGATCAGGCCAGGTCTCGTCGGCATAAGGCGAGACCCGAAGTGGCTGGATAGTCGTGAGCTATCTTACGTCATACAGTGCCAAAGCTCAACTAGAGGGGGAAACATAGAACGCTCTTGTAATACCCCCTCTTGTAAGGGGGCATTTTTATGGACCCATGCCCCCACAAGGAGGTGTCCTATGAACAAAGTCGCTGTGACGCGGCAGCGCAAAGTGCGCCGCGTCTGGATGCGCCAACTCCTGATACTGCTTTCCGTAATCGGCCCTGGACTGATCACGGCCAACGTCGATAACGATGCTACCGGCATCACAGGCTATTCACTGGCAGGTGCACAATATGGTTATGGCCTGCTGTGGGCCATCGTGCTTGTCACATTCAGCCTTGCCGTCGTGCAGGAAATGGCGGCGCGCATGGGCGTCGTCACCGGTAAAGGATTGGCCGACTTGATTCGCGAAAAATTCGGCGTGCGCATCACCTTCTGGAGCATGCTGCTGCTGCTGGTCGCCAACGCCGCCACGACCGTAGCCGAATTCGCAGGCGTCGCGGGCGCCATGGATATCTTCGGCGTCAGCCCATATATAGCCGTTCCTGTGGCTGCAGTAGTTGTATGGGTGCTGGTGGTGCGCGGCAGCTATCGCTATGTCGAACGTATATTGCTGGCACTATGCCTGATCTACCTCAGCTATGTAATCAGCGGCTTTCTCGTTCATCCCAACTGGGGACAGGTTTTCCATGAAACGCTGTTTCCACCGCTACAACTCAACCAGGGCTACCTGCTTACCCTGGTAGCTGTCATCGGCACCACCATCGCGCCGTGGATGCAGTTCTACCAGCAGTCTGCGATCGCCGACAAGAATATCAAGATTTCCCATCTAGGTTACGAACAGATTGATACCTACGTCGGCTCATTCCTCACAGACTTCGTGGCCTTCTTTATCGTAATATGTACAGGAACGACCTTGTTTGTCCACCATATCCAGATCAACGAGGCCAAGGATGCTGCGTTAGCCCTGGCACCGCTCGTGCAGGGCAATGGACGGATCGCAGAGATCCTGTTCGGTATTGGTCTACTCAACGCCTCGCTGATGGCTGCCAGCGTCTTGCCGCTCTCCACCGCCTACTCGATTGCGGAAGCCTTCGGCTGGGAGCGCGGCGTCGGGCGCAGCTTCAGAGAGGCTCCACAGTTTCTGACACTCTACACCTTTATCATCGTAGTGGGCGCGGGCATCACCCTGTTTGTGCCCAGGGACCGCCTGGTCTTCGTGCTCAACCTGCCCAATGTAGTCGGCGGTATGCTCCTGCCCTTGATCCTTGTACTGATGATACTCCTCTGTAATGACCGCCGCCTGATGGGCCGTTTTGTCAATGGACGGCTAAAAAATGTGGTAGTCTGGGTCACGACCATCGTGATGACTGTCCTGACGTTGTTGATTATCCTAAGCACGATTTTTCCAGGCTTGTTTGGCGGGTAGCAATTGCCAGTGCGGCCATCCCCATGCCTTCGGATGGCCGCACTGGCAATTGCTCTCCTACTTGCAACCACCGCAACCCTCCAGCGTATATACCATGGAAAACCTCTTGTTCTTGCTTATCTTTGCCATCAAAGATGTTCCTGGTGCACATATGAAACGGAGGCAGTGATCAGCCATGTATCAACAGCCGGCACCTCAACCGCGTGATGAGCGCGAATGGCAATCCTCATCCTACATCGATCACGGAAGTAGTCCTGCATATGGCGAAGGGTACACGGGAAATCCTCAGTACAACGATCAATTGGCCGACGCAATCGCGCAGAGACTGCGCCTGGAATTCAGGGGTGGGTCGCAGCACCCCAGAGGAGCCACAGCTGGGCAACGCCTGGCTCTCGCCATTGTTTCGATAGCAATCCTCGTGCCATTGCTTGGTATCATTTTAGGGACCTCCATCTTCTCCGGGATTTTTTCAATCCTCGCGCTGGCCCTGGTTTGCCTTGCCATCATAGTCGTCAACATCATGTTCAACATCATGAACTGAAAGCAGTAGGATTAGTTGCAATTGTAACGGGCTGCGTTCTACACTAATTACTAGTGAATTACACCTCCCTATTTCTTTTCGCGGTTTTGAAAATCCTCGGTTATACAGACCAATCCCTATGGCAATTTCTGACGATCCCTTTTCGTCAAAAATGCCGGTTTTTTCCAAAGTGTTTTTGATCCTTAACACCTGGGCCAAAAGATCATCAGCATGAGGGCCATTTTGCAGATCAGCTTTTGAAAATGATCCTCAACATCGGTGCCAGTTGTTCCTCATCAGAGCAACCCACACATCACTGTATTCGCAGGAAGAGCACACGTCTTGCAACAAAAAACTCGGCAGCATCACGCCACCGAGTTCCTCGCCTTGAGTTGGAAAGGGTGAGAGAGGTCACTCACTCGCTTACCCGGGCGTGGGGATCACGCCAAGCTGTTGCATCTGATGGAAGGTATCCATCTCCATCCACCCTTCCACCGCCTTGCCGTCCACAATGCGGTCGATGACGACCCCTGTCACGGTCATCTGCTTGCCGGTTGGGCTGTGGCCCCGAAACATCCCCTGGTGAGTACCCTGCACTGACCAACGCGTCACGACCAGGTCTCCCTCGGCGATCTGTTCCTCAATCGTGGCGTGGAAGTCGGGGAAGGCGGCACGCGTCCTGACGATGTACTGCTTGTAGAACTCGCGGCTAGGTGGCTGGTTGGGAACCAGAGAGTGGTGACCAACATGGCCGGGGGCCATCAGCTCGTCCACTGTGGCCAGGTTCCCCTGGTTCCAGGCCTCTTCAATAAGACGCCGGGCAAGGGCCTTGTTGTCTTGGGTTGACATAGGAAAGACTCCTTTCTGAGTTGGTTCCTTTCTCGGATGGAGGAGGTCTGCACGAAACGCGAAAGACGATGTGATCTGAGTTGTATGCTCTTTGAGTTGCTGGCATTCCTCCTTTCTTCCTGGGCAGACGCAAGAACAGAGGGAGCGAGAGCGGAGCTCCAACCGTGCGGGGATACCCGCACCCCCTGGTGTTCTGTTAACAAGACCAAACTAGCGCAGACCAGCCGTTAGCCCGCCTCCGTTTGCAACAGTCGTTGCCGGAAGCGGTAGGACTCTCCAATGAACTCAAGAATGTATGCCTTTTTGTTGCAAGGATAGATAGATTCTCAAACTAAGAAGACATCCTCAGGGGATATCTTCTTTATGAAATACTCATCAGAGCCAGCGTAACATTTTGGAGCAAAATGCACAAGTGGCTCAGGTGTCGAGGAACACTTTTTTGAAAAACTGGCCCAGGTGATGAGGATCATCATTAGGGCCAGTTGGTGGCTCAAGTGCGGTATCAAAAACACCAAAATCTTCTTTTTCTAAAAATAGGCTGTATAACCACACTTTTGACAGGTTATAGGCTCTTCCAGAGGCAGTTATAGCGGTTTTTGATAAATTTGAGGCTAAACCTACATCGAAAAGGAAAATTGTGCGACGTGAGGACTGAGCAAGTAAAGATTTCAAAAGTAAACAGAACACCCGCCAGATTTTCTAGCGGGTGCTTTTTGTCCTTCAATCCCCAAAGGGAAGCCTCATCCATTGAGACTCCTGCCCTCATCATACGGCAGCAGAAGCCAAAAAAGCAGTTTCCACGTGGCTCCAGATCGATTTTGCACTTTAGGCATGGTTCAAAGTAAGCACAGATCAATGTGACAGTTTGAACAGTGAAACTAAAATGTTGCATAGCTCTACAAGCCCGTTTATGAACATCTGCTTTTAATCATTTGTCACATAGATTTGAATCTTGCCTTAAGAAATTAATGGAAGTATAAGTAAGTGCAACCTATACCCTAATAATTATTTAAACTTCATAAAAGTCAAGAGAGAGCCAAAAACAATTGACAGATCAAAATATCTCATGTTATCATAAGATCATCAGTATTACTCTCCTTATAGCCTCGTTCACATTGTAGGGCTATCTCACTGTATTGTCCACTGTCGCTCTCAGCGCACAATGTTAGGAGGAACAATGTCGTCCTTTATTTCTCGACTTCGGTGGCGAACCCGTGTTATCCCCGCACTTACCGTCGCTATTTTGCTCACCCTCGTAGCTTTTCCCGCGCTTGTTGCCTATGCTGCCACAGTACATCTCAGTACTGATCCTTTCACACAGGTTACTTGTGCGGCCTCAGCCACCACAAACCACCATACCGAAGTGGAACCGGACACGTACTCGAATGGTTCAACCATTGTCGCCACTTTCCAAGTGGGACGTATCTTTGATGGAGGCAGCTGCGACACTGGTTTTGCTACGTCCACGAATAATGGAGCGACGTGGACAAGTGGCCTGCTCCCCGGGATCACCAAATACGCCGCTGGAGGTCCTAATGATCGGGCTACTGATCCTTCAGTGGCCTATGACGCCAGGCATGGCGTGTGGCTCATCTCATCGTTAACGCTTTTGGAGGCAGGTGGCGTTCACGGCAATAGCGTTGTGACCAGCCGTTCAACAGATGGTCTCACATGGAGCAATCCCTTCACGACAGCTACCGGGAGCGATTTGGATAAGAACTGGATCGTTTGTGACAATACGGCAACAAGTCCCTTCTACGGCAACTGTTACACAGAATGGGATAATCATGGAGCCGGCAACCTTCTCCAAATGAGTACCTCTTCTGATGGTGGCCAAACATGGGGTGCTCCAAAGACCAATAATACTGGAGTCATCGGCGGACAACCCGTTGTGCGCCCAGATGGCACCGTGATTGTGCCGATTGATAACGCCAACGAGACGGCTATAGGTGCCTTTAATTCCACCAATGGAGGGGCCAGCTGGAGCGCGGTCACCACCATCGCAACGATCAAACATCATACCGTGGCAGGGAATCTGCGCGAGGGCCCCCTACCATCAGCCGAGATTGATGGAGCGGGGACGGTCTATGTGACCTGGAATGACTGTCGCTTTCGCCGTGCTTGTAAAGTAAATGATCTTGTCATCAGTCATTCGCTCAATAGCACCGGTACCTCCTGGTCTTCTGTAAGCCGGGTACCCATCGATGCGACCAACAGTGGCATTGATCATTTCATTCCTGGCCTGGCCGTCAACAAAGCGACGTCAGGGAGTACGGCTCAACTGGGTTTGACCTATTACTTCTACCCATCTGGCAGCACACAATTGAGTGTTGGCTTCATTTCCTCGACAAACGCAGGGAGTACCTGGAGTACGCCACAGACCATCATCAGTGGGATGCCCACCGGTTGGACAGCGACTACGAGCCAGGGACGCATGGTTGGCGATTATATCTCCACTTCGTATGATGCGAATGGACTGGCACATGGTGTCTTCGCCACCGCCTCTGCTCCAACCAGTGGTACGAACTGCTCAGATGTACCCGACAATTGTGCCGAACCGACGGATACCTTCACCTCTGGCCTTGCGGCTAGCGGCAGCGCTTCCTCGACCGGTGATCCCGTCTTAGTCGGCGGGAACGGCGGGAACTCCAGTAGTTTGTGGAATGTGATGCTCAATAATGGGAGGAAGCACCGCGACTAGCGTAGTGGTTTGAGCAAAGCACGATGACGAGATGCTATCGGCGATTGCGTTGAAAAGAGGAAGAGGGCGTTGCATATACCCGCAACGCCCTCTTCCTGTCCCTGGTCAAAAAAGTGGTACTTTTAGCCTTCCGGTAGTTTTGGAACAATGAGAGTATGTCGCTTATTGGTTATGCCCGGGTTTCGACCCAGGACCAACATTTGCACCTGCAACAGGACGCTCTGAACTTAATGCAACAACCAAGCAGCATATTGACAAATATTACGCTATTTGCTACTATTGCGCTAATCGCACGATATACTATGAATATAACAAATACATCTGTTACAGAGAAAAGCGTTCCCTCTTTTGAAGCACGACGCCACTTCGGAAAACTCATTGATGACGTCAAAGCAGGCGATAAATTCGTGATAAAAGAACATGGGCAGCCAGTCGCCGCCATTGTTCCCCAGCATGATTTTTCCAGGCTTGTTTGGCGGGTAGCAATTGCCAGTGCGGGATTTTTTCAATCCTCGCGCTGGCCCTGGTTTGCCTTGCCATCATGGTCGTCAACATCATGTTCAACATGATGAACTGAAAGCGGTGGGGTTAGTTGCAATTGTAACGAGCTGCGTTCTACACTAATTACTAGTGAATTTAAACGTAGTTCCACCAAGAATCGGGAGCTAGTGGCGATGACCACCCGCGTGGGGGTGGGGACGCTTGCGTCGCCCCGGCTGGAGCAGCAAGTAGCCCCGATTCTTGCTGCAACCATTACACGTCCTCACCAGGACTCAAGACAAGGAGATTCCCCATGATCGCAACCTTGCAGGACCAATTCGGAGAGAAAGTCAGCTTCGATCCGGCCATACTCGAAGCCCATGGTCGGGATAGTAGCTATCCAGTAATACAGCCGCCCGAAGCGGTAGTCTTTGCTGAATCTGTGGAGGACGTGCAGAAAGTTCTGGCCTGGTGCCGTACAAACCGTATGCCGCTAATTCCCTTTGGTGTCGGTTCCAGCCTCGAAGGGCACGTTACCCCTATTTCACCAGCAATTAGCCTCGATTTCTCCCGTATGAAACGCGTCCTCGACATACGCCCCCAGGATTTCCTCGTCACAGTCGAGCCCGGCATCACGCGCGAGGAGCTCGATAGCGCTCTCCAGGATACCGGACTCTTCTTCCCGGTAGACCCTGGCGCTAATGCCACGCTAGGCGGCATGGCAGCGACCAATGCCAGCGGCACAACCACAGTCAGGTACGGGGGCATGCGGCAAAACGTCGCAGAACTGGAGGTAGTGCTGGCGAATGGTGAAGTTCTCCATCTCGGTCGTTCCGTGCGCAAGACCAGCAGCGGCTACGACCTCAAGGACCTCTTCATCGGTTCTGGCGGTACCCTTGGCATAATCACCCGCCTCGTCCTCAGATTATACCCTGTTCCGACCTTCGTGCACACCCTACGCGTCTTCTTTCCCGGCCTTGTAGAAGCCGCCGAAGCCGCTTATCGCATCATGGCAAGCGCCCTTCCCGTCGCCCGGCTCGAACTCCTGGACGAACTCAGCATCAAAGTCATCAACCGCGATCTGCAGCGCAACTATCTTGAGAAGCCCGCGCTCTTCCTCGAATTTCACTCCTCCACCGGGGAAGCAATCGAAGCAGAGTCCGAACTCGTGGATAAGATCGTGCGCAAGACTGGGGCGCTTGACATCAACATAGCCAGACATGCACAGGATCGTGCCGACCAGTGGGAAGCGCG
>Ga0137359_10004714_pt1 | contig 11217 bp, 5 predicted proteins | sample Mad1_40_16metaG_FD_108281 | JGI IMG/M metagenome (GOLD analysis project Ga0137359, IMG submission 108281) | Vadose zone soil microbial communities from Angelo Coast Range Reserve, California, USA - Mad1_40_16 metaG | ecosystem: Environmental > Terrestrial > Soil > Vadose zone | place: USA... | reverse complement strand
GGCCTCTCCGGCGTACCAGATTGCGACCCACGGTTACATTGTCATCATTCAGGATGTTCGCGGGCGGTACAGCTCAGAAGGGGAATTCTATCCATGCCGCCACGAGTCTGCCGACGGCTACGACGCGGTTGAATGGGCTGCCGCGCTGCCGTACTCGAACGGAAAAGTCGGAATGATGGGCGGTTCCTATGTCGGCGCGACGCAAATGCTTGCTGCGATTGTCCATCCGCCGCATCTTGCGGGAATCTGCCCGGTGGTGACGGCCAGCAACTATCACGAAAACTGGACATATCAAGGTGGAGCGCTTGAACAGTGGTTCGACCAAAACTGGGCGACCCAACTGGCGACCAACACGCTGTGGCGATTGATCGAGAAAGACACCAACGCGCTGGTAGGCGCACCTACTCTTCCGCTAAGGCAATATCCGGCGTTCAATTACGCCGCGCTTCCGGCGGGCGCCGCGGCAACCGCGGAAATCGCGCCGTACTATCTCGATTGGCTCGCACATCCCTCCTATGACGCGTATTGGAAGCAGTGGTCGATCGAGGAGCATTTTTCGGATGTTCAAGTCCCGGCGCTGCATATCGGCGGCTGGTACGACATTTTTCTGGGCGGCACACTCAGGAATTACATGGGGATTAAGGCGCACGGCGGCACCGACGCGGCACGCAACGGTCAGCGCCTGTTGATACAAATCGGCGGGCACGCCGGATTTGGGCGGCGCATCGGCGACGTTGAATTCGGCGACGAAGCGCTTAAATTCTCTTCCACAAGTGTTGTCATTGATTGGTACGACTATCTGTTCAAAGGCGTGCAGAATGAGTTTGCCACGGAAGGGTCCGCGGCCGCAGGCAAGCCCGTGCACATTTTTGTGATGGGCGAGAACAAGTACCACCAGGAGTCCGATTGGCCTCCGCCGGAAGGTAAAGCCACTCGCTACTACCTGCACTCTGGCGGCTCGGCCAATTCCCTGCGCGGCGACGGCGTTCTCTCTTCGGCGCCGCCAAAAAAAGAAACCTCGGATAAATTCACATACGATCCGGCAAATCCTGTGCCTACGATCGGCGGATCGCTCTGTTGCGATGCCCAGCACTATGAGCCGGGGCCGCGCGACCAGCGGGCTGCTGAAAATCGCAGCGACGTCCTTGTTTATTCCACCAAGCCGCTTGTCGACGACATGGAAGTGACCGGCCCGGTTTCGCTGGAGCTGTGGGCCAAATCGTCTGCGGTGGATACTGACTTTACCGCAAAGCTTATGGACGTATCGCCTGACGGCTTTGCCACCAATCTGACCGACGGAATTCTGCGCATGCGCTATCGCGATTCTCAGGAAAAGCCGGTGCTGATGAATCCAAATCAGGTCTACAAAATTTCGGTGGATCTGTGGGCCACCAGCAACGTATTCAAGAAGGGCCACCTCATCCGGCTGGAAGTTTCCAGTAGCAATTTCCCACGCTTCGATCGCAACCTGAATACCGGCGCGGATCAGGCGACCGGCCGGGAGTTTGTGTCAGCCGTCAACACCATCCTTCATGACGACGAGCACCCTTCGGCACTCATCGTTCCGGCGATGCCGGTCGCAGCTGCGCCACGATGACTCTTAGCCATCGGTCGGCGAGCCGCGGTCATCTGGCCAAAAGCCTGACGTAACCGGGTTGAGTAAGTCCCCTTTTCGAAGACACAACATCCCCTGGTTGAATTCACCGGCCTCAGCGACCCGCTATATCGCTCTTTGAATCCGCCTTCGTCCACTCGATTTCCTCGGCCCCACCAGCACTTTCAGGCCGACCGAAAACCTTGCTACCAAAGAAAAGTGTAACGAATCTTGTAAATCAAGAGATTTCTCTTGACGAAGCAAACGCGCTGCTATATAGCTATGCCACGGAATGGCCCTTTGGGCCAAGTGGTTCATCTCGAATCTGATTGGAAGAATGGTTGTGGGGTGTTAGATAGCAGCCATCTGGGGGAGCAACTAATGAAAAACAGCTTGCGAGCGGTTCTTGGGGTGGTGGTCGTTTTGGCGCTTGCCTTCAGCGGAGCCCACGCAGTAATGGCACAAGAAGTAACTGCTACGGTGACCGGAACGGTTGTCGATAGCAGCGGTTCGGCGGTAGCTGGGGCTGTGGTTAACGTGAAGTCAGTCGAACGGGGAATCGTGTATTCGGCGACGACCAACGAGTCGGGCTTGTACCGCGTTGCACAATTGCCGGTCGGCAATTATGAAGTCAGAGTGGAAAAGGTAGGGTTTGCTTCTGCGGCTTACCCGGCCTTTACTCTCTCGTTGAACCAGGTTGCTCGTATCGATGTCCAACTGAAGGTCGGCCAGGTAACCGAAACGGTTGAAGTAACCGGGGCAGCGCCTGTTCTGAAGACTGAGTCAACACAGGTGGATACGATTATCGACGCGGCTACCAACGATAACCTGCCCCTGGCGTCACGAAATTACGTCCAATTAACTCTGCTTGCACCTGGGTCTGTGTCGACCGACCCCAGCAGCTTCAGCAGCGGCAACAACACTGGCGGTTATGGAGCGCGTCCGCTGATTAACGGCAACCGCGAGCAGGCCAACAATTTCCTGCTCGACGGCATGGACAACAACCAGGTGTCGGATAACCTCTTGGGTTATACGCCGTCGCCTGATGCAATTGAGGAGTTCAACCTGATCACCAACAACGCCCCAGCCGAGTTCGGTAATTTCATGGGCGGGATTGTCAGCGCGGCCATCAAGTCGGGCAGCAACAGCTTTCACGGCGACGCTTGGGAATTTTTCCGCAACGACAAATTGAATGCGAACAGCTGGTCAAATAATCTTCACACGACTGGTGGAGTCTGGGATCCGCTTCCAAAAGCCAAATTGCGCTGGAATATGTTTGGCGCCACCTTGGGCGGTCCTGTCTTAAACCAGAAATTGTTCTTCTTCGCAGACTACCAGGGCCAGCGTTTCGATGTGCCAAGCTCTAGCAGCTCATTTACCGTTTACACAGACGCCGAGCGGCAAGGTGACTTCAGCGCACTGTGCACAGGTGGATTCAGCGCGAGCGGACTTTGCAATTCAACCACCGGCGCAAACGTCCAGCTCTACAATCCTTGTGCGGCCAATACCGGATTCAATGGCGTGAAATGCACCACCGCTGGCGCGAGCCGTCAACCGTTCGCTTTTAACCAGGTCTGCGGCATTGCGGTGGCCGTAGGGACACCGTGTCCCGCGGCTGATAGCATGATCAGCCCGGTGGCAGCCGCTTTGTTTGCCTCTGCGCTGTATCCAAAAGCTATCGGTACCAGCCTGCAAAACAACGCGATTAACACCAGTGTCTCGGCCTTCAACGTAGACCAGGGCGATTTTAAGGTCGACTACAAGGCCACTGATAAGGACAACATTTCGGGCCGGTATACCCGAGCCTATCAGAATAACCCGTCTACAAGTTCTCAGCCGTTGTTCGGTAACGGCTTTTCAACCACACCGATTTACAACATCGTCGGCGATTGGGCCCGAGTGATCAGGCCGAACCTGCTGAATGATGCGCGCTTTGGCTGGAGCCATGTCACTCTGAATAGCGGCAATAGCTTCGATTCGAGTGTCGGCGCATTCGGCAATACCCTTGGCATCGGGAATGGCAATCCCGCGGGCGTCAATGGACTCTTATCGCTCAGCTTCAGCAATTCGGCCGTGACGAGCCTAGGACAAGCGGAGCAAACCCAAAGCTTCGATGACCACGTCTGGCAGGCCGAAGACTCCGTAACCTGGACGCGAGGCGCGCACAACTTCAAATTCGGCGGCCAATACTTCCGCCAGATCATCAAAACGTTTTATGCCGGCAATAATGGTGAGCTTGGCCTGATGGATTTTGACGGCCGGTTCACCAGCAACGTCATCGGCAGTGGCGGCAGCGGCGCCGGAGATGGTGGTGCGGACTTCTTCCTCGGATTCCCCTTTCAATATGGCCGTGGTATCAGTACCGGCCAAACCTGGCAGCAGTGGAGCAATATCTTTGCCTTCTACGGCCAAGATACTTGGCGCGTCTCGTCGCACCTGACCTTGAATCTGGGGTTGCGGTATGAGGCGCACAGTCCCTGGGAGGAAACCAACAACCACCAGGCGAATTACAATTTCGCCACCGGCAATATTGACCTCGCCGGTCAGGGCGGAGCCAGCAGAGCTCTCTATAGCGGCTTCTACGGCGGAAAGGACTTCCAACCGCGTATCGGGTTTGCGTACACGCCCGGAGGACGGTTTGCCCACACCGTTGTGCGCGGCGCGTTTACCATCTCTTCTTATCTGGAAGGGACAGGTACCAATCTGCGCCTGACCCTCAATGCGCCTTTTGTGCCGGCCGAAATCAATCAGATCTATAACAACAAGGAATTGCCGGATACGACCACTTCAGACGGAATTGTAGGCTCGGCGGCGGGGGCATCCTGCGCAGCGCCATTGTATGCGTGCTATGCCGGTGCCTTTCTCCGCGTGTGGGATCCGAAGGTGCAGCCGGCTATCGACGATCAGTGGAATCTGACAATCCAACACCAATTCTGGGGGGATACTACATTCCAGATTGGATACGTCGGTCAGCGCGCAACTCACTTAATGGTGCCGTTCGACTACGCACAGCGCGTCTCGCTTCCCAATTCCTCTTGCGGGACACCTCCGTGCACCGCACCCAGCCCGTTCTTTGCCAAGAATCCGGATCTTTATAGCGCCCTCGGCAACTACGCCCCCGGTGCAACCGTTTCCGGCACCCAGTCCAACGGAACCATGGGGTACAACTCGTTGCAGGCGGTCCTACAAAAACAAATGACCCAAGGCTTGCAATACCAGGTCTCGTACACTTTCTCCAAGTGCATGTCCGATAGCACCGGTTACTATGGCGCCTGGAATAACGCCTCCAGCGCATCGGCATACTGGCAGAACGTCTACGATCAAAAGGCGGAGTGGGCGCCATGTTATTATGACGCCACCCACGTCATATCGGCCTATGCGATTTATGAGCTACCATTTGGCAAAGGCAAGAAATTTGGTGGCAATAACAAAGCAGTTAACGCAGTCATCGGAGGATGGCAGGTTAGCCCGATCATCAGTTGGCGCACCGGCTGGCCGCTGCCTGTTTCCGGAACGGACAAATCCGGGACGTTCGGGCGTGGTGGGCGCGCCGATTGCCTTAGTCTCCCCTCAACTGGAATGACGCCGATCAACCAGACGAGTTTTCCAGACACTGGCGGCATCCAGTGGTTCACCAACAACGGAAACTTCGCCCAACCAGCCGTCGGAACCTTCGGCAATTGCGCCCCGCAGTTATCAGGGCTGCGAACGCCGCATTACTCCGATGTAGACCTAGGTTTGCAGAAGAACTTCCTACTGACAGAGCGGTTCAGGCTGCAGTTCCGAACCGACTTCATCAATGCGTTTAACCATGTACAGCTGAACGTGCCTGGCACGAGTATTGGCGCTAACATGGGGCAGATTACCGGCGCTCAACCCTCAAGGAACATCCAATTGGCGCTGAAGCTCTACTACTAAGCGTAAACCGCGTATAGTGAGGCAGGCGATCACCCCCGCCTGCCTCATTTTCTTTTCGCACTGGAGTTCAGAGAGGCACGTTCAAGAGCGGAAGCGCCCAATGCAAATGTCTAGATACGTAGGTACGGTCGCGGTTCTTGCCCTCTTAAGTGCTTTTTTGTGGTCCGAACCCGCCATTTTGGCTCAGCAAGCGAGAGTCACTGGTGCACCCGCCGCCGCGTCAGGCTTATCCCCGGATAGAGCGCTCGCGTTGGCAGAACAAGGGCATTGCCAGGAGAGCCTTTCCGCTCTGAAACGGGCTATGAGCAGCCAGATCCCGGGGGAAACCAGAAAAAGGGCCGGCATCGTTGGATTGCGCTGCTCCTTGACTTTGGATGATCGCGATTCCACCGCCGACTTTATCCGCCTCCTTCACAAACAATTTGGTCGTGACCCCGACGTGCTTTTTATCCTCGTCCATGCCTACTCCGATTTATCGACCCGAACGGCCCAGGATCTCGGACGCACAGCCCCACAATCCATCCCGGCACACAAGCTCAATGCCGAGGCACTGGAGATGCAAGGAAAGTGGGAACCCGCTCAGCTTGAGTATGAAGGCATGATCGAAAAGGAACCTGATGCTCCCGGGATTCACTTCTTGCTTGGCAGGCTGCTGCTCTCGCGCCCTGATGCCGGTCCCGACGCCGCGGAACGCGCGAAGCAGGCATTCCTGAAAGAACTTGAGATTGATCCCAATAATGCGGGGGCCCACTACGTCTTGGGAGAACTCGCCCGGCGCGACGACAAATGGGATGAGGCAATCTCCCGGTTTTCCCAGGCCGCAAAGCTCGATTCCAATTTCGCGGAAGCCTACCTGGGCTGGGGGGTTTGTCTGGTCACCGTTAAGAGATACCAAGACGCGATTCCGCCTTTGCGCGTGGCAGAACGTCTGACGCCTGGAAATCCCGCAATCCACCACGCGCTGGCCACCGCTTTGGAGCGATCCGGTCACAAGGAAGAAGCAGAAAAGGAATTTGCGATTCACCGAAGCCTCGATTCTGCGAGGCCAACGGAGCCAGCCCCTGAGAAGCCACAATAATTTTCGGATGCTAAAACTTGGAAACTCTAAGATTTGCTCGGCACGGACTGAATGAAAATGGCAAGTGGGATTCGTGCACCGAAACTAGCACGGCGCGATTTCGTCTCCAATATGGCGGTAGGGGCGATGCTCGCGCCCAGATGGCCGGGATTTTTCTTGCCCGAGACACCGCAATTCCCCTTCGAGGAAATTCCCCCTGAGAAAAGTGGGATCCGATGGGTTCACTCGAACGGAAAGTCACCCGAAAAATATCTTCCTGAAACCTCAGGAGCAGGCTGCGCATTTCTGGATTATGACAACGACGGCTGGATGGACATCTACCTGGTAAACAGCGGCAAGTGCGATTTTTTCAATCCGAACCTGCCGTTGCGAAACGCTCTGTATAGGAACAATCGCGACGGCACGTTCACCGACGTAACCGAAAAAGCCGGTGTGGCCGCGGGCGGCTTTGGCCAGGGCGTCGCGGTTGGGGACTACGACGGCGACGGTTTTCCGGACCTTTATGTCACGCAGTACGGCCGCAGCATCCTGTATCACAACAACCGCGACGGCACGTTTTCCGACGTAACCGAAAAAGCGGGAGTCGCCGCTCCCGGTTGGGCTTCCAGTGCCGTCTGGTTTGACTACGACAATGACGGCCGCCTTGATCTTTTCGTAGGGCGCTTCGTGGATTTCAGCAAGGAACTCAACAAACCCTGCGGAATCCATGATGACGGCCGCCATCACTATTGCATTCCCAAAATTTATTCGCCCATGCCCAGCTGGCTGTTCCACAACAACGGTGATGGCACGTTTACCGACGTCAGCAAGGAGTCCGGCATCGCCAGCCACCTCGGCAAGGTATGGGGCGTGGTAGCGACCGATATCAACAACGACGGACTGATCGACTTGTGGGTAAGCAACGACACGGTTGCTAATTTTCTTTTCGTCAATCGTGGCAAGGGAAAATTCGATGAGATCGCCACGAGTGCCGGCGTTGCTTACAGTGATGGCGGCCGGGCGCGCTCCGGCATGGGCGTGGACTCCGCCGATTTCAATAATGATGGATGGACGGGCCTGTTCGTGGCGAACCTCGACCGCGAAATGTTCGCCATGTACAAAAACAATCATGACGAAACATTTGACGACGTAGCGCTTCCTTCCGGTATCGGCAGGGCCACAAAATTCATGAGTGGCTGGGGTGCGAAATTCTTCGACTACGATAATGATGGTGAACTTGACCTGTTCCTTGCGAACGGCAATCCGGATGACCTCATCGAGTCGCTCCACGGTGAAGTAACGTACGAAGAGCCGCTCTTGCTGTTTCACAACAACGGGAAATCATTCGAAGACGTCAGCGCAAAGAGCGGGCCGATTTTTGCCGCGAAAATGTCGTACCGCGGCTTGGCTCTCGGCGACTTCAATAACGACGGCGCCGTCGACGTCCTGATTTCCGTAAACAACGGTGCGCCAGTGCTACTTCGGAATAATGCGGCTCGGCAAAACCACTGGCTGGGAATTCGTCTGATCGGAAAGAGGTCGAATCCGGATGCTATTGGCGCTATCGTCTCCTACAAGGCCGGAGATCTGATACGCAAGCGCCAAAAGGTAGGCGGAGGCAGCTATCTCTCGGCCCATGACCCGCGCATGGTTTTGGGATTGGGGAAACGAACGGCAATCGATTCCCTCGAGGTGCAGTGGCCGCAGCCGGGGCGTGGAATACAGCGCTTCACCGATCTTCCCATCGACCGGTACATCACCATTGTGGAAGGAGAACCAAAGTGGCAGTAGTTAAACGCTCGGTCGCAGGCTTCACTATTCTCTTAGCCGCGATATTCTGTTTCGCGGGACATTCACGTTCGCAGGAACCGGTGCGTTCCCAGGAACCGGCTGGTGCGCACCCTACATTTACCAAGGATGTCGCGCCGATTCTGCAGAAACATTGCCAGACCTGCCATCGGCCGGGTGAAGCGGCTCCTTTTTCCATGCTGACTTATGAAGACACGCTCCCTTGGGCCGCCGTGATGAAGATGGTGGTAACCAAGAAAATCATGCCGCCCTGGTACGCCGACCCCCGCTACGGGCATTTTGCCAACGAGCGATCGTTGTCTGCGGATGAAATTCGCACTTTGGTGACGTGGGTCAACGGAGGTGCGCAAAAAGGCGCCTCAGAGGACATGCCGCCTCCCGTGAAAGATTTTGTGCAGGGCTGGGGCATCTCCGCTCCAGATATTGTGTTTCAACTTCCCAAACCTTTCTCAGTCCCTGCTGCCGGCGTCATGGACTATCAGTACGTGATCGTTCCGACCGGTTTTACGGAAGACAAATGGGTGCAAGCACTCGAAGTGCGCCCTACTGATCGCGCCGTAGTGCACCACATCATCGCGTATCTTCGCGAACCTGGCTCCGCCTATTTCAAGGACCAGAAGCCCGGTGTATTCTTTACCGCACCTCCAAAAACCGATGGCAAAACTGACACCAGCGCGCTGCCCAGCGATTTCTTGGTTGGCTACGCTCCTGGACAGCCCGCCGAAATTCTGCGCGCTGGCGAAGGCAAGCTCATCAAGGCAGGTTCGGACATCGTCTTCGAAGTGCATTACACGCCAAACGGAAAGCCTACCACCGACCAGACCAAGCTTGGCCTCGTCCTTTCGAAATCCGCGCCTAAAGACCGTATCTTGACGCTCTCCGCCTCAAACGGAACCTTCAAAATTCCCCCCGGCGACCCAGACTACAAAGTGGACGCATCATTCGAGGTACAGAAGCCCGTTACACTGGTCGCCCTGCACCCGCACATGCACGCGCGCGGCAAGTCCTTTGAATATCGGCTGACCTTTCCTGACGGCAAAACCGAAACCATTCTGAGCGTTCCGGCCTACAACTGGCATTGGCAGCTTTGGTACAACCTTGTCGATCCAATTGAACTGCCGCAAGGCACAAAAATTGAGTGCACCGCCCATTTTGACAATTCGCCCAACAATCCGGAAAACCCGGATCCCACCAAGGCCGTCATCTGGGGCCAGCAAAGCTGGGATGAAATGATGGTCGGCTTTTTCAACCTGAGATTTGACGCGGCTATGCCGGCGAAGGAAATCTCTTCGCCAGGATCGGTGCACGTTCACTGATATGTTCCGACTCGGCCGCAACTCGCATGCCAGGGTGCTCCGGCAATTCCTTGCGCTCGCTCTGATGTCCTGCTTCGCAGGGCACCTTGCGGCCGCGCCCCTCTCCGCCGCTCTCCTCACCGCTATGGAGGACAAGAAAGTTCTATTTCATGTGCTCGCACTCGCCGAACACGGTGGCATTCACAAACCATTCGTGGATGCGGCCAAGGTCTGGCTCGACAAGCTGTCGAGCGAAAACAATTTCACCGTGGACTACATCGAAGACACCGAAAAGATCGACGACGCATTCCTCGCGAAATATAACCTGTTCATCCAGTTGAACTATCCTCCCTACAATTGGACCGATAAGGCGCAAACCGCCTTCATCAAATACATTGAACAAGGCAAAGGCGGCTGGATCGGATTTCACCACGCCACTTTATTAGGGGAGTTCGACGGATTTCAGATCTGGCCGTGGTTTCACCAGTTTATGGGCGGCATCCGATTCAAGGATTACATCGCAACCTTTGTCACCGGTGCGGTCACGGTCGAGGACAGAAATCATCCCGTGATGAAAGGGGTTCCGTCGCCGTTCGTAATCGAGAACGAGGAATGGTATACCTACGACACCACCCCGCGGCCGAATGTCCACGTGCTTGCCAGCGTAGATGAAAAGACTTATACGCCCGCCACCGACAAGAAGATGGGCGATCATCCGGTGATCTGGACCAACGAACACATGAAAGCCAGGAATGTTTACATTTTCATGGGTCATCGCCCTGAACACTTCAACAATCCGTCGTTCACTCGGATTTTCGGTAATGCCATTTTTTGGGCAGCCGGGCAGCAGGAGCTTCGTCAGTGATAAACCAAGCTGGAATTCGAATCAAAGTTCGCCGCAGAACATTCTTGTCTGCCGTAACTTACGCCATGGTCATGGCTGCTCTTGCCCTGGTTTTCTCAAAGGGATTCGCCAGTGCAGCGGAGCCAGCATTCAAAGTTTTGGTGTTCTACTCGACCGATGTCGAGCCGGATCACGTCAAGACCGCCAAAGACGCCCTCGCTTTCTACAAAGACTTGGCGGCAAAGCATAACTTTCAACTCGACACCACCACCGACTGGAACAAGCTCAACGAAAACGATTTGAAAGCGTATCGCCTGATCCTGTGGCTCAACGACTTCCCTAAGACTTCCGAGCAACGAGCGGCTTTCGAAAATTACATGGAACACGGCGGCGGATGGATTGGCTTTCATGTCGCTGCATACAATGACAAAGACACCCATTGGCCGTGGTTCGTTCAGTTTCTCGGCGGCGCCGTGTTTTACACCAACAATTGGCCCGTCCTGCCAGCGAAATTGACCATCGATGATCCAACGCACCCTGTGACCAGGGGATTGCCCGCAACTTACCAGTCTCCTGCAAATGAGTGGTATCTCTGGAAGCCCAGTCCTCGGCTCAACCAGGATGTCCGCGTTCTCCTGACGCTCGATCCGTCCAACTACCCGATCGGGAAAAAGGACATCATCACCGAAGGCGATCTTCC
>Ga0137359_10004713_pt1 | contig 11217 bp, 7 predicted proteins | sample Mad1_40_16metaG_FD_108281 | JGI IMG/M metagenome (GOLD analysis project Ga0137359, IMG submission 108281) | Vadose zone soil microbial communities from Angelo Coast Range Reserve, California, USA - Mad1_40_16 metaG | ecosystem: Environmental > Terrestrial > Soil > Vadose zone | place: USA... | reverse complement strand
CGTCACGGTGGCCAGAGCCGCAGCCAGAATTTCGTTTGTCACATAATGCGCCAGGTATAAATGCATGGGTAGAAACGCTGCGAGCAAAAGGCCGACGAGTGCAGCTCGCAACGGAACGAGCAGCCGCAAACTCAGAAAGACAAAGACGAATTGGGCGATGCCCAGTAGTGCCCCGACCGAGCGCAGAACGAAGATCGACGCCTGATCGTTGATGGACAGTTTGCACCCTGAAAGTATTCCGGCGGCGATTAAGTAATAGAGTGGCGGCTGATACATTTCCCAGCCTTCGGTCGGCAAGGGCAACGCGCGCTTTTCCTGGATATAAGTGATGTATTTGAGATGCTCTGCCGAATCGAAGCCGGCGTGAAACGGCAACAGCCGGACGTTGTTCCAGAATAAACAAAGCCACAACGCTGCAATTAGGAAGACCACTCCTTGTTCCAACCACGGCTTCGTTGATTTGTTAAAACAGACGCGCCGGATCGAACCGGCGACCGCAGCGAGCGCGACCAGAAAAATCCATACCAGCCAATTATTCCGCATTGCATCGAGAGTGCGCGGGCCGCCCGCAATTGGATTACCGGGCCCGGGAATTTTCGCGGTCGACGCCAGTGCGGAATTACGCCACGACGAACCCGCACAGGACGCCTGCCAGGTTTCGTCACTGCGTAACCCGAAGTGATTAGCGTCGATTTTGAGCCAGAGCGCGGGTGGGCCGTTGTGATTGAACACGCGCGCCTCGATAAGGTTCGTGCCGACGTGCAAGTGCTCGGCGACATCGGTGCTCACGACGTCTTTCCAGTTGCGATTCGGCTCAAATTGAATGGAAGCGCCGTTGATTTTTACTTCGGCGCGCCGCATTGCACGAATGCTCAAACGCGCTGTTGCCGGCTGTACCGGCAAAAGAAACTCGCGCCTGAATGTCGTGTCGAAGCTGGCGAACCAATGCGCGCGTGCATCAAGGGCAGCGGGAAAAACGATCCACTCTGCGCCTCGATCGCGCGGCAAAAAATTGATCGCCTGATCATTCCGCGCGATCCACGCCAGGATCGACATCACTGCGGCTGCAAATGCGAAGATCAAAATCGCTCGAAACCTCGGTTTGTGGAGAGCTAACATTGCCGATGGAACTTTTAGCACGTTTCTCTAGCGGAAGTTACACCCGAGCTTTAGATCATCTCGGCGCCCGAACGACCGGTGTTGTGCATGAATCACTTGCCAGTACGTTTGATCGAACATTCTCCGACCATTGCGTGTCTCACCAGACCGTATGAAATCTACGCAGGAAATTACGCAGGAAGTGCGAGAACTGGGCCAATGGATTCCGGCTCTCCGACATCAAGTCGCTCACGTTGTAGTCGGCCAGAAATATCTGGTCGACCGCCTTGTGCTGGGCCTGCTCGCGAATGGCCACCTCCTCCTTGAAGGCGTTCCTGGGCTGGCAAAAACGCTCACGGTCAAAACAATGGCCTCATGCATTCAAACTGGGTTTCAAAGATTGCAGTTCACGCCTGATCTTTTGCCGGCGGATTTGATTGGGACCCTCATTTACAATCCGCGCACCGGCGAATTTACAACGAAACTCGGACCGATCTTTTCCAACTTGATCCTCGCCGACGAAATCAATCGCGCGCCCGCCAAAGTTCAGAGCGCGTTGCTCGAGGCGATGCAGGAACGGCAGGTCACAATCGGAGAGCAAACCTATCCCCTTTCCGATCCGTTTCTTGTTCTAGCGACGCAAAACCCGATTGAACAGGAAGGAACATACCAGTTGCCCGAGGCGCAGCTCGATCGCTTCATGTTCAAGTTGAACATCGGTTATCCGCAAAAATCCGAGGAGCGAAACATCCTCGATCTAATGGCGACCTCGTCGCCGGATTTGCGAGTTAATCCTGTGATTGAGCCACAGCAAATCATCGCCGCACGCGACGTGGTTAACAGCATTTACATCGACGATCGGGTGAAGGACTACATCGTGGACGTCGTCTGGGCGACGCGAGAACCGGCGGCGTATAATCTGCGACTGGAAGGTCTCATTCGTTACGGCGCTTCACCGCGTGCGACCATTTATCTTGCCCTTGGCGCGCGCGCTCACGCGTTCCTCAACGGCCGCGGCTACGTTACGCCCCAGGACGTAAAAAGCATTGGGCCCGACGTATTGCGGCACCGAATCATTGTCAGTTACGAGGCCGAGGCAGAAGCGGTCACCAGCGAGACGATCGTCGAGCGAATCTTCGCAGGTTTGCCGGTGCCGTGATCCAGATCACCCGTGGAAGCGGCCGAGATTCTTAAAAAGATCAGGACACTCGAGATCAAGACCCGCGGGCTGGTCGAGACTGCCTTTGCGGGCGATTACCATAGCGTCTTCAAGGGCCGCGGCATGAATTTTGAAGATGTACGCGAATATCAGCCGGGCGATGAGATCCGTTCAATCGATTGGAACGTCACGGCGCGAATGGGCACCGCGTTCGTTAAAAAATTCACCGAGGAGCGCGAACTAACAGTGATGCTGGTTGTGGATGTCAGCGCTTCTGGAAATTTTGGCAGCACAACACAATCCAAACGCGAGCTGGCGGCAGAGGTTGCGTGTCTGCTCGCGTTCAGCGCGATCAGGAACAATGACAAGGTTGGCCTGATCCTTTTCACTGATCGAGTCGAGCTTTTTATTCCACCAAAAAAAGGCCGGTCTCACACGCTGCGACTTATCCGCGAGATTCTGTTTTTCCAACCGCAGGGTCGCGGCACAGAACCGGCGCTGGCACTTGATTACCTGAACAAGATCGTAACCCGACGCGCGGTCGTTTTTTTCATCTCGGATTTTCAGGCGCCCGATTTTTCGCGATCGCTAGCTGTGAGCGGGCGACGGCACGATTTCGTAGCCATCCACATTAACGACGAACGAGAAAAAGCGTTGCCAAACATCGGCATTATCACCTTGGAGGACGCCGAGACCGGGGATCAGGTCGAGATCAACACAGCTGATCGCAAAACGCGCGCTCTCTTTATGGGCCTTGTCCAAGGGCGCGACACAGAACTTTCCCACACGCTTCGGCGGAATAATATTGATGCGATCACGCTGCAAACCGGAAAGGACTATTTGCCGGCGCTTCGCTCGTTTTTCAAACAACGCGAACGCCGGATCGGTGTTCGATGAGGAAAGGGTAATGCGTAAACCACTGAAGGGCGTGGTCATCCGGCCGCTTCAACGCTTCAACGCTTCAAGGGAAATCTAGATGTCGACGTTATCGTTATCACTGCTCGCCGCCGAGGAATTCCACGACATTGCACCACCAGTGGACTATTCACTAATTCCTCCCTGGTTGGTTTTTGTCGGAGTTTTCGTCGCGCTCTCGCTTCTCGGCCTGGTAGCCTGGTTGTTTGCGAGGCGCCGCAAACCGCCCGCGCCGCCGAAGTTGCCGCGCGAGATCGCACTCGAAGAGCTCGAACGAATCAGTAGCGAAATTGAAAGGATGACCCCGTATCAATTCAGCATTCGCGTCTCCGATATTTTGCGAAAATATGTGACGCACCAGTACGGCCTGCCGGCGACGCGACAAACTTCCATCGAGTTTCTGACTGCGCTGGCAAAAGCGTCCCCATTCTCCACTGACGACAAATCGTTGCTCGAGGATTTTTTGAATCGCTGCGACCTGATCAAGTTCGCGCGGTACGAAGCGACAATCTCGGACAGCGAATTGCTACTCCAAGAAGGGATTCGTTTTGTGAAAGGAGGTCAACTTGCGACTGTTTGAGTGGTGGCCAGCAAATAGCGCGTTGACGTTCGCGCACCCGTGGCTGCTTCTGCTGCTCCTGGGAATCCCGTTGCTGGCATATTTGCGTGGAAAACGCGGCCCGGCTGCGGCGCTCACTTATTCATCGACAGCAAGCCTTCGGGCAATCGGAAAACAAAGCGCGGCGCGCGCAGGGAAAATTCTGCGAACACTGTTGCTGGCTTCGCTGGCGATCTTCGTAGTTGGGCTCGCACGTCCGCAACTCGGCAAGAGTCTTACCCAGATCGAGGCGAGCGGGATCGACATTATGCTCGTGCTCGATGTGTCCGGGTCGATGTTGACGAAGGATTTCACGATCGGTGGACAAGAAGCGACGCGAGTGGATGCGATCCGCGAAGTCACACGGAAATTTATCGAGGAACGGCCGAATGATCGGATCGGCATCATCGCGTTCGCCGGTCGTCCGTACGTCGTAAGCCCGATGACGCTGGATCACGATTGGCTTCTGCAAAACCTGGATCGAGTGCGGATAGGCCTCGTCGAAGACGGCACTGCGATTGGATCAGCCATGGCAGCGGCTGCCAATCGGTTAAATGATAAACGCTCAAAGAGTAACGTGCTCGTCCTGTTGACCGATGGAGAGAACAACGCCGGCAAAATTCCACCAAACACTGCCGCCGAGGCAGTGAAGGCCTTAAAAATTCATTTCTATGCCATTGGAGCTGGCATCAACGGAATTGCACCGGCGCCGATCTTCACTAACCGAGGACCATTAACCGATGCGCTAGGTAATATTCTCTACGAAAACCAGCGCGTAGAGTTTAACGAGACCGGGCTGAGGGAGGTTGCGAAAATTGCGGACGGGAAATTCTTTCGAGCGACTGACACGCAATCGCTCGAACAAATTTACAACGACATAGACAAGCTGGAGAAATCGACGGTCAGCGTAAAAAAATATCAGCAATACCGCGATCTATTTCCGTTGTGCCTTATGGGTGGATGCGGGCTGTTGCTCGCGCAAATTTTGTTATCCCAAACGACCTGGAAGAAGCTGCCATGACCACTCCGCTTCAACGTCTTAACAATTCAACGATTTAACGAATTCCATGAGCTTCGGCGCACCAGAATGGCTTTGGGGATTGTTGCTCGTCCCGCTCCTGATTGTCCTTTTTGTCCGCGCGGAGCGTCGCGGACACCAGCGGCTGCAGGAGTTCGTTTCAGCGCGCTTGCTTCCGCAGCTTGCCGGAACGGTGAATCGGCCGCGGCGGATGATAAGATTTGCACTCCAGTTGCTTGGGCTCTCCCTGGCCCTTGTGAGTCTGGCGCAACCCCGTTGGGGTTACACGTTTGAGGATGTAAAGCGTAAAGGGCTCGATCTGCTGATCGCCGTCGATACATCGCGCAGCATGCTTTCCAATGACGTCCAGCCCAACCGGCTCGAACGCGTCAAGCTTGCGATGCAAGATTTGATCAACGAACTCCAAGGCGACCGTGTCGGTCTGATTGCTTTTGCGGGCCGCGCTTTTTTGCAAGCACCACTTACGATTGATTACGATGCCGTAGTTGAGGCCATCAATGATCTGGACACGAAGACGATTCCCGAAGGCGGCACGAACATCTCCAGCGCCATTTCTCTTGCCACGCAAAGTTTCGGCAAAAGCGCAACGGGGAATCGAGCGCTGATTATCTTTACCGATGGCGAGGAATTAAGCGGTGATGCTGTAAAGACGGCAAAAGAAGCGGCTGACGCGGGCGTGCGAATCTTCACGGTAGGCGTCGGAACACCGCAGGGCTCGCTCATTCCCGTCACTGGTGACGATGGCCAAACAGCCTTCGTGAAGGACTCGGCCGGCCAGGTCGTGAAATCAAAGCTGGACGACAAACGTTTGCGCGAAATCGCGCAGGCTACTGGCGGGTTTTATGTTCATCTGGAAAGCGGTCCGCGCACGATGCAGCAAGTTCAAAGTGAAGGGTTGGCCAAAATGCAGGCTGCGGAAATGGATGTGCGTTTATCACGCCGTCCAATTGAGCGTTACGAATGGCCGCTGAGCGCGGCGTTGATTGCTCTCGCGTTGTCGATCCTGATTCCGGAGCGCAAACGCGCACGCGAACGACGCTACATTCCTGCTCCCGTCAAGACTGCGGGCGCGACGGCCGCCCTCCTAATCTTTGTCAGTTCATTTGCGTTTGCCGCCGCCCCGGGAATTGACGCGTATCGCGAGGGCAAATTCGAAGATGCGTACAGCCAATTTCAGCAGACGTTGAAATCGCATCCGGAATCCCGCGCTGACGACAAGCTCCAATTCGATTCGGGTGCGGCGGCTTACAAATTAAAGGATTATAATAAAGCGCTCGAATCGTTCAGTCAGGCCTTGCTCACGCGCGATACTGGTTTGCAAGGAAAGGGCCATTACAATCTCGGCAACACGCTTTATCAGCGCGGCGAAACGGAGAAGACGGACGAAAAGAAGCTTAGCGATTGGACAAATGCGCTCGACCATTATCAACAAACACTAAAGCTCGATCCGAACGATAAGGACGCCAAAGACAACTACGATTACGTCAAAAAGAAGATCGAGGAGCTGAAAAACAAGAAATCACAACAACAGCCCTCCCCTTCCCCATCCCCGCAGCAAAAGAACAAACAGAATCAACAGAACAAGCAAGATCAGCAGCAACAGCAAAATCAGGACCAAAAGCAGCAAAACCAGCAGCAGCAGAATAAAGAGCAACAGCAGAACCAGCAGCAACAACAGCAACAGCAAGATCAGCAGCAGCAGAATCAACAACAACAACAGCAGCAGCAGCAGGGCCAGGGCCAGCAAGAGAAAAAGGATCAGCAGTCACAGGATCAACAGTCGCAAAACGAATCCGGCAGCGACAAAGAGCAAAAGGAACAAAAGCAGAACGAGCAATCTCAGGCTAAGAACGAACCACAAAAGAAACAACAGCAACAGCCCAGCGAGAGCCCTTCTCCGTCGCCAGGCGCTGAAAAGCGGCAGGCCAATCAGCCTTCACCGTCACCCGGGCAACGGCAAGCTGAACAATCACCCAGCCCAGGCGAAGGAGAAAATGAGACGGCCTCGCCATCACCGGGAGAAGGAGAAAATGAGATGCCCTCGCCATCACCGGGAGAAGGTGGTGACGAAAACTCGACTCCGTCTGCTACTCCATCGGACTCTCCGCAGAAAAAATTCGCCGGAGAAGTGAAAGGGGCCGGAGGGGATAAATCGCAAAAGCCGCCCGATAAAAACGCGCAGATTGCGGAAGCTGAATCAGAAAAAGAAGGTCAGATGAGCGAACGCCAGGCCCTCGCGCTGCTTGAATCGATGAAAGACGAAGAGGCACGAGTTCAACTTGATGAACGCAAAGTAAAGCGCCGTGTCTATAATGACTGGTGAGGGCCAAGGGTGGATCGTTGAGAGTTAATAGCTGATGGAGATGTCGATGCGCTGTCGAATCTTATTTGTAGCGTTCGCCGCAATCGCGGCTGCGCAGTTTGCGCGCGCCGATTCGCCGAGTGTCACAGCAGTGTTGAGCAATTCGGAGGCGGTTGTTGGCGAAACGGTTGAGCTACAGATCAAGGTAACCGGCCCTGGAGATGCGAGACCGCCGGAAGAAATTTCAATCGACGGCTTGGAGATTCACGGTACTGGAACATCGCGGCAGTTCGAAATACACAACTTCAACACCAATTCTAGCGTGACGTACAATTATACCGTCCTGCCGCTGAGGGCCGGCCGGTTCACGATCCCGCCGCAAATAGTCCGCGCCGGAGGCAAGTTGCTACGGAGTCCCGAACTGATATTAAACGTCGCTGATTCGTCTGGCGGTTCATCTAGCGCCCGGCCGAGTCGTGGCCGGCAGAGCCAACCAACCAGAGCAGGTGATCTGCTTTTCGCCGAATTGATTGTGCCGAAGAAGATTGCCTACGTTGGCGAGATTGTTCCTGTTCAGATCCGGATGGGGTTTGACCCGCGCGTTCGCCCAAGGCTCATCGAGCCACCTGAAATCACCGGACAAGGATTCACCGCCCAGAAATTACAGCAATCCGGACAAAGTTCAGAAACGATCAATGGCAGACCTTACGACGTGGTCACATATAAAACTGCAATCGCTGCCGCGCGCGCCGGAAAATTCGAGTTAGGGCCCGTCAAGGCGAAGGCGCAAGTCATAATTCCTCGAGCACGAAGCGCGCCGCGATCTCGTTCGCGCTCGCCGTTCGACCTGTTCGATCTGGATGACCCGTTTTCTGATCCATTCTTTAGTAATCCGTTCGCCCAAGTTGGTGAGCGGCGCGAGGTAGAGATCAAGAGCGACTCCGTAGCGCTCGAAGTAAAGCCCTTGCCGCCAAATGCGCCGCCCAGTTTTTCAGGCGCAATTGGGAATTTCGTAATGACGACGGATGCAAACCCCAAGAGTGTGCAGGTGGGCGATCCCATCACCGTCACAAGTGCAATCTCGGGCCGTGGCAATTTCGATCGCGTCAATCCGCCAGTGCTCGAAGACGACCGGGGCTGGCACAAATATCCGCCGTCTTCCAAGTTCAAGCAGGATGACGAAGTCGGTATCAGTGGCACAAAAACTTTCGAGACGGTGCTTTCGCCCAACGAGAAAAAGCAAACTGTGCCACTGCTCGCATTCTCGTATTTCGATCCAGCGAAAGAACAATATGTGACACTTCGCAGCGACCCAATTGCGATCGCTGTTCAAGGCGAAGCGGCTGCGACGCAAAATGTTGCGGCCAGCCAACCGGCATCACCCAGCCCGGCAATAGCTGTCGCTCCACAAGGAACGCAGAAACCGCAGGATATTTTGTATCAATTGACCGATCGGCCAGCAACGGCGGAATCATTCACGCCGCTCTACACGCGCCCGGTTTTTTGGACCGCCCAGTTAGTCCCGTTCCTCGCGCTGATTGGATTCGCGGGTTGGAAAATTCGAAGAGCGCGAATCGACAATCGAGAGGCCAGGCGCATCTCTGCCCTGCAACATGAAGCGGCTGAACTGATGCACAAATTGCGTCGTAACGCCGCATCACCGCGAGAATATTATGCCGAAGCCTCCAGAGTCGTTCGCGTAAAAGCCGCGCTGGCGTCCGGCGGCGGAGGAGTCGATCCGAACGTGGTAGATGCGGAAACTGCGGCAGACACTTTCAAACTCAACAACGAGTCGCGCGACCAGTTGCGCCGTCTATTCGAGCAGAGCGACGAGTGGCAATACAGCGGAGCACACAATGGCCCGGCAACGATCTCGCCGGAAAACCGCCGCGAGGTGCTGGAGTTGATTGAAAATCTAAAATGAAGATACGCGCTTCCCTGATTGCTTTTCTTTTCTGCGCGCTCGCGATTCCCCCAGTATTGGCGCAAGCAGACGTCGAGTTTGCAAAGGCAAACGAAGAATTCGCCCAAGGCCATTTTAAAGAAGCGATCTCCGGTTACGAGGCGCTAATCCGCGCCGGACAATGGAGCGCAAACGTGTTTTACGATCTCGGCAACGCTTATTTCCGCACGGGCGACTTTGGACGCGCGATTTTGAATTACGAACGCGCGCTTGCCTTGCAGCGGCATCATCCCGAAGCGACGGCAAATTTGCAGATCGCACGCGACGAAGCGCATGCTCTGGAGATCCAGCCGAGCTGGCTGGAGCGCTATCTGCAGTTTGCGAGTGTCAATCAGTACACGATTACCGCCGCCGTCGCTTTTTGGATCGCAGCGTTTTGTTTGACGGCGTTGATTTTCAAGCGTCGCCGGTCGGCTGCGAGGGTTGCCTTTCTGCTTGTGATGCTTCTGGTGTTTGCCGGAGCGATCTTTGCTATCTGGCAACTCGAGCGCGGCAGCACAGGCAGCGCACTTGCTGTTGTTGTAGGCAAAGACGTACAAGCGCGCCTGGCGACCGCAGACACAGCGAATAGCGTCCTGGCATTGCCTCCCGGCAGTGAGGTCAAAATTCTGAGCATGCGCGGCGATTGGACCTACGCAGCGCTACCAAATAATCTGCGCGGTTGGATCCCAGCGAAGAACGCCGAACTCGTGCGATTGTAGCCTGCTTCCGTAACACTGGATTTCGCCCAGGCGTCTGACACACATTCATTTAGCGCCAAAGGCGCAGCACTCAGTGCCAAGCTGGGGCAACGTCCCAGGATTCGTAGAGGCCCAAAACGCCAGCGCTAAAAGCGCGACTCACTCGGGGGGCTGATTCAGCCGCCAATCTGAATCGCGCTTTCAGCGCTTCGTTGACTTTTTAATCGGGATCCCCGGGGCGATGCCCCAGGCTAGCACTAGAACAGCGCCTTTGGCGCTGAAGAGGGAGCGTCTAACACAGACGCACTGCAATAGGGCGTTCGCTCGGTGTTTGCGGCGATCTGAAATTGCCGCTACAGAAATTGTATGAATCCTGCGATGGAAATGCCACCGACGAGAAGGCCCTGAAGATCAATCTAGATGCAACCAAGTATGGGACCTTCGCAGAAATTGGCGCCGGCCAGGAAGTCGCACGCCGATTTTTTCGCATCGGCGGCGCAGCCGGCACGATTGCCAAAACGATGTCGGCGTACGACATGACGTTTAGCGACGCAATCTATGGCCCGACCCAGCGGTATGTCAGTCGCGCCCGTCTGCAAACAATGCTCGATCACGAGTACGATCTTCTGATCGAGCGGCTCGATGCAAAATTTGGTCGAGAAAAAACATTTTTCGCTTTTGCAGACACGGTTGCAGCGCGGAGTTTTAAACAGCGCAGCGAATCTCACGGCTGGCTGGGTGTTCGATTTCAACCTGAACCACGCGGCCAACCGAGCCAGATTATTATCCACGTTCGCTTGCTCGACGAACCCATCGTCGACCAACAGGAAGCGCTCGGGGTCATCGGCGTGAATCTCCTTTTCGGCGCGTTCTACCATCGCCAGCCGGAGAAATTGATTTCGTCCCTTCAGGAAAATCTCGCTCCCGGAAGAATCGAAGTGGACATGATCAAATTTTCCGGACCGATATTTCAAAGCGTCGACAACCGGTTAATGAGTTTGCAGTTGGTCAGCCAGGGTTTGACGAATGCGGTAATGTTCAAGGCCGATGGCGAGACGGTTCAGCCAGCCGAGGTCTTCTACAAGAAGGCAATCCTGGTTGAGCGCGGGAGTTTTCGACCTGTTACCTACGCCACGAACGATATGCTCGACGGAGCGCGCCGCGTATTTCTGAAGCACTGCGATTGCTCAGAAGACGACGTGGTCGTGCTCATGGAGATGACGCTCGAACATTTGCTTGCCGGCGGACAGCTTGATCACGCCGATTTCCTCGCCCGCGTGGATATTCTCGGCGCACTCGGACGAACTGTTTTAATCTCGAGGTTCCGCGAATATTACCGACTCGCGGGATATCTCTTTCGTTACACGAACGGAAGTATCGGCCTGGTGATGGGCGTGCCAAGCTTGATCGAGATTTTCGACGCAAAATATTACACGAACCTCGAAGGAGGAATTCTCGAAGCG
>Ga0137359_10004711_pt1 | contig 11219 bp, 15 predicted proteins | sample Mad1_40_16metaG_FD_108281 | JGI IMG/M metagenome (GOLD analysis project Ga0137359, IMG submission 108281) | Vadose zone soil microbial communities from Angelo Coast Range Reserve, California, USA - Mad1_40_16 metaG | ecosystem: Environmental > Terrestrial > Soil > Vadose zone | place: USA... | reverse complement strand
CTTGAAGAGCAGAGGCAACGCTATGGTTTCTGCGTATATGATCGCGCCAAGAGTGCCAGTCACGACGCACAAGAAATCCACGCGCGATGGTCTGAAATCCAAGAACATCGGGTAATGAGAACTCCAGGCGCTTAATCTGCTCTCGGTGACGATTTCGTGACAGAGCTGCGCGAGCCAATGCCTGGAAACCGCCAACTGACCTCGCGACTTCAACTTTAGACAAGGTCTTGTGCAATGCTTCGTGACGATGTTGCGCTAGATTGGCTCGTGCGCGTGCTTGAAGTTGGACGATGATTGGAGTTGCTTTCCGCAATCCCCGGATAAGGACTAGGAGCCGCTTGCGCGCCAAGTATGTCCGAACGGCCGCCTGAATACGGACCACGATGTCCGTGATATTCTCCAATTTTGCAAGCTGAGTGCCTATTCGCCTTCGCACCAACACGCCAGCTGCCTGTGCTTGGAGTGAAATGATGGATCCGTCCAGACGGTCCAATGCATTGAGTTGCCTGGCTATGGCCGCCCTTCGTATGGCGCCTCGAGCTGCTGCTTGGAGTTTGACAACAGAGCCAAATACCTTCTCGGTGGAGAACACTTTCATTAGTTGATTCCGCTTTCGTAGAACGATGCGCGCGCGAGTCTGTGCCTGCATCTTCGTGATCGAAACGACACTGCGCTGAAAAGCTGAGCGTAGCATGGCAAGGCGCCGGCGAACTAGAAATCCCCTAATTTGCGCTTGAATCTTGACAACTTCCCGAGAGCGGCCTTTGATTCGTCTGGTCCACGCATGCCATCGCCGTCGCAGAAGACAGGCGCGACATGCAGCCTGCAGTGAAACAACCCACGGTAGTAGACGAGTTTGCTGTTCCCGATAATAGGAAACGGCACGTCGAACAAGGACTCCCCTGCATTGCGCCTGGGCGCGGACAATATATCTTTGAGCTAGCTGAAGGTGGGCCGCTTGCGTTGCCTGGGCCTTTCTTGCAAGAAACCCACGAGCGAGTGTCTGAACTGATATGATAGAGGACTCATTCTCCAACAGAAGGCGATCGCGTACTGAGAATACATGAGTCACCAATGCGAACATAGTAGGTAAGATGAGCTGACTTTCTTCCTCGGTCTCTTCTGGCTCCTCATTAATCTCCAAGGCAAGTTCTCTGCCAACGTTTCCAAAGTTCGGCATGGGCACACCAGCGTCCTTGAGGCCTTTCTGTGTCTTTTGAAGTTGATCATCCGAGAATTGCAGACGGCCAATCAAGTTGCCAATCCGTTCAGCCAGGCCGCGACGAGCAAGGAGGTGGCTATAAGTACGCGAGAATCAGCTAGTACGACTTGTGATATGGAGACCATCTGGTACCTTAGTGCATGGATGCAGTAAATGACTTTAGGGAGGTTTTTCTTCTCGTAAAGATCTGTGAGTTCGAAGATAAAGCTCTTTTCCAAGCTGTTAGTACTTTAATGGGCCAAGAGAATATTACCACGGACCTCAGGGAGACCAACGTGCCTTACAAAGTTGAAGAAGTAGTTGATATTGTCTGAATGCCGAAAATCGAGTTTGGGGGCTTCGTAAATTCTACGAACGACAGCTTCACCCTGAAATACCCTGACGAGTTTGGCGAGCACAACGCCGTTCCGTAACGATTCTTCCATGTCTACGACTCCGAACCCAAGCTCTTCTCCAAGACAACCTTCGATCCACTGTTGTGCCTCACCGACGTGACAAAGGTACTCATAAGCTTGCATAAGGTGGCGTTGAGTATCTGCCCAGAGACCTCGCGTACTTCGTGGCGTGGAGAGAGGGGACGAAGTGGGAGAGGTAAGAACTTTGTCGCGGGATAGTTTAAGTCGCCCAGGAATACCAGCAACGCCATCTGGGGTTGTCGGACCAGTAGCAACAGCTTCCCGAGGTTCGCGTTGCTTGATAGCTGCTCTTCTCTCGAGACGTTGTTCTCTCCATCTTTGCCTCTCGCTCCCCGCCTTCTCCTCGCGTTGCAATTGTGCATCATCATCCGCCACCCAGTCATCATCTGCGTCCCCGCTGGCAATCCTAGGGAGGTGTCGTCCCAGCTTCCGCCCGACGATGAGGTTTTCGCCGTAAGTCGATGCCTTCTTGCTGGTCATATATGGGCTCTTGTACGGGCTCTTGTACGGAGTAGGGCGCATGGCTGGTGGTGGTATCGTACTAGACTGGAATTCTTCGGGAAGGGAGTCTTGGAATGCCTCAGCTCTCGACGAGGTATTGCCGACAAAGCTGAAAGGAATATCCCGAGAGCGAGAGCGAGAACTTGATATCACACGGGGTGACGGAGAGGATGGTTCCATCTCAGGGTGATCGATATTGGTCAGGAGATCTTCGTACACAGAGGTAGGGCGGATGCGACCTGAGGTAGATAAGTCCTTTCGGGAAGGACTGATGCGCCAAGAAGGTGACTCGTCCTTCAACGGGGTTGAAAATACATCAAAAGATGCGGATGATCTTGTGGCCGCTTTCGAAGGGACATCATCCACAGTACGAGCACGTGAGCGTGCAACAGTCAAAGAAGGTGAGTCTTTGTTACTGTCACCGGACGCTGCCGGCAGAATGGTAGCAGGAATTGAAGTTTGCCGAGTGGAAGATGGAAGGCGAATCCGGTGTGGTACGTCGGTAAGTGAGCTGGCATCAGAAGACGGAGACACAGGGTCTGGGTTGATCACGGTAATACCGGTTGAATTCGGTGACAACGGCGAGGCGACTATCGGGGCAGGTGTTGTACGAGGTTTGGGATAAGGAGTCCGCTGAGCATCACCAAGGACCTGCGTTCGTGATGATAAAAGAGGCGAAACTTCTATGGAGCCTGATGAACGAGATAATGGGTGTGGAGACCTTGAGCCTGGAGATTCCTTTGGGACGCTAGGTAAGTCCTTTTCATCAGTAACGGCCTCCGCAGCCCGGACACGTTCCTCCCATTTGCCGCGAATAGCATCGAGACTACCGCCGACGCGATGGGCAGGTGTCCATCGTCGTGTCGTGCTTGACGTTGTAGAAGTGCTACTACCAGTGGTGAGAGAATTGACGGTGGAGATTGAGCCAGACCTCGAAAGAGATCCGGTGTTTGTAGAACCGCGCTCGAGGAGACGAGCCTGATAAGCAAAGCCGCCTATGGATGAATTAGGGCGACCCGGACGTGCGGACGAGGAAGAGGCTGAAGAATCGGATCGCTCCATGTTGTCGTATCAAGTCGTAATAATCGTAAGTAATAAAAGAGTGCCAGGAAGTACGAGAGGAGTAGTGAAAGGGTGGTGAGTGGTGAGTGGGTAAGGAATGGTGCGGCGTTTGACTGCCAGTGGGAACCGCCACCAAGAGAGAGTGTCCCCTTCCAAGTAAGCGCGACGCGTTCCGGCAACGGCGCTCAAATGTCTGCCTCGTCTGGAACTTCTTCACTCGAATCTCTCATTCGCTCTATTGTCCCCCAGTCTAGGAGCGACCATGTAATTTTCAACGACCTTCTTGCACACTGTAAAGACCTTCTGTCTAGGTAAAATAACGCATTATGGAGGTCTTGCATGTCGATTGACTCCTGCAATCTCCAGCCACATAGGGCAAAGTCGCGAAAGGGACATCGGCCATCTCGCAGATCTCGTTAAGCGTCGCCGTACGCACATAGACTTTCTTATTCCTGTGCTTCGCTTAATTCGTGCCCCTGCATCAGTTGCCCAGAATCGACCCGACGGTGTCTCTTCAGTACAATTCACAAACTTGTTATCTAGATTACTGGAACAGGTGCCTTCCACCCAGCGAGCGCGCAAATTACTACTGAACATGCACACAGCCCGTGCTGTCCAGAAAATATGACTCTGTCCTCTTTCTTCATACTTTGGCGTCCTCCGCTCGAACACCACTCCACGTTCCTCCTTTCCTTCCGACCCTTGAACCATCGCCTCCCATCACTTCTAAACATACACCGGCAGGCTCACCGATAGATGCCAAATCATTACCGCGGTTAAAAACAGGCCGATCTAAGGCAGAGCTTCTGAGAGAAATTCGCGCACGTTCTGGTAAGACACATTGCAATCGGTTTGGTGCCTGCTCATTATCGAGGAATAGGATACCCACACATCCCAGAAATCGCCCTCCTCAGAGATGCGTTATACCTCCTTCAAGGGATATCGGGAAAGCATGTGCGGTTTGCGACATCAAAAGATAATGGGTCAGAGACGAGCCTTCTTTTCTCAGAAGACTATGTGCGCCCGATTGTCTGGGATTGGCTTGGCTTTTCACCGTTCTTCTAGGGATACATATCAACTCCAACCAAACAGCTAATACACAAGTTGTCCGAGGTTGGACATCTGTACATCCGTGTAGATCGTTTCATTCGAGAACGCGAGGCGAGGTCTGGGATTGGCATGATCGAACAGAGTCTTTGTCATCACCTTCAATCCCAACTGACACAGTACTATCGCCTAATAGCCGTCTTGGAGTCGCAGTTGAATATTGCCTCCAACTCCGAAGATCAGGATATCCACTCCCCGACTGCTGTCACACGACCGGAACCAGACGTTCGAGCAGAGGAGAGCGGCCTGACTCTGAGACGTTTGGATGTATGGGTTAATGAGTGGAACCTGCGCATGCGCATGATGAGTGTTTGCGTAGAGGCCGCCAAAGGTAATAAGATATGTCACTTCCACTGGATAGCTCTACTAACTCCATGAAGACACCCACGGTGGCGCTCTTGTCAACATCATTCACAGTTACACGGAGAACGGCGACCCATTTGTGCGCAACTTTACGGACCAGCTTCTTGAAGAGGTACTTGTGCTGGGATTTTCTTCTGCACCGACTCAGTGTAGCCCCTCATTAGGTGTCAAAACCCTTCTTTGAGACCCTACAGAAGTGGCTTTTTTCGGGGGAGTTGTACGACCCTTACTTGGAGTTCTTCGTCACTGTAGACCCAGAGCTTGCCCATCTACAATATGTATATCCTACGACCCTTGCTGTTGGGGCGGGGATTATGGCGAGTGATGGCGGCTTCGGCGGATTTCAAGTAGACCAAGATGATTTAACGGGAGAACGCGAAAGTGGACTTCGACTGTGGCAGGGAAAGTACAAATTTCGGCAAGAGATGCTACCTGCATTCGTTGGCGAAGGATTCGGAAATAAAGTAAGCTATGTAAAGTGATACCTAGATTGCATGAAATAATTTCCGTATTCACAGATCTTCTCCACAGGGAAGAGTCTCAATTTTATTCGATACAGTTGCCACGACACAGACTGGATCGCTACTCGCGAAAAAATGAGCATTACTCATGGCAGTAAGTCCCAGATATGAGTACTTTTACTCTTGTCTAACCGTAAGAAGCCTTGCAATACAGTGATATTTTCGGGCTGGAACGCTCGATAGACGCCGCCTATCGAATAGCCAGCCAGCGATTGTTCGACATATTCTTTGACAAATTTCGGTTATTGGACCATCTCCGAGCTTTAAAAAACTACCTTCTACTGGGCCATGGTGACTTTGCAGATCAGCTCATGGAGACGATTGGGTAAGATGGTTCGACATCATACTCGAGGTGCTACTCAAATTTCGGACGCACAGACCAAGCTTATCGAAACCGGCGAATTCGCTGTTCCGGCATAATCTAACGGCCACTTTGGAAACAGCTATCCGTTCGTCTAATGCCCAGAAGGATCCACCCGACGTCCTCCGACGCCTTGACGCGCGGATGCTCGAATATAGCCAAGGTGAAATCGGCTGGGATGTGTTCACTCTGGAATATAAAGTGGATGCCCCTTTGGATACCGTTCTTGACCCAGATTCAATGGTCAAGTACCTAAAGCTTTTCAATCACCTCTGGAAGATGAAGCGGATCGAGAGCACTATGACGAGGACGTGGGTAAGAACTGCTGGTTCTACTAAGGCTTTTGTACGAATCCCGGGTGGGTTCTGACAAGGCTGTAGTTGCACGATGATTGACAGCTGGAACCAGAGCTGGAACCAGAGTGGCACAAAGTCCGCCTGATTACAGCGGAAATGATTCATTTTATACGGCAGATGGAGGCTTACTGTCAATTGGAAGTGGTTGAGTGCTCGTGGAAGGCGCTCATGGACTTCATCAGCAAGAAAGAGGGTGACTTAGATGCACTGATCGGCGCACATCGTGCCTATTTAGATCGCATGGTAAAGAAAATATTACTTTTTGGGCCTAAAGCTGGCAGAGAGGTCGGTCCTCCTTCTTGTTTCTAAGCAGATACTGACTTGCACTGTTCATAGGAAAGCCTACTCAACCAGGTTAGGGAGGCTTTTTCGCTGATTCTGGGATTCAACGATGCGACTGTGAGGAGTGAGCCTATGCGCGTCATAGAAAGGGTATTGACTTCGCGGGACAGGAACATTTCTACAATCTCTGCATCTCCGAGTCTGCTCGGAGAGACGGGGAACTAGATCAAGAACGTGTAAGCTCACAGTGTGGGTTATGAGATTAGAACTAATCTTTGTTGGCAGGGAATCTATACTGCCAATAAGCGCTCGACTCCACAGAAATCTGACGCTCTACTGAACGGCCTGAGACAATGCAAGGAATACGGTACCTCCTTCTCAGAAAAAGTTCAAGTTATCCTTCATGCATTGCAGGCCCATGTCGACCTCGACTGCCGATTTTTGAGTATACGACTATCGTTCTCAGATTTCTACCGTGCCAAGAAGGACTCGCAAGGACCACCCAAGCCATAGAAAATTCGCATAAGCCATGCACAGTTACACGTGTTAGCTCTCTATATCGACGAGAACTTCTACCCTATCCTCATGTACAGTAATTATTAGCTGTGCATACCTAGCTAGCCACCACCCTCTCTTTCGGTGCATTGTATAATCTCAACATGAGAGAGCTGCAAACAACCGAAACCGAACTGAGACGTGTATCGACGTAAGTAAGAACCATAGGTGTCCGTAGAAACCACGTACGATAAAGCCATGACAAGTGAAGCCCACACAGGACTGAGCCGGGTATTCCTAATAGGGTACAAGACACCTGCCGCAATTGGGATCGCGACTATATTATACACCAACGCCCACAACTAGTAGGGAAGAAAGGCCACAGTCAGCCGTGCCGCGACCCCAAGCTACTACACTTACGAAATTGAATTTGACTCGCCGAAACACGGTGGTGGATAGATCCACAAGAGTCAGTACGCCTCTAAGGTTCGGCAAAACAAGGATGAACGAGGCACTCGAAAGTGCCACATCACTACCCGATCCAACAGCAATGGAGACGTCCGCCGCGGCCAGAGCCTACGCACCCAGTTTCGTCAAGAGTGGTACTGAATACTTTGACACGTACTGGGGCATCGTTGATGCCATCTCCAACCATGGCGACCATGCAACGATTATTCAATCTTCTCCCAAACAACCCTCTCAGATTCGATCGTTGCGTCTTCGGAGCATTCTCTTGAAGCCACCGAACTTTGTCTGCCTGTCGATTGTCAAAATCAGCTGGCAGGCTCGGACGAAGTACTGTGAAATTCTTTCACCTTTTCATGAGGTAACACTCCTGCTATCACATTACATTCGGGTATGCCGATCTGCTTCGCCACGGCCTTTGCAGTCGTTTCATTGTCACCAGTGATCATCCAAGTTGCCAGCTTTTGAGATTGCAGGTGAGAGATTACCGTCTTGGTGTCCTGCCGAAGAGGGTCGGCAATTGCAAACGAAAAAACGATTGTGAAAGAGCTCGTCGCCGATTCTTCAACCACATCACCTTGACGAATCGCGAGCAGCACAACACTCTTCCCCTCCGATTTCCAGGACTCTAGACGGCCAGACAATTCCGGCGAAACCTCCACCCCGTATTCAGCCATCCACGGCTCATTTCCTATTATTACTGAGCAGCCGATGTCACTGAAGACCGCCTTGAGCCCTCTCCCTGGCACCTCTTCCACCAATGTAGATGTCTGTGGCGCGACGTGGTTACTCTCACAATACAAACGAATGGCCGTGGCCAGGGGATGAGAGCTGGATGCCTCGATCTCCGATGCGATTCCGAGCACGGTTTCGCGCCCCCACGGCGTACTTCCACACATGTCTTCGCTGTCTGTGACGGTTGGCTGGCCACCTGTTGTCAAGGTTCCAGTCTTGTCAAAGACGATCGCGTCGAGTTGTGCAGCCTCCTGAAAAGCTTCACCACCTCCGCGGGCCAAAATACCGAACTTCGCAGCGACACCAGAGCCAACGAGAAGAGCGGTCGGTGCCGCAAGACCAATGCCACAAGGACATGCCACGACAAAGACGGAGATAGCAAATTCGAGGGACCATAGTGCTGGTAGGAAAAGGGATTAACTCTACGTTTTACGAAGAGAAGACTTGATGCTTACGCCAACTTCCCACGTCTTTATCAAGGTATCTGCGTGGAAGGACATGAGCCAGGCCGAGGCTGAGCCATATAGCCCAAGTAAGAAGAGCGAGTAGTGTAACAACAGGCACGAAATAGCCTATGAGATGGTCTGCAAAGCGCTCAATTGGTGCTCGTTTTGTCTGGCTGTCTCGCACCACGTTGATGACATGATCAAGCCTGCCCAATGGTCACACGTAAGCCATGTGCACAAATTGAAAAGAACGAAAATACTGACATGGTCTTTCCCTCCGCTACATCTATCCTCACATCTATAACTTTCCCAACGTTGATAGTTCCTAAGAATACACGATCTCCTGGATTCTTCTTGATTGGCTTGGATTCACCAGTCACAGAGCTCTCGTCGAACAGTGATTGGCCAGATGCTACTGTACCATCCATTGGAGGTGTTGAACCAGTGGGCACTCGAACGATATCGCCAATCTCCAAGAAATCTGCAACGACTTTTTGTACTTTGGAACTAGGCTCCGATGATTGAAATTCTGTTTCTGTGCTCGCACCGCCTTTCTCTGGGTCACCCTCAACGCTGTGGAAGACACCAAATAACTTTTTCTCGTCTGATATACCCACAACAAGTGCTTCGGCAGGCTTCAACCTTGCCAGGCTATTAATGGCATCCCCTGTGTGGCCCCTGCTATACGCTTCCATGTATTTGCCTGGCTGAGTATTAGGTTTGGCCTTCCTTGTGACAGCCACATGGCATACCGATAAGAAGGAACATTGTAAGAAAAACCACGGAGTCGAAATACGTCGAGGTGTCGCCATGACCATCTTTGGATGGTGTACTCGACGCTGCGAGGGCAAGCAAGACAATGGAGGAGAAATATGCCACTGAAGTTCCAGAAGATATCTGCGATGTTTTTTGTTAGCCAAATGCGGAGCCGAGACGAAAAACAGACCAGCAAGTTCATGCTCCCGAAGCGGAGAAAGCGTTGCAGTATAGGAGTACGGCTTCCTCTTCCCCATAGCGCGTGAATCTCCTTCAGACTTCGCCTGTGGAAACCTCCTGCACTGTAGAACATCACAGGTGTAGCCAAGAAGAATAGCGACCATTGAATACGCGACGCGTTCCCCGACCACATTGGTTCCATCAGGAATTTTTTGGTGGGATTCTCCGGCGAAACTAAGCTCATGAAGAGGACACCGATTATAAAAGTGGGAATGGCAACAAGGAAAGCAAACCCCAGACGGTAAAGGAGACTCTGTTTCTCCTTGGTGTGTAACAACCTCGCACGATCTTCAAGAGAGAGAGTCTTATGTACGGTAACCTTGAAGGGGGGACTACTGGACAACACTAAGGCAGAGACAATGTTGCGTATGGTGAACGCAGGTGGGGATGGCTCATAGGTGAGACGAAGGATGGGATCCTGGAGAGTAGCTGGTTCCACGTGAATTATCTGACTCACGTTTCCAAGGCATTGCATAATCCTTTGAGGACAACGGCTGGTGGGGTCTGTGTAATTGATGTGCCTTTTGATTGGGGTGACTCACTCGCAGAACATGCCCTCTATTCGTAGAGCCACGGTACGTTGACCCCATGAAGTTCTCGAGGCATCTGGGATCGCTTTAACAGACTCGGACTCGACTTTGACGACAGATACTTCGTATCCTGCACAATCAATCACGTCTTGCACTTCGGAGATCAAATTCCTTCTGTCCACCACCAGAGCAGCAGAACTTCCCATGAGGCTGACGGAAACCTCTGTGACGCCTCCAAGTTCAGAGAGCAATCTGGAGATGGTGGCAGGGCATGACGCGCAAGTCATCCCTCCTATGGAGAGAGAAACACGGAGGGGCCCGTCCATCTGGATGTCAGCTGAAAGATATTGGCCGCATATCCAATGGCTTTTATAGTTTTCGAGAGTACATCAAGGGCCGCAGCCAAAAAGGTGATATTTCTGATCGGGAGCGTTTATGTAAGCAAAAATCGCGCTCGTTAGAGGGTCTCGTAATTTAAGGTCCATGTAACCCAAATTTAGGCCCAGAAGATGGGCGGATCGCAGTTCTTGACTTTTCGCATCATTCTCACGCCTCTGGCCCGCTTTTTCGGTCGATCCAGATCTCTGATTCACACTCCGCCCTTTTTCATATTTTTCTTTTTTCATATTCTTTTTCCTTCCACAAATTATTGTCTTTTTCATAAAGCATGACCCTCAGTAAAAATGAAAAAGTCGGAATTAGTCATTGCCAATCCGATTTAGGTCAAGCTGAGTCAAGCTGAGACCGCCTGTAGTCAGAAATCTTGTGCTATGCCAGAGCGAGGTCTGTTTGGAGTCAGGACTAGTCAGACGTAGTCAGGAACTGTCAGGGCCATCATGACCATCAATCCTTGCTATGTACACCTGAGATGTCCGATCGTCCGATATCGACAAGTTGATGTTTCCACTTTTCTTACATAATGCATCTCCAAATTTTGACAGAGTCAACTTTTCATTTTTCCTGGTGCCCTCTAATGAAAATGAAAATGAATCTCAACTGACATCTCTCTCCTTGAGTGCAAAGATGTGAAATGGGGCATGTATAGCATGACTGATGCACAATGATGAGTGGGTACTAAACTATCCCAACCAAACCCCCAAACCCTTAGATAAAGTGCCATCCAGTTCTACGAATCCACCATTGATTGGTTGATCAGCTATCACAGCTCCAAGAAGGCATTGATGACCTACAGCAATTCTCAAAAATTGTCCTCAACCTCAGTAAGATCATGACAAGTGCATCAGGAAAACCTACATTTTACTTTATCATGCTTTATCGTTCTTTTTCATGCTTTTTCATGCTTTTTCATGCTTTTCAGTAAAAGCAAGGGAAAAGTACAACAAAAGTAATCCTCCCTACTT
>Ga0137359_10004709_pt1 | contig 11220 bp, 7 predicted proteins | sample Mad1_40_16metaG_FD_108281 | JGI IMG/M metagenome (GOLD analysis project Ga0137359, IMG submission 108281) | Vadose zone soil microbial communities from Angelo Coast Range Reserve, California, USA - Mad1_40_16 metaG | ecosystem: Environmental > Terrestrial > Soil > Vadose zone | place: USA... | reverse complement strand
TTAAGCATGCACAGGCTCAAACCGTAAGCATCATCGTGGAGTATCGTGGGAATCGTGTGCGAGCGATCATGGAGGATGACGGTTGCGGTTTTGAAGCCGACACGATGATGAGTGTCCCGGCCAGCGAACGCCGGCTTGGATTACTTGGCATGCAGGAACGGGCCGCGCTGGTGGGCGGCATACTGAACATCGAATCCAGACCAGGCGCGGGCACCACGTTGCTTCTCCAGATACCAGTTCGCTGAATTGGAGCCAAATAATTTGTCAAAGCTAAGAATCCTATTGGCGGATGATCACGCGGTCGTACGCGAAGGACTCAAAGCGTTGGTCAATGCCGAACCGGACATGGAAGTGATCGGAGAAGCGAAAGACGGAAGAACTGCGTGGCACAAGATCGTCGAGCTTCGCCCGGACGTTGCGTTGATCGATATATCGATGCCCGAGTTGAACGGGATTCAAACTACGGAGAAAGTGAAGCAAGAGTGTCCACAAGTAAAGGTGCTGGCGCTCACGGCCCATCAAGAAAAAGGCTATCTTGATCAATTGTTAAAGGTTGGGGCTTCAGGTTACATGCTCAAGTTGTCGGCGGCGAATGAATTGATACAGGCCATCCGCAGCGTAGCCGCAGGCAAGATATACGTCGATCGCGAAATGACCGATCAGATCACCAGCAGTTACATTCGCAAGCAAGCGGCAACTAGAGCAGTTGGGCACAGAGAACTGACAGACCGCGAAGAGCAAGTCTTGCGCTTAATCGCCCAGGGATACGGCAACAAGGAGATCGCGGGCCAACTGAACATCAGCGTGAAAACCGTGGAGTCTCACAAAGGCAATTTGATGGAGAAGCTGGAGTTCAAGAGTCGCACCGAAATCGTGAGGTACGCCGTGCGACGTGGGTGGCTCCAGGATAATTGATCCGCTCAACGATATCCTTACCAAGCCAATTTGCCCCCCAAAACCTTCTGAAGCTTTTCTCAGGGTATTCCCCCACAGACTGATCTGTTTTCCTGATAGCCACTTTCCAATCAAATAAAGGATAAATATTAGTGAGACCTTGCTGTCGGTAAGGTGGGAGCCGCGGGACAGGTTAGCTCGTGCCGCCGCTTTTGACTGAAGTTAGAGAGCGACGAAATTTCTTGCCCCGAAGCACAGGACAGTGGCAGTCGAAGAACAGGAGAAAGAATCTTGTTTTATGCCGATCCAGGATCAGGCCTGCTCGTTTGGCAGTTGATAATCGCGCTCTTTCTCGGCGCGACGTTCTCCGTCAGCAAGTTGAAAACGTGGATCGTTTCGAAGCTGAAATCCACCTCGGGAACTTCAGAGTCTGGTAACGCGCCAAGTTCTGAACAACACTCTTCCAAGGCTGAATAGATCTCATGGAGATATCATTACGCGATCCTGGCGGCCAGACGTGCTTGGTTGATAACCGAGTACTTCGCGTCGTCAACAAGAAGGGTCTTAATGACCTGGCGGGATTTCTCTGCTCTTCTTCATCAGCCTGGTTCGTCAAGTCGAAGCAACTTGTTAATAGCTCTTTTCTTAGCGCCACTGCGACTGAGGAGGTGCTCAAATACGCGGAAGTGCGTTCAATTTATTCGAACCTCGAAGGCGCCTCGATTGTTGAACACGAACGCATACCTTTTCCCAGTTTCCCGTATGAATGGCCTCCTGAAATGTTGTACGCCGCGGCGACGCTCACACTCGATTTCGCCGAGACTCTGACTGACGAGGGACTGGGACTGAAAGACGCTTCGCCGTACAACGTTCTGTTTCGCGGTTCAAAGCCAGTATTTGTCGATCTGCTTTCATTCGAAAGGCGAGACCCAAGAGACCCAACCTGGTTGCCATTAGCTCAGTTCGTGCGCACTTTTTTGCTCCCGCTGTTAATCAACAAACACTTTGGAATCGGTTTGTCCCAACTACTGACGAGCCATCGCGATGGCGTCGAGCCAGAAGAAGTGTTTCGTCTCTTGAGTCCGATTCAAAAACTTCGGTCACCATTTCTTTCGCTGGTGTCAATGCCGGTTTGGCTAACGCCGAAGCGCACTAATGACCTACGAAGGATTTACCGAAAGCGCGCGCTTAGTGATAAGGCTAAGGCTAGGTTTGTCTTTCGCCGCGTCCTGAAGAACGCGCGGCGCAACCTCGAAAGCGTAGCGCCGTCAGTTGGACGAAGATCTAGCTGGTCCAACTACACAAAAGAGAACAACTACTCGCTTAACTATTTTTCGATGAAACAAGGGTTTATCCGCGAGGTAATGGATGAATATTATCCACGAAACGTATTGGACATAGGTTGCAACACCGGGCAGTTCAGCATCATCGCAGCCCGTAGTGGCGCGGGCGTCGTCGCGATCGATTACGACTCGGTCGTTGTCGGCGAAGTTTGGCGCCAAGCCAAAACGGAAGACTTGGACATCCTGCCGCTGGTGGTCAATCTTACCCGTCCCTCGCCAAGCATCGGCTGGTGTAATCAGGAATGCTCATCGTTTCTGGATCGCGCGTGTGGGCAATTTGACGCCGTGCTGCTGCTTGGGGTGCTCCACCATCTGCTCGTGAGCGAGCAAATTCCCTTGCCCCAGATCTTCGATCTGGCTGCTGAACTGACAACCGACTTGCTGGCAATCGAGTTCGTCGCGCCGGACGATCCGATGTTCCGGCGCCTGGTCCGCGGCCGCGACGATCTTTTCCAACGACTGACAAGAGAAGTCTTCGAGGATGCATGTGGTAAACGGTTCAAAATTGTTCGCCGCCAGAAATTGGATCAGACAAGTCGTTGGCTTTATCTGATGAAGAAACGAGAGGAATCGTTCAAATGCTTCGAGATGCCGCAATAAGCCTGTCGCTGGCAAACATTTGCTTCCTCAAAGTTTGGGGCAAGCTGCTCAGCGGCGCCGGCGCTTACTTCAATGAATTCCAGATCACCTACGCCAGCATCGTTGTGGACGTGCTACTGCTGGCCACCTTGCTCTTGGTCGCCATCACAATCCTCCGGCGAAGCCGCAATAATCTCTTGATGAAAATCGCGCGCTGGGCCTTCCTTCTCGCGATACTGACCGCTCTGAATAGCGTTGCTTCGCTCGTCCTGACGCTATCAACAGTGAACTTTTCAGTGCTGATAGGAAGAGACGTGGCCTGGTTTGCGGGGGTGGCAGTTTCCGCCCTCATGGTTCTAGCTACGGTAAAGGCACGTGATCGCGTAATCCGTTGGGCTCCTCGCATCATTCTTGCTTTGCTGCCATTCGCTCTCGTTACCTTTTCGCAAGCGGCTTGGAAACTCACGCAGAACGCTGGCGTAGCTTACGCCGCGAACAACGCTGCAAGCACTATTTCTGTCGCGCGCAAAAAGCCGGCGACCCGCGTCCTCTGGATCATCTTTGACGAGATGGATCAGCGGATGAGCTTTAGCGAACGGCCCGCAAGTGTCGAACTTTCTGAACTGGATCGCCTGCGCAATCAATCCGTTTACGCAATCAATGCTTACCCTCCCGCGCCGCTCACTTACATGTCGATGCCGGCGCTGATCACGGGCAGGTTAGTGGCCAGAGTAACGCCTGTTCGTGCCGACGAATTGATGGTTAGATTCGACGGGGAGCACTCCGACGTGCGCTGGAGCGCGCAACCTAACGTTTTCTCGGAAGCGCGCAAACTGGGCTTCAACACCGGACTCGTCGGTTGGTGTCATCCGTACTGTGAAGTCATCGGACGCAGCCTTTCCAAATGCGAAGAGGTAAAAGAGAAGAACAACGAAGAGATTACTTTGAAAGCGAGTATGTTCCTGCAGGCTGAACGGTTGATTAGCTCCGTCCCGCTGGTTCCGCAGGCCGCGATTCCGGTCATTCAACATGTTGACTTCGTAAATAGAATCGTCACAACGGGCGAGCGCGAGAAATACACCGTGCGTTACAAGCGGGTCCTCGAGTCGGCCTTGAGGGCGGCGGTCGATCCCGATCTCGATCTAATCTTTGTTCATTCTCCGGCGCCTCATCCGCCGGGAATTTACGACCGCGTAAAGAATGGTTTTTCGCTGGAGAGCACGAACGGTTATATAGACAACCTGGAATTAGTCGATCGCACGATTGGCGATTTGCGCCGTGCGATGGAAAGCGCAGGCATCTGGGACCAGACTACGGTCATCATCAGCGCCGACCATTGGTGGCGCACAGAAATGTGGAGCCGCGGGCCGTTCTGGACGCGCGAAGATGCCGTAGCTTCAGGCGGCAAGATGGATCATCGCATTCCATTTGTCGTCAAGCTAGCCGGCCAGCGCGAGCAACTTACCTACACCGCCGGATTCAACACGGTCGTTACTCACGACCTGGTTCTTGCGCTCATGCGCGGCGAAGTTTCCAGCCCCGCCAGTATCGCCGATTGGCTGGACCACCACCGTTCAATTACTGACAGTCCCTACAACCGGGATGACTTACTGCCATGAGAACTTCAAACCTTATTTTCGAGTTCACTATCGCGGCGCTGCTCGCGTTTCTAACGCCGCTCGCGGCGCTTGTGCAGACAGAGGCTAAGACGCTCACCAAGGACTCGAATGATCTGTATCGCATCGGTCCGGGCGACGTGCTCGAAGTGCGTGTGCTGAACCGTCCGCAACTCTCACCCGCTTCGGTGCGCGTTGATAATCGCGGGATGATTCACATGCCGATGATCGACGATGAAATTCTAGCCAGCTGCCGCACGGAATCCGAACTCGCTGCAGAAATCGCGACGCGCTATCTGAAGTATTTACGCCATCCGCATATCGACGTCTTCGTTAAAGAATACAGTTCGAATCCAGTCGCGGTGATGGGAGCAGTGGAAAAGCCTGGGCAGTTCCAGCTTCATCGTCGCATTCGCCTGCTTGAGTTGATTTCGCTTGCGGGCGGCCCAACCGAGCGCGCTGGCGAGCGCGTGCTGGTGGCCCATACCAGTAAGATCGCGGCATGCGATGAAGGGTCGACGGCGCCGGAAAGCGGCTTTGAATCCTACAACCTGAACAACACCGTCAAGGGCGAAGAGCAATCTAACCCATACGCACAACCAGGTGACATAGTCACTATCCCTGAAGCGCAGCAAGCTTTCGTCGTCGGCAATGTGTTCAAGCCTGGGAGCATTACTCTGAAAGAGAGGATCACGATGTCGCAAGCTGTTGCCATGGCCGGAGGCATACTGCCCGATACGCAGAAAGATCGTATCCGCATCTTGAGACAGTTGCCCGGCGCCCGAGCTAATACCGAGATTGTCCTTGACCTAAACGCCATCAGTAAACGCAAAGCAGAGGACATCGAGCTTCAGCCCAATGACATTATTGACGTGCCAATGTCAGCGGGCAGGCGATTCCTTCGCAGTCTAGGCAACGCCATCGCCCCCACAGCGCTGACACTCCCGGTAAGAGTAGTTCGCTGATTTTTGGTTCGCCAATCCACCGATCAACTAGACGGAGCGAAATATCCCAATCATGAGACAGACAATCGAAACCGCACTCGCATTGAGTGAACCTGAGATCATCATGGACCATTCACTGGTTCATTATTCCCCGACACCAACAAATCCGGATGAAGAGCGGACCCACCTCCGCGACTACTGGAAGGCAGTGCGAAAGCGCCTGTGGCTGGTTGTTGGCCTGACGCTCCTGACAATCGTAGTGACTACAATCGTCATGCTGCGCCGGCACAACGTCTATGAGGCGGTGGCGCGGGTGCAGGTCGATCTGGAAACCAGCAGTCCGGCGCTGGGTTCGTCAAAGAACAACTCGGTTCTCGTGAGCAACCAGATAAGCGATCCCACTTACTTCAACACGCAACTGCAAATCCTTGCCGGGCCGGGCCTGTTGCGCCGCGCCGTGAAATCCCTTGATCTCGAGCACAACTCGACCTTCATAGCGAAAGTGAAGTATCGGCCAGTGTGGAAAAACCTTGAGCGTTTAGCAGGTCTCAGCGGCAACGCGCTGTCTGAAATCCCTGACGCGCCGGCGAACAAGATTCCGGTTGTGCTTGCAAGCGGAAACGAACAGTTCGAAGAGGCCGAGCGGTTGGCGCCGTACGTCGATACGTTACAACGTGACTTGGACATCGAGCCCGTTAAGGAATCGCGGCTGCCGACAAAGGAGACTCGATTGATCGAGATCAGTTACACGAGCGGCGATCCTCAACTGGCGGCCAGGATCGTAAATGCGGTCGCCGATGCCTTCGCCGCAGCCAATCTGGAAAAGAAAACCAAAACCGGCAGCACGTCAGGCGACTTCCTAAACAAGCGCATTGCCGAATTACAGTCGCAGATTCGCAGCGGCGAAGAAAAACTAATTACGTATGGCAGGAGCAACCAGATTCTCTCGCTCGACCCGACACAAAATACCGTCGTCGATCGCTTGACAGGACTCAACAAGCAACTTCTTGAAGCCGAAAACGATCGCAAACTGGCCGAAGCGGCGTATCGGGCGGCGCAACAACCAGGCGCAGCAGCCGCTCTGGCGCAGGAAAATGCCAAAAGCATTGACGACGCTGAACAAAAGCTAACCGATCTGCAACAGCGTCGAGCGCAGCTTTTGGTTGACGCCACCGAGGAGTGGCCGGAAGTGAAAGAGGTGGATAAGCAAATTGGGATACTACGGGCCAAGATCGAGGAGATGAAAACCCGCGCCTCGTTGGTTGTGATCACGAATTTGAAGACGCGCTATGAACAGGCGTTGACGCGAGAGAATGCTTTGCGCACTTCGTTCAGCCAGCAGCGCGGCGAGACCCTGACTCAGAACGAAGCGGCGATCAACTATCACATCATTCAGCAAGAGATCGAAACCAACAAAAACCTCCTGGACGGTTTGCTGCAGCGCGCCAAAGAAAACGACGTTACAGTGGCAGGGACACCGAACAACATCAACGTTGTCGATCACGCCATCGCTCCACGTGAGCCCGTCGGCCCGCAGCGATTGGTGACTGTAGCGCTGTCGGCGGTGATCGCTGTTCTGTTTGGCATTTGTATGGCGATCTTTCTCGAATATCTCGACAACACCGTGCGATCGGCTGAAGACGTTGAGGTAATGCTGGGACTACCGGCGTTGGCGGTAATCCCAACAGTCGGCAGCAGGGCGAGGAGGCGCCGGTTTCTGCCGCGCATTGCGGAAAGCAACGTTGGCAACGGAAACGTGCTCACTCGCCCCGAGTTATTGATCGATGCGGAGCCGCGCTGGTCGATTGCGGAAGCTTACAAACAATTGCGCACTTCGATTCTCCTTTCAACGGCTGGTCGGGCTCCGAAAACCCTGCTGGTTACCTCAGGCAGTCCTGGCGAAGGCAAAACCACCACCGCCGCGAACACGGCGATCAGCCTGGCGCAAACCGGCGCCCGCGTGCTGGTGATCGACGCCGACCTACGCAATCCCAGGATTCACACAGTCTTCAACATTGCAAACCAAGCCGGCCTGAGCACTGCACTGTCGCGCGATGCAAGCGAAGAAACAATCTTATCGCTGATCGGCTCCACGGAAGACGGCAATCTCCAAGTGCTGACCTCCGGTCCAATTCCGCCGAATCCGGCAGAGCTACTTGGCTCGAAATCGATGAAGCTGCTGCTGCAAACACTGGAACCGCATTTCGACCATATCGTTATCGACTCGCCGCCGGTCACGAACGTGACTGACGGAGTACTCCTGGCTTCGCTGGTTGATGGCGTAATCCTGGTGGTCCATGGGGGCCGCTCGACGCGCGAGCTCGTGCGCCGCGCGCGGCAGCTTTTGCGCGGCGTAGGCGCGCGAATTTTCGGAGTTGTCCTGAACAACGTCAAGCTAAGTGAGAACAATTATTACTATCAGGGCTATTACAGTCGGCGATACGGCGCGGAAAACTCGGCGGCGCCAAAGCCAATTCCAGTGGTGAACTAATCGATGACTGAGCAAAGACAAAATAGGACTTGGATTGGACGCGGCGCCTGGGCCGTCACTGATCAGGGACTGTACGTCCTCTCCAACGGGCTGCTCAACATCATCCTCGCACGTTGGCTTGTGCCAGCGGAGTACGGAGCATTCGCCATCGCTTATTCTGCGCTCCTCCTCATCGGCGCTTTTCACACAGCGCTTTTCATCGAGCCGATGCTGGTGTTCGGGTCGGGCAGGTACGCAGGTTGGCTGGCGGGGTATCTCGGCTTACTCGTACGCGGGAACTATGTGCTGACGATCGCAGGGAGCGTGCTGCTGATCGTCACGAGCGCATGCGCATGGGCCTTCGGCTCGCGACCGCTCGCGCACGCACTATTCGGGTTGGCAGTAGCGGTGCCTTTCATCTTGTTCATGTGGTTAGCAAAGCGAGCGTCGTATATACGACAACAAACCCGTTTGGCTGCTGCCCAGAGTTTGATTTACCTCCTGCTGCTTCTGACCGGACTGTTTGTGCTGAAGAGCCTCCAGTTAGTTTCGGCTTTTTCGGCAACGGTGGTCATGGGCTTCGCCGGGTCCGTCACTGGACTGTGGCTCATGAAGCGGATCCGCACCACGATTCCAGACAGCGAAGATCCGCCCGCGAGCCGCGCCGTGTTAACGGCGCATTGGACATACGGGCGATGGGCGCTTCTGACAAGCATTCTTATGTGGGCGCCGCTCAATCTCTACTTCATGGTGCTCTCAACGTCAATCGGCCTTGAGGCGAGCGCTAATCTGAAAGCTATAACCAATCTGGCGTTGCCACTCTTGCAAGCCAACGCCGCGCTCTCGGCGCTGCTTCTGCCACTGCTCATCAGCCATAAGCACGACCGTACCGAGTTTGGATGCATTTTACGTCGTGCGCTTGCGCTCTTCGTCGCCCTTGCGGTGTTCTACGCGCTCATCATCGGTGTGCTCGGCCGACCGCTTAGCCATTTTCTATACGGCGGAAGGTACCAGACGACTGCGGGAATGCTCTGGCTGCTGGCGCTAATTCCGGTGCTGGACGGTCTGACGGCTGTATTCGCCAGCGCGCTTCGCTCGCTTGAGCAACCGAAGCAGATTTTTCGCACGCAGCTTCTTGCTGCTGCTTGTGTGGTCTCTGTTGGCGTCGTCGCGACGGCTGCATGGGGCGTCGCCGGCGCAATCGGCGCAATAGTTTTGGCCGGGCTGTTGACGTCGACGCTGCTCGCAATTTCAGTACGGAATCTAGCAGGACCGGCGCTAACTCTTAATGCCAATGCTGGAACCAACATACAAAACCACGAAAGACAAGATCATTGCGACTTGTGTGGTGAGTCGGGCGCGTTGTACGGAAGGAAGAAAGGCTATGACCTTCTCTCATGCCCGCGGTGCAGTTTGTTCTGGACTAATCCGCTGAAACACGACTCGCAGCAGGCCACAGCCGAAGCAACGTATCCGGGAGAAGAGGTGTACCTCTCGAATTCGATCTCGCAAAAGGAAAGATTCCGTCGTCAGTTGAGGACCTTCCTTCGAAAGTCCGGCGGCAAGGATGTGAAGTCACTGAGAGTCTTAGAAGTGGGTTCGGGTCTGGGTTTCTTCCTCGACGCCTGTGAAGAATTAGGAATCCCCGCCGAAGGTTGCGACATCGTGGAGCGGGCGGTGCGGCTTGCCAACCGCGGGCGTGAGCGGGTCCGTCTGGGAACCCTTGATGATTATTACCTTGATGAAAGTTTCGACGCCATCTTCGCCTTCAACCTGATCGAGCACCTGCCACACCCCAAAGATTTGCTCACACAAGCCCACCGAATTCTGAAGCCGGGTGGAACGCTGGTATTAGAGACGCCGATTCAGGAAAGCCTCTTTCATCGACTGGCGCGGGTGGGCCATGCAGTCTCTCAAGGGCGGCTGAACTTTTTCGGCATGAGACCGGGCGGTCACATTTACAAGTTCAGCAAGAGAACGTTCCGCAAGGAACTTGGATTCACGAAAGTCTATCAACGGAACATTGAGTCCCCGTTCGGCGAGCTATGGGGCAACAGCTCAGTCCTGAACATCGATCATCAATTTCTCTACCATTGGTCGCTACCACTCGCGTGGACGCTCGCTAAATTGACTAAGCAGGGTAACAGGTTGTTCCTGCTTTTGCGCAAGTCCTTTCGACCACAGAACGGCGCTTTCGATACAGCCGCTGGTTTCGCACAACGATGATTCGCGACATGTCAACGAACCTTTCTAGTAACGCAGTGATGTGGAGCCAACCGAGGCTGGCGAGCATTGAACTGCGCCTCCGCCCGCTGGAACAACGGCAGTCGCAGATCGGCTTTCTTCGCCTCGTCTGGCTGGCGATGGCGTTGAGCGTGATGGCCACTGTCGAGCCGTCACCGGGTGATATTGGCGTCGCCTTCCTGTTAGGGTCGGGCTTCATCTTCGGCAAACTGAACTGGAGTGGCCTGCCTACACTCCCGCTCGCCTTGCTTGGCCTGTTCGTACTGGCGAACCTCGTGTCCCTCTGCTTTGCGGTTGATCTGTCATTCGGAGCGTCATACGGCCTCATCACATTGTTCATGATCACGCTCTGGCTCTTCATCGTCGGGATCATGACGAGATTTGAAGAGCGAGGGCTGCACGTCCTTATGTCGGGCTACGCGATTGGGGGCATAGTTTCAGCAGCGCTGGCACTGCTGGCTTACATGGGTGTCCTGTCAAAGATGACGTCTTGGGTGCCCTACCTCAACCTCCTTCAGCTTGACGAGATGCTGCTCTACTTCGGAGAGCGGCTCAGAGGATTCTTCAAAGACCCAAACGTCTTCGGTCCTTATCTGGTGGTAGTCGTCGGCTATGCCTTGTGTAGCCTGCAAGCCGGTTCGCGTTCGTACATCCGGAAAATCTTCTGGACAGCTTCGTGCCTTATCTGCACCCTCGGCGTACTTATGTGTTTCTCGCGCGCTGCGTGGGCCAACTACGTCGTCACAATAACCGTACTGCTGCTCCTTAATGCGATGGCGTCGCGTACGCGAGGCGGGACTCAACGCAGCATTGTCTATTTCCTGATCTGCGCCCTGATTGTCGGCACGGCAGTCGCATACACCCTAACCAGTCCTCGGGTCAGTGAATTTGCCGCTAACCGCAGCGAGATGCAGTCATACGACGAAGCTCGCTTCGCCAAGCACTGGGAGGCGCTGGAACTGGGGCTACACAACCCGCTTGGCGCCGGGCCGGGGCAGTCGCATCTACTTCTTGGCGGTTACAACGCACACAGCCTGCCGCTCGGAGTCTTCTCTGAAAACGGCATTATCGGATTACTCAGTTTGGTTGGCTTTATGCTGGCGACTTTCATTCGCGCGTTGGTGCTCTCG
>Ga0137359_10004708_pt1 | contig 11221 bp, 8 predicted proteins | sample Mad1_40_16metaG_FD_108281 | JGI IMG/M metagenome (GOLD analysis project Ga0137359, IMG submission 108281) | Vadose zone soil microbial communities from Angelo Coast Range Reserve, California, USA - Mad1_40_16 metaG | ecosystem: Environmental > Terrestrial > Soil > Vadose zone | place: USA... | reverse complement strand
GGGTGAATACATGGGCGGCGTGATCACGCCCGGCATCATGATTTCTTCCGAGGCACTCTTTGAGCGCACTGCGAAATTGCCGCGGGTTGACATCCGGCGGCCAGGCACCGTTATAGGCTCATCGACGATCGCCGCGATGCAGTCTGGTTTGTATCATGGCTTTGTTGGCCTGGTAGATGGCGTGCTGCGCAAAATGATCGAGGAAATGGGTACTGCGCCGCGAATAATTGCGACCGGCGGCCTGGCGTCGTTGATTGCCACCGGTTCCGAGTTTATCGAATTGGTTGACGAAACATTGACTTTGGAAGGTTTGCGACTGGTCTACGAAAGAACCCATCCAGCTATCACTAATTGAATTATTTTAACTACTTCACCGAAATCGAAGATGCGTTCGTTCGTCGCCGGGGAAAGCATCTGCTGCTCAGTCCCATGGACTGGGCCCTGATTGAAAGCTGGAAAGAGCTGAAGGTGCCGCTGCACGTGGCGCTGCGCGGAATTGAAAAGTCTTTCGACTCCTGGGAATCCAAGCCGCGCAAGCGCACGGTAAAAAGCTTGCTTTATTGCCAGGAAGAGGTTGAAGCTCAATACGCTGAATGGCTTGATGCGCACGTTGGAGCGGCGGCCGAGAATGAAAACGACGACAGCATTTCGAGGGAACGAGATACAGCAAGTCTACCATTTCCGCGTGCGAACATCCTTGAACATCTCGAGCGCTGCCGCTCTGGTTTGTCCGCAGGAGCCGAGAAACGAAGCAAGAATGGCGCTGATGATCTGGTCGAAGCACTGGAACGGGCTGCATCACAACTGAGCGAGTTGCAGAATGATTTTGCGGCGACAACCTTGCCTAATGCGCAGAAGCTGGAACAGTCACTGACCGGCGTGGAGCGCATGCTGACGGACGCGCTACTTTCCGTCGCCAGTTCTGATCAACTTGAAGCGCTGACGCAAGAAGTGGAAAAGCAGTTGAAGCCTTACCGAAAACAAATGGAGCCGGCCGTTTTCGAGCAGACCAGAAACAATCTTCTGCTAAAGCGTTTGCGAGAAACTTTTGGCGTGCCCCGGCTGAGTTTGTTCTATATCTAGTTCGTGAAGCTCTGAAGCAGAATGCGGCGCAACTATTGATGGGTCCTACCGACGTACAGGATAAAAATCTCGTTGAGATCGAGCGTCTGCTGCCGGGCGGATTCGGCCTGGCGCATGCTGAAGGTCTGACCTTGTTCGTTGCCCTTGCGGCGCCCGGTGACATTCTGCGCGTAAAGATTGAACGAAAGCGTGGCTCGGTCGGCTTTGCATCGATCATTGAAGTCGTCAAACCATCGAGCGTTCGCGTCGAGCCGCCTTGCCCCTATTTTGGCTTGTGTGGCGGCTGCGATTTTCAACAGCTTGACTACGAAGCACAGCTGGCGGCGAAGGTTGAGATTATTCGTGACTGCCTCCATCGCATTGCCCGCGTCGAGAAGCCGCCTGACATTGTGATGGTTCCTTCACCGGCACAATGGCAGTATCGCTCGCGTGCCAACTGGCAGTTTGATCCGAAGTCAAAACGGCTCGGCTATTTCGCGCGCAGCTCTCATGACGTCTGCGACGTTGAAGTTTGCGCGGTGCTCAGTCCGGCGCTGCAGCAAACGCTGGAACGCTTGCGCGAACAGATGCGTGAGGGCACGCTTTCGAAAAAGTTGACCGACATTGAAGCGGTTGCCGGCGATGGCGACGTTTCACTCGCGTCAGGCGCCACGCACTTTCGATCGAAAGAGGTCAGCCGCCGCATCGGCAGCGAGACTTACTACTTTGGCGCCGAAGCTTTTTTTCAAATCAATCACGAGCTGCTCGAGTTGTTGCTGGGCGAGGCGGTGGGAGAAGAGGAAGGGAAGACAGCAATCGATCTCTATTCGGGCGTCGGACTCTTCACCTTGCCGCTCGCGCGGAAATTTGATCAGGTCACCGCCGTCGAAGCAAACTCGCGAGCGGTTGATTATGCGCAGCGCAATTTGGACGCAGCTGAACTCTATAACGTTGAAGTTGCCAACATGAGCGTGGCGGAATGGTTGAAGCATTGGCTGGGGTTTGAGCGGCCCGAGTTGCTGTTGCTCGACCCACCGCGCACTGGCGCGGAAAGCGGTGTCATTGAAGGAATTCTGTCGGTCGCGCCGCAAAAAATTTGCTACGTCTCTTGTGACCCGGCCACGCTGGCGCGCGACCTGAACAAGTTGCTGGCCGGTGGTTATTCCCTTGACTCCATCGTCGGTTTTGATATGTTTCCGCAGACCCATCACGTCGAGACCGTAACGCGTCTGTCGCATAGTGAGTTTTAAGTCTGAGATCTCAAATTTGAGATTTGAAAAATCTCAGGTTCCGGCATCACCCTGCCGCTTTATTCAATTAGACAATGTCATCTCGCAGTCCTGCGGTTGCGGTGGCGGCCTATCCTCTGGCCCAGCTGGCCTGTTCGTTCGCGCTCGGGATTCTCGCTGCTACCTTCCTGACCAATTCGCTTTGGTCATTCCGGCTCATTTCGGTCTGGTGGTTTGCCTTCTGCAGCGCACTGATCTCATTCTCCGCGGGCGCGGCTTTACTCAAACACAAAGCACGACTGGCAACCGCGCTGGCGTTGTTCGCCATAGTGTTCCTCGGTTCAGCATTCGCCATCGTTGAGAAAAGCAAAGTCCCTCACAATCAAATCAAACGCTTGTTAACGGAAGGAACAATCAAAGCCGGCCAGCCGGTTGAACTGACGGGAGTGCTCGAACAAGAGCCAGAACCAGCACCCGAACGATTGTTCCTTCGTCTAAAGGTGCGACGAATGCGAGTTGGAGACACTGAGACTCAAACTTCGGGCGTGGTTATGTTGTTGGCGCGCGTCGCGCAGAAAAGCAATGAACAGGAATTTGACGCCTTGGAGTTGCACTATGGCGCAATCTTGCGCGTGATGACCAGGCTCGAGCGGGCGGATACTCTTCGCAATCCGGGCGTGTCTTCGTTCACGGAATATCTTGATCGCCAGGGCTACGACGCCACGGCATTGGTGAAGAGTCCGCTCTTAATCGAGCGGCTGGAGAACGAACGAGTGTTTCTTCCATTGGCATGGTTGTATGTCTGGCGCCTGAGACTTCAAGCCGCGATCGAATCTCATTTCTCAAAAGAAACGGCCGGCGTGCTCGATGCAGCAATGCTTGGCAATCGTTACTTCCTATCGCAATCAACTTCAGAACGGTTTCGCGAAGGCGGCACTTTCCACGTCCTCGTTATCAGCGGACTGCATATTACATTTCTTGGCGGACTCGTCTTTCTGGTTGCGAGACGTTTTACCAAAAATCGCGCAATGCAATTCGTCTTGTCGGCGACTGTGCTGTGGGCGTACACACTGGCGGTCGGCGCGGAGGCGTCAGTGGTGCGCGCGGCGTTGATGTTTACAGTTGTCATCCTGGCGCCGTTGGTTTCGCGGCGTGCATCCTCATTGAACGCGCTGGGCGCTTCGGCGCTTGCTCTGTTGGCATGGCGTCCCAGCGATCTCCTCGATCCGTCTTTTCAATTAACGTTTGCTTCGGTGGCAGCGATTGTTTTGTTGTCGTGGCCGCTGCTGGAAAAACTCTCCGCGATTGGAGCCTGGCATCCGACACGCGAGACGCCTTATCCACCCTCATGCTCGCTGTGGTTGCGAGAGTGCTGCGAAAGTCTTTTCTGGAGTGAACGTCAGTGGCAGGCTGAACTCGAGCAAGCTAACTACAACTACAAGCTTCTTAAAACGCCGACAGCAAAAATGCTGGAACGGTTTCATCTGCAATCAGCGCTGCGTTACGCGTTCTCGACCATCGTAGTTTCGGCGAGTGTGCAGGTCGTACTGCTGCCACTGCTGGTCGTATATTTTCATCGAGTGTCCTTTGCTTCGTTACTACTGAACATCGGCGTGAGCCTGATGATGGCGGCGACGGCAATTGTTGCTGCGTTTGCTTTGCTGCTGGCGCAGATTAGCGCGGCGCTTGCTGGTCCACTCATTAGTCTGACGAATGGCCTCAATTGGTTGAATGTCCACAGCGTTGATCCATTCGCGAGAGCCGGCATTGCTTCAATGCGCTTGCCGGAATACAGCGGGTGGGCCGCAACAATTTACGTCTTGTACTATCTGCCCCTTGCTGCATTGATGTACCTGCTGTGGCGCTGGGAACCTTTAAAACTTTCAAGGTTCAAAAAGCGATCGGCGCGATGGAACCTGGCTCTTGCGTTGCTGGCTCAGCTATTGGCAGTTGCAGTTGTCGTGCTTCATCCGTGGAGTGCGCCGTCTCCTGACGGAAAACTTCATGTAGATTTTCTCGATGTGGGCCAGGGTGATTCAGCACTCGTGACCTTACCGGATGGCGCCACCTTGTTGGTTGACGGCGGTGGCCGCCCCGGACCTTTTCGACAGGATGCGGGTCTTGACGAAAAGAGATTTGAACGCGACACGCGCAGTGTGGGCGAAGCGGTAGTCTCGGAATTTCTCTGGCAGCGTGGCCTGGATCGTGTCGATTACATTCTGGCAACGCACGCCGACGCGGATCACATTGACGGCTTGAATGACGTTGCTCGGAATTTTCGCGTGCGGGCCGCGTTGGTGGCGCGTGTGCCCAAAAGCGATCCGGAGTTTGCGCGTTTTTTAGAAACGGTATCGGCTCAACGAATTCCCATTCAGATGATCGGCGGCGGCGATCAGTTGCGGTTTGGCGACGTCAATATGGGCGTCCTCTGGCCGCATGCAGAGCAGAACGCGGATCTGCCATCGCAAAACAACGATTCAATTGTTCTTCGCGTTATGTTGGGCCGGCGATCGTTTTTGTTAACTGGAGACATCGAGGCGCGCGCTGAAGAAGCGTTAGTGCCTTTGGCCGAAATGCTTCGAGCAGATGTCGTTAAGGTCGCACACCATGGCAGCAAGACGTCGTCGACACCAGGCTTCATTGCCGCCACGCAGCCGCGTTACGCTGTCATCTCTGTTGGGCAGACTTCAATATTTGGCCATCCAAACCCTGATGTCGTCAGACGATGGCAGGAAGTGGGTGCGCAGGTCTTGACAACGGGCAACAGCGGCACCATCACTTTCTCGACAAACGGGAACGATCTAAGTATGGAAACTTTTGTTAAGCAGCAGAAGTGAACCTACAGAAGACTTTCTGTATCGTCGGGCGTATAGAGGTCGATTTTGGTGCTGCCGGGTTTGTAGGTGTGCAAAACGCCGAGTGGCGGCGCGTAGACGTGAATGGTAATGAGATCCTGTTCACTTATGTCCGGATTGCCAAGCTGGTGAATGTCAGGAATGTCGGAACCGGTAACCGCACCGGGCGCGTAATCGCGCGCTGACTTATATTCCAACCCTTTCTTCTCATCGTAGTTAAAGATCGTTTCCCACAACCTTCCCTCTTGAACTTTGACACCGCCGTGTGAGCCATTGTGATCGTGGATCGGCGTGCGATGGCCGGGACGCCAGCACAACACCAGCATCTCGACAAACTCGTTGCGGCAAACACGATGACGCCAGTAGTTGCCGTCTTTGAAGCCGATGTAAGGTTGCAACTCCGCGTTAGAAATGTTCGCGCTTTCGAGCCAATCGTAAATTTGTTTGAGTGAAGGCACGAGCTTTTGCGACTCGAGAGCCTTTACCAGGGCAGGCAGCGAGAAATCGTTGCGGTCAATTTTCTCGCTTTGTAGATCGTTCGCTGTTTCGACGTGCGTGGACAACTGGTGGCCTCCTAGAATCTCAATGCCCTTATATTCTCAGCGCAGTGCTCCGGTCAAGACATTTAGCGGTTAATCCTTCGTAACACTACTGCGCGAAATCGCAATATTGCGAGCAGCATCGCCATCGCCTTGTATCTTGATCTGCCATACACATGGCGGCAGCGGATATTTGCCGAGACGTTCAGCCCATTCAATGACGATAACTGCATGTTCATCAGTAAGTAGCTCTTCAAGATCAACTGCATGCGCAGCGGCAGCGCCCGCGTCCAGGCGATAGAGATCAATGTGAAAGACTGGCAGACGCCCGTTGTAAGGATTGACCAGCGTAAAAGAGGGGCTGGTTACTTCATCCGGGTCAATGTTCAGACCAGCGGCAAGTCCCTTCACAAAGATTGTCTTGCCGGCGCCGAGTGGTCCATCGAGCAGCAGAATCTCGCCACCGCGAAGTTGCGCGCCAATTTGTCTGCCGAGATCAAAGGTCTCACTCGCGTCGCGAGAGATCCATTCGCCGTTAGAAATGTTTTGTTCGGCAGCCAACATCATTGCTTTCAGTCTGGTTGTTCGCCTTTTGGATCAAGCGAGCGGATAGCGGCGCTCAAGTGTTCGCGAATATCCGAGGCCGTCATGGCGCGCATTCCAAGTTTTCGTGCAGCGAAGTCGCCGGCAAGTCCGCCAACGTAAAGCGCCGCAATCGTCGCCGCGAGCGGATCGGCTTTTTCTTTCAAGGTGCCTACCGCCTGCGCGACAAAGGCGGCAATGATTCCCGTCAATGTATCGCCGGCGCCGGCTGTACCCAGACCGGCGTTGCCGTTGGGGTTAATAAAGACCCTGCCATCGGGCGCTGCAATCAACGGGCGCGAGCCTTTTAGCACAAGAATAAGCTTATGTCGTTTTGCAAACTCACCTGCGACTGCGACGCGATCTTCCAAAACGGATTTATTCGTTGTGCCCAGTAGCCGCAACATCTCACCGGGGTGCGGTGTCAAAATGAGCGGCGCTGGGTCGGCGCCGTGCAAGTCGGTGGGCCATGGCGACAGGCAGTTCAAAGCATCCGCATCAATCACTACCGCAGTCTTACGTCGTTGTACTGCTGAACGCACAAAGCAGCGCGTACGTTCGTCCGTCGCCGACAGTCCCGGGCCAATCGCGACGGCGTCGGCTTTCGCCATCAATCCGACGACATGATCAATTGCTTCGTCGCTGATTGCGCCGCGATCAGTTTCAGCCAGCGCTGTAGTCATTACTTCGGGCATTACGGCAGCGGCTACGGCAGCCTGCGAAGATGCTGGTACGCCGAGGGTAACCAACCCCGCGCCGGCACGCATCGCAGCGTTTGCGCACAGCACGGCCGCGCCCGTGTAGCCGCGCGAGCCTGCTATCACCAGGACGTGTCCATGCGTATTCTTAAAAGAGTCTGGCAGGTAGCGCGTGCTGACCAAAAATTCACGCGCGTCTTTCGCGTCCGTGAGAAGAAGTTTTGAGTCTGCATCTTTAACTAGCGCTGCGGGCGAGCCGATATCTGCAATGACAAGCTTGCCATTGAAATGCGAAGCCGGTGGCAGAACATTTGCGATTTTTGGCGCAGTGAAAGTCACGGTGAGATCTGCAGCAACCGCGGGACCGATAAGTTGCGCCTGGTCAGCATCGAGACCGGAGGGAACGTCCAACGAAAAAATATATGATCCATTGCCAGATGTTTGGCGGGCCCCCGAGAGATATTTCACGATCTCGGCGAAGATGCCTGTCAGCGGTCTTTTCAGTCCTGTCCCGAAAAGAGCATCGACAATAACATCATAAACCAAAGCATTGCTCTCGAGCTTTTGCCAGTGCTTCGCGTCACGACACTCAATGAAATTTAAGTGGTTGGTTTCAGCAGACGTTTTGAGGTTGGCCAGCGCTTTGAAGTTATGACGCGCCTCGCCACTCGTGTCGCTGACATTGCCGAAAAGTACCACATCCGTTTGTACCTGGTTCGCAGTTAGTTGGCGCGCGAGCGCTGCACCATCCCCGCCATTATTTCCCGGGCCGCAAACTATTTGTATTCTCTTGCCGCCGAGGTCACCGCCAAAATGCGTGGCAATCGCCTCAAAGCAGGCGGCCGCGGCCGAATCCATTAGCTGGAGCGATGAGATTTGATAATTCTCAACGGTGAGGCGATCAATTTCCCGCATTTGTTGGGCTGAGAAAACTGGCTGCATCGTTTGATGATAAGGATGGGGTGTGACAGGGTCAATTCGGCGCCTAAAACAAAAATGGCGGCCCGAGGCCGCCTCGCCTCTGCCGCTGCACTAGCCCGTCCGTTTTTCCAGGATAACTTACTAAATAATCAATGCCTTGATTTCTCCAGAAAAATCTTCAAAGCAAAAGCCCAAGCAGGTTTTTGGCCTGCTTAGGCTTTTGTAACCCAAGGAAGGAGATCGAATTTATTCAGTTTTGGCCGCGTTGCGTCGTCTGCGAATGGCGCCAACAGTTCCTGCGAGGCCGGTGCCGAGCAGCAACATCGTTGCCGGTTCGGGAACTTCTCGATGGGGATCACAGCCCTTGCAGAAGAAGAAGCTCTCGTGTCCGCCCTGAGCGTCTGACACGCTTGCTGCCAGGCCTAATCTTAGGTTCGGGTTAGCTGCAATAGCTGCCGCCAAAGCCGCAGCAGCGTCGGCGTTAAGTGCAAACGTGAAATCAGATTTGCCGGTGCCGTTGCCATTCAAAGTGGCTTCGCGCAATGTAAGGGCGTCAGCGAGGTGTGCACTGAAAACCGCCGTTCCGGATTGGTCATAAGCAGTTAAAATCAGCGTATTAAGAACAACCGATCCGACCGGTCCGGCATTGCTGCCACCCTTGTTCGGGTCGTTAATGTTCATTTGAATGCAGAGATTTCCGTTGGTGATACCCAAATCAGTAACTGAATAAGTTTGGTTATTGGCGCCGCCAACAATCTGGCTGCCACCCACCACATCGCCTTTCTTGTTCGCGTTCTTACTGTTTGGGTCGTAGGCCACTGAACCGAAGCCAGACGTCGCGGAACCCTGAGTCTGAATGACGAGAACGGTGTTGACGGTTCCCAGGCCCGCAGGTTGAATGATGTTTGGCCCAGACGGAACGATCAGGAAGTTGTCGGCTCGCGCACTGGTGCCCGCCAGCGAAAGAGTTAACAGCGCTGCAAGAGTAAAAATCCCGTTCGTGAAAAGCTTGTTCATTTCCTCAATCTCCTCCTCGAGTGAGTCTCTGTGTCATCCCGAAGTTTTCGCCCGCGGTGGCACAGTGACCAGTTGAATTTCCTTACCCTTGGGAAAAGAACCAATCAAGAGACGCTTTCAGGATTTTGATTGAACAAAGTGCCGGAAAATGAGCTATTTCCTGAGGTTAGCCAGCCGCAGAAGCCTGCCAACGACTGCCCGCGACGCGGATACACCAAGCGCAGAGGTAATTGCGAAATAGGTAATTCCGTAACCGCCGAGAACCACTGCGGCCAGCGGAATGGGATGAAGACTACCCACCAGCAGCTTAAGGCCCCAGCCAATTCCCGCGGCGACCAGCGCAGCCAGCCAAAGCTTGATCACATATGAGCCTGCCAGGCCCGTTTTGCCTATGCGCCGATTCAGAGTGCGACGGAGCAGAGCAAACTCGATCCAGCCGGCAATGCCTGCCGAAGCCGTCAAACCTGCAACGCCCCATTTTGGATTAATGTGCAGAGCCACTGGCAGTGGTAGTGCAAACAAGTAACCCAGCGCCGTGGTTAGCACAACGCGAACGATCGCATAGCGCAATGGCGTTCGAGTATCATGAAGAGCGTAGTAGGTGGAGGAATATAGACGGCCCAAAGTGGAAGCGAGCAGGCCAACTGTTGAGCCCGCGAGAATACCCCAAACGAAAATTGAAGCATCATGTTTAAACTGCCCGGTTTGATAAAGAACCGCGGCAATCACATCGCCTAACGCGAGGAAAGCCATCGACGAAGGGACAATGAAAAAGGCAATGCGTTGCAAGCCGTCATCCAGCCGCTGTCTCAATACTTCGGCAACCTGTTCAGTATTGCCGATTGCTCTGGACATCGCCGGCAGTTCGGCTGCCGATACCGACATGCCAAACAAACTCACCGGCAAAGTATAGAGACTTTGAGCATAAGTCAGTGCGACTACCGAACCCTCAGGCAGAAAGCTTGCGAGTACGGCGTCAACAAAGGCACTGATCTGGACCACGCCGCGGCTCATGAAGACGGGGAAAAAGTTTCTGACGATAGTCCTGACATGAAGACTCGCTAAATCAATCACCGGACGAAGCCGGCGCACCAAGCCGAACACAGTTGGGAGTTGAACGCCGAATTGTAAGGCACTGCCGACAACTGAACCCCAGGCTAAGTATTCGGCGAGTGGAAACTGGCCTACCTTTCGACCGAAGACTACCAGCGACACGATCATTGCCAGATTCCACGCGACAGGAGCGGTGTAGGAAATAAAGAAACGATGATGGCTGTTGAGGACACCGAGACACCAGGCGGACAGAACCAACAGACCGGCTCCGGGGAACAGAATTCGCACGAGGCGAATAGTTAACTCGCGGGTATCGCCTTTGAATCCCGGTGCGATGGCGGAAATGATGTAGGGAGTGGTCAGAACGCCGGCAAGCACGATCAATGCAACGACCAGTGCCAGTATTCCCAGCACTGCGTTAGCAACGTGTGCGGCTTCCTCTTCGTCGTCATGGGCAAGTAGTTTTGCGTAAACGGGAATGAACGAAGCTGAAAGAGCGCCTTCGCCGAAAATGTTCTGCAGGAAATTCGGAATGCGAAACGCGGCGCTGAACGCATCTCCGGCCGCGGAGGTGCCGAAGTAATGCGCGAAGACACGTTGTCGAACTAAGCCTACGAGGCGGCTAATGAGAATGCCGGCGCCGACTAGAAATGCGGATCTACCACTGCTGCGTTCAGCGTGAGGTCTTAACGTTTCGCCAATGGCGCTCTCAATTCCGGCATCGCCGACTTGTTCGATCGTCTCGCCGGCGATCGAACTTGCTTCATCATGTGTGTCCGCGGCCTCACTTTCCGCTTGCGCAGGAGGAGAAGCGCCGGCATTGGAAGAATCGCGCATCTAGGATCAGAGATTGTAGTCTTTTATCTTTGTTAGCAGTGTTTTGTAACTGACGCCCAGCTCTTCGGCAGCTTGACTCTTGTTCGCGTTGTTATTTTTCAGCGCCGCAGCGATCTTGCGTTGCTCGACAAAGCGCAAAGCACGCTGTCCGACTTCGGACAGCGTGCCATTGAGATCGAACGACGACGGTGTTTGATCCCCGTCGCTTCGTGTCACAAGTCCAAGGTCGATGGGGTCCAACACCAGGGAATCGGAAAGAATGCAAGCGCGCTCGATCGCGTTCTCCAACTCGCGAACATTGCCGGGCCAACGATGTGCTCGCAACGCCGCACAGGCATCTTCGCTGAGAGTCGCTTCCCGGCCACGCAGTTCCTTTCCGAGTTCGGCGGCAAAATGCTTTGCCAGCATGAGCACATCACCGTCACGTT
>Ga0137359_10004704_pt1 | contig 11224 bp, 15 predicted proteins | sample Mad1_40_16metaG_FD_108281 | JGI IMG/M metagenome (GOLD analysis project Ga0137359, IMG submission 108281) | Vadose zone soil microbial communities from Angelo Coast Range Reserve, California, USA - Mad1_40_16 metaG | ecosystem: Environmental > Terrestrial > Soil > Vadose zone | place: USA... | reverse complement strand
GGGCTCGATGCGGCGCTCCAGTACATCCGTTCGCACGACCAGGTCTGGTTCGCTACCGGCGAGGAGATCGTGCGGCACTGGCTCCAGTCGGGCGCGACGTTCTGACCGCCGCGCCCGGCAATTAGCGTCCCGGCGGGCGGTAGTTGACGCTCTTTTCGAGGGCCCTGTCGGTTTCCTCAACGGTCAGCAACGCCGTCGTCCGGGTGCGCGCCAGCCCGGCGGCGGACACCGTTACACCGAGAGCGGCGGCGCTGACGTTGTCGGGCAGATCGACGATCACATACGCGTCGTCTTGGCCGAGCGCGTTATAAAAACACTCGACTTTGCCGCCGAGACCTTCGACCGCCGCAGTCACCGCGCTGAGGCGGCCGGAAGCCTTGTCTTTTTGCAGGCCCCTCAGACCTTCAGCGCTATAGGACGCAGAGATCAGATATTTTGGCATCACGTACCCTCCCTCAGATTTCGTTGCAGGTACGAGTCGAGATTACCACAAGCCGGTCGCGTCAGCGAGCCCGAACAGCGCTCCGCCTATCGCAAACAGGGCGAGCGGATGAAGGCCCGGCCAGCGCAAAATCAGCGCCGTCGATGCGACCGCCGCGGCCCATACCGCGGGTCCGCCGGGCGAAACCCGCAACACGGCGATCCCGCCCGACAGGATCAGCCCGGCGGCGATCGGTGCGAGGCCGCGCTCGACCGCCGTGTGCCAGACCGAGCCGCGCCAGCGGCTCCACAGTCGGGCGGCGCCATAGACGAGAAGCGACGACGGCAGATAGAGCGCGACGGTCGCGGTCAGGGCGCCCGCCAATCCCGCCACCTTCCAGCCGATCAAGGTCGAAAGCATCGTCCCGGGCCCCGGCGCGGCGCGCGAGATGGCGAAGAGATCGGCGAACTCGCGCTGCGTGGTCCAGGCGTGGATAGTGACCGATTGGTGCTCGATTTCGGCGAGGAGGGCCGCGCCGCCGCCGATCGACAGCAGCGACAGCGGGGCAAAGACAAGGGCCAGCGCGAGCATGGTCCTGATTTCGTCAGACATTGCGGCCACGCCTGTTGAGCCGCGCTAGCCCGATGCTGATCGGTGCGAGGCCAAAAACGACGGGGATCATCGGCCAGCGCAGTACGCCGACGCACAGCGCCGTGGCGAGTGTGATGGCGAGAGGGCCGGCCCTCGCCACCTTGAACTGCACGAGCTTAAGGCCGGTCGCGAATGTCAGACCGATCGCGGCGGCTGCGACGCCGTCCAAGACCGCGTCGAGTGCCGCGCTCTGGCCGATCCTTGTGTAGCCCACGGCGAGCGCCAGAACGATCGCCAGCGGTCCCGATAGGAGGCCGAACACGGCGGCAAGCGCCCCGGGGCCGCCGCGCAGATGGTGGCCGACCTGAACCGTGAGGTTGACCCCGCCGGAGCCCGGCACGAGCCGCCCGAGCGCCGCGGCCGATAGAAATTCCCTATCATCGATCCAATGGCGCCGTTCGACGATTTCGCGGTAGAGCCATCCCGCGGTGCCGCCGCCGAAACTGGTTATGCCGAGCCGAAAGAACGCCGCAAAGATCGCCGGCAATTTTATTCGTGCGGCGCGCTGTGCGCCCGCTTCTTTGACCTCTGCCACGAGACCCTTCCATTCGCTCGCCCTTGCTCTCAAGGGTATCCGCACTCTCAAGGGATTTCCAAGAATCGGCGGAAGAGATAGGCTGATCGACTCGGCCCTCGAGATCAAAGCGGTGTGCTGATGCTTGATATTTCCTCGGATGTCGCCCCGCCGCAGCCGGTCCGACTGGCCGATTACCGGCCGCCGGCCTTTTTGATCGACACCGCAGACCTCGTTTTCGAGCTTGGCGAAGCGGACACTCTGGTAAAATCGCGCCTCAGGATCCGGCGCAACCCGAAGGTCGCCGACCCCAAAGCGCCGCTGCATCTCGATGGCGAGGAGCTCGACCTCGTCTCGCTGGCGCTTGGAGGCGAGCCTCTCGGAGCCAACCGCTACCAGCTCCCGCCCGAAGGCGGCCTGATATTGGCCGATGTGCCGGATGCCTTCACCCTCGACGTCGAAGCCCGCATCTCACCGGAGGGCAACACCGCGCTCTCCGGCCTCTACATGTCCGGCGGCAATTTTTGCACCCAGTGCGAGCCCGAAGGGTTTCGCCGCATCACCTACTTTATCGACCGGCCGGACGTCATGGCCCGCTACACGACGACGATCGTTGGTGACAAGGCGCGCTTCCCGGTGCTGCTGTCGAACGGCAACCCGGTCGACCATGGCGAGGCCGCTGACGGCCGGCATTGGGCGAAATGGGTCGACCCGCACCCCAAGCCCTCCTACCTCTTCGCCCTCGTCGCCGGTGATCTGGTCGCCTTGCGCGACCGTTTTACGACTCGCTCGGGCAAGGAGGTGGCGCTCGCCATCTGGGTGCGGCGTGGGGACGAGGGTAAATGCGGCCACGCGATGGCCTCGCTAAAAAAAGCAATGCGCTGGGACGAGGAGGTGTTCGGCCTCGAATACGATCTCGATGTCTTCAACATCGTCGCGGTCAGCGACTTCAACATGGGAGCGATGGAGAACAAGGGTCTCAACATCTTCAACACGCGGTATGTGCTGGCCAAGCCCGAGACGGCGACCGACACCGATTACCAGAACATCGAGGCGGTCATCGCCCATGAATACTTTCACAATTGGACGGGCAACCGGGTGACCTGCCGCGACTGGTTTCAGCTCTCGCTCAAGGAGGGGCTGACGGTCTTCCGCGACCAGGAGTTCTCGGCCGACCAGGGCAGCCGGGCGGTGCGCCGCATTGCCGAGGTGCGCACCTTGCGCGCCATACAATTCCACGAGGATGACGGCCCGCTCGCCCATCCCGTGCGCCCGGATAGCTACATCCGGATCGACAACTTCTACACGCCAACGGTCTACAACAAGGGCGCCGAGCTGGTGCGCATGATCCATGCCCTGGTCGGGAAGGAGGGCTTTCGCCGCGGCATGGATCTCTACATCCGGCGGCACGACAACCATGCCGTCACGATCGAGGATTTCGTCGCCGCGATGCAGGATGCCAGCGGTGTCGATCTCGGTCAATTCAAGCGCTGGTACGGACAGGCGGGGACACCCGAGATCACGGTCGAGGATCGCTGGGATGCGGCGACGGGCAGCTACGAGCTGACCGCCACGCAGAAGGTTCCGCCGACACCCGGCCAGCCGGAAAAATTGCCGGTGCTGATCCCGTTGGCCATGGGGTTGATCGGACCGGACGGCGTCGAGTTGCCGACCCGGCTGGAGAACGAGACGGCGAGCCGGACAGGGACCCGCATCCTCCCGTTTGCCGAGCTGCGGGAGAGCTTTCGTTTTGTCGACGTACCGACATCACCGGTGCCGTCGCTGCTGCGCGGCTTCTCGGCGCCGGTCAAGCTCAAGGGCGTGCCGCTCGACCGGCTGAAATTCCTTGCCGTGCACGATGTCGAGCCTTTTGCTCGCTGGGAAGCCGGCCAGCAGGTCGCGACCCGGCTGCTGCTCGACCGGATTGCAGCGCATCGGCGCGGCGAGACGCACGCGCCGACCGACCCCAACCTCGTCGCGGCAATGCGGCGTAGCCTCGCCGATGCCGACCGCGACCCCTCTTTCGCCACCGAGGCGCTGACCCTGCCGAGCGAGGCTTTCCTCGCCGACCAGCTCGCCGTCGTCGATGTCGACGCCATTCACGCGGCCCGCGAAGCCGCCCGTGCGGCGCTCGGCGAGGCGCTGTTGGCAGAGTTCTCCGCCGCCTATCAGGCGCTCGAAGATGCGGGTCCCTACCACATCGATGGCCGGTCGATCGGCCGACGGGCATTGCGAAACGCGAGCCTCGCCTACCTCGCCGCCGCCGATCCCGAGGAGGGCGCGGCACTCGCCATGGCGCAGTTCGACACTGCGCGTAACATGACTGATGTGCTGGCGGCTCTGATGGTGCTCGCTGAGCTCGATCGGCCCCAGCGCGCCGCGGCGCTCGCCCGCTTTTATGAGCTCTGGTCGGATGACGAGCTGGTCATCGACAAGTGGTTCGCCCTGCAGGCCCGCTCGTCCTTGCCTGAAACGCCGGATCGCGTCCGGGAGCTGACGCGCCACCCCGCCTTCGAGCGCAAGAACCCCAACCGGGCGCGCGCCCTCGTCGGCACCTTCGCGCAGGCCAACCAATTGCGCTTTCACGATGCGAACGGCGCCGGCTATGCCTTTCTCGCCGACGAGGTCATCGCTCTCGACCCGATCAATCCCACGACGGCGGCACGGCTCGTCCAGCCCCTCGGCTCATGGCGCCGCCACGACCCGGCCCGCCAAGCGCTGATGCGCCGCGAATTGGAGCGCGTCCTCGCCACCCCCGAACTCAGCAAGAACACCTACGAGATGGTGTCGAAGAGCCTCGCTTAGGGTTTCGGGCATCCGCACCCTCGTCGTCTCGGGGAAGGCTGGAAGCCATCCTGGCAATGGCCTTGGCCGGGGCGAGGAGTGTTCATTGCGTGTCCCTCCTCGGATTCGGCCGAGGCTAGAGCTGGATTACGAAGACGCGTTCGTTCATTGCTTGTCTCGCGAATTCGGCTCGGCGGCCTATGTGCAGCGGGCGAAATGCTTGGGCGTCTGCCGACGTTGCCGCAGCTCCAAAGATCCCTCCCGGATACGGGACAAATTCGTTTCAGCTGGGTTCCCGTTCTGACGCCCTGATCTGCACCAGCACCTTTCCGCCTTCGATCCTCACCGGATAGTTTATTAGCCGACAGTTCTTCGGATTAACTCCGACGCCACCGTTGACGACGTCAAATTGCCAGAGATGGGTCGGGCAGGTGAGCACTCCGCCTTCCAGCAGGCCCCGGTTCAGCGGTGTGCCTGTCACCGCCCTCCAATCACTCATCTCGTTCGCTTCGCTCTTGATCCTATTGAATACCCGAGAGCCGAAGCAACGACTCGCGCCTGGTTCTCGCTCCCGATGCAATCTCGCTCTGAGGCACGGCATTCTGCACTAATCCGCACGTGAGGTTGCCGAGGCCGGCTACGGCGGAATCGGCACGCGGAGCCCACTTTGCGATCCACCGCTGAAACACATCCCGGTTACCAGGACGTTTGTCGATGGCAAATTTTGCCAGTGCGGCACTCCAGCGATCACACCGTTCGGAATCGAGAGACAGATTTGAGAGAAGCAGCCAAGTTTGCTCATCGCCATTGCGGCGTGCAAGTTCGAAGCTGACGATTGAGAACGTCCTCGATCGAGGGCCGCAGAACCAAATTGACCGCAGAGAAGCATTCGGCCCAATCATAGGCGATGAGTGAAAGCTCGAGAGCCTTGCGCGCCTCCTGCCAGCCGGATTCCATTTCCCAGATGGCCCGCTCTGCCACCCCAAACCCATCTGCCGGCCATGTCTTTTGAAGTTCACGCGTACGATACGCCGTCAACGAAACGCGCCGTAGCATATCAGCCGCTGCGAAAGCCGCGCAGTTTGAGATGTAAGACGAGGGCGCCATTTGCGCCAAACAGGAGTAGGCCATCTGCTCGCGTGCGCCGAGTACCGCGTCGAAAAGCTTCGCCAGACACGTGCGCCATGCAGGTGAGTGGGCCTTGTCGTGACCGGCGTCGGCATACTCCTCCAGCAAGCTTGCGACGATTGTTTCCTGCTCATCCTGCATGGTCACATAGCGGCGGTATGTGACTTCGTCAGGATCGCGGAAGCCGTTCCAGTCCTCGACATGCAGCGGGGAGCGATCGCGGTAGGTTAGAAACCACAGATTCGCAGGCGAGGATGGGTTTGCCTCAAGGGCACCTGCGCGGGCTTTACGCACCGTCCAGTTTGTATTGTGCGTGACGATCTCGTACTCGCTCGGCATCCGCCGCATGTCACCGAAATCGCTCCAGGTCCGGCGTCGCACAGTTGTTCCCGAGGGCGTGCTCATCGCACATTCTCCTGGGAAGAAGCGCTGGCGGTCTGAAGGTGCCACACGACCTCATCAGATGAGGTCCGAATCCGACCTGCGAACGCCGACATGATCGACTCAAGCTGCGACATTTGAAAGCCCGCGCCCAAGTGACGTTCGAGCGACGCGCGCGTCACTCTCAGAAAGCCGGGGCGCTGCACGCGCACATAGGCTCCGCGGTCCACTATCTCTACGCTATCGGCAGGATTGTCATCCTCAATCGCGCGAATCACGAGATCTACCTCGTCGCACATCCGAAGGACTGGGCCGACCGCGTCTTCCATGATCATCTTCCTCCCTGAGCGCCTCACACGTAGTCGACAAAGACATGCTGGAACGGCCCGATGCCAACTTGGGTCACTGTTGCGTCGCTGGCGACTGCGCGCCCTTCGTAGTACTCAACCATGTCACGATCCTGGGGTCTAATGCGCTTTCCCACCGAATGGTGAGCGACCTTTTGTGCGACTTCGGCCATCGTGTCGGCCGTCGTGATGACAACCAGGAGTATCACAAAGTCATCGCCAAACTTGGCGTTGATCGGGAGAGGGTGTGGTTCGCTCATGATGCGCTCCCGGGCGGGTGCTCTATTCGGCGGCCAGCGGCTGACGGTAATCCTCGGCCCACTTGTAGCCATAGGCATCGTCACCCATTACATCAGGGGTGAGCCCCATATATTTGAGGAGCCCAGGTACATCGGGCGGTTGGATCTCGCCCGCAAGGAGGCGTTCGCCGACCGTCTTCAGATGGAGCGTATCGCGATCTTCCCACCAGATCTGCCGGCACACCTTCGAGCAGAAGTGATAGGTGTAGTTGTTATGCGTGAGCACGAAGTCCCGCACACGGTACTTTCCGTCAGGCGAAGAGGTATGCGTGCACTGGGGTAGGTAACACGTGTTGCAGAGCCACGGCGTGGTTTCCGGAAGTGTAGCCTGCATATTGCCATTGTTTACGTTGGCAATGATCTGATCCCAGATCGGCCCGTAGATCTCCTCCCATTTCGGGTACTTCGCACTGAGCCACTTCCGTTCGGGCTTGGACACGCCTGCCTGCGGCTTCCACCACACTGTCGGCCGCCAGAACCAGACTCCGAGATGCAATGAGTGGTGCCAGAAATCCAAGCCCTCGATGAACTCATCCCAATACCAAGGCTTCTTGAGCCCATAATCCTGGAGCGTTCTGATGAATTGCCTGATAATCCATTCTTCCATAAATTCCTTGTACGACTGCTTCCGGTGATCAAGCGGCGTATAGTAGTCCATGGCTGGACCTGTGAGGATCGCGAACACGCGAGCCGACAGCCAGAACATCTTGTCCACGATCCACTGCGCCCGCACAGGATCATGCTTCATCAGAAGTTCCAAGGTCGGTCCACCCTGAGCGCATGCCGCGCTTCGTCCGTCTGAATGGACGAGATCATATTGGCAAAATTGATGTCTCCCGAGGCGAGCGCATCCGATGCAAGACCGACAAACTGTAGATTCGTGAAGCCGGTCTCGAACACAAGCGGCAATTGGACCGCGGTGTCGACGACATTCCCGGCCACCATCATAGCGTCAAAAAGAGCGCGCGCTGAAATGATCCCCCATTCGTTCGTGTGGAACGCTTTCAGCGCCCAATCATACTGAGGATCCTTGGAGATGAACTCGTGGGCGGAAAAGAGGCTGAGCTGGCAGTGGCGGATCTCATCCAGCGCCCCCAGAACGGCCATATTGCGCCACGCACCCGCAAGACCAAAGCGCGCCACGCGGGCCTCCGCGATGACGCCTAGGTACTCGACCAGCGACACGCCGCCAAAGTGGACCTTTGCGCAAGTCTTCCATCCCTCGTCCAAACTGTTGAAGATGGTCGAGCGTTGAAGTGCAGCCTTGACTGCAAAGGCCGAAGCTTCCTTCTCACGTTGCACGGACACGTACTCGGGATAGCTGATCTTGTAGGTTTCTTCTCACGCGCTCCACGCTTCGCGAGGCACTTTGCCAGTTCCCGACTGCCACTCGGGAAATACGGCATCGTCATCGGCGTAGGACAGTGTCCAGTCGACCTCGCGTACCAGGTCCTGCCACTCTTCGCGCTTCATCAAAGCCATGGCGTGGGTCCTTCCTAGTCGATCTCTATACGACCGAGTTGGGCGCACAAGATTGCGCTGTCCCAGTACGATGTGATGTTGTCAATCTTCTCGTGGTCGTTAACGTGAAACACAAAGAGGTGCGGCAACCGGAAGCTCCGCCCCTGAGATCCGATGGACCCCCAGGCCTTTGCCTGCGTGCCGCTGATCGCAACTTCCGCGGCCACATTGCCATCGTTGCCCGATATGATTTTCGTTACCTCGTTGGTGAGATCGGGAAATGATTCGATCATGCCGGTCCACAGGATTTTCCCAATGGTATTTACTTTGCCGTCGCCCCTGATGACACGCTGCTTGCCCCAGACCGCGAACGGCACATAGCGGAAACCTGCCATGTCGTCGCACAGATCAACCATTCGTTCGACGTCGTGGGTGCGGTAGGCATCAAAAAAGGACTCTACGACCTTCGTTGCATTGGCGCTCGGCCTTGTCGTCACCCCGTGATTGAGATCTGATCGAGACGCTTGACCGCCAATCGTCGGTACAGCTGATTTTGGCACCAATAGGCTTGGATGCTCGCTATCTTTCCATCAGAGGCGGTGATCACCCACGCCTGGTCCAGGTCAAGATCAAGATGCTTTTCCTGGTTATGGATGCCGAGAAAGTCCGCGCCCTGAGTGCCTTCCACGGTAATTTCGACGACAGCCGTTTCAGAATCGCCCATGATCGAACGTACATTCATGCGCAGGTCCGGAAAGGCAGCAATCAGATCCAAAAAGAACTTGGCGCCTCTCTGAGCGAAGTTCCCGGAGGTACCTGCTGGGCCGAAGTCGACCGTGGCGTCCGCTACAACCAGAGCCCCGGCGCCTTCGGCGTCGCGAGAACCAAGTTGTTCGAGCAGTTCCAGCGCGAGCGATTGAGCGTCTCGCTGGCTACGAGGCGAGGAGCCCGCTTTCTGAAGCACCGACAGCAATTGCGCCTCGATGCTCATGCCGCTTTCCTCCCGAGGACAGCCGCCCGCTTTGAGCACCGCATCCGCAATCGCGTCTGCCGAAGCGGGGTTCTGGCCCGTAATAAGGTTGCGGTCGACGACGACATGTCCAGGCGGTCGGCACATCATCGAACACCGCGCCGCGGTTCTTGAGGGCTGCCCCCAAGTACCAAGGCATCCCAAGCTTGCCTACGCGCGTCTGGTCCTCCTCCTCGTCACTGAATGCCGTCATCTTGTAGCCGTCGAAGAGCCACAAGCCATCAGGTCGGTAGGCTGCGGACAGCAGTGCCGCAGGCCCGTGGGAGAGTGCCGCAATTATGTCTGATCGTTCGTGCATTACCTGCAGGAGACGACGGACGTCAGGGTTATCTGCCAGATCGACCATCGGACCGTAGCCGCCGGGAACGAATACCGCGTCATATCCGAGCATCTCCTCGTTGCTTAGACCGCCCAATTTGATCGGTTGCTGAAAGCCTGGAATGGCCAAAAGACGTTGGCGCATTTCGTCGGAACTTCTCTTCGCATCAGCCCGGACCGCATCGGCGCTCTCTCGAAGTTGGGCGACGTTCACTTTCGCAGTGACTTCAGGATCGGCCGAGAGGAGGGTCACAAAATTGGCAGCCTCGGACCACGCCTTTCGCGCTGACTGCTCAATCAGGATGCGCGCCTCGTCCGGCTTGGCACTGGCACGCTTCAGCGCCCCGAAAACGCGCCGTGCCGCAATCAAATCGAGTTCGGTCAGGTGCTGAAGGGTAATCCGAATGTCGTCAACGTCCCGCATGAACGTCCGCGTAACCGACGCCAAGAAGTCTTCGTCTTTGTCGGGATAGTGGAAGATAAGCTCAAGACCGTACGGATCAACGTGTGGCGGCTTGCCGTCCACGGTTGCGACCGCAATCTCTGCGCCCGCGGCAATGAAGCGATCATATGGCTTCAGCGCCTCTTCAGCGAAGAAACCTGCCTCGTGGCTGGACCCGTTCGCCAGCACGATCGTACGCGCGCTCGACACAGGGAACAGGATCCTGGTCATCTCTCCTCCCCGTGCGAGCCCTTTGTGCGCTCGTTATTTTAAATTAAATATATGGGGTCCTTTGGGCAAAGGACAGCACAAGGGTGCGCTCGGGCAGAGCGAACACGCTGAGGAATCGCCGGAACACCAACTGGAGGCGCGTCTGCCGGTCCTGCCGCTGCGGAACGGGAACCGGCGGCGGCTCCCCGATGATGAGAGCAAGCTCAGGGATCAGGTTAATCATGAACTGGCCCCTAGGGCCAAGCGTCTCCAGCAACGCACGTCGCCAGCGGCCAGCTCCGCATCGTTTTTGGTGAGCAACTCACGGAGGAGGCTCTGAAAGGCCTGTGCCAGCGTCGAGTGCGGGATGTCGCGCTTGTATTGGTTGAACTTGCCAACGGCAAAGAGACCACGCGGCGGGACCAGGAATTTTTGCGGTTCGTCGACGATCGAGGACTTGCCGATGCCAGTATGGCTGGACATCAAACGAATTAAACCTTTCCGTTACTTACGATCCGATCAAACGCGACGATTAATGCTAGACCGGAAACCGTCCGCGAGGAAGCGGTTGCGCGGCAACTGTTCCTGCGACAGGGTGCACCCGCAAAAAACGGGTAGAGGGCGTCATGACGAAAGATTCAGCCACACGTGTCGCCCTCATAGCCGCCGGCTCCCGCGGATGAGCCCAGCGCTTGAAGGCCGTTATGATCTGTTGACACTGGGCGAAACATTGTTGCGGCTATCGCCGCCGGGGGTGCAGCGCCTCGATCAGGCTCGGCTGTTCGAGATCGGGGTCGGCGGCAGCGAGCTAAATGTCGGCTGCCTGCTCGCCCGGCTCGGCCGCCGCGTCGCCTGGGTGTCGAGGCTGCCGGTTGGGCCGCTCGGCCGCATCGTCGATGGCGAGGCGCGGCGCCACGGTGTCGACACGCGCTGGGTCCGCTGGATCGAGAACGCCCGCTTGGGTCTGATGTTTTACGAGCCCGGACCGGAGCCTCGAACAAGCCGCGTCATCTATGACCGCAAGCATTCGGCGGCCTCGGAACTCGGCTTCGAGGACGCGCCGTGGGAGGCGCTGGTCCAGGCGAGCGCATGGCTGCACCTCTCCGGCATCACCCCCGCGCTCGGGCCGAGCTGCCGGGCGTTGATCCTGCATCTCGCCGCACTCGCGACGACCGCAGGGAAGCTGGTGTCGTATGATTTGAATTATCGGGCGACCTTGACGACCCCGTCCGAGGCGC
>Ga0137359_10004700_pt1 | contig 11226 bp, 9 predicted proteins | sample Mad1_40_16metaG_FD_108281 | JGI IMG/M metagenome (GOLD analysis project Ga0137359, IMG submission 108281) | Vadose zone soil microbial communities from Angelo Coast Range Reserve, California, USA - Mad1_40_16 metaG | ecosystem: Environmental > Terrestrial > Soil > Vadose zone | place: USA... | reverse complement strand
GGATCGACGACCTTGTGCGCCGGGAGCTGCACGACGTCGGGGAGGCGCACCGTGAGGATCGCCGCGGCATGGGCGGCGCCGGTCGCGATCCCGATGCGGAGGAGCTTTCCCTCGCGGCGCAGTTCGTCCAGGGCGTCGAGCGCGGTCACTGCAGCGTCGGCATCGACCTCGTGCAGGAGCACGACGTCGACCGAGTCGCGGCGCAGGCGGCGGAGACTTCCCTCCAGCTGCGTGCGGATGTCCGCGGCTGCGAAGCGGCCGCCGGCCGCCGGCCGCCGGAATGCGACGCCGATGAGGCGCGGCGAGACGATTCCCACCTTCGTCGCGACGACGACGTCGTCCTTGGTGCGCAACGAGATGCCGAGCGCGTCCTCCGCCGCCCCGGCGCCGTAGAGGGGCGCTGTGTCGAACCAACGGATGCCGGCGTCGTACGCGGCGTCGACGAGCGCGACCCTCTCCCGCTTCGACAACGAGCGTCCCAGCGCAGCGGTGCCGTATCCCGCGCTCACGTGCGAAGGTGGTCGGCGAGACGGAAGGCGAGCGCGACGATGGTGAGCGTCGGGTTGACGCAGCCGGCGCGCGGGAACGCCGCTGCGCCGCACACGTAGACGCCCGTAACTCCACGCACATGCAGATCGTCGTCGACGATGTCGCCGATGCGCGCGCCGCCGGCGGGGTGGAACGAGTCGTACGCGTGTTCCAGCCAACGTTCGTCCGCGAGCCACGGCTCCGGGTCGACGCTGTAGTGCAGCGCGTCGCCGAGGGCGTCGAGTGCCGTCGCGATCGCCGTGCGCTCCGGCTCGCCCAGTCGCCAATCGATGCGTGCGCGCGGGATGCCGAGAGGATCGAGCTCGTCCGCGAGCGTGAGCGTGCCCTGCGGGTCGGGCTGCCCGACGACCGCGAGAATGCGCGTGTCCGTCGGCGTCGGTGCCGGCTCGCGCCCGCGCGCGATCCGAGCCGCGCCGGCCGCGAGCTCGTGCGCGCCGCAGAGCATCCGAACGACATCACGTGCTCCCGCGCGGCGGGTACGCCGCACGCGCAGGAGCGTCTCCGTCGGCGAACGCGGGTTGTACCGGAAGACGATGTTCGGCATGCAGCTGCCGACGATCGGCTTCGCGTAGTAGCGCAGGCCGTTGCGCATGCGCATGCCGTACGTGTCCTGGAGCGGGCGCGGCGGACCGACGACGCGCGCGATGTCGGCGAACGCGTGATCCTCGAATCCACGGCCCGTGCCGTCGATCCCCGACAGGAGCAGCAGCCGCAGCGTCTCGATCGTGCCGGCGGCGAGCACGACAACGTCCGCCTCCACCTCGACGCCGCGGCCGGAAGTGTCGCGCACCTCGACACGGCCGCTCTCGACGCGGGTAGCGACCGCACCTGTGAGCACGCGCGCGCTCCCGAGGTCGAGCTCGGCGAGGCGCTTTCGTCGGCAGAAGACGGAGAGAGCCGTGTCGACGCCGAGCGGCGGCTCGCCGAAGAGCTCCCACGGGTCGCGCGCCGTCTCACCTGCCGGGATGCCGAGCAATTCCTCCGCGCGACGGTAGAACGGGTCGAGGTCGAAGGGCCATGCGTCCAGGTCGGCGGGACGGAGACGGATGCACTGCCCGGGCCAGACCGCGGTCGTCCCCCCGAGCCCGCGGACGCGGCCGTGGAGCAGACCGTTGTACTCGTGTCCGGTGACCTCGCCTGCGTTCCAGCGATCCGGATCGTGGACGGGGCCGCTCTCGAGCACGAGCACGTCGAGGCCGGAGCCGCGCAGCGTGTGGGCGAGCGTGAGCCCGGCAGCGCCCGCGCCGACGATGCAGAGATCTGCGTGCATCGCCGGTACCCTCTCACGCGGCGATGGTGTTCTTGCGTGTTTGGTTAGCGGCTCCGACGCACGCGCGGGAGACCCGCGCGTGCTGAGTGCGCCGCCGACAAGCGGCGGCTCAGTCACGCGGTGACGGGCGTCCTCTTCACGTGCGCGGGCCAGCGCGTCGACATCGTCACGTCGTTCCGGCGTGCGGGGGCGAGGACGATCGCGGTCGACGTGAACCCACTCGCGCCCGCCCTCTACCATGCGGACGAGCACGCGTTCGTGCCGCGCGTCGACGATCCGGGGTACGTCCCAGCGCTCGCCGAGCTCGTCACGTCGAACGACGTCGCGCTCGCGATTCCGCTCACCGACCTCGATCACGGCGTTCTCTCCCGCGCCCGCGACCAGCTCGGCGCCCTCGTCCTGCTCCCGTCGCCGGAGCTCGTGGATGCGCTCGCGGACAAGTGGCTCGCGCACCTGCTCTTTGTCGAGCGCGGCATCGGCTCGCCGCCGACGTGGCTGCCGGCCGAGGTGCCCGACGACCTCGAGTTCCCCGTGCTCGTGAAGGCGCGCCGCGGCTTCGGCTCGCGCAACATCTTTCGCTGTGCCGACCGGCGCGAGCTCGACTTCTTCCTCGGCTACACGAAGGTCGATTCGATGGTGCAGGCGTGCTGCCGCGGCGAGGAATTCTCCGTCGACGTGTTCTGCGACCTCGGCGGCCGTTGTCTCAACGCCGTGCCGCGCACGATGATCGAATCGAAGGGGGGCGAGTCGATCAAAGGCATGACCCTGCGCGATCGGAGTCTGGTCGAGGTCGGCCGCCACGTTTCGGAGACGCTCGGCATCGTCGGGCCGGCGAACATCCAGTGCTTCCGCGAGCCGGACGGCACACACCGCATCACCGACATCAATCCCCGCTTTGGCGGCGGGTTCCCGCTCCCGACCGCTGCGGGCAGCCGCTATCCCGAGCTCGCGCTCGCGCTCGCCGCCGGCGAGCAGCCGGAGCCGCGCCTGGGCGAATTCCGCGGAGCCCTGTACATGACCCGGTTCTTCTCCGAGCTCGTGCTGTCGGCCGGTCCCGGCGGTACCTTGGAGCCGTTCGCGGAAGAGCTCCCAGAGCCTGTCGCCGAACCCTAGGGGTCTTGGTTGTTTTCCTCCTCGCCGGCTGCGGCGGGGCGGTTCACCATGCCGAGGCGCCGAAAGCGCACGTGCGGCATCTCGCGACGTTGCGGCCCGCGAAGCTCGTCGTCACCGTCCTCGACGGCAACCGCAACCTGCGCGTACGCGGTGCGACCGTGCGCCTGTGGCATCGCGCAGCGCGCACGAACGCGCACGGCGAAGCCGTCATCCGCGTGCCGAACCGTCGGAGCATGTACGTCACCGTCGGCGCTCGGGGCTTCGGGACGCGGACGCTGTTCGAGCCGTTTGCCGGCCACCGGCTCGTCACCGTGCGCATCTACCGTCCGCAGCTGCAGTGGCAGATGTACGGGGCGACGCCGACGCGCACGCAGGCGCAGCTGCACATCCACCTGCGACCGCCGTTCAAGACGATGTGGTACGTGCCGCTCGGGGGGCTCGTCGAGTTCCCGGCCGTCGTGGACGACGGCGTGGCCTACGTCGGTAACCGCAGCGGCACCGTGTACGCGATCTCGATGCGGCGGGGGCAGGTGCTCTGGCGCCGGCGCATCAACGGGCTGATGGCCTCGTCGCTCGCGGTGGACGGACGGGAGCTCGTCCAGCACTCGATGAGCGGGCGCGTGTCGCTGCTCGACCGCGCGAACGGCTCGGTGCACTGGAGCTACGACGTGGGATCGCCGATCGAGTCGTCGCCGATCGTGCGCAACGGTGTCGACTACTTCGGCACGTGGGACGGACGCGTGATCGCACTCGACCTCCGCAGCCATCGTGTTCGGTGGGCACGACATCTCGGCGCGAAGATCACGGCGAGCGCATCCATCGCCGGCGGCCGGCTCTTCATCGGCGACTACGGCGGAAGGATCTGGGCGCTGTCGCCTCGGACCGGGGCGACGCGCTGGGTGCGGAGCGTCAACGGGCGCGTCTACGGGACGTCCGCGGTCGCGCGCGGCCGCGTGTTCGTGCCGTCGTCCACCGGTGGCTCGCTGACCGCCTTCTCGACGCGAGGCCGCTACCTATGGCGTGTCTCGACCGGCTCGTACGTGTACTCGTCACCGGCGGTGTGGAGCGGCCGCGTGTTCTTCGGCTCCTACAACGGCGTTTTCTACGGCATCTCGGCCGCGAGCGGACGCACGTTGTGGCGCGTCGGCGCCGGCGGCCCCATCTCGGCCGCGGCCGTCGTCGTGGACGGCGTCGCGTATGCGGGCAGCTTTGCCGGGCGGATCGTGGGGGTCGCAGCCAGGACCGGGCGCGTCGTCCTCAACTTTCACCACGGTCATTACGTCCCAGTATCGGGGGACGGAATGCGCCTGTTGCTGCACGGATACTCGAGCCTGTACGCCGTCGAGCCAGTCCGGTCGCTGAAATGAAGCGGGCGGCGGCGGCCGCTGCGGCGTTATTGACACTTGCGTGGGCACCGGCGGCCTCCGCGCGCACGCACGCGTCCGCCGAGTTGCTGCGGCGGGGCATCACGCATGCGCTGGCGATGCACTGGGTGAAGGCGCCCGAAGCCGCGCGGTACCGGCGCGACGTCAACCGTGCGTTGTGGGACGAGCGGCGGTTGCCGCCGCTCCGCTCACGCGTCATCGAGTCGCAGCTCGTGCAGCTGACGACGCAGTGGGACTCGTTCACGTCGCCCCGCGCGCTCGCGCTCTTCACGCAACTCGAGCAGAACCTCGCGTACTTCGAGACGCACCGCATTCCCTCCGAGCGTGTCGACGTCAGCGACGGCGAGGGCGTCGTCTACCGGTGGTTCCCGAACAAGGGCCTCGAGTTCCATCCGCTCGCGAGCTTCTCCGCGCTCGCGAACGCTGCCGGCGCGCATGACGTGGAGAAGACGCAGGCACTCGCATTCGCGCTGCTCGACCGCGCCGTGCCACGCGGGCGCCGTCTCATCTGGGAGTACTCGTTCGCGTACGGCTTCGGCCGCCCGCCGTGGGCGTCCGGCATGGCAGAAGCGCTTGCCGCGCAGGCGCTCGCACGCGCCGGCGCGCTCCTCGGAGACGCGCGCGTGACGGCGGCGGCCGGCCGCGCATACGCGGCGGTCCCGCCGCTCGTCTTCGGGACGCCGTCGGGACCGTGGATCCGCCTGTACGGATTCGACCGCGAAGTCGTGCTCAATGCGCAGCTGCAGACGATCATCTCCCTGCTCGAATACGGGCAGACGACCGGCGACACGGGCGCGACCGCGCTCGCGCAGCAGCTGGAGGCGACCGCGAAGACGCTGTTCCCGCGCTTCGACACCGGCGACTGGTCGCTGTACGAGCTGCGGGGCGGCCATGCGCCGCTGAGCTACGAGCAGTACGTCACCACGCTGCTCTCGCGGCTCGCCGGCCTGACGAAGGACCCGTACTGGGTCGCCGCGGCGCTCCGCTTCCAGGACTACCTCGGCGCGCCGAAGGTGACGGAGGGAACGCCGCCGCCGACGATCTACCCGCAGCCGCAGGACGGCTGGCTCGACGTCGCGCCGATCTCGATCACGTTGTCGCAACGCTCGTCGGTCACGCTCGCCGTCGGCGGGAAAGTGCTGACGTACCGCCTTGGGCGCGGCACGCACGTCCTCACGTGGACGCCGCCGCCGACGCTCCAGCCGGGGACGTATCCGGTGACGGTGTCCGCGATCAGCTACGTCGGCCGCCGCTCCCGCGTGCATATCGCACCGGTCGTCGTCGCCTGGGACACCGCGCCTCCGCAGAACCTCCAGGCGCAGCTCTCGGGCGCGACCCTCACGTGGCAGGCCGACGATCCCGGCACGCCGTCGCTGCATCTCGTCCTCCAGCTCGTCGACCCGGCCGGCGTCGCTGCGCCGCAGACGCTCGACCTGGGCGAGCAGCCGGTGTCGGGAACGACGCAGCTGTCGATCCCGCCGGGGACGTGGCAGGCGACCCTGCTCGCGACGAACTCAGCCGGGCAGACCGCGACGCTCGACCTCGGCACCGTTTCTGCCTAGGGCGGCTGTCCCGAACACGAGCCAGGTGAGGGCGTCGAGCGGAATGCCGGCGTAGAAGCCCTGCGCGGCCCACAGCCAGACGAGCAGGCCCGTCGCCGCGAACGCGAAGATCGACGTGCCGGACCCGCGCGCGAGCGCGGAGCGCACGGCAAGCCATCCCGCGGCGGCGAAGAGCGACGCCCACAGCACGAAGCCGACGACGCCGAGATCGGCGGCCGACTCGATCCACGCGTCCTGGACGCCGTAGCGCCGGGTCGGCGACGGGAAGGCGAGCGGCGTCTCGTTCGGGAAGCGCCGGTGCGCGGCCGGAAGGTACGGCTCGAACACCGCCGGCTCGGTCGTCCCCTCCCAGCCGACGCCGAGGAGCTTGTGGTCCTTCCAGGTCTCCAAGCCGAGCCAGGACAGGAGCGTGCGGTGCGCGTACGACGGGGTTCGGTTCGCGCTCGACTGCGAGCTCGCCGGAGCCGAGTTGACGAACCGACGGAACGCGTTGAGGTCGCTGCTCCGGATCGCGAGCGTCCCCGCGAGGACGAGGAGGCCGGCGCCGGCGACCGCGGCGAGGCGGCGCACGTCGACCTCTCGGCGCGCGAGCAGGACGAGCGCGAGGAGCACGAGGCCGGTCGCCAGCCCGGCGACGGACGCGAGCGCGCCTGCGATCACGGTGCCGAGGATGCCGCCGGCAAGCGCGGTGGCCGTTAGCGCGCGGCCCATGCGCAGCCGCGGGAGGGCGAGGCCGACGACGCCGATGAGCAGCACCGCCGAGGCGAGCGCGGCCCAGTCGGAGGAGCCGAGAAACGACGACTGCCGCACACCGCCGTGCCCATCCGACATGAAGATGGCCGCGCCGAAGAACTCGGCGATTCCCACGACCGTCGCCACTGCGTTCCACGCGACGAGGGACCAGGCGACGACGGTGACGTCGCGCGCCCCGCGCAGAAGCAGCGGGACGGACGGCGCGAGCAGCGCATACTCGCCGAACTTCGCGGCGGTGACGGCGTGCTCGTGCCACGCGTACCCGGTCGAGGAGACGTGCCGCCCCCACGCGATCTCGACGAGCACCCAGGCGAAGAAGAGAACGCCGGCGAGCCAGAGAATCCGTCCGGCGCGGAGCGGCGCCCAGCCCTCGGTCAGCCCGACCGCGATCGCGGCGGCGACGACGGCGAGCACCGCGAAGTCGGATAGATACGCATGCACGCTCGTCGAGCCGACGTGGAAGACGACGCCGGGCTGGTAGCGGACGTGCAGGAACAGGATCGGGACGGCTGCGGCGAGGACGAGTGCGCGGAGCTTCATCGCGCCGGCGTCGTGGCGGTCGTCGGCTCGGCGCGCGACCTGTTGCGCACGCGTGCTGCGATCGCGACCGCTGCGACCGCCGCGAGCAGGTCGAGGAGGAAGTCCCACGGGACGCGGTAGCGCGTCACTCCGACGAAGACGACCGCGACGACGGTCTGATACCCGAGCAGCAGCAGGACGAGGGCGGCGAGCATGCGCGGTACAAGGAAGATGCCGATGGCGGCAAGCACGTAGACGACGATCATGTACGCCGGCTCGACGACCGAGCGGAGCGTGTCGAGCCACGTGCCTGCGCCCGGACTGTCCGCGTTCTTGACGACCGACGGCTGCCATAGCCACTGCAGGTCGATGCGCGCGAGCTTCGCCTTCGCGCCGGGATGGTGGATCCAGAACGACTCCACCCGGTGCTCGTAGTTCGTCACCTGCGCGCACTCGCTGTAGGGGATGACGACGCCCGTCTTCTGCCAGTGGAAGTAGATCTGCTCCGGATTGGGCGGAAGTCCCTTCGGCTGGGGCACGTTGTCGATCCAGCCGCCGTGCGTCAGCGTGGCGTAGGTGTTCACGTTGTTCGCCTTCCACAGCGCGCGCGCGTCCGTCGTCACTGTCCAGCAGCCGACGTTCGCCTTGTTGCGGATCACCCACGGCGCGAGGACGACCGCGGCCGCGGCGAGGATCGCCACGCCGGACAGGAGCGTCCGCCGTGAGACGCAGCTGCGCCACAGGAGGAACGCCCCGATGACGATCGGTAGCGCGGCCAGGCGGACGTTGCCGAGGATCGCGAGCCCGAGAACTGCGCCGAGCAGCGTCGCTCGACGCCACCCGAAGCGCTCCGCCGCGTAGAGCGTGAGGTACACCGTTGCCGCGGCGAACACCTGGTCGAGGATCTCGCGGTTCATGTGCACGTCGTGCCAGACGAGGTACGGATGCAGCGCGACGGCGAGCCCCGCGAGGAGTCCGACGGTCGCACTCAGCCACCGCTTGCCGATCTGCCAGACGATGAGCGTCGTTGCCACCGCAATGCAGATCTGGGCGATCCCGACCGTCTCCCAGCTGCGCCCGAAGATCCAGTAGACCGGGATGAGGAACCACCCGTACAGCGGCTGCGTGTACGCGGACGGATGGCCCGGAATGAACCCGTACGTCCCGCTTGCGAGGAACGTTCGCGCGAACGTGTCGCCCTTGTCGACGTTGTCGGTCAGGATCGAGCCGCGCGCGTGCAGGAGAGCGGCCAGCCGCGGAAGGGACGTTGCTAGGACGAGCAGCAGCACGGCCCGGCGGGTACGCACGGGCCGTCACGCTAGCGCACGACGACTACCCTCCTGCCCGTGCGCAGGCTCCTCATCCTCCTCGCCGCGATCGCCGTCCTCGCCGGAGGGCTCCTCGCCGCGTACGTGGTGCACCGCCTGCACCAGCAGGCCGACCAGCGCGGCTCGACGACGACCGACTTCATCCCGACCGAGCCCGCGCCGAAGCCGCCACCCCCCGGGGTGCCGTGGCCGACGTACGGGTTCTCGCCCGACCGGACGCGTGCGGTGCAGCTGCCGCTCCGCCCGCCCTACCGCGTCGTCTGGCGCTACCAGGCCGGCAGCCTGATCGAGTTCCCGCCGTCGGTCGGTTTCAACCGGCTCTTCTTCTCCACGAACAAAGGCACGTTCGCGGCGATCAGCGAGAAGACGGGGAAGTATGCGTGGAAATACCGCGCGCACCGCTGCGTCGCCGCGTCGCCGGCGATCGGCCCGCACGCGCACGGGACCGTGTACGAGGCGTTCCTCAACCGGCCGCCGTGCAATGCGCAGAACGGCGGGCACGGCGTCGACGGCGAAGTGATCGCCTTCTCCGTCGGCCACGGGAAGATCCACTGGCGCCATCGCATCGGCCCGTCGGAGAGCTCGCCGCTGCTCGTCAAGGACAGGCTCTATGTCGGCGACTGGAACGGGGACGTGTGGGCCTTCGACGCGAACCACGGCAATGTCGTCTGGCATCGCCACGTCGCGCACGCGGCGATCAAAGGCGCGCTCGCATACGCCGGCGGGCATCTGTTCCTCGGCGCGTACGACGGCCACGTCTACTGCTTGTCGAAGAGCGGGAAGATCCTGTGGCGCGGATCGGCGCAGCCGCGGCTGTTCGGCGGCTCCGACTTCTATTCGACGCCCGCGGTCGCTTACGGCCGCCTGTACATCGGCTCGACCGACGGCAAGGTGTACGCCTTCGGCACCACGGACGGGCACCGTCTGTGGTCGCACTCCACCGGCGGCTACGTGTACGCGTCGCCCGCCGTCTGGCGCCGCCGCGTCCTCGTCGGCTCGTACAGCAGGAAGTTCTCCGCATTCGACGCCGGCACCGGCGAGCCGGACTGGACGTTCCGCGCGGGCGGGCCCATCTCCGGCTCCGCCGTCGTCGTCGGGAACGTCGTGTATTTCGCGACGCTCCACGAGAAGCACTTGAAGAACGGCCGCACGTACGCGCTCGACGCACGGACGGGCAAGGAGCTGTGGACGTACCCCGACGGCAAGTACACGCCGGTCGTCGCCGCGCGCGGCAAGCTGTTCCTCATCGGCTACGGCGTCGTCTATGGGATGGTGGAGACGAAGTGAGGTTTGTCGTCACCGGTGCCGCGGGGTTCATCGGCTCGCATGTGAGCGAGGCGCTGCTCGCGCGCGGCGACGACGTGGTCGCGGTCGACTGCTTCACGGACTACTACGACCCGCGCGAGAAGGAGGAGAACGCGAGCGGGTTCCCCGTGCTCCGGCTCGACCTCGCAGGGGACGACCTCGATCTGGACGGTGTCGACGGAGTCTTCCATCTCGCCGGCCAGCCCGGCGTGCGCAGCTTCGGCGAGGCCTTCCCGCTCTACCTCCGTCGCAATGTCTTGGCCTCGCAGCGCGTGTTCCAGTCGGCGGCCGAGGCGGGCGTGCGCGTCGTCCTCGCGTCGTCCTCGTCGGTCTACGGTGAGGCGGAGCGGTATCCGACACCCGAGGACGCGCGCGCGGAGCCGATCTCGCCGTACGGGATCACGAAGCTCGCGTGCGAGCAGCTCGCACATGCGTACGCGACCGGCTTCGGCCTCGATGCGATCGGCCTCCGCTACTTCACGGTCTATGGGCCGCGGCAGCGCCCCGACATGTTCTTTCGCCGCGTCTGCGACCTGCTCCTCTCCGCCGGGACGTTCGAGATCTTCGGCACGGGCGATCAGTCGCGCAGCTTCACCGAGGTGTCAGACGTCGTCTCCGCGACGATCGCGGCGATGGAAGGTGCGTCGGCGGGCGTCATCTACAACGTCGGTGGCGGGGAGGAGGCGTCGATGCTCGGTGCGATCGCGCTGCTCGAACAGATCTCCGGCCGGACCCTCGACGTTCGCCACGTCGACCGGGCGCGCGGCGACGTCGCGCGGACGAAGGCGGACGTCTCCCGCATCCGCGACGCCCTCGGCTGGGAGCCGAGCATCTCCCTCGCCGACGGCCTCGAGCGGATGTGGGCTTGGGCCTCCGCTAGAGTCGCCGCGCGATGAGCAGGGACCCCGAGGCCGAGCAGGAAGTCGACTTCTCCAAAGTCTGGCGGCTGTTGGCCGCGCGCTGGTGGGCGCCCGTGGGTGCGCTGGTGCTCGGTGCGATCGTCGGCTATGCAGTCGCACTCGGCGGCAGCCAGACCTACAACGCCTCGGCGGCGCTCTACCTCGGCCAGCCGTACACGGCGAGCGGGAACGTCGCCCTTCAGGGGCTCCAGACGAACCCCAGCACCGTCGGCACGGTGGCCCACTCGCTCGCCGTCGACCAGCGCGTCGCGGCGGTCTGCAAGGCGAAGGTCGGCGTGTTCCGTTCCGGGATCTCGACGAAACCGATCGCCGGCAGCCTGGCGAAGAACGGGCAGAATCCGCTCGTCTCGCTGTCGGTGCAGTCGGCGAAGAAGAAGGTCGCCGCCTGCGCCGCGAACCAGCTCGCGGTCGCCATCCCCTGTCACCGGGTGGTGCGGAACAACGGATCGCTCTCAGGCTACGCGTGGGGTGTCGAGCGCAAGCAGGCCTTGCTTACGCGCGAGGCGGCGCGCAGCCTTTAGT
>Ga0137359_10004699_pt1 | contig 11228 bp, 12 predicted proteins | sample Mad1_40_16metaG_FD_108281 | JGI IMG/M metagenome (GOLD analysis project Ga0137359, IMG submission 108281) | Vadose zone soil microbial communities from Angelo Coast Range Reserve, California, USA - Mad1_40_16 metaG | ecosystem: Environmental > Terrestrial > Soil > Vadose zone | place: USA... | reverse complement strand
TCTCCTTCGCAGCCATGATTGCCTCCGTCGTCCCTACCGTCGACGAAAGCGAATCATCAAATCCTTTCAATTTGGTTGAAGCGGGCGACTAGTCACAATGCTGTCGGTCATGGCCATGTCCTCGCATGTCGAATGTCCCGCTCGGCGGGCCGCGGACGCGGGTTAAAAGCGGCTTACGTCAGTAGAGACGCGCCGCACTCATGCGAGAGGAATCACCGAAATCAGGTGGGCATAATGAACGTCCGTCAAAAACTGGAGTAGTCTTGGAAGCCCCGATTGCCGGCACGCCGGGCGTTGAGAATGGCGATCGCTTCACGGCTGACCTTGCGCACGGGGGGAGGAACCGCCACCACATTCATGTCCGGGGCGATGCGCCACAGGTTCTCCGGGTCCAGCATCGGCTGCTCACGCGACTGCGGGATGCTACTTAATCCATACTCCTGAAATGATAGTGCGAGCGATAGCACGAAATCGGGCATCAGCATCGCAATCGTAAACGGCGGAAGGCGGTCGGCACCGAGCCCCAACTCACCGAATGGTCTGGTTTTCGCTCGCCGCCGGACCTCAGCGCTTATGATGGTTGCGGCCGCGACAAGGTGGGCGACGTCCTTGTATTCCTTCCAGGCTCGCCAAAGGTTTGCGGCATGGGCACCCCTCGCCCGAATGCTGCCAGCCGCAACCGCGATAGCCTTGCCGACACTTGGGCCTCCACGCCGCTGTTGGTGACTTCCTTCGGTCAGGTCGAGGTGTATGTTGGAGATATCGGCCACGCGCACCCGTCAGTCTGAATCTGGCGCAACCGAGACGGAATAAACCGCGATCCCTCACGCCAGCGCCGTACAATCGCTACCGATGCAGCGCGACTTTCGGGATCGTTCGGCCAGCCCATATATCCGACCAGCGGAATAGCCTGTTCTGGCCAGATGACTGTCTCCTGATTCAGCCGGCTTCGTACAAAAAAGTCGAAAACCGGAATCTCAATCTTCCGCGCAAAGGGCGGAATGCTCATAAAGCGCATGACTTGCCCCACAAGGCTAGGAATTGGTAACCGCGGTGATTCGGTCAACCGCGAGCAACCTTTCACGAGACTACTCCAGTTTTTCAGCCCCTCGAACTCGAACGCTTTCCGTACCGGTAGGCACCATCGATCGCTAGGTCCGCGGAGACCGGCGCCAGCAATCGAGACGAACCGGGCCTCATCATGGGGCGGATAGCTGCTTCACCTCCAATTGATCGGAGCGTCGCGGAGACCCGCAGACGCCGCGGCGATTCCCGTCAAGCCCGACGTCAGGTCGGGAGGAATGCACGATGGGCAAGATCCGGGTGGCGGACTTCGACCGTTGCGCCGCTCGCCGCGGCGCGATGACGCCGATGATCCCGCCCGCTGCCGTCTTTTTGTCCGGCTTTTCTTCCGCTCGGATGGCCCGCCGCTCATGAACTGATGCCCTTTCGATCCGACGGGACAGCACGCGGCTTCCTTGCATCGGGGCTTAAGCCCGCGCTGTAAGATTTCCACCGCGCTGTCGCGCGCGGCCGTGTCGTTTGGCCACGCCATGTATCCGGCCAACGGTATGGCCTGGTCCGGCCACATGACGACAGTCTGGCTCAAGCGGGCCCGCAGGAAATGTTCCAGATTAAGAATTTCGACCTTCCGCGGGAAACGCGGGATCTGCATGACGCGCATTTCAGAGACCGATGACCAGCATGCTGTTTTAGCCACATCCCGCGATTCGGGCGGCAGGGAGACAGCCTAGCAAGACTACTCCAGTTTTATGGCCGCGCCGGCTTGGCCTGGCTTCCGCTTTGGTACGCCCGGAGCCATGAGCTACGAGCTGAAGGCGGGACATCCTACGTGCGCCAAAGGGGCTGGCTTCCCGCACGGCCTGCGAAATCCAGGCGGCCAATCGCCCGCAGGCCCGCCAACCTCGAATCCGCCGTAGAGGTGGTCGTCGATCTGCCTGCCCTGGTTCCGGTAACGCAAGGAGAGATCGAGGTGATCGAGACCTATCTCGGCGCGCTGGTGGACGAAGCCTTGGCGGGGACGGGATCGGAGATCAGCCGAAAAAAATGACCCCAGGATCCATCCAGGAAGCTCTTGGCCGGGGTCCTTACAGCTGCAAGGATAGAGAGAATTGCGGGGGCTAATCCATGAACCGTCGGGGTCAATGTCCGGATATTACGGCTGCCAATTCTGCAGTTCGTGCAGCACTTTACATGCGCGTCTCGACCAGCCGGCAGGTTGAGCACGACCTTTCGGTGCCTGACCAGCGGGCTCAGCTTGCCTCCTGGTGCAAGGCGAAGCAGTGGGAGATTGTCGCTGAATTCATCGAGCCGGGAGCGACGGCGACCGACGACAAGCGGCGCGTGTTCCAGCAGATGATCGAGCGCGCCTGCGACGGCGAGCGCGCCTTCGACGTAATCGTCGTACACAGCTACAGCCGCTTTTTCCGGGATGCCTTTGGCCAGGAGTTCTATCTTCGCAAGCTCGCCAAGCACGGCGTCAAGCTGGTCTCCATCACCCAGCCGCTCGGCGACGAGGACGACCCGGCACAGGCGATGATGCGCAAGGTCATCGCGTTATTCGACGAATACCAGTCGAAGGAAAACGCCAAGCACGTCATCCGCTCCATGAAGGAGAACGCCCGGCAAGGCTTTTGGAACGGCGCGACCTGTCCGCTCGGTTACCGCCTGGTGGAGGTCGAGAAGCGAGGCGCGAAGGTCAAGAAGAGCCTCGCGATCGACGCCGTCGAAGCAGAGACCATCAGGCTCATTTACAAGCTCTACCTGTACGGTGATAGCACCTCGGGCGCCCTGGGGGTCAAGGAGGTCGTCAAATGGCTCAATCGGAATGGCTATCGCACTCGCCGTGGCCAGACCTTTGGGGTGGGTCCGCTGCACAAGATCCTGACCAACACCGTGTATATCGGCCAGTGGAAGTTCAATCAGGCATCGTCGCGGACGCGGGAACGCAAGCCTGCGGAAGAGATCGTCATCGTCAATGTGCCAGCGATCATCGAGCCGGGACTGTTCGAACGGGTTCAGCAGCAGCTGCGCGCCCGCAGCCCCCGTGTCGCCGCGCCGCGGGTGACCACAGGGCCGATCCTGCTCACTGGCCTTGCCGTTTGCGCGACCTGCGGGGGCAGCATGACGCTGCGCACCGGGACTTCAGGCAGCGGAGCGGTTCACCGGTACTACACCTGCTCGACCCAGGCTCGGAAAGGTAAGACCACCTGCAAGGGCCGGTCGATGCCCATGGGCAAGCTCGACAGTCTGGTCACCAACCAGCTTGTCGAGCATCTCTTCCACCCCGGACGGCTCGCCGCCATCCTGAGTTCGCTCACCGCTCGCCGCGCCGAAAAGGCGCAATCGCTGGATGCTCGGATTCTGGGCCTGCGCCGGGAGGTAACGGAGGCGGACGACAAGCTCAAGCGGCTCTATCGTCTGATCGAAGAGGGGGTCACCGACCTGGACGATGTCCTCAAAGATCGGCTCAGCAATATCAAGGCCGAGCGGGACCGCGCCAAAGCCGCCCTCGAACGTGCCAACTCGCATGCCGCCCCGATCACCCAGATCGATCCGGCCCGCATCGAGGGGTTCGGCCGCCTCATGCGCCACAATCTGACCAACGGCTCGGTGCCCTTCCGCAAGGCCTACCTTCGCTCAATCATCGACATCGTGGAGGTCGATGACACGCGCGTCCGCATCAAGGGCAGTAAGGACGTCCTCGAACGCGCCGTCCTGACCAACCCCTCGGGCGAGAATCTTGGTTCGCAGATGAGTACTATGTGGCGCGCCCGAAGAGATTCGAACTCCTGACCCCCAGATTCGTAGTCTGGAGTTCTGCAAAGGCAGCTGCAAGGAAGTCGGCATGCCAAAAAAGAACGACGGAAATCAAGTGCAGCTCTGCGTCATGCGCCGCTTATGCCACCTCGCACCAGGGACTGATCGGCTTCAAAGTGAGTGGGTGCCACGAAACGGTGCCGCAACCGGTGCCGGTGAGGTTCCGAAATTCGGCTAAGTGCTGGTCGGAGTGGCAGGATTTGAACCTGCGACCCCCTCGTCCCGAACGAGGTGCTCGACCGTGATGATGGTTGTGACCGGGAACTCACAAGCTCGAAACGCAGGCGACTGCATCCCGGTAGCGGGTTTAAGGTTTATGCGGCTCTGAATGTATATGCGAATTCCTGCGGAAAGTGACGTGGTGACGTCATTAGTAGCGCTCCTCCGCTACTAACAATGTCACCACGCGGGGTCCGGAACAGCCCGCCTCGAATCGCGCACGATGGTTGTAACCGGGACGCGAGCGCCGAAACTCAGGCGACCGAATGCATCCCGGTAGCGGTTGAGGGCTCAAGCAGCCCTGCGTATCCCTGCGGAAAGTGGCGTTGCCGCGGGGCGTTAAAGTTGGGCTAGGCATGTCGCAACGCTTCCGCCTGTTCCCAGAGCCTGTTCAGGCTGTCGAACAGCTGCGCATGTAACCGCAGCCGCACGGCGCCGTTAGCGTCGGTGATGCCCGCCATGCCAAGCAACTCCCCGCCTCGCAGCCGCAGGCCCGGATAGTAGACGGAGAGGCAGGCCAGGTCGTAGACGGGGTCCGCCAGCTGCGCATATTCCCAATCCACCAGCATGGGGACGGGTCCGATGAGATTGCTGGCATTGAGGTCGCCGTGGGTCGTCACCGGCGTGACCGCGAAGGCGGCGCAATCCAGCGCGAGCTGCCGCGTACGCGCGACCAGAGCATTGACCTGCGCGGCAGCAGCCGGATCGCGCTCGAGGATGGTCTGAGCCTGGCTTGTCGCGATGGACACCGGATCGAACGCCGCGAGGCCCTTGGGGGGCGTTATCGCGTGCAGGCGCTGGAGGCAGGCGCCCAGGGTGCGCAGGCCCTCGGGGGCCTGCAGCCGCGGTGGAGTCCACATCCCGCCCTCGACGTAGTCCATGAGGACCCAGCTGCCGTCGAGTGCGGCGTCGAGCACGGCCGGCGCCACGCCCGCTGCAGCCGCAGCGCGGTGGCAGGCCACCTCGCGCAACGGGTCAGCCCCCGGCCTCGGCCCCTCCCGGATCCGCTGCCGTAATACGAAACGACCCACCCGCGTGTCGATGCGCAGGTTGCGATTCACGTTGCGGCCGCCATGCAGCAGCTGGACGCTCAGGGGCGCTTCACCCCCGGCGCACCCCGGAACGCGCCGCAAGACCGATGCGGGGATCACCCAGCGATCTGACGCCGATATGTCTTCGACCATTCAATGAAACCTACAGACGCGATCACGAGATAGACCAGGAACAGAAACGCCGTGAAAACCAGTCCCTGAGCGGCGTACAGCCAAGCTGGACCACATCGACGACGATCCAGTACAGCCAGTTCTCAAGCTTGCCACGGGCCGTGAGCCAGGTGGCGAAGAGGCTCAGCACCATGGTCGACGCATCGAGGTGGGGCCAGGCTGCCTGCGTTTCCGCGGCCAGGACACGCGCGATCGCGACAGCCAGCAGCAGCGACGCGGCGATGCCTGCGACGTGGCTGCGCCACGACAGCAGCGAGATCCGCGTCGTACCCTCGTGCGACCAGCGTAGGAAGCCAAAGACGGCGACACCGACGTACCAGACCTGCAGCAGCGACTGCATCGGCAATCGCGCGCGTGCAAACAGCCAGACGTAAATGAGCGAACCGACGCCGCCTGCGACCCAGCACCAGCGGCTGCGAGGCACGGCCAGCGCCACGTAGACGAGGCTCGAGAGCACGGCCAGTGCTTCTAGCGGCGATGTCGCCAGCAGACCCGCCCATAGTCGCGCTATCAGGCCATCGGGCATATGGCTGGCTCAGTGGTCAGGAACTCGAACAGCGCGTTCATTTCGTCCTCGCAGGCGTCGTTCTGGTCCCCTTCGGCCGCGAGAACATAGGCGCGCTTGGCCGTCATGTGTGTTTTCGCAAGGACCGGGTCGTCGGCGATAGCCCCAGGAGCTCGCCGAACGCAGTAGCGGCTGCAGCGCCAGCAGAGCTGTGCGTTTCGACCGGTTGCAACGGTCGGCGCGCCACCGGAATTTTTTGCATGCGGCGCCGGCCCCGCCTAGCATCCAACATCGTTGAGAGCGTGGAATCGTTTGAGAAGCTACAGCGAAAGCTGTCCTCTTCCAAAACGTCTTGTCCGGAGCCCGGTCCACTGGAGACGCGCTGGCTTTGTAACGAGACCGCCGATTTGTGCGCGATTGTTTCTGATCGCGCGACGGCCGGAGTTAGCATCTTCCAAGCCGATCCGGCGGACCGTTATCTGCTTTGCATGGGAATGCATTTTTGCATCGTTATCGGTCCAGGACGTCCCCAAGAGTCGCATCCGCCCCGCTTGGAACTGTCGAAACGGGGTGAGGCTTCGAGTGGTCGGGACGATGTTGGTGGTGATTGACGATGCCGCGCGACATCGCGAAATTTTCCTTGCAGCCGAGTCCCGACGAGGCAATTCTACGCCTCGCGCGCGCGTTGGCTCGGCAAGCTGCAAGGGAAGACCACGAGCGGAATAGGGTCCGCAAGGGGGACGGCGATGAAGAAAGCAGCGATCTACGCTCGATTCTCAACCGATCTTCAGAATGAGCGCTCGATCGAGGATCAAGTTGCGCTTTGCCGTAATTATGCCGCCCGTGAAGGCATGAACGTCACCGAGGTCTACGAGGACCGAGCACGTTCCGGCGGGTCGATCCTGGGGCGCGACGGCTTGCTGCGCCTCATGGACCGAGCAAGAGATCGATCGTTTGAGGTTATAGTTGTCGAAGCACTCGATCGCCTTTCGCGCGACATGGAGGACCTCGCGGGTATTCACAAAAGGCTGTCGTTTCTCGGTATCGAAATTCGGGCAGTTCATGAAGGTGTGGTGAATACAGTTCTCGTCGGGCTTCGCGGACTTGTAGGGCAGCTTTACCGGGAGGACAATGCCCACAAGGTCCGCAGGGGGCAGGCCGGTCGCGTCCGACAAGGACGCATCGCTGGCGGGCTCAGCTACGGCTACGCTCCGGTTGCCGGTGACAAGGGTAAGCGGGTGATTGTCGAGGCTGAGGCGAAAATCATCCGGCGTATATTCGAGGAATATGTTGCTGGCCGGACGCCTCGTGACATCGCCTGTGATCTGAACAAGGATGGTGTGCCGCCGCCCCGCGGACGGACGTGGAATGCGTCCACCATCAATGGGAATAAGCACCGCGGCATCGGTATTCTGCACAACGAACTCTACGCGGGACGGCTTGTTTGGAACAGGCTCCGCATGGTGAAAGATCCTGATTCCGGCAAACGGCTCTCGCGTCCAAATCCGGAGCGCGAGTGGCAGTCGGTGGGAATACCGGACCTCGCGATCGTACCTGAAGCCCTCTTCGCGGAGGCGCAGTGCCGGAAGGATGCGCGCGGCCGAACGCATCCAAATCAGCAGCGTCGACCGCGACACCTGCTATCTGGTTTGCTTCGGTGCGGCGCGTGTGGGGCAGGCATGTCAACGAACGGCAAGGACAAATCAGGGCGTATCAGGATCCGCTGCTCGGCAGCAAATGAAAACGGGACTTGTCGCGACGCCAAGACTTTTTACTTGGAGACCGTGGAAAATGCGGTTCTCGCAGGGCTGCACGCGGAAATGCGGGACCCCCGTGTGATCGCCGAATATGTTCGGACTTATCATGAAGAACGAAAGCGACTTGCAACGCACGCCGACGCTAAACGTGCTCGTCTCGATCGACGCCTTGGTGAACTCAATCGCGAAATCGGCCGGCTTGTGGACGCCATCGCGAAAGGCCAGGGCGATCCGGTCGTATTGGGTCCTCGTTCGACCGAGCTGAACGAGGAGCGCAAGCGGATCGCCGCAGAGTTGCTGGCCGAGCCGCTGCCTGCGGAAGTTGTAACTCTTCACCCGACTGTGCTGGCGCGTTACGAGCAACAGCTCGTCGAGTTGCGGGACGCTCTATCAAAGGGCATTCGGGCCGGCGATTCGGAAGCGGCGGAGGCAATTAGAGAGCTTATCGAGACTGTGACTGTGTTTCGGGACCATTCCCGCCTCGGCGGGGTGACGGTTGAGATCACTGGCCGACTAAACGCATTACTTGGCGAGCAGGCCTTTCCGAATAGAGTCCGAGGAGTGTGGGGAAAGATGGTAGCGGAGGGGGGATTCCAACCCCGACACGCGGATTGAAAATCCGATGGCGGAGAGATCTTGGTTCCAGCGAACTCGGTATGTGGTATTTCGCCAGCCTCCAAGCGTCGGTTGCCATGCTCCGTGCGGCGGCATGAAGCCATCGCAGAAATCAAGCCATCGCAGCAATCGCCCATTGAAGCTCGGCGCCGACTCGGCAAGTCCCGAACCGCTGAACAAGCGTGGCTTGTTGCGACGCACGATCATGCGCGTAGGACCGTTCGTTCTCCGGCGAAGCAAGTCGCAATCGACGTCGTTTGCGCAGTGCAGGTCATGCCGCCGGAAGAGTGATCTGACTCTCAATCGCTTTCCTCACGGAAGCGATGTGCAGATGCTCCGGCTTGAGGTGTGTATAGCGACGCAACATCTTCCAATCCTTGTGCCCGGTAACGAGAGCGACTTGCTCAATAGAAAAGCCTGCTTCGAAAAGCCGGCTTGTGCCTTCGTGGCGCAGGTCGTGGAAGTGAAGGTCTTCGATCTTGAGTTCTCGGCATTGGCGGCGAAAGGCTGTACCGACAGACTTTCCATTGTATGGAAATATACGTCCGCAATTACTTTCCGACAACTTATGTTGTTCCTCAATAATTGCGCACGCGTCATATCCACTAACGTCCAATAGTGGGATACGCTGATCGTTTCCGTTTTTCCTTCGCGGGTCCTTGCGATCCCTTATGAGGAGCATCTTATTTTCTCGATCGAAGTCTCTCCACTCGATTCGACAAATTTCATCCTGGCGCATGGCCGTGGCAACCGCGAAGCGAATAATGCGACCGATCGGAATTTGCTGTCGCGGATTCGAATCAAATGCTGCAATGAGCCGATCAAGCTCAACTTGTGTTGGACGCCGGTCTCGCTCGTCACCCTTTCCAACAAGGCCGAGTCGCGTAAGTGCAATGCGAGCGAGGCCTATGCTCTCGGTCGAAACAACGATGCCGTGAACGGCCGCAGCATGGGACAAAATCGTCTTGATGTATCCAAGATCAATTCCCACGGTAACAGGACCGGCACCCTCGTGGGCGCGCTCTTTCCCGAATTGAATGAGGCGTTCGCGATCAAGATCTGGAAGTCTCAGCCGTCCAATCCTTCGCTCAAGGAATGTAAGGCTCGCACTCTTTGAACGTCCAATGGGCTTGCCAACCTCCTGGAGATCAGCGCGATGAAGCCGAATGAGGTCTCCGAATGTCCTCGCCTCCCGGCACGCGATCGATGGCTCACCTCGGTCAATGCGCCGCTCGGTTTCGAGCGCCCATTCCTCAGCGTCCTTGCGTCGAAGAAAGGTGTTGTTGACATACTTCCCCTTTCGTCGGACTTGGACGCGCCAGGATCCCGATTTGAGCCGGGTGAAGGTCGCCACGGCGTGTGCGCTCCGTGTGCACTGAGGCGTCGAACAGGGGCGAAAAACGTCGCGTCATGGCGTAGAAAGGAGTGCACACGAGGCGACCTAACGACTTGAGAGTACTAATAAAGTGAAGCTATATCAAGCACATAGATTCGCCATTGCGCCTATGATGGATTGGACGGACCGCCACTGCCGCTATTTCCACCGGCTGCTGACGCGGCGGGCGCTGCTGTACACCGAGATGCTCACCACCGGCGCCGTGCTGCATGGAGACCGGACACGGCTGTTGCGCTTTGATCCAAGCGAGCATCCCGTCGCGGTCCAGCTCGGCGGGTGCGATCCGGGCGCGCTTGGGGCGTCGGCGCGCATTTGCGCCGATGCGGGCTTCGACGAGATCAATCTCAATGTCGGCTGTCCATCCGATCGCGTGCGCAACGGCCGCTTCGGCGCCTGCTTGATGGCCGAGCCGGGGCTGGTCGGCGAATGCGTCGCCGCCATGAAGGCCGCGGTGGCGGTGCCGGTGACGGTCAAGTGCCGCATCGGCATCGACGATCAGGACCCGGAGGCGGCGCTCGATGCGCTCGCTGACGCGGCGGTGGCGGCGGGCGTCGACCGTCTTATCGTCCATGCCCGCAAGGCGTGGCTCAACGGTCTATCGCCGCGGGAGAACCGCGGCGTGCCGCCGCTCGACTACGCGCGTGTGTACCGGCTCAAGCAGCGTCTTCCCGGGCTGGAGGTCGTCATCAATGGCGGCGTCGCGACGGTGGAGCAGGCTCTTGTCCACCTCACAAAGCTTGACGGCGTGATGATGGGCCGGGCTGCCTACCAGGAGCCGTGGCGGCTCCTCGATGTCGACCCGATGCTGTTCGGAACACCGGCCCCGGTCACCTCGGTCCGCATGGCGGCCGAGGCCATGATTGCGTATTTGGAGCGCGAGACGGCGGCGGGGATTCGCGCGAGTTGCATCCTGCGCCATGTGGTGGGACTGTTCCACCAGGTGCCGGGCGCCCGCGCATTTCGTCGCCACCTTTCGATCGCCTCGGTCAAGCCCGGCGCGGGCGCGGAGGTGTTGCGCGATGCGCTCAGTCTCATCGCCGGCGGCGCCGCACCGGCCGAAACGGCCGCCGCGTGACTGTGCGGCCTAAGGCTGCTGTAGGGGCGACCCTTGTGGTCGGCCCGTTGCTAATTAGCGGACGCGGTGCGCAAACCAGGCGACCACAAGGGTCGCCCCTACAGCACAGGGGGAGACCACCGATGTTCGGCATCCCGATTGGCGAACTTGCCATCCTGGCAGTCGCTGTGGCGGGCGGCGGCGTCGTTACCGGAATCATGGCGGGCCTGTTCGGCATCGGCGGCGGCGCGGTCATTGTGCCGGTGCTTTACGAGGTATTTGGTGCGCTCGGCGTGGCGGAGGATATCCGCATGCAGCTGTGCATCGGCACCTCGCTCGCCATCATCGTGCCGACTACGTTCCGTTCCTATTTCACTCACCGCTCCAAGAACCTCGGCCTTGATGACGTGGTTCGAAAGTGGACCCTGCCCGCCATTGCCGGGGTGGCGACCGGGGCGACAGTCGCGGCAGTCGCACCTTCCATGGTCTTCAAGCTGGCGTTTGCCGGCATCGCCGGCGTTATCGCGGTAAAACTGCTGTTCGGCCGCGACAGCTGGCGGATTGCCGACGACCTGCCGTGCGGCCCCATCCTCCGGCTGTTCGGCTACCTGATCGGGCT
>Ga0137359_10004694_pt1 | contig 11237 bp, 13 predicted proteins | sample Mad1_40_16metaG_FD_108281 | JGI IMG/M metagenome (GOLD analysis project Ga0137359, IMG submission 108281) | Vadose zone soil microbial communities from Angelo Coast Range Reserve, California, USA - Mad1_40_16 metaG | ecosystem: Environmental > Terrestrial > Soil > Vadose zone | place: USA... | reverse complement strand
TGCAGGAGAGGAAGAATGGGTTCGTGTGGGCATGCGACTCGCGTTTCGCTTGGAGCGCCGCGATCTCGCTGTCGCTCGCGCCGGGTCGATACTGTGTTAGTTCCCGCACTTTGGAAAAACATTCAGCGCACGCCTCGCGTCCACAGAGTCGACACATCCATGACGAGGAGAAGATCGATGTCATGCACGTATCTGGGAATATGGAGGTATCAATTAGGTAGCGATGACGATCTCGAATAGTGGTGACGCACCGCAAGTCGCACGCACGTCGCTATCCCGCGGTCTTCGTATGATTTCTGGCTTGCGGAGGTGCTCTTGTTCCTCTTTTAGTGTCGGAAGAAGTGCACGCGCAACCGTGAGCTACAGAGGATCGATTACAACTGCAACCGTGTGCGAAGACTAAGACAATCCCTACCTTAATCTCCTTGATGAATACAGCATCGAGTGGTCGATTCCACCGTGTGGGGAATTTCATGCTTGGCGAGTCGGCTTTTTGATTCTCAACAAAACTAACTCCGACAATGTTCTGTTTTTCATCCTTGAGGAAGAAGCGGATACCTTGGAAGCGACACGTGTCTCCGGCCCAACGGCGGGTACAGGATACACACCGAGGGAAACTTTCCGTTTTGTATCGATTCGACATACATCGCGCAAATTGGAGCTCTGGGTGCAAGGGCCCAGTCCCATCGGTTCCCCCGGACCCCGCTGAGTTTTCATTGCCGTTTCGAACGGTACCTTGGAGATGTACGTCAGATGCGATCACAATATAATTGTATTAAGCGCCCAGGATCTGAAGTTGATGACCTACTATCATTAGTACCTGAGCCTGATCCAGGAGTATATGCTTGTAATTGAGCTGTGCAGGAAAGGTAGATTGAATGTCATGATCCCACGCGAAAGGCATCATACCCTAGAGACGACATACCATTCTGTGCAGCAATCTGTGCAGCCTGACTCCGTTTGTTCGCGTTGTAGCCGCGGCGTGATCCATTAGCTGCGATATCGAATGAACCTCGGGACTCACTCCCACCATCAAATATTTGACCTACTTTCGACTGCATCCCTCGCATTCGATCGTTTCCTCTTGCCCCTAGAAGTCTGCGCATCGTCAGGCACGCCGCGCTTGCGAGACGAGGATTCGGGAGGCGAAGAAGATGGCAGTGGGGGCGGGTACGGATGCGGAGCAATGTATGAATAAAGCATGCCCGGGTGTGGTATTGGAGAGTAGTAAGCAGGATGTGCTAAGTAGGCCGGGTGCGGCATGTGTGGATGCTGTGTTGGTGGATGCTCCATGGGCCCGCGTACTGTAGGGATGCCTGCAGGGGTGCGACCATGATGTGGCCACATACCTAATAGAAGTCACAAGAAAAGTGAGCTAGGAAGGTAGACAAGATACGGGCACTTCACCTGCTAGTGCTTGCGGGGGACGCGGAGGATAAACTGCTGGTGGAAGATCTGGACGGTGATACGTGGCAGAATCGGGTCTGGAGGGATGAGGCGAAGAAGCCGCGGTAGTCGAAGTGTCATTCGGTATCGCTGGTGGCGAAGGAATGTTGATAGGAGTCTGTGCGGCTATAAGAGACACTCACACGTTCGTTCATCAGAATATGAAGGTGAGCCATAACTGGCATCAGGACGCCCAGAAGGGCTTGGCCAAGCGGGATGTTCAGGAAGTCCATCTTCATGGGCTCGGGGAACGTGGGGATGAAAGTCTGGGTACGCGCCCAGGGGAGGCACAGCCCCGGGCGCATATCCTCGCATGTGATCTATTCTCTGCCTGTCATGATCAGCAGCACCGTCCCAACTTGCGGGATTGAGCTTGTAAGCTGTGCCGTTCGCAACTCTGTGATGAGATGGTGGGGGCATAGGGGGGTGTGTATATGTCATATTTTGTGCATAATACCCATTCGGATAGGATACTGGCTGGTGGGGAAGCCCATGGTCGATTACGGAAGAGGATGCGACGGGATTGAGGAGCTCGCTTATGGACGAACGCTTATGGGCGTGGGGGTCGGGCATAGGCCCATTCATCGCTGTGAGACGGAAGGATTGAGGCCAGGACTTATAAAGTAGGAGAGGGGCAGAGGACGGGGGAGAAAAAGAGGTGAGGAAGGGGGGAGACTCCCACACACCTGCGCTGACTTTGAAATAAAAGTTGGTCTCCGCTCTTTTATAGAAGAGAACATTGAAGTCAGCCTTCGCATTGATTAAACTTAGCGCTCCAACTCAGCGTGTTCTCAACGTGCTGCACCGCCTTACTCTTTACGGCATACAGGTGATACTGAAGGGCGGTTATCGAGCGCGCCTCATGCGGTAACTGAATGGCCGTCCAACCCGCGCGCTGAGCTTTCGTTTTGTTTACAGCAGATCCGCTAGCATACAGCGACCACCCAAGTCTGACACAAACACATAAAATGTAACCCAATCCATAATTCCAACAAGTACCCTGTATATGCCCAGTTGACTAACCCTTAGAACACTCCCAAACAAACCCGGCGACCTTCAGATACCACAACGTGAACCAAGATGACACCCTTCCGAAGATCGCCCAATACCATCATCGCTCAGCAAATTCACAAGTCACAACAGCAGGCACTCCATCCTCGGATCGTCGTGTTACGCCGTCGTCACAAGGTGATCCAGCTGAGTCTGAAGAGAATTCTGTAACACCCGATGATAGGGACCGGTCCGTGTGAGTTTACTTGGGTTCCAGAAAAAATAAATAAATAAACCTTACCGGTGGCGCCGGTGGAATGTAACGTGTCCCCAGATATTACGGGATCTAACAACTTGGTGTCAGTGGAAAGGCGAAATGGAAATGTGGTGATGAGAATCATCACCATCACTCACCCTTTGCATTTGCATTCAAGTTCCCGCTAACAGGCACTGAAAATGATCGGTCATTTTTGAAATGTGTGAAGTGTGAAATATAACTGACTCATGTTCCACTCCGACGTTCCCGACGTTCCTTTCGAACTCTCCTGAATAGGACATAACGACTTGTGGACAAGTGAGTGTGTAGACCTCCCAACTGGCGTCTGTTCATCCGAACTAGACGGTGATGACAACAGCCCTGTGGTTGAAAACGTTCCGGGGACCACTGCTTGCGTCCCTGGCCGACTTGGGGACGGAGAAACCCTCCCTTCGGGCATATGCAGCCTACGCGCAATGTTCTGGGCCTGCACGGTCTGGCCAGCAGACACCGACTTGATAAAATCTGGTCTGTTGTCCGCAAACATCTGCAATGCTTTGATAGAGCCCCACTCAATGATTTTGCTGTTGAGCCAGTCCAAGGACACGGGTTTTGTCAGAAAATCGTTGCAACCAGCCGCTAGCGCAGCGACCCTGTCGGATTGCAATGATGACGCGGTCAAGGCGACAATGATAACCGAGGAACGGAAAGGGCTCGAAGACATGCGAGAATCATTCGAAACGTCAGACGGAGTGCGCTGACCTTCCGTCTGAGGAGTTCCCGGATAACCTTGCGAATTATTCAGCTTCTCCAATCGACGGATCTCCTTAGTCGCGGAGATGCCGTCCATCACGGGCATTTGGATATCCATCTACCAAACGAATTCATCCGTGAGAAAATGCGATCCAGGTGCAGGGCCGAACCTACCAAGATAAGATGGAATCTCCCGCTCCTCCATTTTTCTACAGCCTCCTCACCGTTCTTCGCCACGTCGTACTTTATCTTCTTTCTTCTCATGAAAGTTGAAAGAAGAGTTTGATTGATCGGGTTGTCTACGAGACCCTCAGTCTTTGTCGCTGAAATGTGAAGATTACAGACCTTCAACGATAAGAACACTGATTGGCGGGACAATACTAGGCTCTGAAGCCTTCCCTTTTCTCATGGGAGAAGACGAAGCCGACGCGTTTTCTAATTGTGAACGACGTGGCCCTGAGCCTCGCCTTTTTGGCGATACTACGACACTCGTAGGTAACTTTTGTGATGGGGGAGATGGTGAAGTTGTCATGCGCAAGGCTTCCATGGTGCTAGCCATCGTGGCTACCTGATGCCCGTCGGCGGAACCTCCAGTGTGACTCGGTGCAGACATCACAGGCGACTCCCCATCCGGGCTTGTAGCCATAGGCGTAGAAACACCCGAACGGACAGGATCAAGGGGGACATGTGGCGGGCTGTGATGACTCTGTTGCGTCGAGGCAGGAGGATTCAAGAAAGTGACACCGCCAGACTGGGGTGACCGCTCGATCGTATCAGAAAGTCTTCTGCTACCTCGTGAATAGACTGGGCCATTCTCAACACCCATACTCTGCGAGCTTGGCCGGGCATTGCGAGAGCGGGATGGGTGAAAGAAAATCCCTGCGGGCTGCCCGTTTGGATTTTGTATGACCAGTCCAGAGGAGGGTGATGAACCGAGTTTCTGTGCAGCCTCGGAGAAGTAGTCCATTCCCTCCGGCAACCCGAGCGGAGATGGCGGTAAGCCGCAGGAGTCGGATATTTCAGCAGTAGCCCTTGGAGAACGCAACGGCTGGTGTGAGAAAGCACGCGGACTGCTGGATGGCCGAGTCATCGGCGACTTGGGACTAGGATGTTGAGGGAAGTAAGACGCTGCAGGATATAGCCCAGGACTTATCGGTGACGTCGCTATCGGAGAAAAGAAGGGATCCACTACTGGCTTAGTAGCGGCCGTGTGTAGCGCTGTGAGTACACGGCGTGGACCAGCAGGTTTGGGTATTATGATGACTTCAGGTAAGCGGCTCGGGGTACTACTGGTCGGCCCAAGTACAGACTGCAGGACTCCCTTTACTCGCTTGAAATTGGCTAGACCAGTAAAGTGGAGAATGACAGTACTTCTCGCCGACAGAGTGGGAGCAGAATGACCAATAGCACGAGTAACCTGGTGAGAAGAGCGTGGTCGGTGATTCGCAGCGAGGTTTGGCCGCTTGCGTGAAAACTGAAATGGGTGCAGTAACTCAGCCCGCAACTTTCGGAGACGCTCCCGAAGCACCGAAATATCATCATCGATCAAGATGAACGACGGAGACAGGTTTTGCGCCTTAGGAGTGAGAGCAACTGGCGGTGGTGGGTCCTGCTCGGGGAGTGTTTGGAGAATGGAACCACCACCTACTGTGGTGGGGTACTCAACGGAAGGGGGAGTTGCCGCCTCTCGAACAGGAGAGCCTTCAGCGTCTGAATCAGATGATGCATGGCTCACGTCGAGCCCCCACGAGGCCAAGTAGCTCGTAAGATGTTGGGCAAAAATTCCAGTTGCGTTTGCGTACAACGAAACCTTTTTCCCCTTCAATGTGTCTACGAACTGGGAAAGATCCTCCAAAGTTGGTTCCCCAGACAGTTTGAAATCTGGGAACGCCTGAAGAATTGGATCATCATCAGATAGAATCACGGCTGAGTTGACGACGGCAGGAGAACCACGCTCAAGGGTCACGGACAGCTTGCAGGTGAAGGTTGTGTCTGTCAGCTCATGGGTAAACGAGGCTTTGGTATGTTGTATGAGTCGACGGAGAATGAGGGAATCTACGGACGGTTCCGTGCGCATAGATGTTCTAAGGGGTGGCTGGGACGCTCCCAAAATATGCTGAACAAACGTGTGTGTAATCTGAAAGGTACAACGCAACGGCAGATTTGGATCAGGTTGGGAGGTTGTATCGGCAGGCTCTGTAGCATCCAGAGGAACCTCGAAGACAGGAGAGTCCCCTGCTCCCGGGGACGCAGCGACCGGAGCAACTAAGTAAAGACCAATTTGGACAGAGTCACCGGAATGAGCCGTCGCGAGGATTTGACGAACAATCTGCGCGGAGTATGAGGACAGAACTAAGCCTTAAGAGTGTTAACTGACGTGTGACAATGTATAAGAGATCGCGATCTCGTCACCCTTCACTGGAATATGCTTCATCCCAACATCCCCATGATACAGAACAAGGTCAACTTCAACATCGGCAGACATCCCGCTGAGGGCGTCACCAACACTTTGTAAAGTTTCACCGATATCAAAGTCGTGCACCTGGGTCTGGGGTGCTTGGAAAGGTGAGTTTGAAATTGTGGAATTACAAGTTCTATGGGGTGGGTCGCACGAGGGCAAGGAAAGGGAAGTATTGAAAGCAGCCATATTGGCGGACATGAAATTAAGACTCTTCATGACAGTGAATAATGCCGAAACGGAAGGGGTGGGGATAGGTAAAGCACAGGCGGAGAACTGCTCCTTCGCAGGGTCAAAGACCTGCGGAGGTGACAACCGGAGAAAAGTCTGTACGACCATCTGAACCGAGTCCGCTAGTTCCAGCGACAATTCGTGGAAATGTACCATGTCGGGGGCTGGTTGCGTAGAGGGGGTCACGAAACCAGGCGGTGATGGCAGCGGAGACCGCTTAGGATTCATTAGATGTTCAATTTGGGATGGTAACGGCACAGAGAAAGCGCGCGATAGCCGATGGTTAGGTGGAGAAACCTGGTCTAATGGATTCTGTTCCATGTTGAGTCGATTGGTGGGCGTAGTGAAGTCAGATTCCTCCGATTCCTCGCCATGCCCCTTCCTTCCTGCTCCGGTGCTCCATCGTCTGGTCTTAAATTTCTCGAATCCTGTTTTCGATTCAGTTTCAGTTTCATGCTCGGAGGGGACGGAGTCTGCATCCGAAGAACTGAGGGAGGCGTGACGATCGACCAACGAAGGAAGAGAAGGGACAGGTCCAGTGTCTGTTGGCCATGCGAAACCGAATTTACCGGAGTGAGGAAGGTCAACCACCAGAGATTCTTGGAGAGAAGGTTCGCTGCCATTGCTAGCGATTGCTGGTGGCAGGCGTACAGTGGGAAGTCGTGGTGCGGTAGACATGGAAAGATGACGAAAGATGCTGTGGTTGTTGGGCAGACCCGCCGGGAATGACACAGGAGGGGAAACCCAGCGATAGTAAGAAACCTATATCGAGCCAAATTGAAAGGTTCCCCTGTCAGTGAAGGTCGATATAGTCCCTGCCCGTGAATGACGGTGATGAATGTTGAGAGGTGAACGACGAGCCAGTGGGCGGTTGCCACCAGACCCCAGACCGGAACTGCGCTCTTCACGGGCCGTCGTCACTCGGTCCTTATCTCTCTCACCTCCCTCACAGCACAGATCTCTAGCACACTGGTTTGGATTTACCCTCTGCCTGCCCCTTGCCCAGCTATTGGCCCAAAAACTTCTCCTCTTCCGAACCCAGGTTTATATCTGACTCTGAGCCCCTCGGCGCCGATATAGTACGTCCACGGAATCGCAGAGTTCTGGATATTCTAACGTTGTGGTCATGCGTCTGTACCTCTCTAAACTTCTTGCAGGTACGATCAGCCTATTAATGACCACCGTCTAGGCCAGTGTCTGCGATGGTATGTCTACCTATCGTGGCCTAGTACCGTCGAGACCTATCACTGACCAAGGGCATTGCACACCACAACGTTCACTCCATTGTGATAGACCCCTAGGCAACGACCAGGATGCTCTGGCCCAAGTCCCTACTGTGACTTGGCACTTGAATTGGATGTGAAGAGGATGTTATTCAACTTCGCTAGGCTCCAAGGAATGTCAAGGGCTCCTGTTCCACGCCCAAGCCCAAGTTCTCGCCCATTCCATCGTGTCTTCCTCCCTGCCACGGAAGGTCACTCTTGTCATTTTCACCCGTGTTCCATTCCAGTCGCCGCTTCAAAGCCATGAACAGGTGTTTCGCGCATACCTCGAAAGGAGACCGGCCATCTGACAAGTTTCGAGGGTGCTTTCATGAATACCCTACGCCCCATGCTACGCAGGGTGGTGAAGTCGATGACAATGAGGATAGGAACTCCGAACATCCAAATGAACACTCGACACTTGACACCAGGAGTTGTCCCCACCTGATCTCGGTGTTGTTACTGGAACGAGCCTTTCTGAACTTGGAATTCTTTTTCGTATAGCAGTACCCAATGGCCCCTCAGACGCCGATATATACGAAATTCACTTTACCAAGGCACTACTACGACGTATGTACGGGCCGGGTGTATGGCGAATACAGCGCGCGACGGGCGCGAAGACACTACCGTGTTGCGTGATGACTCATACTCTGTCGCGGCGATTTCCGAGTAAATCCACGTCACCCACCTGTGATTGCTTTCGGAGTGCACGAAAGGAAAACACGGATGCCGCGCAGTCTACGTCCCACGCGTGATTGGGCCGTTTTCATGCTAGTGCATAGTCAAGCCTATTCCTGTTGGTCGCACACGGGGCGCATTAATTTCATTCACTGGCATTTCATATCGCCCCTACTCTGACAGACATCGTCACAAGGACACCATAAGTCGTGACGGAAGGGTGATTTACCTTATAGATGAATCTCGCTTCCGCACAACCTCACATCTTTCACAGGACTACACTTATATCACAGGTGACAGATCAAGTTAAACCCTTACTGTACGTCGCCGTCAGACACTTAATACACAGAACAGAATATTGAGGTTGAAAGAGTCGTGGCTGTGAGTGGACACTGCGTTACGAATAACAATGTATGTAGGGTGATGAAGTGCAAAGAAAACCAAGCGAACCAGACGTCAGACCGCAATTAGACACGAACTGAACTATGAGCCAATTCGATGCAGGCGGTCTGCTTTGTATGACGAGGCAAGCACACCCATAACGCTCAGTACTGTAGCTCGACGTCACCCTCAGCTACCAAGTCCATGTCGTGATAGCTAACTTTCTTCCCGGCCGCGGCGCGCGGGTCCTCTTTCGCATCCGGCGGCGGCGGGGGAGGGGGTCCACCAGGCTCACCACTGCGTGTACTCCTACGATTACTGCCCGCCCTGCGCATCCGAGGTTCGTCACTCAATGGTTGATCTATACTGACTGGAGGCTTGGCTGGAAGACCCGCAGACGCCGGAATTGTCGTTGGCAACTCGATTGGGTAGTCCATTCCTGGTGCATATCCACTAATACGCTCACTCAGTCGCCGCGCAGTAGTACCGTCATCGCGGCGCGGAGCCAGAGATATATTTGGCACATGGGTGTAAGCGTAAGGGTCCCAATGTTGAGGAAGGTTCATGGGAGGCGGATAGCTCCCTGGTGGGTACGGTGGAGGATAAAAAACACCGCCATTAGCCCCCCGCATGTAGTCGGCGGGTGGAATCGGAGGGGGTCCAGGAAGACCATATGCCTGGGGCGGTGCTTGTTGACCAGCACCTCCAGATGGGGGTAGATGACTGTATGGCTGGATGTGATGAGGGTCGAGAGCAAAATTGTTGAAGTACGGCAGCTGAGAAACGCATCAGAAAAAAAAAAGCATTAAATCCCTAGGGTACTAACATCATCAAGCGACTTTACAAGCTCTGGGTGCTTGTTTGCGATGTGCTTTTCCACAAAAGATGTCGCCTTGAAGAGCTTCTGACAAGTCTTGCAGCGAAACTTGCCTTCATCTTCCTGTTTTATGTAAGGCTCGGCAACCTTGGATAATTCTCTGGGTACAAGGTAAAAATAAAAATAGAGAGCATGCCGCAAATAGCTCACTCGTCATATGCCTTCCCTCCATATGCACGGGGGTCGACAGAATCCCGCTCAAGTAGTAAGGCGAGTTTGGAATCCAGCCACTCGACCCAGCGATCTTCTGCTCTCGATTTAAGAATAGCGACTATCAGGAAGCTGGAAAAACATACCATTCTTCTTCCATTCGCGCGAATCATCCTCCTTGTTTGCCATGTCTCTACCACGGTCTTCGGGAGAATGTTCCTTCTCCTTAGCCCTCAGGTCACCCTCCTCCTGCATAGCGATCTCCTCCTTAATTTTCACAGAATCCTCTGCCATTTTGGCCTTATACTCATCGTATGTGGCTTTTGATAACGGCTTCCTCAGATGCTGTATACACTTGCGTTGCAGCTCCTCCTGATGGTCTGTAGTCACAGCACAGTAGTAGCATGTGTGGAAGGCATGACGCAGCACCGCTAACAATAAATCAAGTGACATGGTGATCTTGCTCATTGGCTCAGTGACTGTTGGCGCGCTCAAAATACGCGACAGTCTCACCTTGCGAATCTTTAAATCGTCTTCATCAAGGCCATCTTGCGCTACCTCCCCACAGACTTTCTCGATCCTTTGCTCAATCGCCGAAAGTGCGCTTTTGGACGGCTCGAGATCATCGCGATCCTCCTCGCCCTCAGCCAGTGTTACAAGGTCCTCCTGCAATGGACCTTCCGAAAGAGCACCAACTTCCTCACGGGACAGGATGCGAACCCTTCGAAGCGTGTAATACTCTGCCTCGAGACGGACAAGTAGAAGCCGTGCCCTTTCCAGATCTTTCTCCAGGATGTCTGGACGACTAGCCACCTCCGGTGCATAGCGAATGCGGTTTTTGAAAGGCTGCTGGTTGGGTAGGACATGAAGTTTGAAGCCATCAATCTATAAAAAAAAATGAGATAAGAACCAAGTCGACTTTAGAGGCACAAAACGGACTCGCCTTTCGTTCACTTAATTCTGACATGATAACATTGATATCGGCACCCTCATGATACTTTAGCCAACCTGCACGATAAAAATTGCGCTTCTGGAGGGGATCCCCCAAAGCAAGATAGATGAAGCCAGGGATAGTGTCAAGAGCCTGCCGCAACTTAGTAAGATATGGTTCTCGAACTAGTAGAGGATGCATGCCGACCGTCTCAAGTTTCACGCGCCCAATGTCCGGTGGAATTGTGCGAATCATAACCTGATGACCCTCCGGAGTCACAGAGACCTCCTCACCCCTGTCGCGATTGTCCCTTTTCCCGTTCTCAACACCTTTACCATTCGCATCAAGTTTGTCACCTTCATCCTCAACCTCTACAACAACATCCTCATCAACCTTCATTGATTCATCGACAGGTGCCAGACCATCGTTGTCAGGGAGCGCTTCCTGTTCGTCCTTTGTTTCTTCTTTCTTTAGAGTTACTGACTGCTTCGCAGGAGAAGACGGTTGGTAAAGGCTGCCAGATTGGGGATCAAACATGCCAGCATCAAGATTCTCTAAAAAGGTATTCAATCGACCCCTCCAACCTTCCTTCCGGACCCGCTTGCGAAGATAAGCGTTCTGGGCCGAAGGGTCGTACTTCTCAGCGAACCAAGGCGATTTTCTATGATGATCGAACATCGTTTGCAACTAGAGAAAAAAAAACAGGACGTCAATTGCCGCATCCGGTCAAAAAAGAAATCAGCGCACCTGCTGAGCAGCGAATGATTTCTTATATTTCTCCCATCGTAACTTAATGCCATTTCGGGGTTTTGTTCCATCACCAG
>Ga0137359_10004687_pt1 | contig 11244 bp, 9 predicted proteins | sample Mad1_40_16metaG_FD_108281 | JGI IMG/M metagenome (GOLD analysis project Ga0137359, IMG submission 108281) | Vadose zone soil microbial communities from Angelo Coast Range Reserve, California, USA - Mad1_40_16 metaG | ecosystem: Environmental > Terrestrial > Soil > Vadose zone | place: USA... | reverse complement strand
CTTATCGCAGATCTCAAGGCTGAGCGAGACGAACTGAACCGTGATGTCGATGGATGGCGTACGCGTGTAGCCGATCTCGAGAAGCGGACAGGTGTGCTTGCGGTTCGTGTAGACGCTGAGCGCCGCGAGGCGTGGATCGCACGTGAGCGCCTGAGCTTACTGGAGATCGAGAAGCGTGCTGCTATCCGGGCCGCTGAGGATAGCGAAACTGCCGTGAACAGTTTACGCGCCGAACTCACAACTACCAAGGTCGATCTGCAGGCGGCGAAGGAAGAAGCTGAGCGCATCAAGGAGATAACGCAGGAGCTGGAAAGCGTTAAGGCTGAGCTAGCGGAAGAACGTCGTCTTCGTGAGGAGCTGGAGAAATCCTTGGACGAGTTGAGCTTGCTCAAGACGCCTACAGCCGTCGTCCCGACACGCCGCGTGATGTCTATCGACTCGATGAGCTCAACTACAGATGTCGACTCGCTGGATGAACACACCATGAATGGTCCAGAGCTCAAGGCCGTACAGGAGGTAGATGAAGACGAGGAGGGGTTTTCGGAGCAGGAGAACAATCTCATGGGTTACGAGGACGAGGAAGAGGGCGACGAAAGTTGCATGTCGCATGACTCTATGGAGGATATACCCTGCTCTACTGCTCGTTTCGTCCCCACCGTGGTGCCCTCGCCCTCTAGCACGCCTTCGTCGACACTCCGTCCGTCACACGTGAGACGGTCCTCGTTGTCGCGTGAGTGGTCCTTCCCTGGAAAGAGCGCGCCTCGTGCCGCATCTCCACATCATGTCCTCGAGGAGGTCGACAGGTTCTTCGTATGCCTCGAGGACATGGGCGACTCGCCGCCGATCCCTTCTGCTCCTCCAGAAACCACGAGCCCGTTCACCAAGGGTTTCTTTGGCTCCGTCGACGCAGAAGAGGACGAGATGCCGCCGTTTGTGCTGCCTTCCGATGTTGGCGTCGAGGTTGAGTCTCCGCCAACTGACGAGCCGGATCGATTCACTAGTTCAGGACTTAGCATCGTTCTCGAAGAAGAGGAAGCCGACGACACGTTCGTCGGCGAGGAAGACGAGGGTGGAATTAAGTTTACGTTCAAGTTACCGTCCGCTTTCACTAGCACCATATCACCGGCGCGTACACCCTCTCCAACGACTCCTCGCGTGCCGACATCGCAAGTACGCAAGCCCGTTCCGTTCCGAGAAGTTGCAAGTGAGGACGTTGACGCGACATTCTCGTTCCCGCTTGTTTCGCGCAAGTCGGGTTCACCTCCATCGCCTTCGGCCATCCCGCGCGCGACTGTCCTCAAGCGCTTCGAAGGACCCACCAGAGAGTCCAAGCTCGCGTCTTCGCCCCGCAGCGCTAGCGTACGTCCATCGTTCATTCCACACCCGACCTTTAAGACGATCGCTGCGCCAACTTTCATCCCTCAACCTCCGAAATCGCGCGTATCTCCGAGTATGTAAGTGCACGGGCCTGAAAGTATCTTGCTGGACCGACGCGTTTATAGATCCTCATCACATCGGCCACAGAATCCTTTGTCCAATACAACTGCAATAACTGCAACACTACAGAACCTCGCAAATTTCGTATTGCCTTGGTCTGTCACGTGCAACGACGACGAAATTGAGACGAAGAAAGCGGCCTTTGTGTCGAAGGAACGTCAATTGGCACGCTTGCGTGAACGTATGGCTGCTGAACAAGATGCAGCACCGCAGGCGATTATACAGTGTAGGAGGTGTGGTGATCGCGTCGTAACTCCTTGAGCGCGCAGTGATGGTGTGTATGTCAATGAGATCTGTCTTTGAAAGTCTTGTTCTATTTTTTTTTCTTGTTTCGTCTTGGCTTATGTCCCCTCCCTCCCCCTCCGTAAGCAACTCTTGTCGATGTCGACGAGTCATGAGTCGTTGGTACTATCATTATTTTTGTTGTACATGTTCCGCCAACTTGTCCACACGACTCCCCTCCCCCCACACAACGGTTTGTTCTTGTCCCGATCGCTTTTCGTCTTTCGCACATACCACATACCACACATCTCGTTTTGTCCCCGTCACGTCACCCACACTCCCCGATGGTGGATATCGTCTATCCGAGCTCGCCATATATATATAATGTGTTTGAAGCACGAACGCCACCCCAATCATTTTGTTTGTCGATCGCGTGCATCAATACGCGTATGCGATTCTTTACTTTACTCTCTTTGGAGATATTATGATTATTTATTTTTGGTGTCTTTTCCTGGCACGTAAGAGAGGAGCGGCATACCAGTTCGCCGCTTACCCTCGCTCGAGCTGCTTTCACACAAAATGACATCAACTCTTACAGTAAAAGTCTACGAGAAAGTGTTGCGAGAAGACCATTCAAATTGACACTGAAGCCTGAAGGGCTGTGCACACTAGAACATTGCGAATCAACGAATTGGGTAACAACCACCGCCCGTCGTGGGAGTCTCGGGAACAGATGCGGTATCATTCAAGCACGCGCCGTGTGTACAGCTTCTATCTACTGTATTGCTCTTGTCACCCACGAGTGTGCGCGGGTCTAACTCATCACTGAACTCGACCCTGACTACTCTGCCAGTCTCTCTGTTCACTGTTAGCTATGTCTGCTCCCCACCTTCAGCCGTTTCGCGATGCATTGGATCCTTTCCTTAAACAAATGCATATAAATCTGGACGATAATCCCTTCGCTGAAGAAGTCGAAGACTGTGCCTCGCCCGGTGCTGTCCTTCGATTACTCGAAAGGAATATGAATGCCTTCAAGGTCTATCGGGACGGTGATCGAAGATTAATCAATCGGCTCAGGCCTATTATCACAATTATCTACCCCTTCTCCGCCATTCTTGGTGACACGACTATTCTGGTGAACCACAAACAGTCGACTTTTTCCCTTTGGAACTTTTTTTTTGACTTTTTCTCTCTTCCAGACCCTGTTCCAACCTGCGACATTGGTATTCCTTGGCATCGATTCGCTCCTCAATGTGCGTCTTTTCATTTTTTTGCATCACCCAACCATTTCCATTTTCAATCGTACTAGGCGGCCGATGGAGTCCCCTTGGGCTATGATGCTCTCGTTGATCTTTTTGAATGCATCGGAGCCTTCCTCAAACACCTCCCAATATCTACCGATATTTCTTTGTCCCCATCAGTGACGGAGATAATTGGGATGATAATTGTCGAATTACTTTTCATCCTTGTCCAGGCGAAGAAACAAATAAAGAAAGGACGATTCGGTCGGTGCTTCTTTACCGTATGCATAGGTTATTGTTGCTGAACACATTGTAGAGAAATTTGCGAAGAAGTTGTTGGGTAACCACGAGATCGAAAGCATACTGCTTAGATTGGACCGGCTCGCACCGCATGAGGTCGACATGGTGGGGACGCAGATCTTTCAGGTTGTCCACGGTCTTATGAGCAATATGAAAGTGGTTATGGATGGTGAGTAAAACCCCTTAGTTGATTGTGAAACCAATAGAGCTGTCATCTGTGTAGGTGGCCAGTCATCAACGAGTGAGATTAGAAAGACCCTTGGTATGTCTGATCAGGCTGTACTTGTGAATCGTATCCCACGCTCATGGACATATTAGTTACCATGGGGTGGGGCGATATAAACAAATTTAACCGTGGGTCGCGTCGTGGACTATGCGTGGCTCCAAAGAGGTGATCTTGCCTCACAGGTTACCGCTTCGAAAATTCTAGAGAGTGGCTTTCACCTCCAGACCCATCGACTAATTATAATATCGCGCGTAACTCGTATCACGAGGGCACTGCGGTGTGGTTTGCAAGAGGTGGCACCTTTAACGATTGGATTGCAAAGGGTGGCCTCCTTTGGATTCATGGTAAACGTGTGTGTTTCCAAACCTTTTATTCCCGCGGGCTGACGGCAGCTTATCACTGTAGCGGGATCTGGGAAAAGTGTCCTGTGGTGGGTGCCACATCCATTTACCTCGTTGGGTTCTTTCTTACTCAATTTATCAAACAGTTCCACCATTGTTGAAGAAGCTATGGCTCTACGTGACGCAGGACTGTGTTTGATGGCTTATTACTTCTTTGACTTCAGAAATGAGGCAAAGCGGGATCTCCGTGGTTTACTGTCATCTCTCCTCTTGCAGCTCTCCGCCCAGTCAGATGCCTGCCACGGCGTTCTTTCCCGCCTCTATTCTACGTACGATAACGGGTCACGGCTTCCCGATGATGGGATGCTTTTGAGATGCCTGAAGGACATGCTGGAGCTCGCACACAACCCCCCTATTTATTTCATCGTAGATGCTCTCGACGAGTGTCCCAACACCTTTGGACTACCATATCCATACGAGCGAGTGCTCGAATTCATAGAGGACCTTGTCGAATCACATGTTCCAAATCTTCGCGTATGTGCCACTAGCCGTCCCGAGATTGATATCCAGAACGTTTTGGAGCCTTTGGCATCTCATACTGTTTCTCTTCCTGACCAAAACGGTCAAAAGCAGGATATTAATGACTACATCATCTCCGTCGTCCATTCGGACCGCAGGATGCGAAAATGGAGTGCGGACGATAAGGAGTTGGTTATTGACACGCTCTCGGAGAGGGCCGATGGGATGTAAGCATGTCATTACCGCATTTCGACAAATTTTGTCTTACTTGACTCTCCAGGTTTCTGTGGGTGTTTTCCCAATTGGAAATATTGCGTGGTTGTTCCCCTGCGACGCTTCGACGTGTTATGCAGGAGTTGCCTGAATCCTTGGACGAAATATACCAGCGCGCGTTGCGAGGCATCGAGGAAGCGAAACAAGAATACGCCCACCGTCTTTTTCAGTGCTTGGTGGCTTCCTTCCGCCCACTTCGCGTTGAAGAGCTCGCCGACGTACTTGCCACCGGAGAGGAGGGTTCGGAATATGACATTGGCTTGCGCCCCGAGGATGCCCAGCAAGCTCTGTTGTCAACGTGTTCCAGTCTTATCACAGTCGTAGATGTCGATGGCTCACCGGTCGTCCAATTTTCGCACTTCTCCGTTAAAGAATTCCTCATGTCCTCTCGTCTTGCCAACGCACGCCAGGAACTTTCTCGTTATCACGTCTCCCCCGATTCCGGCCATGCCATTCTTTCGCGAGCTTCGCTCAGTGTCTTACTCAGCCTAGACCACCAAGTCGACGAGAACACAATAGAAAATTACCCGCTTGCTATCTATGCGGCACAGCACTGGGTTAGCCATGCCAAATTCGGGAACATTTCATCAAGTACCCAGAGTCTCATGGAGCGTCTTTTCGACCGGGAAAAGCCACAATTTGCGACTTGGATCTGGATGCATGACCCCGACAGTCTTTCGCAAAAACCTATGACAGCCCACCCCACGCAACCAGAGGCATCCCCATTATATTACGCTGCACTCTGTGGTTTCCCTCACATCGTAGAACATCTCACAAAGACCTTCCCAGTGGGCGTCAATGCCAACGGCGGTTACCACGTGACTCCCTTGCATGCCGCACTTGTCAAACGCGAATTTGACATTGTCCGCGTATTACTTCGACATGGCGCGGATATCAATTCCCCTGGTAGGAATGGGTTGCGTCCATTGCATAGTGCGTCGTCCCGCGGCGATCACGATGCAGTGCAGTTATTACTCGAGCGCCAAGCAGACGTGAACATCCAGGTCGACGAGAGTCCCCTCACCCCGTTGCATTTTTCGGCGTTGGCCGGTCACGTGCAGGTCTGCCAGCTACTACTGGAGAAGCTACGACTGGAGGACGGTTTCGATTCCCAGGACGAACATACTGGTATGTCATTACTAGCCGCTTCCATCGGTGGGCATCCAGCTATCGTACAATTTTTACTTGACAACGGCACATCCTTGGCCTTCCGCGATGATGAAGGGCAAACTCCATTGGCCGTAGCCTCACGATACGGACATGTGGAGGTCGTACGTATTTTACTTGACAGAGGCGCGGATGTGGCATCCCGTGACGACGATCAGTCGACGCCGTTGAACCATGCGTCAAAGCATGGCCATCTGGATGTCGTCCACGAATTACTTGCCCATGGTGCCGACCCGAATGCGCAGGGTGAAGACTTCCAGACACCATTGCATCTGGCAGCGGGCGCAGGATACCTTGGCATTGTCCAACTGCTACTTAAACGTGGTTCAGCCCTGGATAAGATGAATCGGAGCCAAGAAACGCCACTTCATCTGGCGTTGTGCCACGGGAAACTGGAGGTCGCGCGCTTCTTGATAGATCATCGCGCGAATTTGGTCTCTAAAGGTAGCCATGCCCAGGCTGCGACGCACCTTCCGTCAAGCCTTCAAGTTCTCGACCTCATGGAATTATCACTGGAAGGCGACCTAGGCATCGAGCGCCGGAGAGCAAGCGAAAAGACTCCGTTACATAGTGCGTCTGGCGACGGGAAGCTTAAAGTTACTGGTGAGTTGCTGGTTAACTCGTTCAGTGTGTAGCGCAATACAGCTCATCTCTTTGTTTTTCATCACCCGTTAGTTGACGATCACCCTGAGGTCACGGAGTCTCCGGTCAAGCGCAGCGTGGTAGGGCTAGCTATGTCGCTGAGCCCGAAAACGTTAATTGTCGGCCTTCTCGGGCTCAGTCTCCTCGTCGTTTGGCGTTTCGGTTTTTTTTGACCTTGCATCACCAGTCCACTCTGTCGACATCGTCAGGGTAAGATAAGGGGAGATCGAGGAGAGTTTTGCACGGGATCGGAAGCGTATCATTGTTACTTTAATTAGTTTCGCGTTTCGTCGGGCCCCACATGGGCCACTTAGTTGCTTCGCGCCATGTTAGATCGTCGTTGTGTTATCAGTGTATCGTTTTGACAATCGCACTATACGTACGCGCATATATTCACCTGCGCATGTATAAAAGCAGACTTAATTAGATTGTACGCCTCAGTCATCGCGCCCGCGCCCGCGATACTGAGGTACGCGTTACGTTTTTCTATCGTTCTTTCATGCTCACTTATACCTAGATTTAGTACTTTGTGACTTGTCTAGGTTATGAATATACCAGTCATCGCGCACGCCCGCGATCTTGAGTACTTTGTGTTTGTGACTTGTCTAGATATCCTGCCGGCCCGAACTGTTGTTACTTTTCCATTTCCACACACTCGATGTCATCCAGTGACCCACATTTTACCTCCATCACTGTCTTATTCACATAACCTCTCACTGTCCTCTTTTAACTCATTTCTCGCCTGCATGCTCCCGGACGCGGTGGCCAACAGTTCTTCATAGGATTTGGTGGTCCGGCCCGGCCCGCTGAGTCAATAGGAACGGTTGGCACGTGCTAGGATGGCACGTGCTAAGCTACGGATGATTGTTGCCTTCGTGTTGGCCTTCCACATTTTAATCATGAACTACCACGTACAACTGCCTGCTCTTGGCTCGGTCTACTTCGGTCAGGGGTGACGGCTGAACAGTGAATGCTACTGTACCGTACATTGTGCTGTGTGTGAAGATCTGGGCATCGCCACCTGCCAATGGTCTGGGGCCCGTTGTTCCGCCGCCTTGGTACGCCACCAACCTTGTCTTCATGAATGTGGAGTGCCATCTAGGGCTACTACCTTCGAAAATACAATCACCCTTTGATCTAGTCAATGAAAGGCGAGAGACGCACTAAAGGCTGTCGCTTGCAATTTGACACTATAGACCCTGCGGGGTTTCTCTGATAGGACAAGAATAGTTCATCTCCCACGCCACTGAATCAAATGATGAAGGCCACGAGGGTTTAACAACAGGTAGGCCAAAGGGAATGCACACGGCATTGTCAAAGACAAGGTGGCAAAGACCAAAATGGTTATTTGGTATGAAAGCCATGTGCGGTGAGAGCTGTAGTCGACCTCGCTTAGCTGCTAAGCGAGAGACGTCCGTGGATGAGTCGCAACTCGTTAAAAGCTCCTGCGCCTCCGCAATTCTTCTCTCAAACTACCTGTAGTTCACCCATCCCACCACTTCCCTCATTGACACCACAATCCACCTATCCATTATGAATTACCCTCACGCGGCCCCCATCGACGCCTTCGATTACCTGCTTTGGCCAAACGATTCGGCCAGTGGTGAACAGACAGTGGCGTGGACTCAGAACGCTGGGTATGCCCAGCAAGAAGGACGAGCCGATGAAAGCATCACATTCGAAGACCTTGATGCCACGGCTGGTTGGGAGAAAAACGCTCCCATCCCAGCTAATGAGAACTTATTTCAAGACGTATCTGTGAGCGCATTCGACTTCGGATATGAGACTGAGGAGGGCTTACATTCATCATAGGGTGTCGACTGGGCCACCGTCCCAGTCGGGGTAGATCCTGGTATCTCACTCGAGGAGGCTTCCCTGGCACGCGCACCGGCCCCTCCTCTTCCTTTCGCCAACGGAACGGGTGCACTCACGCCGAGTCCATTGGTCATCTCATCCGTAAGCACGCAGCAGTTAGTTTTGCTATTTCCCGATCACTCATCTTGTTACGCAGCAGGGCATTTCGAATTCGACCTTCACTACCCCATGTAAGTCACTGTTTTCGGCCTGCAATTCGTTCGAACTCATCGTTCCGAAGCCATCACCGACGATGCCGTGCCATCGCCTGAAAGCGATGGCACCGGGTTCGGTTTCCCAATATTCTCCGATTTCGAGGCCATGTCCTCATATCTTGTGAGTACCTGTAACCAACTCATTAGGCTCAGCTCACCACGACCCACCATAAGGTCCCACCATCGGGCTTCCCTGCCCCCCACCTCGCCTTCTCCGGGGCTCTAGGCCCCAACCAAGTCGTCTTCCTGGGGCCGAGTTGGTTTCTGGGAAGTGGCGATGCCGCTGGGCAGGGCCTCCTTGATATCAGGCCTATAAACTTGTTTGGGGACATGTCGTGCGTACCCTTTACTTTCTGACTTCCTTTCCCAACATGTGACCGCCTCTTGATATCCTCCTAGATCATTGGCCACATTAGGTCATCCCTCGCGCAACCCCGACATCGCGACATTGTCAGAGGGGTTAGCCATGATGGCCACGAGGGAAATGGGTGCACCATTGCGGGTGTCGTCCCTCGGAAAGCGCCGTTGCGAAAGGTATGAAATCTACATTTGTGATCTTCCGCAGGCTGATAACAAGAACAGCGACGAAATTGAACCAGCCGGCCCCAAGAAGAGGGGTATGCGAGAAGCAAGGGTCCAGGGGGAGCGGCGCGCGCGAAACGGACGCGCTGTTTCCCAGTCACCGGGACCCAAGCGAATTTCAGTCGTAAATCCAAGGCGACAGTGCGCAGAGCAGGGATGCTCGCGCCCTCGACTGCGCATGGAATTTACAACCGACCTTTGCTGGGACTTAGTGACCCATGGGGGTCAGGCGGAGTCCTTGCGCATATGGAGAGCCACTATGGATCGAGGGAAGTGGAGGGCAGATAGTAATAGCAACACAACAGCCAATCCCAAGCAGTTCTCAAGCGCCACAGCAAGTCGTGATACCCGAAGCCGCGGAGGAGGACACGCAAGACGTCGATGGGTTCGATCCCATCTCCAAGAGCCTCGACGCGCGGCAAAGGCTATTCCTCCAGACGACGCCAGAAGAGGTGCAGCGCGGAGCGGTCACGGTGATCGCTTGTAGGTTGTGCCCCGGGATGCGTGGCTCTTGGGTCACCTACAAGCGCCACTGCAAGTCAGTGGATAAACACCCTGTTCTCACCGACAGCCACTTCTGCCCAGTCTGTGGCGACTACTTCGGGCACAAGGATTCGGGCGACCGTCCATTGCTTGGCTTTATGGTTCAGCACTTTAAAAACTAGATTCACTCGAACCAACTCCCACATCACATCTGCTCCTTTCCTGCTCTCTCGAACACATCCGACATGTCTTACATTCCTCCAGCCTCTTTTTACAACACCTTCGCTAACGACTTCTTTGCGAACTGTGATTTCGCGTCGGCGATCCCTCGGGGGTGACTATTGTGGAAGCCCCGGAGGACCTTCTGTTTCCCGGCTGTGAGGTGTTTCTGACAGACCTGGTGTCCCCGACCTTCTTCTCTCTAGCCTGCGCCTCCGTCGTGTTCCGGCATTTGTCGGTCCCGATAGCACATTTTGACTCGCAGGGCAAGCAAAGCAATTAAGGCTCAGTGTGGACGCGACACAGGTGATCTATTCTTCGGGCTCCGGTTCACACTTAAGCAATGGGCGGCGAGGCATGAATGACCGATCAGAAAGCAGGTGGAGCTCCCAAACGACTAAACGACAGACGCCACCTGGCATCACCAACAGATTGCTGTGAAAACCGGAAGCAACAGGCCTATCGCCCCCACGAGGCTTACGATGCCCACCTGCAGCACTGCTTGGCGACCGGTGAGGAGATCAGGCCGAGTTCCTCTGAAGTCATCAACAAGAAACTGGATAATACATCGAAGAAGATATCCAGGACGGCGAGGGCAACTCCTAGGCGGCTGGATTGTGAGGCTGAGCTGAAGTAACACGTCCAACCTCCACCAAAGTGGCTCCGCCCAAACTCATCGCAGGCGATGGATAATCGGCACCATTTCACGTTTGCCTTCCCTGGTACTGGGCCTGTAACTGACCTACCTCTTTTCTTTCTTCTTTTCGCCACTGTTACAGACGATATTATTCATGGTTTTTATTTACGACATCTTTCTCTTTTTCCCCCTACATCTTGTACATATTGTGAGTGTTCTGGGTTTTGGATCAATATTTCGATTACGTACCGGGTTTGGTCCCCAATCGGCCTGCCCGTTGCAGATGGCACAGATGACAACGAACACTTGTTCCCCTGGCGAGCCCCGAACTTCTGACGACGGCCCTTTCGCCCAGGAACTGGATGCGAGAGTGAAGTACGAACAGAAGTAGGAATCAATTGTTAGCTGATATAAAGTTCCCTTGCGTCCGCCACGCTGAGCTGTTATATATACCCACACCAACTCACTAACCCACTGCCCATACGGGCCATACCACAACACGGAGAACACGAGAAACGGAGGAAGAGAGCAATGGAGAAACGCATAGCCGAAATATACTGTAGCTCCATAAGCCCAAGCCAGTCGGGAGCCCAGGATCGATTGGGGAAAACGTAGTGTGGGGACAGACAGAGGGAGCTATCGCGGATCCGGTCGTCAACCTGAGGATGCGTGGTTGCTTACAGTACTAGCTTGCTTGCACTACAGCGGACAGATCGAGGTCACGGTAGCTGCCAGTAGACCCGGCTGTACGCGATGGATTACCAAGCACCGTCTGAAAAAAATATCGCACCGCAAAACGGCGCTTAGCCCGCCTCACCTCTGTTTT
>Ga0137359_10004684_pt1 | contig 11248 bp, 7 predicted proteins | sample Mad1_40_16metaG_FD_108281 | JGI IMG/M metagenome (GOLD analysis project Ga0137359, IMG submission 108281) | Vadose zone soil microbial communities from Angelo Coast Range Reserve, California, USA - Mad1_40_16 metaG | ecosystem: Environmental > Terrestrial > Soil > Vadose zone | place: USA... | reverse complement strand
TCTTCGATCTCACCAAGGCGATGGGAGATGTAGATGATCGCAACGTCTTGGGTCTTCAAGTCCTTAACTACTTCGAGCAGCCGTTCCGTTTCCGTCAATGTCAGACTCGACGTCGGCTCATCCATAATGAGGATGCGGGCATTGAGCGAGAGAGCCTTGGCAATTTCAACCATCTGCTGCTGCGCTATGGAAAGACGTGAAAGCGGCGTATCGGTTGAAATGTCGAGCCCGAGTCGTTTGAGATATACGGCGGCATCTTTATGCATTCGCTTGCTGTCAATCAACCAGCGAAGACCGCTGCGACGCGGCTCACGCCCGAGAAACACATTCGCTGCCACGTCGAGGTTGTCGAGCACATTCAGTTCCTGGTGGATGAAACTGATCCCATGTCGCGTCGCATCCGCGACTGTGCGAATAAGAGCACGTTCGCCGTCAATTGAGATTTCACCGGCGTCAGGCTGAAGGACACCTCCGAGAATCTTCATCAGTGTTGATTTGCCTGCGCCGTTTTCTCCGGCGAGTGCAACTACCTCGCCCGCTTTGATCTCGAAATCGACGCTCTTGAGCGCACGCACGCCGCCGAAGCGTTTCTCGATTCCCTGCATCTTTAGAACAGGACCATTCATCAGATCGCCTCAATGGCTTTTGGACCAGACTCTTTTGTTTAGTGGGCGAACAAAGATACCATAGAATTCGCCATTCAAGGGCCAGCTTTTTGCTCTATCGGAAACAGTGGGCGGCGCAGATTTTAGAACGTGTGCCGTGGTCGCAGCAACCCGAATCCTGTCGATGTAGTGTCCTGATTTAACGTCCCACGGGCCTCCGTGTTCTCCGTGCCTCCGTGGTGATAAGGGCCCAAAAACCATTTCACCACGGAGACACGGAGAACAAGGAGAATGCTAAACAATCTAAGAATTAAGACACTACTCCTGTCGAATGCTACTTCTCCAGCGTGATCAAGTAAACGTCGTTTTCGCGCAGTAGAAAACTTCGCGTGAACGTTTGGCCGGCTCGAATTTGAACCCGCGCTGTGTCAACTGGACGTCCATCACTCCTTTCCCGCAACCTTTGGATCTGCGCAGGCTGCAGTGCCGTTGGTGATCCCATCTGCAAATAATCGCCATGGACGTCGTTCACATGGTAACCAACCTGATAGACCTTCGCTTGATATGAGCCGGCTGGGAGCCGTGCAACCGATACTTTCAGCTGTCCGAACTCAGCAGAAGGCAAATCTCTTTTGAATAGTTTTTGATCGCTCTCCGTGGTTGTCGGAGGAGTAAAGTTCCAGAACAATATTTGTACACCATGTGGATCGCGACAAGCCCAACTGTCTGAATCGCTGGATGTGAGTTCTAGATCCCCTAACCTGTTAAGAAACTGATAAGCATAGAATGCCGGTTTGCGAAGGCCCTCGAAATTCAGCAGACCAAAACCACCGTGAAATGGTGAAGGTACCGGGCCGTTCTCTTCGAAGATGTCTGTGAAAGTCCAGTATGACATCGAGTCAGCACGCCCCTCAACTCCTTTGAGTTTTGAAAGAATGTACGGCGCTGAGATGTAGGAATCATGCACCGGGTCACGAGGAGAATAAGAGGTGCTCCACTCCGTATAGTGAAGTGGCAATCCTGGCATTAACGACGAGGTGATTTCGTTCCGAACGCCTTTTACTCCGCCGATGATGGCGTCAGGTTCTGTGATCAGAAACAGTTGCTGTGTACCATTCTCATCAACCCCAATCCCCCGCACTCCGTAGTCATGGGTTGAGATGAAGTCCAGCGGCACATGATTCTTAGTGGCAAACTTAATCGTCTGTGTTACCCATGCATGGCCCGCCGTCGCTGGTCCACCCACACGATAATCCGGAGATATACTTTTGATCGCCCGCGCCGTCACTTCGTACAGTTTGAAATACTCTGACTGGTCGCCAGACCAGAAGATGTCGAGGTTGGGTTCATTCCAGACTTCAAAGAGCCACTGCTTTACTTCGTCCGCTCCGTACCGTTCCGTCCAGTGTTTGACCAGGGCATGTATCAGTTGCTCCCACTTGCCGTAGTCTTTTGGCGGAGTGATATTTCCCTTCCACCAGAACACTGTTTTGCTCCCGCTCGCCAAAGCCTGGGGCATGAAGCTGAGTTCGACAAAGGGCTTCAGGTCTGTCTTCAAGATCGCGTCGTACAAGGTGTCGACATACTGAAAGTTGTAGATTGGCCTGCCTTGATTGTCTTCGCTGTAGACACCCATCTCATCCTGCAACAGTCCGTGAAACCGGATATATTTGAAACCGCACTCACGGTGCACGACGTCCAAATCTCGCTGCCAGTCGGCGCGTAGACCTTCAGCGGCCCGACCGGCACCTACAACCTCGCGGAAGAAGATATTGTGCTTTCCTTTGACCCTTGAATAGTCGACGTCAATCACCCGCTTCGGCGTGGAGCTTTGTGCTCCCGGTACATTCTCTCCACCGGCGTTGAGTGAGCTGACAAGCAGCCAGCATGACAGAACGAACATTCTATGGGGAAATTCGAAATGGATCTGATTCCACATCAGGCATGACTAACCATCGATCACTTACCTAGAACTTCAAGCTTTGCGGTCTGATACTTAACTGAGCTTGGGCCGACCATGATGTCAAACCAACCGGGCTCAACAATGCGGTTCATGTTTAGATCGAGAAACGAAAGCTTGTCAGGAGTAATCACAAACTCGACAACTTTGCTTTCGCCGGGAGCTAGCGAAATTCGCTTGAAGTCTTTCAGTTCCATCACGGGGCGAGTTACGGAACTGACCAGATCATGAATATATAGCTGAACGATCTCATCGCCCGCGCGCTTTCCGGTATTTGTAACCTTAACACTCACCTTAGCCTGGCCCACTGGACCAATTTCTGCGGGGCTCACGCTCAAATTCGAATACTCGAAAGTCGTGTAACTAAGACCATGGCCAAACGGAAAGAGCGGCTCCTTGCTCGTGAATAAGTAACCGCGTTTGGCCGTGGGCTTACGGTTGTAATAAATGGGCAGTTGACCAACGGACCGTGGAAAGCTGATCGCCAGTTTGCCGCCGGGATTGTAGTCGCCGAATAGAACATCAGCCACGCCTACTCCCGTCTCCTGGCCGAGGTAGAATCCTTCAAGAATGGACGGAACCTTTTCTGCAATGTAGTTGATGGCAAGCGGCCCGCTGTTGATGAGCAAGACGACCGTGGGCTTGCCTGTTTCGAGCACTGCTTTTACGAGATCGTTCTGACGTCCTATGAGCTCGAGACTGTCGCGATCGCCGAGGTGGCTGTCAGCCCACCCTTCTTTGTTGGTGTCTTCGTTTCCTCCCAACACCAGAACGGCGACGTCTGATCCTCTAGCAACCGCGACCGCTTGAGCGATCAGTTTGCTGTCTTCTGTAGGATCGCTCAGGTGCGAAGTGTCGGCCCACCAGTCGCCACCCTCCTTTGTGATCTTGCAGCCTTCGGCAAAAGTAACTTTCACTTTTCCGCCTACCTTCTCCGTGATCCCCTGAAGCACACTGACGCCGCGCCCAGGGTTGTCGCTGTATCCGCCCAGGTGCACACGGTCCGCGTTTGGTCCAATCACGGCGATCGACTTCAAAGTGTTTCGATCCAGCGGCAGAAGATTGTTTTCATTCTTTAACAAGACAAGCGAGCGGCGAGCGGCCTCCGCTGCGAGTTCGCGATGCGCCTGGGAGTTTGTAACCTTCACAGCACGCTCCGGATCAACATAAGGACTCTCGAACAGACCGAGAAGAAACTTCAGCTTGAGGTTACGTGCGACTGCGAGATTGATCGTGGCTTCGGGGACCTTTCCGTCTTTGACGAGCTGCACCAGTAACGGATAACAATCAGGATCGGGAAGCTCGAGATCAACGCCAGCCTCGATTGCAAGTTTTGCGGCCTCTGCTTTGTCACCAGCTACGTGGTGGAGCTCCTGCAATTGCGTAATGCCGTAATAATCAGAAACGACATTTCCCTTGAAGCCCCACTCATCGCGTAGCACTTTCTCAAGCAACCACTTGTTGGCGTGAGAGGGGACGCCGTCGATCTCGTTGTATGAAGCCATCACGCTCAATATGCCGCCTTCGGTCACCGCCGCCTTGAAGCTGGGTAGAAAAACCTCACGCAGTATTCGTTCGGAATAGTTAGCAGGTGCGATGTTTGTGCCTCCCTCCGGTTGGCCGTGAGCTGCAAAGTGCTTAGCACTCGCGATGATGTGATCGCCATCAATTGTCGGTCCAGAACCTTGTAACGCTTTCACAATTGCAACAGCCATACGGGATACGAGGTAGGGATCCTCGCCGTAGGTTTCTTCCGTCCGGCCCCAGCGTGGTTCGCGCGCAACATCAAGGTTTGGCCCAAGTACCTGATGGCTGCCGCGGACTCTTGTTTCCAACGCGCCGGCCGTAAATACCTTGCCAATGAAATTGGGATCCCAGGTACTCGCAAGTGCGATCGGTTGAGGAAAACTCGTACTTCCCTGGGCCATGTGTCCATGCAATATTTCATCGTGAAAGACTGCGGGGATCCCTAGTCGCGTGTTTTCGATGAGCCATTTCTGCACAGCGTTTGCGAAGATTGCTCCCTCGCGTGGACCCTTGCGCTCTCTCTGACGCGCGATCTGGCCGATCCCGTATTTCATCACAACGCTTGCATTCTCTGGCGAGAAGTCTCCGCGGTCGGTGGAGTAGTCAGTTTGTGGACCTACCTGAGGCCGTGCCTGCCAGAGGCAAATGAGTTGGGCCACCTTTTCTTCCATTGTCATCCGACCAAGCAGATCCGCTACTCGTTGCTCGACAGGTAAGCGTGGGTTCTTGTAGTCGGGAAGGGCGTTCTGGGATCGTGTGCCCGCCTGGGGAAAGATCGCGAGAATCATAGATACGATCGCCCATACAACAAAGGTGGCGCGGCGAAATCCTGACAAGCGAAGATGAGCAAAAGGAATCTCAAACAAAGGTTTTTCCTCCCAACAGACTTGTGGGCGCGTGAGTTAGGCCAGTCGTTAATTGAAGAGTGTGGCTTGCTAATGCGTATTGCTGCAACCAGCACATACGCGGGATATATCGTTTTCTACCCAACAACAATTAGAGTGTCGCACAGTCTGCGCACTCGGACATTGGTTGTCAATAGTTTTTCAGAACCGCGAACGGTTAAGACCGCACGAAAACCCCGATTCAGATGCCACGGCCTTGCGCCGTGGAGTCTCACGCTCACAGCTACAATTAAGCATCGCAGAAACTCGTAAGATGCCACGGCCTTGCGCCGTGGAGTTTCACGCTCGCAGCTACTAAAAAGAAATGCAGAAACTCGTAAGATGCCACGGCCTTGCGCCGTGGAGTTTCACGCTCGCAGCTACTAAAAAGAATCGCAGAAACTCGTAAGATGCCACGGCCTTGCGCCGTGGAGTCTCACGCTCGCGGCTTCTAAAAAGAATCGCAGAAACTCGTAAGATGCCACGGCCTTGCGCCGTGGAGTCTCACGCTCGCTGCTACCAAAAGGAATCGCAGAAACTCGTAAGATGCCACGGCCTTGCGCCGTGAAGTTTCACGCTCACAGCTTAGTACTTAGCACCCGACCTTCAGCAGAAAACGTGACCCTCCACGGCACAAGGCCGTGGCATCCGCAAGACATTACTTACCTATTTTGCAGCCGCGAGCGTGACAACTCCACGGCGCAAGGCCGTGGCATCAGTTTGAGTTTCGAACAGTTGAATAGCTCTCATTCAAGACCCGATAGCACCGTGCATTGAAGGGGATCGACTCGTATGTAATAATGACGTCCAATCAAGGCAAATGAAGCGACTGTTTCCAATTAATCTCGCGTTGTTACTCGTGATCGGCAGTTTGGGTCAGGCGTTTGCGGCAGCCTTCTGCCCACATGCCCTTGGGCGCGAATGTTGTTTCGCTAAAGCTTCTGACCACACCCACGCTGTACCATCAAGCCATGAAATCACGGCGATGCCGATGGACGACATGCATGGCATGCACATGGATGACATGGCGATGGATGGGATGGTAATGCCGGACTCCGGGACAGATTGCTCGGAGATGAAGAGCATGTCAGGGATTGTTTATTTAGCAGTCGCAGATAATAACTCGTTAGCGAATGAGGTTGAAAAGCCGGTCGAGACGTGTACTCACTGCTTGAGCCATTCGGGTATTTTCAATGCACCCATCTCATCCGTAAGCGTACCGGATCAGTCAAATAAGGATCTTGATTCGGTTCCGTTGCCTGTATCGAGATTCCTTGCTCCAGCTGCGACGACACTTGCGCAGATTGGACCACCAAGAGATCATGCTCCGCCAGGCAGTAGCGCGCCCCGATATATCCTCATCAACGTTTTTCTGATCTAGTTCTGTCCCTGGCGTTTCAGAACCTGAGACTGAAACCGCCACTCGCTTTTACCAAAAAGTCCAAATCTATTTGTTTTCGGGTGAAGGTGTCTTTCCGTCGAAAGACTTCTTTGCGGGAAAGATTTTTCGAGGGGGAATTATGCGGAGCACTAATCCATTCAACTTTAGGTTGCGCGTCAGCGTGTGGACATTCTTGTTTGCGGCCTTCCTACTTTTTGCCTGTGTACCTGTCTTGGCCCAACACGATATGTCCAATATGCCGGGCATGAGTAAACCAAAGGCGAAATCCAAGTCAAAGTCAAAGGCGACAACGCGAAAAAAGAGAAAGACAGCGCGAAAGAAGCAGACCGCGAAGAAGCATGACATGAGCAACATGCCGGGGATGAATATGCCCGCTAAGTCTTCATCGTCGTCCAAACAATCGGCCGAACCTCAGCCTTCGCCTCAGCAAATGCAGGTGAACATGCCTGGTATGCAGATGGCGACTCCTTCGCCGTCGCCGGGTGCACAACCTTCAGCTTCGCCTCAAATGAATATGACTATGCCTGGAATGCAGACGCCACAGGCGTCACCTTCGGCGTCGCCACAAACACAAATGAATATGCCCGGTATGCAGGTGCCGGCGGCTTCGCCGAACCCGCAGGCTTCGCCTCAGCAAAAGATGGACATGAACATGCCGATGCCGTCAGCGAGTCCATCGGCACGTCCCATGGGACAAATGCCCGGCATGGACATGGGTGGTACGAACATGAACATGGGACCGTTGATCGTCATGAATGGCAACGACATGGGTATCCGCGTGGGAGCGAGTGATACCCACATCATGTCCATGGGTGCGATGGGATCGGGTACAACCTGGCAACCGTCGTCAGGACCAATGCACATGTATCACAAGCAATCCGGCGACTGGCTGCTGATGTTCCATTACAACCTGATCGCGGTCATGAATCGCCAGGGTGGACCGCGAGGCGTAACAAAGGCCGAGTCGGCAAATTGGTTCATGCCGATGGCCTACCACAAGCTCGGCAAAGGCACGGTTCAGTTGCGCGGTATGTTCAGTTTTGAACCATTTACATTTCCACCGGGAGGCTCGCCGCTCCTGTTTCAAACAGGTGAAACCTTCAAAGGCCAGCCGCTGATCGATCACCAGCACCCGCACGATCTCTTCATGGAGTTGTCTGCGCAGTACACACTGCCTTTGCGTGAGCGAGGAACATGGTTCACATATTTCGGTTATCCCGGCGAGCCTGCGCTTGGGCCAGTCGCTTTCATGCACCGCGCGTCGGCGTCCGAGAATCCATCGGCAACACTTGCGCATCATTTGCAGGATTCGACTCACATCTCTTTCGGTGTACTTACCACCGGCTTCACGTATCGCTGGTTGAAGCTGGAAGGCTCGATCTTCAATGGACGAGAACCGGATGAGAATCGCTACAACTTCGATTCACACAAATGGAACTCACGGTCGGCGCGTTTGTCGATCATGCCGAATCCAAACTGGACTATGCAGGTGTCGTACGGTTTTCTTCGTAGTCCTGAGGGCCAAGAGCCGGACACTGACATCCGGCGCGCTACGGCATCCGTGCAGTACAATAGGCCATTTCATCGCGGCAATTGGGCTTCGGCGTTCGTTTGGGGCCGCAACCACACAAGCAACCCCAGCGAGATCCACAATCTAAACGGATATACCTTCGAGTCGACCGTGAATTTCCGCGACAAGAATTATCTTTACACGCGATTAGAACTCGTGGACAAGGACGAACTGTTGCGTCCAAGTGATCGCGCTTTACTGGGCATTACTGACGATCATCCGAGTTTCCGCATCGGCGGTTACACCTTTGGTGGCGTTCGAGACATTTGGACCAACGACAAAGTCTCAATGGGGATCGGAAGCGACCTGACGTTTTATTCCAAACCGTCGATTCTGAATCGCATCTATGGCAATAATCCGGTTTCGTGGAAACTGTTCTTCCGAATCCGCCCGGGCAAAATGGACATGAGCAGCATGCACGGCGTGCACGGGAACATGAGCGGAGAAAGCAAGCCGAACCCATAGCTAACGCTTGCCAGTTCGCAGGCATCTGGAGGACGATCGCCTCAATGCGCAACTTCAGAGCCAATGAGCAAGTAAGTGAAGGAGACTAAATCGAGTAATTAGTGTCCGTCTTAATAAGCACACTTGAGGTGTATTAGTCATGAAAACGCGTCGTATTGTAGGAGGGGTAACGGCCATTGTTGGTGTGGCTATTTCAGTTGGTCATGTTGTATTGGCTTTTTTTGACAGTACTCCAGAGAGATATCACACCCATCTGGCGCTCGTGGCGCTCGGTTTCGCGCTGGCCCTCGGTGGTCTCTTGTTGTTGGGAACTGCCAAGCAGCGATGACTTCGAAGAGCACATCAACATCGCCGGTCAAACCATGAGGCTTTAATCCCGTTGAAAAGTGTTGATGAACAATCCCGTGCGCGTGTTGTTCAGCTTCGTAATGTAAGTGTCCCAGAACAGATCCTTCGTCTTTTGAAATCATTGCTCTCCTTGCCTTATTCAGAAACTGAACCTCAAGCCGAACTGAACTTGTCTAGGGTCGAAAGCAGCAGTGGGCTGCCCAAAAGTCGCAATGGCCGATGTGCCAGAACCAAAGGTATTGTTGGGGACGGCGAAGTTCGCGCGGTTAAGTACATTGAATCCCTCAACAATTGCCTCCAGCGCAAGGTGGTCGGTAAAGCGAAATCGACGACTTACTCGCAGGTCAAGGGAGGCATAGTCAAAGCCCCTTCCCGTGTTCCGCCCAATGCCAACCGGACGATCATTAAAGTTTGTATCGAAATTACGATCGCTACCAAGAAGGATGTTGAAAGGCAGTCGTGATGAATAGCTGAAGATGTAACTCAACTGAAAGCCTCTTAGCAGACTGCTCAGCGGCTCTTTGCTCTGTAACGGGCTTTCAAAGGAGCCGCTCATGACCAACCGGTGACGCTGGTCATTGTCCGAGAGTCCGCGATCATCGCGCAGGTTGAAGTTGTCCTGCGGCGAGCTGAAGAAAAAGTTTCCCGCATCGTCAATGGCTTTGGAGAAATTGTAAGACACGCGCAAGCTGGCCCAACGCCCAGCTTGCTTACTGAAGCCAATAACCATTCCATCGTAGTAAGAATCACCCGAGCTCTCCGAACGAGAGATATTCCCGAAGTTCGGATTGGGCCGGCCAAGGTTGGGCACGCCAGCAGAAGCTGGAAAGCGTGGAACATTTACGTTGCGGGAGAGAATCAGGTGCAAGCCCCGGAGGTGCATGTAACCAACGGAGATCGAAGCATTACCTGGCAGTTCGTGCTCGATTTGCAGACTAATCTGCTCACTGTAGGTGCTCTCGATATTTGGATCAATACGCGTGATATTTGGTTTTGTGGGCAAGCTCGTGGGCTGCAATGCCAGGATACTGGGAAAGACAGGAGCGCCCGTTTGGGTCGGCGAAAGCAGCACCACCAGATACTTCGAACCATCACGTTGCAAAGCATTCGACGTTGCTCGAAGGGGAAGGCGATCGAAGTAGATGCCGAGACTTGCGCGAAAAACAGTCTTGCGGACTTCTAGCTTGCCAGGTAAAGCGCGGGGTAGTGTCCTAATTTCACGCCACGGGGTTCTCAGTGTTCTCCGTGTCTCCGTGGTGAACTGGTTTTGGCACTTTTATCACCACGGAGGCACGGAGAACACTGAGAATGCACTAAGACAATCTCAAATTGGGACACTACTCTTTGGAACGGCAACTAAGGTAGTGATGCTTGACTAACCACGCGATCCATCTCGACAGTGCGCCTTGGGCTACGGAATCGCCCATGCACAGGAAGCAGCACGATTACAGTTTGGGTCGACTCCACCAAGTTCGACAGTAGCAGTGAGGCCCTCCAGATCAACACCCGTAACCTCAACCTCAATCACTGCGGTTCCTTGTCCCTGGCTGATCGTTCCCTTGCTAACGCTCCAGTTATATGAGATATCGCTCCCCGGTTTACCACCAATAACCCTCGCTTTAAACCTAATCGGCTTGTTTTCTCCTGGTCTCGCGTCCGGGCAAGTGACGGTAATTCTTGGGCAGTCTTGGGGCTGATTCTGTATGACCGGCGGCGGCGACACCTTGATCGCTGGTTCTCTTTCAATAATGGGTAAAACGATTGGAGCGAGACGGCGTTGGGGAAAACCACCTTCGGTTGCTTGCAGCTCGACCTCACTGACCTGAGCTTTAGATACGGCCACAGCGAAGCAGTAGTATGCCATGTCGGCTGTTCCACCACCTTCGAGTGGTTTCCCCCGGATCTCACACAGGAGTCTCCTGCCTTGTAGAATGGGTGTTTCAAATGTGACCTGGACAGAGCCTGATCCTTCACTATGTCGAAGCAGGACCAGTGCTTCTTTGCTGAAGTCCAACTCGGCATTAACCAGAGCAGCTTCAAATTCCCGACTATTTCCCCAACCTATCTGCGTAGATTTGTCTGTGAGGAAAGAGTCCAGATCGTTTTTGGACATCAACACTACAGACTCAAAATTGTAACCGCCTCTGTTAGGGATCGGTATTATTCTGAATGATTGCGTGCTCTGATTTGTTAATTGGCCAGGGTGAAACAAGGTTGCTAACAACAGACAGCAAAGCATTATCTTCATTTCATAACCCCTCTCGTCCTCGAACGATCGAGTGTGTGTAAAAGTTCGAATTTGGATGCCACGGCCTTGCGCCGTGGAGACTCACGCTCGCGGCTACAAAGAAACCCGCATAACTCTCCAAGATGCCACGGCCTTGCGCCGTGGAGTCTCACGCTCGCGGCTACAAAGAAAGCCCCTCAACTCTCTCAGATGCCACGGCCTTGCGCCGTGGAGTCTCACGCTCGCGGCTACAAAGAAAG
>Ga0137359_10004682_pt1 | contig 11249 bp, 13 predicted proteins | sample Mad1_40_16metaG_FD_108281 | JGI IMG/M metagenome (GOLD analysis project Ga0137359, IMG submission 108281) | Vadose zone soil microbial communities from Angelo Coast Range Reserve, California, USA - Mad1_40_16 metaG | ecosystem: Environmental > Terrestrial > Soil > Vadose zone | place: USA... | reverse complement strand
CCTGATATTCGGGCCGTGACGTGTCAGCGGCGTAAAGAAGCCCGGAATAGCAGCCTACCCGGCTCAAAGCATCGTGGATGTCTTCGAGTTCCCGAAGGCCTGCCAGCAACTCCTCTGGCGTTAACCCGCTAGTACTTTCGATGCGACCCCGATACCGGCGCGAGAGCGCTTCTGCGCGGGTCCGACAGTCATCCAGAGTTTGCTCGATCCGAGGATCGTCATATGAAGAAAAGAGGTCGTTCAGGTTCCAACGAACGCCCTTAGCGCTACTTGTCGCCATGAGCCTCCATATATTCTGTTTTCAATAAACCACCTCTAACTGAACCGAGCAAGCGGCGATGGCTCTGCGATTGCGAGGTATTGGGTTCAGAGTATATGATGCGCGAATTCATTCACACAAAATAGCAGCGAAGGGAGACCAACCGTGTCAGAAATCAATGATCTTAAGAAAAAGTTGGCCATGTCATCGCGCATGCTTTTTAACTCGGGGCTGGTGGACTACAGCGGCCATATCAGTGCGCGAATTCCCGGCTCCGATCATCTTTTGATTCTTCCTCATCCGGTCAGTCGTGCAACGGTCGTAGCCGGCGACATGGTGGTTAGCGACTTTGAGGGAAAAGTTATCGAAGGCAAATATAAAGCCCCATCGGAAGTCTATATGCATGCCCGCGCATACAAAGCACGGAACGATATCCAAAGCGTCGCCCATCTCCATAATCACATGGTCGCGGTTTTAACCATGGTGGACAAGCCCTTCTATCCGGCTTCATCCAATCCCGGCGCTTTCTTCGGGCCCGGTCCCATGCCGGTTTACATGGACCCCGCTCTGATTCACACCATTGAGCAAGGCGACGCAGTCGTCCGAAGCCTCGGAAAAGGTGACGCAGTCATGCTGCGCGGTCACGGCTCCATGGTCGTAGGGCAAGCAATTGAGTGGGTTTTTGCCGCGTGCGTTGATCTGGAAGAGGCTGCTTCGCGGTTTTACAAAGCGTCTTTGCTCGGCGCGGTACGCGTCTATAACGAAGACGAGACCACGCGGACGATGAAAGGCCGGCGCAAAGACTCGGTGGTGCAAAAAATCTGGGACCACAATGTCGCGAAAACGAAGCTGGCGGGATTGATGGAAGGGATTGACTAGCTCACTCCCGAGTTTTCCCTTGCCGCTGGATTAATCCAATCAAAAACGGCTTGTTTTTGGCGCGTTATTCCCTTGCAGGGAGGTAGGAGCTATGTTATAGAATGCGGTTCAATTCAATCAGGAGTGTTTCCGCACATGTATGATGATTTTCTAGCAAGGATTCTCGAGCCCGACATTTTCCTGCCTTCGCAGTTTTACGGCACGGGGAGCTTATCCCGTCAGTTGGAGGGAGAGAAGAGACTCATGATAGCGATCCTAAAGGACGCTGTCGAATGTCTCGATAAGTATAGAGACGCTCGCAACAGCCCGGGCCGGAGCCATTACCAGAATGCGCTGGAATGGGTGCAGGACGAGAGCACAGACTGGCTTTTTTCTTTTACTAACATCTGTGATCTCTTGGGATTTGACCCTAGTTATATGCGTGAAGTGTTACTGAAGCGCGAAAATCAATACGTCAAGCCGCTGCGTAGCAACAAGGTGTACTCCTTCCCCAGTTTAGCTGAGCAGGAATAACCCTACCTTCTTCTTGACCGCAGAGCCGCTAGTTCTTCTTTGATCAGCTGACCGCGGGGAGACTGCTCCCCAAGAATCTTGATGGCCTTGTCGAAATCAGCGGCCGCTCTCTGATCGTCGTCTTGAAGTAGTAACCACCGGCCGTGATAGTAATAACCGTCTCCGAGCCGGTTTAGTTTTCCATAAACAACGCTCAACTGATACGACGGCTTATCCCAGAGCGGAGAGAGATTGTTGGCATTCAAGTACGCGCCCGCTGCGCTGCCAAGATTACCTTCCTTTTCATAAAGCTCCCCCAGATAGAGATACGTCAGTGACTCTTGTTGTTCCAGCGCCAAACTTCGATCAAAAGCGACGTGAGCCGAACGATAGTCGTCGATTTGAGTATAGACTCGACCGAGATCCCGGTGGATCCCCGGACTTTTGGGATTGAGAGCCAGAGCTTGCTCGAGGTTGTTGCGGGCCTCTTGCCACATCCCCTTAGAAAAAAAAGCGATTCCTAGGAGTTGATACGCCTCACTGTTCTTCGGAAATTGGCTGAGCACTTTTTTTTGCTCGGCGATGACAGTGTCCGCTTCATGTCTTTCTAATCGGATAAGGGTTTGGATCTTTTTGATCGGATCTACGCCTGTCGCCGCCGGCTCGCTCGATTGGATAGAACGCATCAAGAGCTCGACATTGGCTACTCGTTCCTGGGTTAAAGGATGGTCTAATAGGAACGGGGGAACATCGATCGGATTTAAAGTTTGCTCCTGCAGCATAAGCTTTTGAAAGCTCAACATAGCATGCGGATCATAGCCGGCCTGGGTCATGAATTTAAATCCCAGAGTGTCCGCTTCCATTTCCAATTGTCGCGTAAAGGCAATCTGACGCGCTGCAGCTATGCCTTGGCCGAGAACTGCTGCGGCTTGGGCGCCTGCCCCGGCGCGCGCTGCAAGGAGGGCACCCACAAGACTTAGAACGCTGATTGGGTCAATCCCGGACATGCGGGCCATATGTCGCTTTGCCACATGCGTGGTTTCGTGAGCCATGACTGCAGCTAATTCGTCGGTGCTTCGTACACGATCCAGAAGGCCTGAGTATATGTAAATCGAGCCCCCCGGAACCGCGAAGGCGTTCAAGACAGATTCATCAATCACAAAATACCGGTAATCGAACGGCTGAGGTCCCAGGGCCGAGACAATTCTGCGCCCCACGCCGTCAACGTACCTGTCGACTTCAGGATCATTGACGAATTTCACATACTTCTTTATTTCACGGCGAAATTCGCGGCTGATTCGAGTATCTTCGTCTTCACTTGGCGGACTGGCAGAGGGGACAATATCTTGTGCAACCCGAGAGCTGGAGCTGCAGCTGCCAACGAGGAGGCAGACCAATACGATCCAGCCGCAACCAACACGCCACAAAGAAAACCGGTTAAGCTTACGGGTCACTGATGGATTATAGTGAGTGGTCCGAGGGGGTTCAATAGCGTCAGAATCTTCAGAGCTTAGCCGTTGACGACTGATCATCAAGCCCATATCCTTTGAGTCCACTAACGTCTTGAGGTGAGTGTTATGTCGACCAAGTTCGAGGTTCCGGCGGACAAACTATCGTGGTGTTGCGACGTGTCGCTACTTCCTTTTGCTTGTACAGCTGAGATGACGCCCTTGGAAGATTTCATCGGCCAGGAACGGGCGATGCGCGCCATCCAATTCGGCCTGGGAGTGGACAAACCGGGATTCAATATCTTCGTTACCGGACTCACCGGAACAGGAAAGACCAGCATCATTAAATCTTTTCTAAAAAAGGTCACCGCGGAGCGGGTTGCGGCCGATGGTGATTCTCTCTTTCCGGCGGACTGGTGTTACGTTTACAACTTCAGTGATCCAGATCGTCCTCAAGCACTTAAGATCCGCCGCGGATGGGGCAAGACGCTGAAAGCGGACATGGAGCAACTCGTTCAAAATCTCCAGAGAGAGGCCAAGAAGATGTTCGAAAGCGACGAATTCGCTCATCACCGCCAGACGATGATCGAGGAACTGCAAAAAAAACAGCAGGAGATGATGGAAGGTCTGATGGAAGAGGCAAGCAGGAACGGCCTCACCCTGAGAATGGCGCCGTCTGGAATGGTGCTGCTCCCCACGAAGGATGGCAAACCGATGCAAGAGGCGGATTATCTCGCTTTATCAACTGCTGATAAGAAAAAACTGGAGGAGAAGCGCGGCGAGATCGAAGAAAAAGTCGAGGCCACGCTTCGAGAGGGGAAAAAATTAGAACGAGAAATCACTGAAAAATTGGCAACCGTTGAAACCCAAGCGGGGGAGTATCTAGTAAAGACCCCCTAGTTGAGCTCAAGGAAAAATATCGGGATAACCCGAAAATTTTGACATACCTCAATGATATGCGGGACCATATTTTGAAGAATTTGAATCGTTTCAAGGGAAATGATTCGAGCCCCAGTATGGTACAGATGGCGCCGATGCCGTTTGGTGAGCCGTCCACGGATCCCTTTTTGCCCTACCGAGTGAATGTCTTCGTGGACAACAGCGAAACGCAAGGCCCGCCGATCATCGTAGAAACCAATCCTAGTTATCACAATCTCTTTGGCGTGGTGGAGAAAAAGCCCATCGTTGGTGGTTATGTAACGGACTTCACTCTGATCAAAGCTGGCTCCATCAGTCGAGCCAATAGCGGCTATCTGGTGCTCCACGATCGCGATGTTTTGGCCAACACCGGGGTTTGGGAAGCCCTGCAGAGAGTTATAAAGAACCGCGAGCTGAGGATCGAAGAGCCGGCCGCGTTCTTTGGCTGGGTCCCGCCACAGGGGCTCAGACCAGAGCCCATCCCAACCGATACCAAGGTGATCATGATTGGCGACCCTTATCTTTATCGCACTCTTGCAACCATGGATCCGGACTTCCGTGAGACGTTCAAAGTGAAAGCGGACTTTGACTTTCAGATCGACCGATCACCGGAAAATATCGTCGCCTTCGCTTGTTTTATCGGCGATTACTGCAGGCGCGAGCGACTTCGACATTTTGATGCCAGCGGGGTGGCTAGGATTATCGAGCAGTGTGCCAGAATGGTGGAAGATCAGGACAAACTATCGACCCGTTTCAGTGACGTCGCCAACTTATTGATCGAGTCTGACTATTGGGCCGGGAAAGACAAAGCCGCATTGGTGTCCGCAAAGCATGTCGAGCGAGCTATCGTCGAGAAGACTTTTCGGTTGAATCTTATCGAGGAGCGGCTCCAGGAGCTCATTGCTGACGGAATTATTCTTGTGGATGTCGACGAGTCTGTTGTGGGGCAAGTCAATGGCTTGGCGGTTTATCAGATGGGTGATTTCAGCTTTGGCAAGCCATCGCGGATCACCGCCAAGACATTCAGGCCGGGGCGGGATCGTGAACATTGAGCGGGAGTCGAAGCTCAGCGGCAAGACCCATGATAAAGGCGTACTCATCCTGAGCGGCTATATCGGCGCCAAATACGCTCAAGAGCGGCAACTGTCCCTCTCCGCCAGTATTTGCTTCGAACAGCCTTACGATGGCGTGGATGGCGACAGCGCCTCCTCCACGGAACTGTACGCCACTCTTTCCAGTCTTTCTGGAGTTCCTATCAAGCAGGGTCTCGCTGTCACCGGCTCGGTGAATCAAAACGGCGAGATCCAGGCCATCGGCGGTATCAACTACAAGATCGAAGGTTTCTATGATGTCTGTCGACTTAAAGGAATTACGGGAAATCAAGGCGTGCTGATGCCCAAGTCTAATTTGCGCAATTTAATGCTCCGGCCTGACGTTGTCGAAGCCGTTAAAGACGGGAAGTTCCATATCTATGCTGTAAGCAGCATAGACGAAGGCATGGAAGTTCTTACGGGAGTCGCTGCGGGTGAGCGCGACTCTGCGGGTCATTACCAGGAGGGCTCTATCAATGACCTAGTAGAAAAAAAATTGCGCCAATTCTCAGAGCAACTAAGGCAATTTGCGCCGACCACAAACTCCACCGAGGCAGCGACGAGCAGATCAGAATAAGCCTCGGCTATCCCTCGACTTCCTTTTGCGACTCAGGTTTTTTGCCCAGGGGCACCGAGAGATGTAAGGTTTGTCCTTTGCGAAGAATCAAGAGCTTCACCACTCTCCCGGCCTCCAACCCTCCGATCATTCGCAGAACGTCTCTTGGGCTGTCGACTTGCGTATCGTTTACTGAGAGGATGATATCTTGCGACCGGAGACCGCCCCGCTCCGCTGACTGCCCCGGCAACACCGAATTGACGACTACGCCCTTCACGGGCACAAGGCCAAGACTTCTCGCCTGGTCTAAAGAAACTTCGGCCAACTGTAGTCCGAGCCAACCCCAAACAAGCTTCTGCCCCATCATCAGCCGGGGTACCATTCGTTTGATAACATTGATTGGGGTCGCAAAGCCCATGCTACCTCGCTCGGATGCCATGGTGATCATGCCGATGACGTGCCCCTTACCGTTCAGTAATGGACCGCCGCTCCCGCCGGCATAGGCGCCCGCATCCGTTTGTATCAGTTCATAGCCCGCCGAATCCTGATAGGTGCGGCCAGGCCTGCTGATGATTCCTAAACTCATGGAACTCTCGCGACCAAAGGGATAACCGAAAACGACCGCAAGCTCTCCCACTCTAATGCCGTCGGAATCGCCCAATGGTAATACCGGAAGCTCGCGCTCTGTTTCGATCTTGAGCAACGCTACATCGACCTGGGCGTCGGCGGCGATGAGCCTCGCCGGAACCCTCTGAAAATCGGCAAGCCGAACTTCGATCTCCTTTGCCTTATCGACGACGTGCTGCGCGGTAAGAATATACCCGTCAGGGTGGATGATGAATCCAGAGCCCCGACTCCCTTGAGGCTGCTGGTTTTTAGCAGCCTTGGTATCATTCTGCGGGACGACGCGGATCTGGACGATGGCTGGGCGCGCGTCTTTGGCGAGCCGGACATAGGCACGGCTCACACGGTCGAGTTCGGACTCAGCATCGTTTTGCGGCGCATCCCGCCAAATGGGCGTCTCCCCAGTAACAGGCTCGCTGGCTCGCAAGTGTGGGGTTGGAACGAAGCTAAGAACCAAGCTTAATAGAATAGGCGTCAATTTCCAGTCCATTGTCGGTCTCCGTTTCCAAACTCTGCCTGCCCTTTATCGAAAAGAGGAAACAAAGACAAGCGCCCGGCAACGGACCAATTCCCGCCGCAGGAAGGGCTTCGAGCTGGCGGCGGATGATAGACATTTGGACGCGGCTTAGAATAATGTACCGGAGCACTCACCCATTTCTCTTCCTCAATAGGGTGCAAACCGGATGTGGATCAACATGCATTTGCCTGACAAAATCAGCAATGGTACTTTTGGCTATGAGGGGCAAAAGAGAAAGCCGGGTCTCAATGCGTGAGGGAGACCGCATCCTAATCAACAAAGGGATTTCGAAAAAAGTCTTTATCGTTGCGCGCGTCGATGTACCTCACTCCAGCGAAAGAGTCTTCGTTTCGAAGTCCGGCGGGAAGTACACCATCGGGCTGAAAGTCTGGAAAACGGATTATGCCTGGAGTGAAAAAAGCCAGATGTGGGTGCCGAAACATTGACCATGCTGCATTTCAGGCGCAGGAATAAACCGAATCCGCGAACAGCGCCGCGACGTTTCGCACCCTTTTTTCGTTTGGACCCAAAGCTTGTTAAGAGAACTAGCTCGGCCGTTTAGTATGAAACGCGACTTAGGAATCATCATCGCCGATATTAAAAACGGCAAAGGGCTACAGGTGCTGCTTCTATTGGGCGACGACCTCCAAGTACAAGAGACTTGCAAGACACTACTTGACAACCTCGTTCCAGAAAGTGAGCGGGGTTTTAACCTCGAGCGCTTTGACGGTCGATCGGCGCCGTGGGATCAGATCGAGGCCTCGTTGAATACGCCCCCGTTTTTCCCGGGGAAAAAGGTGGTGTGGATTGAGAACGTACCTTACTTCATCTCACGCGAGCAGAAGGGGGAACTGGGGGAGAAGGTTCTTCAGGCTTGGAGTGAAGGGAAGAGAGACGATGCCGTTAGACTGTTGCTGGATTTGTTGGCAGTGGAGGGCTGGACGCAGGAACAATGGGAACTGGCGCAGTCCGCAAATTCTTTAGGACCGCTGACTGACCTGCTCGAAGCCGACGGAACGGAGGCGCGCGAAGATCTCCAAGCCCTTTTGGCGTATTGCCGTAGTCAAGAAACGGATCTAAGCCGGCGCCGCGGCTCGGAGGAACCCAGACTTGCAACAATGCTTGATCACGGGTTGCCACCGTGGGATTTCCTTTTGATGACAGCGCTCCAGGTGGATCGGCGAATGCGTCTTTACAAGCGCCTCGAAGAGATGGGCGCGGTTTTGCAGCTCGTTATGGAGCGTGATCGTAGCGGCAGGATCAGTCGGGAAAGTCTGACGGAGTTTATTCACCAACGACTTCGACAAGCGGGAAAGACCATCGAGCCCCAAGCCAGAGAAATGATCTTGCTGCGTGCCGGTGATGAACTGCGAGGTTTGCAGCAAGAACTAGAAAAGCTCTTACTCTATGTCGGCGACCACTCTCCGATTCGGGCTCAGGATGTAGAAATGATTTTTGCCGATCACGGCGAAGGTTGGATTTTTGATCTGACCCGATCCATTGCAGAACGAAATGCCGTCGCGGCGCTCTCCCATCTCGCGCGCCTCATGGCGCAGGGAGAGCATCCGTTGAAACTCCTCGGTACGATCGCAGGAGAATTACGAAGACTATTAACGGCGCGCCAGTTGCTCGACGGGGAATTACGGAAACATTGGAAGCGAGGGTTGACCTACCAACAGTTTCAGCAGAACGTTCTCAAGGACGGCGCGCCGCTGCTTACGCGCAATCCGTACGCAGATTACATGTGCTTGCAAAGGGCAAATGATTTTTCTGTCGGTCAGCTACGCTCGTATCTGGCTGGCGTCTATGACGCGGATCTCCGCTTAAAGTCCACCGGGAGCAATCCCCGGCTCGTCATGGAAAAGTTAATCCTCAGCATGTGCCTGGGCTCGCGCAAACGGAACAGACCTTTCGAACAAAAAGCTGGGCTATGAAGAGTGGAGGGCGAAAGCTTGCAATCTGTTTCTGTCTCCTCTTCTTGTTTGCCGTTACCTCTGGCGCCGAGATGGTGGTGCAAACCTGCTTCAGCCCGCAGGGGAGATGTTCTGCCCATATCCTTAGGGAGATTGAGAAGGCGCAAAAAGAACTGCTGATCGCGGTGTACGCATTCACAAATGACGAGATCGCACGAGCGGTGGTGCAGGCGAAAAAACGCGGTGTGTCGATCCAGATCGTGTTGGATCGAGAATTCGATGCGGCGAACGAAAAATCCCAGGGAAGGTTTTTGGAGGAGCAAAAAATTCCCCTAAAGCGCGTCTCCGGAACCAAGACAATGGCGCTAGAGAAAGAAGCCGGGCTAATGCACCAAAAGTTTTCCGTGATTGATCGGAAGATCGTATTCACCGGTTCTTATAACTGGACGCGCTCCGCCGACGGCTCCAACGACGAAAACCTCCTTTTGTTTCGCGACGCCGGGCCACTGGCAGAAGAATATCGCAAGGTCTTTTTTCAGCTTTGGGAGAGAAAGGGTTGAAACCATCCGCTCCTTTCATAACGATCGGTCTCTTGGTCGCATTTCTGGCGGGCTTTGCCTCGCGTGTGCTCTATCAACGCTGGAATCCTCCCTTCCGGGCAACTGACGAAAGTCCTACGAACGGCGAAACCTCTGCGTTTCGGAGCCTTGGCGTTGAACCACAAAGGTTTCGCGTAACTTTCCTTCCGATGTCGCCGCCTGGGCAAATTCAGGCTGACATGCCATTGCTCCAGGCGCGTGAGGTAGAAAAAATCCGCAGGCTAGCGGGAAATCAGGCGCGAATTCGGGGTAGAGTTTTCCGCGTCGGCCATTCCGCCAAAAGTAATACTTATTTCTTGAATTTCGGTCCTTCGCGGGAGGCTCTCACAGCAATTATCTTTGCGTCTGCATCGGAGCTGTTTGAAAAAAACAAGCTTCAACCGAAGGCCTTCGAGGGCAAAGAGGTTGAACTGCAAGGAGAAATCAAGGATCATCCCCAGTACGGACTAGAGTTGATTCTAGAGAATCCGACACAAATCAAAATGTTGGATTAAAACTTGCCGGGGTTTTTTCGTAGGGAATCGGATATGAGTGAAGAAAAGAAAAAATGCATGATTTGCGGCAAAATGATGGGGGCCCTCAAAGGCGGCATTTGTGAACCTTGTCAGGATCGCATTCGTAGGGAGGCTATGGGTGAACAAGCCGGCATCAGTGACCGGGCTGATCACGAGTTAACCAGGCATGGCGTTCCGCCGACCAAGAAATAGCATCCCCGGACGTGATTGAATCCGCTTCGAGATCATCGCGTAAAAGCTAAGACTATCCAATAGCTGCCTCGGCTATTCAAGAAACCCTAAGTATGATATAAAGCCTTTTTATCCAGGTTCTGTTCTGAGGCGTTTAGAAGCTTCAGCAGGCAACTCGCAACAAGGAGGTCTGGAAAGCTGAACCTTCGTAAACCCTTTTTCATTGGTCCAATTCTAACTGTCTTTTTGATATTTTTATCCGCTAATTCGGCTTGGTCCTTTGCCCCTGACTCGGATTTGACCGCGCGCGCCGCTGTTCTCATGGATGCGGCGACAGGGAAGGTCCTCTATCAAAAAGATCCGGATCTTCGTCTGCCCCCGGCCAGTACGACAAAAATTGCTACGGCGATCGTCGCTTTGGAGAGTGGGCGCAAACTGAGTGAATCGTTCACCGTGTCCAAAGCGGCCACCCGCGTTCCGGCATCGAAGCTCTATCTTCGTCCGGGTCAAACCATCACGATCGAAGGTCTGCTCTATGCCGTCCTGCTGTCGTCCGCCAACGATGCCAGCATGGTGTTGGCGGAGGGCATAGCCGGTTCGGTCGAAGGCTTTGCCGAGCAAATGACGAAAAGAGCCCATGATATCGGTGCTATGAACAGTCATTTCACGAATCCGCACGGATTGACGGCGGCCGATCACTATTCCACTGCTCGAGATCTCGCAATACTTTTCAGGTATGCGATGAAAAACGCTACCTTCCGGGAGATCGTTCAGACCAAGATCAGTTCGGTGAGCTCCAACTCCATCGTCAGAAAGAGAACCGTTGCCCGGCGTATCTCAGTCAGAAATCACAATCGTCTATTATGGAACTTTGATGGCGCCATCGGCGGCAAGACCGGCTACACCTACGCTGCGCAAAAGTGCTTTGTCGGGGCCGTGGTGCGAAATGGTGTGACCTTGATCGTATCGATTCTCGGCGCTCGGGATCAGTGGGGGGATACCAAGAAGCTGTTAGAATACGGGTTTGATAATTATCAAACGTTGCAGGCGGCGACTCAGTCGGCCGGCAAGACCGCAACCAGCGAACAGATCAGCACTCGTCCGGAGCGCATTTCGGCGACCATCGCCGCGCCGCAAGACGATACCACGTCGAAATCCGCCGACAACTATTTTCTTCAGGTAGGCTCGTTTCGTGAACGTGACCGCGCCGACTCTCTTATCAAACAATTTTCCGCGGACGGCTTTGAGGCCTTTGTCGAGAAAATCT
>Ga0137359_10004677_pt1 | contig 11252 bp, 14 predicted proteins | sample Mad1_40_16metaG_FD_108281 | JGI IMG/M metagenome (GOLD analysis project Ga0137359, IMG submission 108281) | Vadose zone soil microbial communities from Angelo Coast Range Reserve, California, USA - Mad1_40_16 metaG | ecosystem: Environmental > Terrestrial > Soil > Vadose zone | place: USA... | reverse complement strand
TGTGGCACAGTGACCCGTCCTGGCTTCACCGGATGCTTGAACTGCTTGTGGCTCCCAACATGCGCAACCTCATACCAGCCGTCCTGCTTCAAGCGCTGTATGACTTCTCGGCTGGACATAAGATACGATACACACTTTCTACACACTTGTAAAGTAGGAATTTACAGGAGCGACCGTCGGGAGCCCTCAGCACATTGGCGGAGAAGGGTAATATTTTCCAGAGAGGCCAATAAAGAGAGTAGTAACTTGGCTTGCTTCGTCTCCCGCTGTGATTGGAGTCGGCGGCAATCTCAGCAGCTACCCTCGACCGGGTCCTAGAACAAAGACGCTTCATCTATCTCGACGGACGCCTGGGAGAACGCGTCATCTCAACCTGCAACAGATCTTGCCGGCGAGTACAGACCGTGCCAGAATTTCCAGAACCCGCATTAGTTTGTTCGCAATCTATTTGCAACTGGCGTCCAACAAGCGTCCAAAACCCCTCGTTTTGGGGGTGGTTTTGGGGGTCAACGAACCGTAAGGGCCATTGAATCATCAAGACTTAGTGAGTGCCCTCCGGGCTCATAACCCGACGACTCTTCTTCATCGCAGGCGCCATAACTAATAGGATGGTCCGCCGCCTTTATCTAGTCGGGAGCCTGTGCATGAGAGGCTTGCGGAGGAGGCGTCCCATGGAACCACACACCATCGGCATTGATCTTGGTAAGACAGTTTTTCATCTTATAGGGTGACCCCGTTTTTTGATGCCGTGGCGCTGTCGATTATCAATATCTTTCCCTAGATATTCAGGAGCGCTGTCTCGTGCGTATTTCACTCTAATAATGGGCCTTAGCGCATGCGTCGAACGGTGCGTAGAATAAGCGTAGATTATGGCTGGCGTCTATAATAATAAGGACGGGCCGCGGTTCACTTGGGACGCCGGCCGCCTCGTTTCACATTTGTCCGCGGCGCGTTATGAGCAAGGTTTGCTCCTCGGAAAGATGCGAGGCCTAGGTTACCGACTGAAGGAGGAAGCGACGCTTGCGGCGCTAACGGAAGAGACTGTTAAATCCTCGGCGATTGAAGGGGAGGAGCTCAATCCGGAGAGTGTCCGGTCTTCGTTGGCTCGCCGTATGGGACTCGAAGCCGGAGGGACACAGTCCACAGATCGAAATGTGGAAGGCATTGTCGAGATGATGCTGGACGCGACCGAGAACTATCGCTCGCCATTGACCGAGGAACGAATACTCGGCTGGCATGCGGCGCTGTTTCCGACCGGTCGCAGCGGGATGCGAAAGATCAAGGCAGGCGCTTGGCGAAGCGGTGGAATGGATGTCGTTTCCGGGCCTGAGGGAAAACAGAAAGTGCACTTCGAGGGTCCCGCAGCCGAAGCTGTCGAAGCCGAAATGAAAGCATTTCTGAGCTGGTACGAAGCCAACGCGAAAGGCACTGAGCCGCTCATCAAGGCGGGCTTGGCGCATCTCTACTTTGTGACCATACATCCCCTTGAGGATGGCAATGGAAGAATCGCCCGCGCCATCACGGAGATGTCTCTCGCACGGCTCGAGGACAGCGCGCAACGTTTCTACAGCATGTCTTCGCAGATTCGGGATGAGCACAAGAGCTACTACCAAATCTTAGAATCCGTACAAAAGGGTGGAATGGATGTCACGGAGTGGCTCGTGTGGTTTCTGGACTGCCTCGGCCGCGCAATTGGAAAAGCGAATGAATTAACTGCGGGCGTTCTGAGCAAGGAGGCCTTCTGGCGTCATCTCAGACAAAAATCCATTGACGTCAGCGAGCGGCAGAAAAAAATCATCAACCAGTTGCTCGACGGCTTTGAGGGCAAACTGACGACGGAGAAGTGGGGAAAACTCGGTAAGATTTCACACGACACGGCGCTGCGGGATATTCAGGACTTGATCGCCAAGGGAATTCTGAAACAGGAACAGAGCGGCGGCAGGAGTACGGCCTACACGCTGGTCCGCGAACAAGGGAGCTGAGTCCATCGCACGGCGGGCTGCAACCGCCATCTTCGCCCATCGAGACGTGGTACCGGGATTCTGTTCCAATCCGCGCATTATCGCCGGCCTTTAAAATCAAAAGCGAACCGCTTCGCGTCCATCTTTGGTTGCTACGATACTCACACTTAGCGGTAAGATTCCACGGGGAGCTTAACGATGATCGCAGGCGCACGCCTAGGAGAGATCCGATCTCGGCTCGGTATCACAACCCGGGATGTCGCGGAACGGAGCCAACGGATAGCCGAAAACGAGGGGAATCCGGAGTTTCAGATTTCGAACGCATGGCTTACAGAGGTGGAGAACTCGGACGCGATCCCCAGCATCTACAAACTCTACAGCCTTAGCGTCATCTACCACATCAAATTCGGTGATCTGCTCATGCTCTTTGGTGTCGACCTCCAGAAGATTCCTAAGGACCAAATGCTGATGCCTCTCGAGCAGACCCATCTGACACCGGTCGAGGTATTTGACGAAGGCAGAACCGTGACCTTCCCTGTTCGTTTCGACCAAGGCTTCAACGTGACGAAGACAAATCTCCTCTCCCGCATGGTAGAAGTCTGGGGGGAAGTGCCAATCGGACTCGTCCAACACCTTAATGTTCGCCATAATCTGTACGGCTACATTGGTATGGAAGACCTTACGCTCCACCCACTCTTGCGCCCAGGGTCTTTTGTACAGATCGATCAGAGCGTTCGGAAAATACAATCGCTCAAATGGCGCACAGAGTACGATCGACCTATCTATTTCATAGAATTGCGGGACGGTTATCTATGTTCCTGGTGCGAGCTGCAGGGAACTCACCTGATCGTAATTCCCCATCCGCTGTCGCCATGCAGTGTCCGGCAGTACGATTTCCCTAATGAAGCGGATATCGTCGGACAGGTCACTGGCGTTGCGATGCGAATTGTCGATCCGGTCGAGCAAGGTTCTGACGGAACCGCAAGATTGCCAAAGCGGCCTTGACGTTCGACGCGAAAAACCGCGCGATGAGAGGACTGCAGTCGAGAGGGATCGCTATTCGGTACGGCTGAAGGTTCTCCCAGGCGCTAAGCATGTCGAGCGCGGGTAAGTGCGTGGATCCGACATAAGTCTCAAGTTCCTCGACAAGCTCTCTCACGGAACACAATGCCAGCCTTTTGAACACATCCTTGTGGCAAGAAGCGAGGGCCTCGCGGGCTACCTGCTCCGTGAATTGACGCGCTAGGCCCTCGTGGTGGTACTGTCCGCTGTTGTAGTCTCGAGTAGAGGCCAAATAAACTAATCGGGCGAAGTCCCCGGGAATCTTCGCGAGCGTCCGGACTTGGAAATCCTTACGGGCTGCTTCGACATCTGCGTGCTTGAATTCACCGTGCATGTAATATCTATGAAGACTTCGTGCCGCCGCTCATTCGCGGATCTGTCTTGATGATTTCTGCTCGAACGGGAGTCGCAACCGACACAGCCTCTTCGGCAATCTTGCGCAGTTTCCCCGCAAACTGCAGCGACCATTCGAGAACCCTGGCAGCCTCGACCGGACCGTGAACCCAGATGACGCAGTACAGCATTCCGCTCATCAATTGGAACAGAAGGAACCCGAAGAAGAGTCGGAATTCATCCAATGGTTTGAGATCCGAGTTCACGCGCACGGTACGGCGGTGAATCCGAATCAATTGACGCACTTGGCCCCGCACATGGCGCAACCAGCCGAGAGCGAGAGTGGTGCGTTCTTCGCGAAAAGTGTGCGCGAACTGCCCGGATGTTTCAGTCGCGACGAAATTCAAATCCTCAGGATTGAAGATTCTTGCACTGACTTCCAACGCAAGCGCGTCCTCCTTGAAGCCAAGTGAAACTTCCTTCTCGTTGTCTACTGCAGCTTCCGAAGCTCGTCCCACGGCACGGGTCAAAAGCAAAATCGAAATGATCAGCAGCACCGCGCTGATCAAGGCCAGATAGAGGGCGACAGTCATGGCCGCATGCCCCTATGCAGATAAGCGCGAGCCGAGTTCAAGTGCCTTCTCGTCGCGCGCACCAGAGATTGGTAATCCTCCTGAAGCTGTGGCTCGGTTTCGGGCTTGGGGTTGGGAGCATAAGACCACAAGGTCACGCACCACACGAGGAGAACTGAGACGTAGGAGAAAGGCTGAATGTACTGCCATAAGTGCTGAAAATTGTCACCAAGGTAGTCTCTCAGCGTCAGGTGAACGATGCTGGTAAGAACAAAAAGGCTATAGCCTCCGACAATGCCTTTGAGGTTTCGCCCCAATGGTATGGCATAGTAAAGGAACAAGACGACTAAACTGAGCAGAAGTACTCCTTGCACAATCCGCAGATCACGCTCTGTTTCCAGAGCCGTTCGTCCAGGTATCCAGTTCGGACTGTTCCACGCCTTCACGAAGACTCTTGTGATTGCAAAGATGAACAAAAATGGGAGCACGTTACGCGCCATGCGGGCTGCACCCGGATATCGTGAAAGGGCGATCTTGTAAACCTCCCAAACGAGGGCGCATCCAAGTAGGACATTCAAGAATTGACTGTACCAATAAACAGACAAGTAAAAGTTTGGCCACCAATGGTAGACGGCAAGCAGGGAAGCCGAGCGAAGCAAAACCGAGAGCAAATACAAATAGAAAAGAGTGTAATGTTTTAGGAAATTTCCGACCACTGACCGCACCAACAAGGTGCTCTCAAGCGCCAGCCCAATTACCCAAAGCACTGAGGAGACCATCTCGTACCTTTCGCGGCCTGCGTGAGCCTAACACAAAATCAGGGAGAAGGTTGTGACCTTCTCCCTGGTCAGGATCTGTCTAGGCTGCTTTTCTGGGCGCGTTTGTTGGCCAAGGCATCGGCGGCGGAGGAGGTTCGGTCCCGTCCGCGATCTGGATGGTGTCACCAGCTCTGGGCGACGTCACGGTTGCCGTTCCGCGCGGCCAAGGCATCGGCGGAGGAGGAGGCTCGGTTCCATCAACAATCTGGGTCTGCGGCGTGACCGTCGTGACAAGCCACTCGGGACTAGTTACCGTGAGAAGAGTTGCGGGGAATACCAGAAACAGGAAGATTGTTTTTTTCCAAAGCATCATTTTTTTCTCCTTAAAAGTGGCGTGCGAGCTCCCACGGGTGTGGTGAACTCGGCAGCTAGCCTATGGAAAGTGCCGGACTGCCTGTTGGAACGTGTGTTTTGGTTGGTTTACCGACCAGATTGCAAATACCTGCGGCCGCGAACGAAAACGGCGACCGCTTAACGCCGAGCGACGAAGATGCGAGCGATTCTGACGAATCCTCGTCGGGAGAAACGCTTTTTCCCGTTGCGGGTCGCCTCACGAATTGCTTCCCGCCGGGAGGTCTCACCTAACTCCCGCCAGAACAATCGTTTGAAGAGGAACTATTTGTTTTGTGGAGCGCCGTGCCCGTTTCAGGTGCGGAGTTCTCATTTCTCATTTGCGTTGTCGATAGGCAGATGACCATCACGCCATGCACGGGCAGACACGGCGCATTTGGTTGGGTTGGGAAAACGAGCAGAAAGTCGAATTGGTCGGTCTCGGGGTGTCGCAGCGGATATTTTTCAGGAGGCCCTCTAAGGCAGGTGACCTGTGAGAATGTGGAAAGGGCAACGCTACCGTTGCCAAAACCTAGCGTGTGGTTCCGAGATTGAGGTTAGCAAAGATTCGATGGAGGGCGAATCAAATCCCAGATGTTGTTGTGGAGCCGAAATGAAAAGGCCTTATAACAAGCCCACCGTAACTACGGTCGAAAATAAACCACCAGTCTTGGCCGATTTTGGTAGGACCTAAGCACACAGGCGTGAAGCTTCCCAGCACTCCAATCGACCCAGCCTTAAGGCGAGATTAATTAATGCTATACGAACTACGTCTGTCTTTGGCACTCGTGCTTTTTTTTGCCGGCACTTTCCTTGTCTTTGATGCGGTTTCCTCGCCGGATCCGACTCAAACCGCCGGAGTCATTGCTGGGGCCGTATCATTTTCCCTTGGCTTGGTGACGATCTGTTTTGTAGCAAAAGATTGGTGGGAGTGGAGAAGACTTTGCAAAAACCACAACAGGTCAGTTCCCAATTAGACGGAGAACGAGGAAACTGACCGAGAAAGGCCTTGCGTGTGAACCGCACTCGCCGCGACTCAGCCCGCAGAAACTGCGGCATCCCTCCTTGCAAATTCCGAGCCTGACAGGAAACGATACGTTGCTTGCGTATGGAAAATAAAGTGGTTCGCCGACTTGGTTAGGTCACACGATGGCCGGAACAAGCTCGACTGACACTCTTTCCGCCCGTGTTTTGATTGTTGACGATGAGCTGGCCGCCCGTAAGCTTCTTGAGGTCATGCTCAGAGATGTCGATGCCCAGTGCAAAACAGCCGCCGGCGCGGAAGAGGCTCTCAAAATCCTCCAAGCGGAACCAATTGACGCGGTGCTGGTTGACCTCCATATGTCCGGAGTCTCTGGAATGGAGCTCCTGGTTAAAGTACATGCCCTATATCCCGCTTTGGCTCTCCTCATGGTTACGGGAGTGGACGACATTCGAGTCGGCATTGAGGCGATGAAAAACGGTGCCGACGATTATCTGGTTAAGCCACTGCAACTGGAAGTGATCGTTGCAAGTCTTGGGCGCGCTCTGCATAAGAAGCGGCTGGAGCAAGAAGTCGAGAATTACCGTCGGCACCTTGAAGAGATGGTGGCGGAGCGGACCAAGCAGCTTCAATCAGCGCTCCTCGGGATCGAGCAGAGTTACGAGAGCACCCTCGAGGCGCTTGGGGCGGCGATTGACCTCCGCGACAGTCAGACGGCCGGGCATTCGCATCGCGTTGCAGTATATTCGGCCAAAATTGCTGAGGAACTTGCTGCTGGGGAGGATGACCTCAGAACAATAGCTAGGGGGGCTTGGTTGCATGATATCGGAAAATTGGCGACTCCCGACGCAATCCTCCTCAAGCCGGGGGCTCTCACTCCGGAGGAGTGGCGCATCATGAAGCGACATGCCGAGATCGGACACGACCTAGTAAGACGCATACCGTTTCTCACGAACGCTGCGGAAATCAATTTGACTCACCATGAGCGCTGGGACGGCGGTGGCTACCCTCGGGGCCTGAAAGGAACCGACATCCCTCTCGGCGCGAGGATATTCGCCGTTGCTGACACCGTGGACGCAATGACCTCGGATCGGCCCTATCGGTCTGCCTTATCTTTCGAAGAGGCACAGGAAGAGATTCGCGCCGGGGCGGGGAGGCGCTATGATTCTCAAGTGGTCAGTGCGTTTCTGACGGTTAAGACTGAGAAGTGGAAGGGGCTTCGCCGCTCCATCGATCAATTCGGAGCGACACGCTGAGAACAGACTGAGCGCTAAATTCGGAGAATTGGCGACCCACGACCCGACAGTTGGAGAAACAACGCTTCAGTCAGTCGTGCCTTGCGAGGGCTGCGCCGACTGTTTTTTTTCGGCGGAGGAAAGCCATTCTTCGAGAATGGGGAGCTGGTTGCCCGGAACATTCAAAAACGAAAGGCCCATTCCTTCACGCACAAGAGCATAAGTGACTCTGGCATCCGTCGCAAAGTGGATCCCCTGGTTTCTTATTTCTATGCGCAGTAGCGTGTCTTGAGGAAATGTCTGGCTGGCGCGTACGAAACATCCCCGCTTGCTTAGATTCGTGGTTTCGCCCCAAATCTCCTTGCCTGAGTTCAACTCAGTTGCTCGGAGTTCGGCCGCGAAGGGAAGCCTCGCCGACCTTGTCTGTTGGGCACGAGCAAATCTCACGCTTTCTCCTCACTACGAACCTACGAAAGCGTCTTTCTGGGTCATTCCAACAACGTAATAATCCATCCCGAGCACAAGGTTCACATGCTCGATATGACTTTGCTCGGACTACCAAGCAGGCAAGATTGGCGGCGTAGCTCAGCACCACAAGGATTTTGTTAAAAGTGTGAACCCGCAGCAGATTTCCTTTTCCTCTTTGAATCTGGGAAGTCTGCAAGTGTAGCGTTCTACGGCCTGCGAGGCACACTAGGCCTGAGCTCTCCTCGCCAAGAAAGCGATGGGCGGTCTGTTGCCGCCGGCAAGTCCGCCGGCCGGCCCTTCCTGGAAAGAAAGCTTTGCCGCGATCTACCTTGTGGCGAGCCCATTTGCTCGGAATTCCGAGCAGAACTGCTTCACACCCAAGGGGTGCCAGCGTCGGAAGTAAGTCTGATGTACCTACCAAACCTAGTCTCGTGGCGGATGACGAGCCTAACGGTTTCGTTCGCGGACCGTTGGGCAGGCAATTCGTGCATTGGGATAAATTGGGATAAAGGCGATGCCTGTTGAAGGGATTGGAAGTCGTATCTAACTCGAAGGCTGCTTTTGTTTAGTGGCGGAGGAGGAGGGATTCGAACCCCCGAGACCCTTTCGAGTCTAACGGTTTTCAAGACCGCCGCATTTAACCACTCTGCCACTCCTCCGCAATGATTCTACTGCATTTATGAAAACCAGTGTTGCACATTTTGTTGCACATTTGCCTCTAGCCCGATAGAATTTCCTCATGCAAAAGGGATATATCTACCAAGCCAACGGCGCGTGGCACCTGCGCTACCGAGTGGGCGGTAAGCAGGTTTCGCGCAAACTGGCCGACTACAACGACCAATATCGCACGAAGCGCAGTGTCCGTCCACTGGCCGATGAAGTTCTTGACCCACTGAATCAAGGGCTGGAAGTCAACGGACCTATGACGCTGCAACAGTACGCGGAGACGGTGTACTTCCTGAACATCAAAACGAAGAAGAGTCCGTCCACGTACAAGGGCTATTTCAATCTCTACTCCAAGCAGATTCAGCCGCGCATCGGTGGACTCCGACTCTCGACTACCACAACAGCCGACATTCAAAGAATCTTGTATCGCATCGACGAGCAGGAAGAACTTTCCCACCAATCGTTTTTGAACATCAACTCGGTATTGTCCGCGATCTTCACCCACGCCCGCCGTAACGGAACACTCCAAGGTCCGAACCCTACGGACGGCGTGGAGATTCCAGAGGGGAAGCGAACGGGGAAGACACACAAGTACACTTTGGAGGAAGTCGAGAAGATCACGGATGCGGTGGACGGTGTGGCGCGGTGCGCCGTGCTGGTTGCTGCATGGACCGGACTCTCGCTTGCAGAACTTCGCGGCTTGATGTGGGAAGACATCGACTTCGACAACAGCCAGTTAAACGTCGTGCGGACGGTGTGGCACAAGCAGATTATCGACACGAAGACTGAGCATAGAGCGGCTACTGTTCATCTCTTGCCAAACGTGATCGCGGAATTGAAGAAGCATCGCAAGCTAAATCCCAGTACGAAGTGGGTCTTTGAGGGTCCGCGTATTTTTCCGCTGGACTTGGCAACGCTCGGCTCGAAGCGAATCAAAGAAGCATTGAAAGGCACGGGAGTTAACTGGCACGGCTTCCACGCATTCCGTCGCGGTCTCGGCACGCGGTTGTACAACAACGGGACGCCAATCGAGACCGTTGCCAAGATTCTCCGTCACGGGTCCGGTTCGGAAGTGACGTTGAAGCACTACGTGGAAGTTGAAGAGGAGACGAAAGCCGCTGCATTGCAGAGTCTGCCGAGAAAATCAAGAAGGTGAAATGAAATGACTTCGGTCTCGGCCAAGCACTTCTCGCCCGCAGAATTAGCCGAGGCTTGGGGACTCTCACTCGAAACGATTCGGAAGCTATTCCGTAACGAGCCGGGAGTGCTGAAAATTGGTAGATCACCGTCAAGATTCAGGCGGGGCTAGTAACGCTTCGCATCCCAAAAGAGGTCGCTGAGCGGGTTCACAGAAGACTCTCTGCCTGACGACTGTTGCGACGCGAGCAAAGAGCAAAATTAGTCGTGGGGCGCAGGGTCTACCAACACGAAAGAGAAGCAAAAGGTGAAAGCCGAACCGGGTCAAAATCTGAATGCTTGTTCTGGTGTCGCTCACAAGCAAATCGCCACTTTTCCAAGCAACCGCTTTCTTGGGCGCTACCAATCGAGACGCGACGACGATTCCCCCTGTGCCGATCAGGAGAAATACGAGCACTTTAAATAACACGTTTACGGGTGACAGGCGATTCACTTCTTCCTTCTTTTCCGCAGACGCTCGAAGGGGAAGGATATTGCGCGAACCTGTGACGGCGAATGGCTCCACGGTACCGCCGCGCCAGTACTTTCGGCACTGCAGCTAACGCAGTAGATGGCTCAGCAGCCTTCGCAAATGGCAAATGCTCTGACACCGTCGTTTGGGACGCTGGCCTCGCTATCGGCGCAAATTCGACGGTTTGTTGAGATCGACGGATGCTACTTGGAGTCATCCTCGATTTTGTTTTTAAGATGCTTCGCGCAAGCTTCAGCCGTGGTTTGCTGCCCGTGTAGCGTGCTCTTCTTATCCACGGCATACGCAAACACGATAGCACCGGTCTTTTTGTCGGTCATGGTCACGCTGGCCGAATTGTCTGAATGAATGTTTCCCATGAACACGATCTTGGCCCATCCTGCTTTCTTGTCCTGAGACGTTCCACTAATGATGTAGTCTGCAAACGCCGGATCGCCGACGGCGACAAGGGGTACTTTCTTCTTGTTTAAAGCCGCAGCAAGATAACTCTCGAACCCGTCCATAGGCGTGATGTAGACCTTCGAGCCCGAAACGATTTTGGTGCTGACCGGAGCCGCAGATGGCTGACCAACGGGAATTGCCACAGGAGCGGGGGAAGTAGTTGGTTCAGTAGGCGTCGCCTTAATCTCCGGTTTTGGCGCGGCACTCACAACCTGCGTGGTGGTAGCAGTCTGTGGTTTGGCTTGCTTGACAACATGGCAAGCCATGCCGTTGACCAAGCTTTCTTCCGGCCCGAGGACATTACCTGCTGCAGTCAAATCACGGCACTCCATTTGAACCGAGGCAGTCTGTTGTGCATTTGCGGACAACACAAAGAAGGCAAATACGAATACAGCGGACAGAATTTTCATGTGTTTTTCCCTCTGAGCCTACTTTTCGTGATGTTCCGTGCCCTAACAACGGTACCCAGGCTCATATTGAGGACAGTGTTGTCGTGTCAGGCACTAATCGACAAATGCTACGCCTGGTGTGGCTGGCTTCAAACAGCGGGAGAGAGCGCTGAGGAGAGGCGGTCCCGTCGGGTGAGACCGCCTTTGGGTTGTTTTTCTGAGGCTACCTGCTGCCGGGAAATTGGCGAAATAATGGTCGGCATTCTGTTAGGTTCCGGCCATTTCGAATCCAGTCCAGCTCCCTTCTTCTCATATTTATAACTTGACAT
>Ga0137359_10004675_pt1 | contig 11254 bp, 9 predicted proteins | sample Mad1_40_16metaG_FD_108281 | JGI IMG/M metagenome (GOLD analysis project Ga0137359, IMG submission 108281) | Vadose zone soil microbial communities from Angelo Coast Range Reserve, California, USA - Mad1_40_16 metaG | ecosystem: Environmental > Terrestrial > Soil > Vadose zone | place: USA... | reverse complement strand
GAGAATTGTTCGTACGAACCTTCGCGACGAAATACTTAAACTGAAGCAAGAACAGGGCAACAATATTTTGGTCGGCGGTGTAGATGTTCCCTCACAACTGATGGAGCTTGGCCTGATTGACGAATATCGTTTTGTCGTTATGCCAATCATTGCTGGAGAAGGCAGACGATTGATGGAGGGCGTCAGCCTGCCCGAGAAATTGCAATTGAAGCTGGTTGAGTCGAAGCCTTTTAAATCAGGATGTGTTGCGCTTCGTTACTTGAAACAGTGAGAGAGAGCTCTGCCAGGCTCTGCTCGCCAAATAAAAGTCAACGGCTGACCGACAGTCAGCCGATGGTTCTGTCCTACTGGCCCGTATCGTCGGGATGAGTGCTGCACACAGTTGGCACACAATGCGTGTTCATGGCATCGTTTCGTGGTCGAAGTAGGAATGCGCTCTTTCACTTCCCCGAAGCCCGTTTATCGGGAACAATGCCGAGGATTCGTTCCGGTTTGCGTCGTTCCTGAAACGGTCTCTGTAAATGGAGAATCCCTGCACCGCGGCAGCCGGCGTTCGCTTCGACAGCAAGTTTGCGGGTGGCCAAGGAAGATTTCATGCCTCCTAGTGTGTCAGGGAATCGTTGGAGATTCTTGATATGATCGCTGAGCCGGCTCCGAGGATAGGAACTCAAGCCGCCGCAGAGGCCTCGACGCAATGAATCGCACGGTTCTCGGTTTGCTGTTTGCAGTTTGTTCGACAGCGCATCTCTCTTCGCAGATGGGCAATATGAACGCTCCGACATTTGCGAAGGATGTCGCGCCGATCCTGCAGAAAAACTGCCAAAGCTGCCACCGGCCGGGCGAGGCTGCCCCCTTCTCAGTGCTCACGTACGAGGAGACGCGGCCCTGGACCGGAGCCATGAAGCTGGCCGTGAAGCAGAAACTGATGCCGCCATGGTTTGCCGATCCTCAGGTTGGACATTTCGCAAATGACCGGTCGCTCTCTCAAAAAGAGATCGACACAATTGTGGCGTGGGTGACCGCCGGCGCGCCCAAGGGCGATCCCAAAGACATGCCTGCACCCGTGAACTTTGTGGAAGGATGGGGCATTCCAAAACCGGACGTGATTATTCAGTTGCCCAAAGAATTCTCCGTGCCGGAATCGGGCATGGTCGAGTACCAATATGTCATCGTGCCCACCGGCTTCACGGAAGATAAATGGGTGCAGGCCGTCGAAGTCCGACCTACGGAGCGCTCCGTGGTTCACCACATCATCGCGTACATTCGCGAACCCGGATCGAATTACTTCAAAGACCAAAAGCGAGGAGTTTTCTTCGAAGCTCCTCCGGCCAAGACGGACGAGAACGTTGACACCAGCGCTCTGCCCAGCGATTTTCTGGTTGGCTATGCTCCCGGCCAGCCTGCGGAGGTCCTACCGGTAGGCGAGGGGAAATTGGTGAAGGCCGGATCCGACATCGTATTCGAGGTGCACTACACGCCCAATGGAAAAGCGGTGATGGACCGAACCAAGCTGGGCCTGGTATTCGCCAAAGAGCCGCCAAAGAAAAGAGTGCAGACGTTGTCGGCGGTCAATGGCACTTTCAAAATTCCCCCCGGCGATCCCAACTACCGCGTGGATGCTTCCTTTGAAATTCGCAAGGAGGTGATCCTGGCCTCGATTCATCCACACATGCACGCCAGGGGAAAGGATTTTGAATATCGCATCGTATTTCCGGGCGGTGAGACACGGACGATCCTGCGCGTGCCGCAATACAACTGGCACTGGCAGCTTTGGTACAACCTCGATGAACCGATTGTGCTGCCCCCTGGGGCGCGAATTGAATGCACAGCGCATTTCGACAACTCGCCGAACAATCCGGAGAATCCAGACCCCACAAAGACCGTGATCTGGGGGCAGCAGAGCTGGGACGAGATGATGGTTGGCTTCTTCAACCTGGTTTACGATCCGCGGATCTCTCCCAAAGACTTGCTGCCGGAAAAGAAAGCTGTTGCGAACAGCAAGGCTTCAATCGCGGATCATTGACGCCGAAGGCTGAACATTCAGGACCACCGACAACTCCAATATGAAGATTGCTCCTCGCCCCCTGATCATCCTCGCCGTGCTCTCTGCATTTTCCACGGCTCAGTCTGGTCCCCCACCAAAGAAACACCTCCTTGTCATCGCAGAAGAAAAAGGATACCGGCACGACTCCGTGTCCCATGCCATGGCGACCATCGAGCGACTGGGGCGGGAAACCGGGCTGTGGGACACCACACTTCGCACCGACACCGAGGCACTAACGAAGAAGAAGCTGGAATACAACGCACAGAACTTGAACGACTTCGACGCCGTGCTCTTCTTTACCGGGGGCGACCTCGAAATGAATGCCCAACAGAAGGCCGACTTTCTGTCGTTCATCCACGAGGAGGGCAAGGGATTCATTGGCGTGCACAGCGCTGCCATCACTTTCGTGGACTGGCCCGAATTTGTGGAGATGGTTGGCGGGACTTACGACGAGCACCCGTGGACTACTTTCGATGCGCCCATCCTCGTGGAGGACCCGGGCTTTCCGGGCATGCAACAATTCCCGCATTCTTTTACGTTGCGCGACGAAATTTACCAGATGAGAGACTACTCACGCGACAAGGTGCGAGTGCTGATGCGGCTCGATGTCAGCAAGCTCGACATGAAGAACAAGAATGTCCATCGCACCGACGGCGATTTTGCTGTGACTTGGGCAAAGATGTACGGCAAAGGGCGCGTCTACTACACGACATTAGGGCACGTGGAAGCGAACTGGGACAAACCGGAGTTCCAACAAATGATTACCGAAGCCATCAAATGGGCGATGGGGTTGGAAAATGCAGAACTGACATCCCGTCCGCTGCCCGCAAACTAGCCTGGCGAAAAAGCAAGACAGCGAGGGGTTCATTGATTCTGGAAGATGCGATCACGAGAAGAAGTTTTGTGAAGACGGTGGCCGGCGGCCTGGCTGCAACCGCACTTCCCTTGCGCGCAGCGGCGAAGCTGAACGTTGGCATTGGCACCTACAGCTATCACAATCTCTCGATGGACGAAATGATTGTTCAGCTGAATGCGCTGCGAGTTGGGGAAATCGAAATGTCGCGCGGTGAGTTCATGCTGATGAACCACCCCACCGAGGAACTGTTTCGTTCGGCTCGAACCAGACTCGACCGAGCGGGAATCCGCTGCGTGTCCTACTACACGGCAACCATCAAAGAAGATCAGGATTTAGACAACGCTGTGCGGTTCGCCAGGCTGCTGGGCAGCAGCAATGTCACAGGCGATGCTACTGGCAGCATTCTGAATCGAATCGATCGGCGCTTTACGCAGGAACAGTTGACCTTCGGAATCCACAATCATTACTTCAAGGGCGAGAAGTTCCCTTACGAGAGTCCAGAGGATGTGCTGAGCGCTCTCGCGGGACTTTCCAAAACCGTCGGCGCCACAGCAGATGTGGGACATTTTGCATCTTGCGGCCATGATCCCGTCGACGCCGTGCGCAAATTGGGACCTCGTCTGATACTGGTGCACCTCAAAGATATTCAGGCCGTGGACGGCGAAGTGAACGTGCTGCTTGGAACAGGAATTTCTAAAATTTCTGCGGTCATGCAGGAACTGCACCGGCAGAATTTTGCGGGACTGGTGGCTGTGGAATACGAAAAAGAGGGCGACGTGAACGACGACATGCGGCAAGACATGGAATTTGCACGCAGACTCGCCTAGCGGCCTGGCATAGGGGACAGAAGCAAATGTGGAGAGTTTTTCTATTCTTATTGATTTCTCTAAGCGCCTGGACACAAGACGCGCATCCGATCCTCGCACTTGGTTCGCCCGCGCCTAACTTCGAACTACCCGGCGTGGATGGAAAGACGCACAATCTCAGCGATTATGCGGCGAGTCCAATCCTAGTTGTGGTCTTCACTTGTAATCATTGCCCGATCGCGCAGATGTATGAAGAGCGTATCGGGAGGCTAGCCGCGGACTACAAGGACCGGGGCGTGGCCGTGGTGGCGATTCAGCCCAACGATCCGAAGGCGATCCGGATCGATGAACTGGACTCCTCGGACATCAGCGACGGTCTGGCCGAGATGAAAATCCGCGCCGAATACAAGCATCTGCAATATCCCTATCTTTACGATGGCGACACGCAAGCGGTGACCAGGGCGTATGGTCCCCAGGCAACGCCGCACGCCTTTATCTTTGATCAGGAACGTCGTCTGCGCTACGAAGGCCGCCTTGACAACAGCTACCGAATAGAGCTGGTGAAGACGCAAGATGCGCGCAATGCGATCGACGCGATACTGGCGCATCAGGAAGTCGCTGTGAAACACACCGGAGTTTTCGGTTGCTCGACGAAGTGGCAGGAGAAAGCGTCTTCGCGGATCGAGGGCTTGCGGAAGATTGAGGCACAGCCCGTGCAACTGGAGATGGCGACTGCCGCCGACTTGAAGACGCTGCGCGCCAATCCCAGCAAGCAAATGCTCCTGGTCAGTTTTTGGGCGACCTGGTGCGGTTCGTGCATAGCCGAGTTCGCCGATCTCGAAGACACTTACCGGATGTACAGCGTCCGCGATCTGGGATTAGTCACGGTATCGACCAACATGCCTGACGAGACAAATACCGTGATGAAATTGCTGGAGAAGATGCACGCCACCAGCCGCAATCTGCTTTTTGCTTCGAACGACACTGCATCGCTGCAGGCGGCATTCGATCCCAAGTGGGAGTCAGCCGTGCCTTACACCGTATTGCTGGCTCCTGGCGGTAAGGTGCTTTATCAGAAGCAGGGATCCGTCGACATTCTAGAACTGCGCCGGAAGATCCTTGCCTACCTGGATTCTGACTATATCGGCTTCAACAAGTATTGGTCGGGCGAGTAGCGGTTTGCAAGGATGGAGGATGGTCTCGCCCGCTTGCGACGCCGACACGCTTCCGGCCACAAACACAAGGACAAATACAAACCCAAGCATCGAGCGAGAAGATAGACACAGTTGCCTTCATGGCGCGAACCTCGCAGTGGGGAGTCGCAGTGGCTGGGGATGGTTAAGGCGCGTGGGACGAGATTGTAGCCCGCGGAACCCTTCAAAAAAGCCTGCTCACGAGAAGGGTAGTGGGCTACTTTGAGGTAGCTCACCACCCACGAGAAGTGTCACAATAAGTTCACACGGCTGGCATCACATAGAGCAGGGGACATGCGCCGCTGGGTATTTGCTTAGGGCGATTGGATTGATTGTGTGCTGGGGCTGCTTGTTGGTTAATCGGTGAAAACGGAGTTCATGCCGGGCCAGAAGCCGGCATATGGGAAGTAATCTCAGAAGTCTGCCCGCCGACTGACCGACAGTCAGTCGACCTGAATTCGCTTCTAACTATTCGTCCCGGTGCCCGTCTTTTCCCAGCCTATTCCGCTCCAACGTCACGGCGTCGGTAATTGCCAGTCCTCCCCATCGCATGACCAGGAGTAGAGCACGAAGACGGGTACCACGATCGCGAAAATCATGCCCGCCTCCAGTCGCCATACGCGTAAGTAGCGTCGATAATGCGAGCAAATTCCTCTCTTGTGCAGTATCCAGTGGGAACTCGCTCGACTCTGATGGGCTTCAGGAGCCTCGCCGGATTCTTTTCCATCCACTCGTTACGAATGCAAAAGTGGAAGAAGCCGCAGAGACGCTCATGCTTCCGGCGGGCGGTATTCTGCGCATTGCCCAGATCGTTGCTCCAGGAAACCCGGAATTTCGACAAGACTGCTGCCGTGAGTTCATCAAGATATTCAAGGCCATGTTCCCAGACCCAAGCCAGCAGTTGCTTGCTCAAGAGCGTCTTGCTCTGGCCGGTCGTGCTTCTCCGCAAATGCCTGCCTTGCTCGTCATCAAGGAATGCCTCTACCGCTTCTGAATCGTCGTTCTTGTTTTGAGCCTGGGACCGTGAGGATTGCCGGCATTCTCGATACTGCGGGCTTGCGCTTCGGCGCGCTCCCAACTGCGCGTCTTGGCCGATTCCCTTATCTCGCGGCCGTGGAGTGTGCCGCGAATCCACTTCGGGCAGTGGCAGCGCCGCCAAAACCGATCCTTGCGTTTCGGGCAATCCGCGGTATGCCGGGTGTAAACAAAGACTCCCATCAAGAGCGGAAAGATCGTAGACAGGGATTGAATCTCGGTCAAATGGCGGTACAAAAACGGTACAAAAGATTTTGGCAGGTTGTAAGCGGCTGAAAAAAGGATGGTTGAAATGGTGGAGCTAGTCGGGATCGAACCGACGACCTCATCGTTGCGAACGATGCGCTCTCCCAGCTGAGCTATAGCCCCACTGTCGTGGCAAGAGTGATTTTATCATTTCAAGAGTTTGCGTCTGCCTCCTGAGCAAGTCTTTTGCTGTTGGATTTGAACTGAGCGCTAGTTACTCGCCACCCGTATGCCAGCACCGACCACTCAGTCGGCCATCCTACCTTTCCCGGCCGCATCTATTCGCGCTATAGTCTCAAGTCGCGCGCGGAGGATGAATGGCAACCGATACCAGACCCGAAATTAAAGCCAGGAGTTTTGGCCAAAACATCGAGAGCGATCTTGCGCCCAAGTTCATTCGGGTGGTGGAGAACGCGGCCATCGCCTCGGCGCGCACCATGGGACGCGGTGAGCGCGAGCTCTCGGACAAAGTTGCCACAGAATCCATGCGGCAGACCATGGACTCGATTCCCATGCGTGGCACCATCGTGATCGGCGAAGGTGAGCGCGACCAGGCGCCAATGCTCTATATCGGAGAAAAAGTCGGCGCCGAGTTTCGCGACGGAACCGAAGTTCCGGAAGTTGACATCGCCGTCGATCCCCTTGAGGGCACCAACCTGTGTGCGACGGGCGCGCCGGGGTCGATCACCGTGCTGGCGGCGTCTGAAGCCGGCGGTTTGTTGCACGCTCCCGATTGCTACATGGAGAAGATTGTTGTCGGGCCATCGTGCAAGGACGCCGTCGATCTCGATGCGCCCGTTGCGGAGAATTTGCAGAACATCGCCAAGCGCATGGAGCGCAGTGTTCAGGACTTGGTCGTGGTCGTTCTCGACCGTCCCCGGCATGAGAAGCTGATTGCGGACATCAGGGCCACGGGTGCGCGAATTCGCCTCATTGGCGACGGCGATCTCTCCGCAGGAATTGCCGCGGCGGTCATAGGAACTGGCGTTCACGCGGTAATGGGATCGGGAGGAGCACCGGAAGGTGTGATCACTGCGGCGGCGATCCGCTGCTTGAATGGCTACATGCTGGGCCGGTTGGTGATCAACAAACCGGAACTAGAGGAACGAATCGCGCGCATGGGCATTCGCGACAAAAACAGGATTTATCGCGCTGAAGACCTGGCGCCGGGAAATCAGCTGATCTTCGCCGCAACCGGCGTGACTGATGGCGCGTTGCTAAAAGGTGTCCGCTTCTTCGGCGAAGGCACGCGGACGTCGTCCATTGTTCTGACATTGATGACAGGGAAAGTGCGGTTCATTGAGAGCATTCACTTGGCCAAGGGCGCGGATGTGAAGGTCCGGTTCGCCTGATTCATTTCGGCACGGGCGGCCAGTTCTGTGAAGCTCCTGGGAATAGATTGACCGTTTTCTCCAGCCGCCTGGTTCCGTCGTGTACCGCGATCTGATGCGGCTTGCCGATTTCGTATCCTTCCCACAACGAAACTCCCGCGTAGGCTCCGTCTTTGCGAAGGACGTAATAAACCATATCCATGAACTGCAGGCGCTCGCGGTCGCCATCGTAGTTGCGGACAATTCTCTTAATCGCGTCCGTCCCAGCATCGACCGGTGACATGCCGCGGCGCATATTTTCAACAATGGTGTGGGCACCTGCAACCTTGATGTTCTCTTCGCCGCTGCCAATCGCGCCGGCTGAGCCTATATCCTGGTCGGTGTAGCATCCTGCGCCAATTACCGCTGAGTCTCCCACGCGTCCGGCAATCTTCCACGCCAGGCCGCTTGTGGTCGTGCAGCCTGAGATTTCTCCTTTCCGGTTCAGCGCAGAACAGTGAGTTGTGCCTGTAGGTGGATAAATCACGCTCCGGATTGCCTCCATGCGATGCTCGGGAGGAATCCCAATCTCGGCGGCGATTTCGTTCAGGCGGCGCATGCGAAACTCCCAGTTATCAGCGTGTCCGGGAGCGCGGAAACGTTTGCGCCAATCAGGACTCGCAATTCCAGGTCCCCACCAATCAGAATGGGTTTCTTTCCACAGGAGCCAATCTTTTCTGGACTTCTCGGTGAGCAGATTTTCCCGCTCAAATCCCTGGGCTACGGCAAATCTCTCGGCGCCTTCGCCCACCAGCATCACGTGTCCGGTATGCAGGCGCACGGCGTTCGACAGCAGTGAGACATTTTTTATATTGCGCACCCCTCCAACAGACCCGGCAGTCCGCGTCGGCCCGTGCATGCAGCATGCATCGAGTTCGACGACACCTTCTTCGTTGGGACGCCCACCCAGACCAACATTCTGATAGTTCGGATCGTCTTCCGGCCCTTTTACAACCATGAGAGCTGCATCGAGGGTATCCGCGCCGCCTGCAAGAAGCGCGTAGCCTTGTTCGAGCCAGTTATAGCTGTACTCCGAGCAGACCATGACAGGCAGCTTGGCTGCACGCTTCGGCTCCGCTGTATGCGACGAGGATGTCGGCTGCTGAGCGTCCGACAAACTGTTTGACAGTGTGATTGAAAGTGATCCAGCAAGCGTCTTGGCGAGGAAATCGCGTCGAGAAGCCACAGTTGTCCTTTTGTTGCAATTGGTGAAGCGGGTTACAGTGAAAGAGAAGTTATAGCAGACAGCAGGTCACGATGCCGCCAGCAGGCGATTGGTGTTGCGATCGGCGCGAAACCGCAGCAGGGCGGCGATATTTCCGACGCGGTCGAGTTGATCGTCTTGCGGGACCAACACCAAGCCGAGGCTGCCCTTAATAACCGCTGGTACGAGAGCCTCACATACGTCGGCAAGCTCGCGGGTAGCCCGTCCACAAGCTGGGCAGTAGGAAACCAGGTGTGAATCGAGATGTCCGCAGGATGTGCACTCAACTGCGCGAGCGGAATATTCGTGAGTCATGATGAGCGTCTCGACCTCACCCATTTCAGTCGAGCGCAATACCCTTCGCAGTCCCGTCACACCTCGGCCATTGCTCTTGGCTTCGTCCAGAGTTTCGCGAATGAGATCCTGATGATGCCGCTGCAAAGATTCGTGCACCACTCGTTCCGCCTCTTCCCTGGCGCGGTCGTCGGTCAGGTTGCCCAGGTCTGCGGAGAACCGGCCCAGTACTTTCTTCCGAACATAGGGATGAAGCTGGCTCTGGAAATCAGGCCAGGTCACGTCATGGCAACCGATCACTAACGCTTCATATTGCTTTCTTTCGACAGCACTCTTTAGAAGTTCCGCTGTGCTGAGAAAATGGCGCCGCGCTTCGTCTTCGGAATGGCGCTCCGCGTGCCCGGCGTCGTATCCGGCATAGCCGTCACTTCGCCCATGCCGAGGAAGAGGGTTTGTGACAGCCGATTGCTCTCGCACCTGATCGAAATAGACTTCAAGAAAGCGGGCCGAATGGCGATCGACCAACGCCACCCAAAGCCGCGGGTGCTCTGAAAAGACCGAAGCCAGCGGCTTCAGATGAAAACGCCGATTCACGAACAGCTTGGTTGTCGAAGAAATGTGAGGGAGATCAAACTCGCGCCAGATTCCCCGGGCACCACACGCAAAGACAGCCTTAGCTCGCGCCCCGTTTCTATGAAGGTCTTCCGCCAAATGCAGAATTTTTTGGAGGTCCTCGATGGCATGGCGGTTGCGCCCGTTCAGTTGCAACTCTTGCAGCGTCCTACGAACGAGGTCCTTGGCCAGAATGGCTTCTTCCCGATGTGACTTGTCTTGTGGCGTGGCGGGTTGAAAATAAAAGCTGATGGCCAGTTCGTTGGGAGACTGGGACCCGAATTGGGCAAGCTGACGCAGGTCTTCACGGGAAATCATGAGCACACTCCGACTAATCTGTCCCTGTTTGTTGAAGCAGCCGGTCCTTGAATGGATTTTTGACGGCAAAGGAATGGCGCAACTTTTCACGGGCGCGGCGAATTGATTCCTGTACCTCATCTGGCTTGCGGTCGGTAATTGCACTGATCTCGTCAAGCGAGAAGCCCTCAATGCCGTGCAGGATGAAAGCCTCGCGGTCCCTTCGGCTGGCGGATTGCAATGCAAACTGGACGAGCGTGATCATCTCATCGGTGTAAGCAATGTCCTCCGGTGTGGCGATGCGATCGTCTGCAATGGAGTCCCCAGCGCTTACGGACTCATCAGGCTGGTGAAATTGCAACTGCTGTTCGTCGCTTGCCTGTTCGTTACGCCGCTGATGCACAGCACGCAGATTTACTCCGTTTCCTTCTGCAGCTAATCGAGATTCAAGATCATCCATTGCCTGGATCGCAAGCCGGTAGAGCCAGGGCTCCAGTCCTAAACGGTCTGGCTTCTCGATCTTGTCATCCAAAGCCCGCGCTACTGCCTCGTCCACAATTTCTTCCACGCTCAACGAGCCAGCTTGCAGTTGAGCGGAACTCTCCCGAAAGAACAACTCGCGCTCAACGAACAGTTTCAGGCGACGGAAGTTTGCGTTCACGTATGACCGCACGTCTTCGGCTGTTGCCGTCAACGGAGGAATAGACGCGATGGTCTGCTCAAAAGGGACTTCGGCAGGCGGACGGCCGTTGGGACTTCGGCGTCTTTGCCAGCTGTGTGAGTTGCGCAAAAGATCTTTGTGCCTGCCGACCTGGCCAAGCAGATCGTCAAATGCGGCTTTGAGCGCTGCCGCGGCTGAGGGAGCCGACTCGTGCACCGCCATCTGCCCGGAAGGCAAGCGCAAATTCAGAGACACGGTCACACCCTCACGGGGAGCGTTCTGCTCCAACAGTCCCTTGAGATGCACCAGCTCTGGACGGAATACCTGGAGACGTTTTTGGACCTTCTCCGTCCAGTGATGTATCTCCTTATCGATGTCGGGTGTCCTTTGGAGTTTGTAGCTGATGTGAACATTCATGCTGGCCTCGGCGCGGGAGAAGGTCCCGTGAAGCATTCTTGGTACAGTGTAACCCCTTTAGTTCCGAAGGTCACGGCACAATTTGTGCTTGATTACGGCACAGTTTTGAGGTACTCTGGATTCAGTAGAAGGCATGAAGAGCGGCTGGCATTCGCTGCCAGTCCACCAGACCGAGGGGCTCAAACCTCCACGGTGGTTTCGATCCAAGCGGATCGCATG
>Ga0137359_10004666_pt1 | contig 11265 bp, 5 predicted proteins | sample Mad1_40_16metaG_FD_108281 | JGI IMG/M metagenome (GOLD analysis project Ga0137359, IMG submission 108281) | Vadose zone soil microbial communities from Angelo Coast Range Reserve, California, USA - Mad1_40_16 metaG | ecosystem: Environmental > Terrestrial > Soil > Vadose zone | place: USA... | reverse complement strand
CTCGGAGTTTCGCGGCGCAATTGGGAAAAGAATTGCGCGGCCGCGAGGTGACGCTCAGCGAGACAAGCATCGCTGCTCTCCACACTCACAATTGGCCCGGCAACGTGCGAGAACTCGAGAACGCGATTGAGCGGGCATGCATTCTCTCCGATGACGCGCAATTGGAGCCACGTGATTTAGGTTTAATTAATGAAGAAGTGCGCGATGCGAAAGCTTTCGGCTTTGATATTTCCGGCACTCTGAATGAAGCCGCCGACCGCGCCGTGAAAATGATTGAGCGACAAAAGATCGGCGACTCGCTGGCCGCGCACGACGGCAACAAGACCCGCGCCGCGGAAACGCTGGGTGTGAGTTACAAGACGCTCTTGACCAAGATTAAGGAGTACAACCTTTAGACTCAGGATTACTCGAAGTTGGGACAAAGCTCTTCGGCAAATCGTTGGATCGTAGTCCCGCAGGGCAGGATGTTATAGAACACAAGCGATTTGGATATTAGTGATTATGGGGGCATGATATTACGCTCCTGACGGAGCTGGTGTTCTCAATAACAGTTGTCTATAGACATTCGACTCCTAGCGGAGCCGGCGGCAATTCTAAGACATGAAGGACGATCAGGACTCAGAGCCCCAGCCTCCAGATTCCGAACCTCAAGGCGATAGTCATAAAGCCTCATCTCCCGATCTCAGTAGAGGCACCGAAGCTTTTCAAATTAACCATAACGCCACCGAAGCGGCCGGAGAAACCATTGCCATAGTCGGCGAATCTACCGGACGGTTTCCCCGCCCGCAAAGCGTCGACGCCGGGGAGAGTGAAGGCACCGGCAAACACGCGATGATGGTCGGCGCTGGGATTCTGATCAGCCGGATCATCGGCGTAGTCAGACAACGCGTGTTTGCTTACTATCTGGGCACCTCGGACGCCGCGGGCGCTTTTAGCGCGGCGTTCAGGATTCCCAACTTCTTGCAAAACGTTTTTGGTGAGGGCGCTCTCTCAGCATCTTTCATACCGGTGTACGCGAATCTCCTGGCGCGAGGAGACAAGAAGGAAGCGTCAAGAGTTGCCGATGCAGTGCTCACGATGCTCGCGCTCACGACTTCGATCATCGTCCTAGTCGGCGTGTTGACGACTCCATTTTTTGTCGGGCTTTTCGCCTATAGTTTTTCCGAGGCGGCTCGCGAATTAACCATTGAGCTCGTCAGAATCTTGTTCCCCGGCGCGGGACTTCTGGTTTTGTCCGCCTGGTGCTTGGGAGTGCTCAACAGCCATCGCCGCTTCTTCTTGTCATACACGGCGCCGGTCGTTTGGAACCTGGCCATTATCGCCACGTTAGTTTTGTTTGGGAATCGTAAGGACCAATTTCATCTGGCAACTTTCACCGCGTGGGGCTCGGTGGTTGGCAGCGCTTTGCAGTTCGGAGTTCAACTGCCGACCATACTGAAACTGATCGGACGACTCCGTCCGGTGCTGGACATCGCAAGCGAAAACGTTCGCACGGTGCTGAGGAACTTTTTCCCAGTTTTCATGAGTCGAGGCGTGGTGCAAATTTCCGCTTTCGTCGACGCCATGCTGGCTGGCTTAATCAGTGAACAAGCCGTCGCAGCACTGATGTATGCACAAAGCCTTTACACTTTGCCTGTGAGTTTGTTCGGCATGTCGATTTCAGCGGCCGAGCTGCCGGCGATGTCCAGCGCTCTAGGCACGACTACTCAGATCGCGGATCAATTGCGTCACCGGCTGAGCGAGGGCCTAAGTAGAATCGCCTTTTTCATCGTTCCATCGGTGATGGCAATGATGGCCTTCGGAGACGTAATGACTGGGGCGCTGTATCAAACCGGCAAGTTTGGGCGTGCCGATTCAAAATACGTCTGGGGGATCCTCGCGGGCTCGACAATCGGATTGTTAGCTTCGACCTTGGGCCGACTCTATGCTTCGACTTTCTATGCGCTGCACGACACGCGCACTCCACTTCGTTATGCAGTGATTCGCGTGCTCCTAACGACGTGCCTCGGTTATTTGTGCGCGATTCCACTGCCCCGGTTAATCGGTCTCGACCCGAAGTGGGGCGCAGCAGGATTAACGGCGTCCGCAGGTGTCGCAGGTTGGATCGAGTTTGCTCTGCTGCGAAGAAGTCTGAACAATCGCATCGGACACACTGGATTGTCACTCGGTTACGTCTCGAAGCTCTGGCTGGCGGCAGCAGTTGGAGCCGGCTTCGGTTGGGCCATCAAGCTCGCAATTGGATTGCCCCATCCGGTAATTGTTGCGGCGTTGGTGCTCGTGCCTTACGGGCTGGTTTACTTTGCAATCAGTTCGGCGCTAAAGGTGCCGGAGGCAAACGCTGTTGTGGGACGCGTGTTGGGTTTTGTTGGGATCCGAACGCGATAGAATCAGGCGCTAGCTTTGATCTCGTAGCGCTCGATCTTCAGGTAAAGACCCCGTCGCGTCAGGCCGAGTTCTCGAGCGGCCCGGGAAATGTTGCCCTTGTGTTTGCGCAGGGTCTCACCGATCATCCGCCGTTCAACTTCTGCGAGCGCGTCGGCCAGCGTCACACCCTCCAATGAGATAGTCTCCGAGCGACTGCCGTTCGTCGCGCCCAGCCGCGCCACCGGAGCCGGGGGCGCCGATGGAACACCAATTCGCCGAAGTTCGGGTGAGAGGTGTTCCGGCGTGATCAAGGTATTGTTCTCGGCGCGCGCCACGATTCGCTGAATCTCGTTGCAGAGTTGGCGAACATTCCCGGGCCAGCCAGCTACCATCAGAAGATCAACGGCTTGAGGACTGATGTGAATATCGTAGCGGCCAAACTTTGCCGCGTAATGATTGATGTAATAGTTCACGATCGCGGGTATCTCGGAGCGCCGCTCTCTTAGCGGCGGCACACGTAGTCTGATGATGTTGAGACGGTAGTAGAGATCCTCACGAAACCGGCCCTGAGCAACCGATTCTTCGAGGTCTGTATTGGTCGCCGCGATGATGCGGACATCAATCTGCAACGGTTGCCGCTCACCCAGCGGTTGAATCTCACCTTCCTGCAAGAAACGCAATAGCTTTGGCTGCAGGTCCAGTGGCAGATCCCCCACCTCGTCCAGGAACAGAGTGCCTCCCGCCGCGGTGCGAATTAGACCGAGCGAGTCGGATACGGCGCCGGTAAAAGCTCCACGACGATAGCCGAAAAGATAACTCTCGGAGAGTTCCTTGGGAACGGCAGTGCAATTAAACGGAACGAAGACTTTGTCGCGGCGAGCCGACAACGCATGAATCGCGCGGGCCACCAACTCCTTTCCGGTGCCCGATTCTCCGGTAACAAGCACCGTCACATCGGATGAGCGAATCTTGTGAACTTCTTCAACTAACCGGGTCATTGCCTGGCTGGAATGAATGAAGCCAGGCATAAGGCTTGCTCCCACAGCCCCCTCGTTCTCGACACTTTTGCCTTTTGCCGCGCGGGCCCTTAGTGCGCAAACATCCATTGCGAGTTCCACCAGGCGCAGCAAAGGCTCGAGTGTCAGGCCTTCGGAAAGATGTGCACAATCCCTTGGCGAGATCAAAAGCGTCGCGGGCAAAGCATTGGTGGATTTTAGCGTAATGATCTTTGCGTCATGCCTCTTTGCAAACCGCTCAAATGCCGCATCGTTATCAATTGATGTGAACTCATCGGCAATCGCCGAGGTTTCTTTGTTGTTGTAGCCGTGCGCGATCACAACAGTCTGCCTTTGTTCCTCATCGGGTTCGAAAATCATTACGCGCTGAGCTGCGGTCTCCTGGCGAATGACTGCCGCCAACTCTCTTAACAACAAAGGGCGCGAAGCCACAGCTTCTGCCAGCCTCAGCGTGACTAGTTGTAGAACTGCCTCGCTCTGCCGCTCGCGCTGCAGTGGAGTTTGGCTGTGCACTGCCAACGCGGCCTCGGCTGAAGCAAGGTCGAGACAAGCACCCAGTTCCCGAAAGATACTCGTGGCGATAGCGAGGTGCTCTGTTGCACGTTCCGGCTGCGCCAGAATGTAAGCGCGTCCCAATTCATAATGTGCGCGACCGCTGCGGTAGCGGTGCCCCAGCATTTCAAAAATGGAAACTGTGCGACCGAAATGTTGCACGGCCAGAGAGCCGTCAGATCTGTTCAGGGCGAGCAGGCCCCGAAGTCGTTGGGTTTCTCCCACAAGCCCTATGTCAGCCGCTGAGTCGGAAGTTTGTTCAGATACCTTTCGTAGGCTCGCCTCACAGAGATCCAATTTGCCACTTTGAAGGTAACTCTCAGCCAGCAGAAGTTCGGATTCGCAGACGGCCGTACGGTCCCTGATGTGTTCAGCCATTTCAAACGCCTGTTTGGCCGTGGCTGAGGCTTCGGTGCTGGCGTTCATTAAGATATGCCAGCGAGCCAATGTGCGCAGTACCTGGCAGGTATACCACTTGTTATCATTCTCGAAGGACAGCTCGACGGCACGTTCAAGGTAGCTCTTGGCCTCATCGAGATTGCCTCGAAGCATGGATAGTTCAGCGAGGGAATCTAGAATCATCGACACCCTGTCGGCCCGGTCATCGACTTCGGTAGCCAGAGCGAGTGCCCGCTCCAAAGCTTCCTGCGCGCGATCCCACTGCCCGACAAGAATCAGGTTCATTCCGAGGTTGTTATGGGCATCGGCGGCCAGGTTCTTATGTTCCGTGCGCTCGTAGTAGCCAATCGCTTTTTCGAGGTAACGAATGCCCTCCAGAGGCCGTTTTAGCCAGCAGCAGGCCCCAGCCATATTCGAGTAGATTTTGCCCAACAAGAATGTCGACGGATGATCGCCGATTAGCTGTAGTGCCTGTCCGAAATTTTCCAGCGCCGATTCGTGTTGTCCCTCGGCATGGATGGAGAGCGCGATTCCGAAGTACGCTTCTGCTAGACCCCGCCAGTTTCCACTTTGTCGGTAGATCTCCAGCGCTCGCTGCGAGTAATCCAGTCCGATCTGGTATTCGTTGATGCTGCGATAAACTCGGCCGAGCGCGGCATAAATGTCCCCAGCGCCGGCGTCCGCGCTCTCTACCGGTAAATCGCGCAGCATGGCTTTCAATAGCGTAATCGCCTTCGGGTGATCTCCGGAGTAGTTATACGCAATGCTAATCTGCACTAAGATCTTCACCGCGAGGTTGGCAGGAAGCTTCGCTCGCGCCTCCGGTAATTCGTACATGGCAACTGCCTGCAGAGACTCTCGACGTTCGCCATGCATCTCCATGGCGAGCGAAAGTGCAAGGCGCGCCATACCCAATGTCACAGGATTATTTGTGGCCCCGGAAATCAGGGAAGTAAGACGAGAACGAGCTTCGACTGAATGGCCCTGATCGAGGAGGAGATTAATCGCTTCAAGCTCGCCTGCCAGGAATTCGGGTGTAGGTTTGCCAGTCCGCGACCGCAGCCGTACACGGGCGTGGGCCAGATCGACTACGGGGTTATCAGAGAATTGACCTTTACTGCTCAAAACGGCACGGTTCAGTTATCTAGAGAAGTAATCTCCGCCATCAAAAGGGTGAGCACCAAACAGGCGTAGATCTCAATAGAGTCCTAATCCTTTTGACTTTTCACTTCGGAAACTTATCACGTTTCTGAATGACCTAGCTGCCTGGCTCCCGAATTAGTAAAAATATCACAGGTAGAGGATGTCGTCGATTGTGAAGGCTTCGGATAGCGTGCCTATTAAGGTTAGGAGACTATGTGTAAAGAGGAAGAATACTTTTCTGGAGAATTGAGCGCATTGAGTCTTTAATCAGTTATCCTGAAAAGACGGATAGGTTGGAGCAGCGGCAGGCGGCGGGGACGAAGCCGACCGCGCTTCTTATTTTTCGAGCTCGCCGCGTTCATAAATCAGTGGCTCCCGCCGTAATCCTGCACACTTTTTCATGCCATTTGAATTGACCCCCTAATGGACTTCTCCTTATCATCGCGATGTGCAGCCAGTTATCTCGTCCGCGCAAATGCGCGAAATCGATCGCCTGACCACTGAGCGTTATGACATACCGTCGTTGACGCTGATGGAGAACGCAGCGACGGCTGTCACGAGAGCCGTAACTGCGCATTTAGCCGGCGATCTAACGGGAAAGCGGATTCTGGTGCTTTGCGGCAAGGGTAATAACGGCGGCGACGGCGCAGCTGCTGCCCGATTGTTGGCGACCAACGGAGCCAGAGTCGATGTGGTGCTATTGGCCAAACTTCAAGCTACGAAGGGCGACGCGCAAACCAATTTAGAGAGGCTGCGATTATGGATTGATGAGCAGGCGTTCCGGGAAAATCGCGAAACGGCCGCGGGAGATCTCGGCGCAATCAATCTGTTCGAGTGTGATTCCGAACAAGCATGGGATCAGTTGCTGGCCGGCATTTTGGGCCTGCCTTATGACGCTGCAATCGACGCGCTTTTCGGCACTGGACTTACGCGTCCTATCGAGGGCATTCACAAGGAAGCGGTCAAATACCTTCGCCGTCTTCATCAGATGCGAGATTCCAGCGAGGGATCTCACACCCCAATCATTTCGGTTGATGTTCCGTCAGGCCTCGATTCAGACTCCACAGAGCTTATTGGAGAGACGGTTCACGCTGATTCGACGGTGACGATGACGGCGCCCAAGACCGCTAATGTCTTGCCGCCAGCCGCGAGCAGCAATGGAAAGTTAATTGTTGCGGACATCGGCTCACCCGTTGAATTGATCGAGCAAGCAAAGTCGCAGCTCTTCGTAATTGAAGCAGCCGACGCGCATCGTTGGTTGATTCAGACGCGTTTTACTCCCGATTCTTACAAGAACATGCATGGCCACGCGTTGGTTATTGCCGGCTCGCGAGGGTTTACTGGCGCGGCCGCGCTGTGCGGCAACGCGGCGATGACCGCAGGCGCAGGTTTGGTTACCGTGGCTACTTCGGTGTCGGTGCAACCGTTAGTGGCTACGCAAGTAATGCCTGAAGTGATGACGACGGCGTTGGTCGAAACCGATCGAGGCGCCGTAAGCGATGAGGCGATTGATTACGTAATTAAGTTCGCCGAGCGAGTTAACGTAATTGCGATTGGTCCAGGCCTTTCATCCGAAGACGAGCGTACGCATAAGTTCGTGCTCGCTGTCGTCGAGCAGCGAAAGACGCCGGTCGTTATTGACGCTGATGGACTGAATTGTCTCGCGCCCTGGCCCACGGAATTGCGCGGTTCGTCAGATCATCCGATTGTTTTGACTCCGCATCCGGGCGAGATGCTGCGTTTACTGGGCACTGAAAACAAATCGGCGCTCGATGATAAGGTTGCAGCCGCGCGTGAGTTTGCTACCTCGCATGAGGTCATTCTGGTCTTGAAAGGCACGCGGTCCCTGATTGCGGTGCCCGATGGCCGGGTCTTTATTAACCCGGCAGGCAATGCCGGATTGGGCACGGCCGGCGCGGGAGATACACTGACTGGAATCATCACGGGCTTTCTCGCACAAGCGTATGGAACTTTGGGCGATGATGCAGATGCTATCGATGCTGTTATCGCCGCGCTGTACGTCGGTGGCTTAGCTGGCGACCTCGCGGCGCGCGAATTGGGCATGCGGGCGATGGTCGCTTCCAACATTCGAGAACACTTGAGCGAGGCGATTCGTTTGCTTGACCCATGGGGTGAAGCGCCACCAGGATCAAGCGTTTAGAGTACCGACTTTAGTCGGCTCTTTCGTCCAGACGCAAACAGCCGACTAAAGTCGGTACTCTAACGCAGTGTCGCGGAGAATTGAATTGATGCGCAAACGACTTTGTCTTATTTTGTTTTTGACGTTCGCCCGTTTGGTATTTGCGTCTCAAGCTACCGAGTGGATCAGAGTCGCCCCAGTAGGTGGCGGCTTCACCGTTATGATGCCCGGCAAGCCGAACGAAGAAGCAAAGCCTGGAGCCGATTTCACCTCGCACCTATTCACCGTAACCACCGACAAAGCGATCTATCTTGCCGCCTATGCCGACTACGCGCCGAATATCAAACTCAATGTTAGTGGCGAACTCGCCGCCAATCGCGACAACTTTCTAAAGGCGCTGGATGCGAAGCTGATCGACAGCAAAGAGACAAGCATGGATGGTCACACCGGCCTCGAGTTCACCGGAGAAAGCGATCAAGCATCGTTCAAGAGCCGCGTTTATTTATTCGGGAATCGCATCCATCAAATCGGCGTAGCCGTATTCAAAGGCAAAGACGATACTGCAAATGCCGACAGGTTCTTTGGTTCATTCTCTTTCACCAAGTCTTAATCGCTAGCCATGTCTGCCTCTGTAGTCAAAGAAATTCCCTCCGGCGAACTGATTTCAAACAGTGAGCGTGAAACCTTCGACATCGGCGTTCGCATCGGCAGTGAACTTTCCGGGGGAGATCATTCTTTTGAACGGGCGTCTCGGCGCGGGTAAGACAATGCTTGTAAAAGGCGTTGCCCATGCGCTCAGCATTGATGAAGAAGAGGTAACCAGTCCGTCGTTCACTCTAGTCAACCCTCACCGTGGCCGGCTTCTGCTTTATCACATCGATCTCTATCGTCTCGACCAGTGCGCATCGGCAGCTCACGCTGTCGACCTCGATGAAATTATGACCGATGAAAATACGGTCGTGATCATCGAATGGGCCGAGCGCCTGGGGCGGTATCCCCTACCTGCTTCGTGCTGGCAGATTTTGATCTCGGGCGACGGCGATTCGCCTCGAAGAATCTCGACTTCACTGCTCTAGCTCGACCTTAGGTTTGTCACAGTCAGCATTCCCAACGCGCGCCTCAAAGCGCCAAAGACCGGTCGCGCGATTTTAATCTGAACGAGCCTACGGTCAGTTTGAACGCCCCGCGCTCGGAGCATGCGTTGACAGTTTCGAGCGAAGTCTTGTTGTATCAAGCAATTACTCCGATCAAGGGTTTCTGGCACGGACTTCGCAGAGGACTCGGCGCCCGTAGAAAGGTTCTACGAGGCGTGTTCTTTCAAAATTGTCGTCACCGATAAGCGCCGCCGTCATGCGAAAGCGGATGTTGGCACGCACTTACCAGCCTAAGTTCTTTTCGAATATGGCAGTGGGAGTTCCCGAAGGACGCTGCACAAAGACATTTCTTGCGGCCGTTTCTTTTTCGAGGGGAACGGCCTTTTTTATAGCTGTCGATGTGGCGGAAGACTTAAGCGAGCATTCATTCAAGTTTCAAAAAAAAGGAAAACCAATGGACAATTCAAAGCCCCTGCCCCGATTACTTAACCGCGCTCATGGTGACGGTTCGTTATACGGCATCATGGTTGGGGATGTTATTAGACACGCTAAGATCAAACGCCGCCGCATAGCGACATGGCTAACCTGCCTATCACTGGTAGTCTCACTATGCCTGTTGCCCGGCATCATGGTGGGCGAGCGCGCCAGCGCCCAATCATCGGGCACGCCGGCAAAAGTATCTTCCGACTTGTCCAAGAAATCCCATAGTCTAACGAATACGGACATAGTCAAAGTTATCGTTCAGCTTCGCGCGCCGATGAGCAGTAGCTTGAACTCGTTGTTAAATAGCAACGGTGTGCACATCAGGAAGACGCTCCAAAGCCTTGGTGCGCACGCCGTAGAAATGCCGGCGAGTATTGTTGACACTGTGGCGGCTTTTAACGAAGTCTCCTTCGTCTCCTTTGACCGGCCGACCCAATCAATGGGCCACCTTTCGGCGACGACCGGCGCGGATGCTGTGCGCACCACGAGTGGTATCAACGTCAATGGCGTTGATGGAACCGGCATAGGCATCGCCGTTCTCGATTCGGGCATTTACGCGAGCCACACAGATTTTCTCGACAAGAATAATAACGTGCGGGTTGTCTATAGTCAGGACTTCACGGGTGAAAACCGGATTGATGATCCCTATGGCCATGGCACCCACGTCGCTGCCATTGTTGCCGGCAGTGGCCGTGTTTCGAATGCCTCTTACCTGGGAATCGCGCCAGCCGCGAACCTAATCAACCTGCGCGTGCTGAACTCGCAAGGCTCCGGCACGGTCTCTGGCACACTCGCTGCGCTCGACTGGGTCATGGCTAACAAGACGACTTACAACATTCGCGTTGTCAATATGAGTCTGGGCACAGCCGCCGTTGATTCTTACAAGAACGATCCAATATGCCTCGCTGTGCGTCGCTTGGTTAATTCAGGCGTGGTAGTCGTTGTGGCTGCTGGCAACAACGGAAAGAACGCCGCCGGCCAGAAAGTTTACGGAATGATTCATTGCCCCGGCAATGAACCTTCGGCGATCACAGTCGGGGCCGCGAACACCTTTGGCACCGACACTCGTAGTGATGATGGCGTGGCAACCTATAGCTCGCGTGGGCCAACGCGAAGCTCCTGGACTGACGCGCTTGGCGTCCGGCATTACGATGGCTTGATGAAGCCGGATCTGGTTGCTCCCGGTAACAAGATTATTGAGGCACAGTCGCCAAATAACGTCCTTGTTACTCAGAACCCGCAGCTTGACGCTAACGTCAGCCCGGTTTCTGTGCGCGAACAGATGTATCTCAACGGAACCTCGATGGCGTCGCCCGTGGTCGCCGGCGCAGCCGCGCTGCTACTGCAAGCGAATCCTACCCTGACGCCGAATATGGTGAAGGCCATTTTGATGTACACGGCACAGCCGCTATCGGGCTTTAACACGCTCGAGCAGGGCGCCGGCGAGGTCAACATTGAAGGCGCCGTGCGGCTGGCTCGATTAGTGCGAACGAATTTTGGCACCACCAAACCCGTCGGGGCTGCCTTGTTGAATACCGTTCTCTTGCCCACGCCCCAAACAACCATCGCCGGCTACACTTTTACTTGGACGCAAGGCATCCTCCTCGGCCAGCATTGGGCCAAAGGCACGAGCTTGATCACCAAGTATCAGCCTGTCTATGCGCTGGGTACGATCGTCAGTGACGGCACGATTGTCACTGATGGCACGATAGTCAGTAATGGCACGATAGTCAGTGACGGTACGATCGTCAGTGACGGTGTGATTATCACTCTTGGGACCATCGTCACTGATGGCGTTATCGTCACCGATGGGACCATTGTCACTGACGGCGTGATCGCCAGCGACGGCACCATCGTCAGCGACAAGATCCTTCTCAGCAGCGGCATCACCATGAGCGATGGCACGCTCTTGTTCCGCCTGGGCACCATCGTCAGCGATGGCGTGCTCCTCACCGACGGCACGCTTGTGAGTGACGGAGTAATCGCCAGCGATGGCACCATCGCCAGCGATGGCACCATCGTGAGCGACGTCTATGTCCTGGCGCAAGCCGCGACGGTGAATGGTGATCTTGTG
>Ga0137359_10004663_pt1 | contig 11268 bp, 15 predicted proteins | sample Mad1_40_16metaG_FD_108281 | JGI IMG/M metagenome (GOLD analysis project Ga0137359, IMG submission 108281) | Vadose zone soil microbial communities from Angelo Coast Range Reserve, California, USA - Mad1_40_16 metaG | ecosystem: Environmental > Terrestrial > Soil > Vadose zone | place: USA... | reverse complement strand
ACGAGTTTTGAAGAGGAAGAACTCGTGCCCGACACATTACCAGAGGTAGACGTTGCAACTCTACTGGCGGTTGCGGGAACTGGTTGGTTAGTTGTAGGCGTCGCACTGAGCGCAGCAGTGGCCCCAATCGCGCGAGCTTGTGTAGAAGCGGCATCCTTGGTAGACTTTTCGACGATAGCACGTTGCCTTTCCTCATCTTTGGCAAGAATCTTGACGAGGTCGTCTGGGATGGGCTTATTCAACTGGAAGCAGACGACAATCAGTTGATCAAGGCTAAACGTAACCAGCAAGAGATAATCACCTTGAAGTTCTGACTGAACTTGAGCAACTCAGCCATACGCTTATCCCTCTCGCTTTTTACTAGGGCTTGGCGTTTCTGTGTCAGCCGTTGCTTCTCGTGAGTTACAAATTCGCGGAACGCAGGAAGTGCATCAGCTGGAGGCTGTACCACAGAATGCTCTTCAATAGCGCCGTAAGTGGATCAGATAAGATCAAGTACCTTTTGGGATGCAGATGCAGAAGGTGCCGGAGAAGGAGAGGGTGCAGGTGTGGTCGTGTCGGAATGGGAAACGGTAGTGCCATCTGGGGCATTAACAGATACCTTGGGGATATCAGGTACCTTGACATTGGCACTAGTCGATGCAGATGACCCCGGGGTAGGTGCTGCGGCTGCAGCAGGCGCAACCGAAGGGAGATTCTTGCGTGCTCCCGGAGGAACATAGGCGTTGGGGCCGCGAGCGACCGCCCCATATCTGAGGAACACGATCAACTTCGGCTACAGGAAATGAAGTCACGTGATGTACTTGTCTTCCTCATTAACGCCGCTGTCATCGACGTTGTTCATGACACGCTCTTCTAAGATATGTGGATTATTTGTCGTACCCTGCATCGCCTCGGTAAACAAGCAGGAAAATGGGTAAGAGAACGGACGTACCCTCATGATCTCGTTTGCCAGGGCCTGTGCTCTCTTTTCACGCTCGGCGTAATCGGCGCCAGATCGGTCCAATTTGGTCGTGTACAATTCTTCGTCAAAACCTGTCTTAACACCAAACAGCTTTTCATTGGCAGTGAACTGATTCCACCCCGAATTTCCTGAAGAACCGGCACCAAACGTAATATCATCACTGTGTTGTCCATGCGTAGCCCCAGAGGCCCCAACTGTTGGTACGGGCAAATCAGCCTGCCAGGTCTGAAGCTCACGCTCGCGGCGTTGTGCTTTTTGACTGATGTCGGTATCAGTTTTGAACGCTAGAGAGCAGATTAAACCCAAGAGTTAAAAGAAAAGAACAAAACACGAAAATCTATAACGCATACAATCACCGTTCGGAACCTTAACATCAGCTGGACCAGAAAACCAGACTTCAATATCAGTGGTGGGAATAAAGAAGTGTTCCTTGAGAGGAGCACCCGGGGCAGAGAGCTCCTTAACGTCACGGAGAGTAAGGCCAAGCATATTTCGTTCCCCTGCAGTCGAGGCTATGACACCTTCGTAGCGTTTCCCCGCCTTAGTGGTGAGATTAATGGTTGTACCCTGATAGGTTTTCAGCACATAGTCAAGACCTCGGAAGCGCGAATTCAAAATGTCACGTACAGTAAGTCCAGCAAGGGTCTGAAGTAACGTCCGTTCCTTGCCATCTACACGCGAGCTCGCGTTCGGGGGGCCTTGTCCGGAACTATTGGAATTCATGGGTACAGGCGACCAAGAGTCAATGTTCGTAGATGCGATGAAGAACTGATTCTTGACAGGAGCACCAGGGGCCGTAAGCTCTTTCACATCACGAAGGGTAACGCCAGTTGTGTCCCCTTCACTTTCAGTAGTGGAAGCGATGACACCTTCGTAGCGTTTCGAGGTCTTGGTAAGGAGGGTAACAGTCGTCCCCTTTTGGCCAAAGACAATGAGTACGGACTGGCGGTGATAGTAGCATGAAACATTATACGGACAGTGAGACTAGCGATATTCTGAAGGACGGTCTTATAATCCTGGCGAGGCGTCGGCGTTGCAGGACCAAGAGGGGGGAAAGATGCGGCCTGAGTAGAGGTGGCGGGCGGAGGACCATTGGGTAGACGGGCATTGTTCGGACTGGGAGAGAAAGATGAAGACCGCGCGCCGCCCCAGGCGGACTGGCGGCTAGAGAGAATGGTGCTAATGTTTTAGTGGAAGTGTTGGAAGGAATGGGAGAGGGCAAACCGGGTGGAAGGATTATCGCCGGGAAAGCCCTTCTTGGTTGGCTTTGGTTGTCGAACTGTCGTAGCCATGTGATAGACGGATGTATAGAGAGATATAAAAGAAAAGTGAGAACAGTGTTAGGGCAAAAAGCGATACCAGTCAAATTGATAGAAGGGGAAGGTTGGGAGGGAAATTGTGGCGAAAGTGCTCGTATGAAGGTGGGCACAGGTGTATAAAGAGAGAAGGAGCCTGTGTGAGGATGGAGAAGAAAAGTGTCGCGGATGAGCGAGAGCGTGTGCTCGAATCGCAGGCGCAGGTGTAGAGTGCAAGCACAGCAGAGTGCAGAGCAGAGCAGAGCAACGAACTCTCACTTCACGACACAACACAAAATTCTTAGGACCCCAATACTCTACATGCGCATACTCTCTCTATCTCTCTCTATATGATATGCCTCCGTGTCTCGCTCGTACAGCACATACAACCCTCTAAAATAAACAGAGCCGCATACATTCCACCTTGAGGCTCATCAAAAGTGGTCCGTGCACACTCCTACAGATGCAGAGGTGCCCATCATTCATCCGGGGTCCCACTTCCTCTCCAGTCAATCCCGACCAGCGCTCATCTCATTCCCAACTTACTAGCTATGGCCCAGCTTACCACCTCCATCAATGATATTCACGCGTTTATTTTTCTCTGGCTGCTCAACTCCCACTCCTCTCTTCATTAACAATGCACCCAGGAAAGGCCGAGCATTCAAGTTTAAACCAGCTACTTGACCTGCTAGTTACGTGTTACTGAGTGGTACTGGAGATGCCTCCGACTCCGACTGGAGTGAGCATGGGAGTGTCATTAAAACGTGTCGGTGCGGTGGTTGCCGTTCACTCACGGCTGATATGTCTCTTTTATTTATCGGGCATTATCTATTCGATCAACCACCCCCTTATGTCTAGCCGCTAAGCGATACCCTTCCGCTATATTGAAGAATCGTCTATAGCACCTTTCATATTCCCCTCCTAACTGCAGAGCAGGCCACAGGCAAAAACAAAAACATAAAACGGAAAGAAGAAACCTTTTTTTTCATCTTCTGATTCCATAGTTGCTACGTCAGCAAAAGTAATTCCTTACTGCTTTATGTTCCAGACCATGACTTTAAAAGGGCCACTATAGCCATACCACCCCCACCCACATAACCGCTCCACTCTTCGCGAATATCCCATGTCCCATTCAATTCTCTCCACTTCCCACGGATTTTGAACTCGCAGCAGGAAGGGCCTACACAGACTCGACTCTCCAGGCTGTCTTTCACAGAGCTCAGGGTACAAGTGAAATTGCCCATTTCGGCTCCGCGGTATAAGATTACTGGAGAGTGACCGCTGACTTGAACGGTAGTTGCTTGCAGAGTTCAAGCGGCTTGGTTCGCAAGTTTAATTGGCTCCTCGCCACTTCAAAGCCTCCAGGGACGGCACGCACATATGCAACGTACATCACAACGGCAGTGACACCGAGAGAACCTTTCCAACATATATTTAAATACGGAGCAGCCGCAGAATTCATTTGTGGCAATCTTTGCTTGTCCCAAGACGCACTTTGACCTGGATTCTCTTCTGGTCGTAACCTTAGAGGGGTTACGTGTTTCATTTGGCCCTTTATCATCCGTGCAACCAGCTGTGGCTACACACATCTGACTACGCATTCCCTATATGTTATTTGGATGATCAGTACAGCTTTATCTCTGTGTACCACTCACGCCTAACAGCTCTCATGTTCCTTGTGTGGCCGGTGTCTTATTTTTGTTACGGCAATAGAACTATGTTTCGTTATCTCGTTATCTGTGACAATGACATTGCACCCTGCATATTCTATTGTTTATTTCTATAATATAATGTTGTATAGTAGCCTATCGGCCACCTGGCCGATATGCCAGTCACGGAAGAGAAAACCGTCCCTCCGAGTTGGCTTTATTGTGCGAGCGAGCGCTTTGTCGTGCTCAAGCTCATATTTTTTTGGTGCCTTAGGGGTACAGAACCTTATGTATTGCTCGTGCTGCCTCGTGTCCATATACTGTATGTCTGGAAATAATCGTGTAGTAGGGATCTTAAACTCAGAAACACAGCACGCATGTTCCAGGAACACCGTTCTCCTGCCATTTATCGGCCACTCCTTTCCCATGGATGTAGAGCGTTCACAGGCTGACGGAATAATGTCGTTGCTTCTCTCCATCAGACATCCCAAACATCCCATTCCACTGGGCCAGAGAAGCACCAGGGGGCGCCCCACGTGTCTCTCCTACAGTGATAGTGTCACACACTCTGATGCTCATCAGGTTTCATGCGCGAAACCAAAACCTAAGTTAATAGTCCTCGTCGACGCAGGGCACCTATCTGCATTCCTGCGCAATATTGAGCGTTCGTCCGCCTCGTCGAAGGGGATGGATTGGACAACGGATGTGGAGTATGAGCAATATCCGCGGTGCATGTCAACGGATCACAGGCGTGGGTTTCACTGGTACGTATAAATGCGCCATCGCAATTGAACAAGTGACGCTCCATTGTTCCGCTCCATTGACAAAAATCATATGCTTTCACGTTGTGACGCTTGACCTGTTCAGAGTCGGCATAGAGTATGGAGTCACGGTCGAGAGCTAGCACCACTACACTCTGGAAGATTAACTCGAACGCCCATATAGAGCAGAAAGCCGAGTCGGCCGACAACTTGAAGTCCTTTGAGTTACAGTAGTATTCAGATCGGGACCTTGACATACGATACGAATGTTGTTCTTCAGTGCACAGAAAATTAGTATTTGTGTTGAATTTTGCTCATCTTGCACAGCGTTGCGGTAGGAGAGCTCGAAGTACGTGTGCAGGATGTTCGCGTATCATCCGCTATGTTTGATGTCGTCCATCTCTCCTTTACACATAAGTCCAGTGAACGTAACTGCGCGATTTGTCCAGCCATGCTTGCCCCTGATTCTGGTACTACGAGTTCGGGCTATCCTGAATGTCAAGGTCGTCTGCAGGAAGCATTCAGCCCGAGCTCCTCATTGATTTGTTCTGGGAACAAACCTCTGGTGAGTTGCCACTTGTTCAGCTGTTACAGTATGTACTACCCACAAACTCACCTACGGGCTATCATGCTGACTACTCGAGTTATAGATCATACATACATACATACATCATCATGCATCACGGGTGTACCATGAATGGAATGAATGAATGAATGACATGACCTGTATGGCTTACTACTAGTAATGAGAAATTCGGAGGAGCCTATATACCGTGACCACCTCGCGTTCACAATTACTCCTGCCAAGGACCAACGTCAGCGCTTCAGCCTTAGCATCTACTATCAATTCGTAAATTCTTAGACAGTTGACAGTTGTTTACAAAACTAGGCCTTGGCACCCGCCGTGCACGAACATGTGAGGCCCCGTTCAAAACCCGATGTTCCGATCTTCGGGCAGGGACGCGGGACTGCGACGCTTCTTTCTATTCGGATCTACCCTGGGTACAGACCTTCTCAGAGCGTCGAAGCGGTCGGAAGTATACGCCCCATGGTTTGTGTACCTGATTCGGCCTGTCCTCTAAATTTCACTGGACGATTAGTATAGATAGGTCCTGTTCTTTGTTTTCTCACCTAGGGGAGTCCGATCACCGTCTGGTCCTACTATTTTGCCTCGCTCGATGCATGAATTTAGGCTAGGACCTCCGCGGACTCGACAGCCACGCAACGCTCACTGACATACGATGAGCGCTACACCTTCTGAAACCCAACTTCCAATCGAGCCTGGACCCGCGGAAACAATACAAGGACAGCCAGGAGGGCTGGCCCGAGATGGCTTCGTCTCTGCGAGGAAATACATGTGGGGCATCTCACACGATCTGAGCATGTTCCATGTTCGTCATCTGGATGAATAAAATTACCAGTTGAACGCGACTGAGGCATGAGGTCTGAACTTCTACTGTCAATGTTTGGTCGGGTCTCATAGCATCCTGGTGGCGAAATGTGATGGCACCATACTACCGTGTGACCTACACAGATCCACAAAGAGGGCTCATAGTGCCTCGTTCTTGTCGGAGGCTGCACCTTTGAACCAACCAGTTTGGGCTTTGGGAATAGCGCACCTCATTTCGGTAAATTTTACAATCGACGAGGGGTCAGGCACAAGAATAATAAGCGTAATTCTAGCTTCGTGGATCATGGGATCGTTCGGTACAGTATAATTGATATCTGATTGGAGCGCCAGGACGCCAATCGTATGGCATCTGGAGAACATACCTGTAACGGCGTTCACTTGGCATCGTTTGCCTGACTGGCGTGCGCTCATCATCCATGTTTGTTCCTTCATTCCATTATGGCTACCACCACATATAAAACCTGGTCCATGAGACTCTCCCTGTGCGCTTAAGGTTAGGAATCCCCTCTACGGCCCCCTGTCAGTGGCCACTGCCCCGTACCTGCGATACACTTACTATGACTGAAAGCACGACTCAAACCCGTCATGACTCCAGGGTTCATCTCGCAGACGTTGAACCTCGTCCTGCTATCTTTCGCTCATGGGAGAGAGCACGTTACCGGCAGGCGCAATGGCTCGTCGAGTGTATTGCAGAGATGGCGAGTCCGCCTCAGTCTCATTGATACCTTTGTCCTGACGATGCACAGTTCGGCGTTTTTTGCTATTGCTATGCAGGTTCGCCGTCCCTCGCAGCGGGAGTGTTCTTGATATCGATATTCTTTATCAGGTATAGGCGCCACAGCTGCATTCATTGTGGGCAACATTTTGGAACTTAGCGGGGTTGGTTGTAAGTCCAATCGATCTGAATAGGCGATATCAGCAAGAGACGCTTACTGTAGCCGACAGCCCTGCTAACAGTTGGCTTCGCCTATGCACTCGGTATCGTCGTCGCGCTCGTGGTGTGCTCGGCAACGTCCGGTGGCCACTTCAGCCCAGGCGTGACGCTGGTTCACGTTCTCTTCAACGGTTTTCCCGTAGCCAAAGGAGCAAGGTCAGCGAATACTTCTTTGAAAGGAAAATGGGTGGTGAGTTGACATACGATTACGAAGATACATTGTTTCTCAGATTTTTGGTGGCTTCGCCGCCAGTTTGTGTGTATATTGGCAATGGAGGACACTCATAAAGGTGCAGTCGTTGTTAGGTCAGCGTGTCAGCGTGATTAGCTCATCTTTGCGCGCAGGAAGCCGAGGCGGTGCTCGTCTCCACAGGTAAGTATGAGGCTGTGAACTTCACGAGCCTTGGGCCTGCCGGTATCTTCGCACTGTACTCTAATCCCGCGGACCCCGTCGGACTGGTTTTCCTGAATGAATTGGTATCGGTATGCGATCACTTTGAACCCTTAACGGCCTCATCGCAGACCCCAAACTTGAACAGGACTTCTTCATCGGCATTATTATTTCTGCGTGTCTGGACCCGACCAACTTCTTTGCGCCTCCAGCCGCTATTCCGTGGATCATCGGTCTGACATAGTGCGTTACTCCCTCGATAATGGCAACCCGGACGACTGACTCTATCATGTCTACTTAGCGGCACGGCGATTTGGAGCTTTTCCCCCAATGGGCGTGCGTAAAGCGATGCTTCCCTCGAGTATTCATATGGCTGATTCCTTGGATCTAGTGGCCGCAAATACCGCTCGCGACGTCGGCGGCCGTTTGGCTGCGATTGCTATCTGGGGCACAAAAGCTAATGGGGGATCGTATGCCGCGATCGCAGCTCTGACTAACATTCTCGCGACTCTGCTGGCTTATGCGCTTTACGAATTTGTCCTGAAGGACTCAAGCAGAGGTACGTCGCGCACAATCTTCTCCGGATTTTTCGTGCTGAGACATATGTCGTAGTTCTCACTGTTATGGGAAAGGAGTTCCGTGATAGCCATGTCGCGCATCTAGAACGCAGGGAGATCTACCTTGGCAATGCCGCAATGCATTTCGGTTCAGAGTCCCAGAATGGTGGTGTGGAACCCCAGGAGAAGAAATCTACTTAGTTTTTCATTAGTTCAGTTCGGATTTCCCGAGCAATGTGTGATATGTTTAATGATATCATAAATGCCCTTGTTTAGGGAGGATACAAGATCGGGCACGACGTCACAACGGAAATACATAAACGAACAAAACAAACGGTTATCCCCAGTGAACGGCGAGGACCGGCTTCAGTACTTTCCCCACGCCCACCGAGGTTGTTGTCTATTAAATCGTTAATTCGCTGCGCGAAGCAATTTGTGTCTTTCTTGCGTCTTGTCAATATCTCGCCATGGATCCAATTTGCACGCTTACGGGCTGAAGCGCTGACGGGCTGCCGGTTCAGGGCTCAGGGCTCAGGTGTAGGTGTCTGACCAGCTTTCAACACCCTGAAATCTGTCCCAGAAGCATCTGCAAAATGGAGGCGTTCAGAATCGTGTTTGAACACCTGAAATTTTCAGGTGAAGATTAGCGGGTTATGACCGAACGCCGCCATCGAATTATCGCCACACGTGAGCAGACCTGGATAGATTTCGGGTGTTACTACTGCCGCTTTCCCCAAGAGGCTTCCAAGAAGTCAGGCTTGGGGAAATCAAAGGGGAAATACGGACATAGCTCATTCAGACTGCTGAACGATAGTGGATACTTGAGGAGGTTCAAGTTAATGTTAATGCACAGAGCTTGCTGCTCGAGATGATATCGTCGGATTGAACAAGAAGCCTCGACATCTTGATCAATCCCATGGGTGTGAAATCGCCGATCTGCATATGACGGAGATAATCGACCACATATGGCCAGGTGGTGGAGACCGTGACTTGCACTGGGAACTTGTCCTGGTCAGGCTTGAGCTGGAGATAGGCATCATTTTGCCGTAGAAAGCAACGGAGGTGGTATTTGTGGCCAGACGTTCAGCAAGTACGATTCGCGTGCCAGTGTGACATTTTGAACGCACTGTCCGAAAGATGTTCAATGCGAGAGTGGAAGTACCATCAATAGTAAGCTCAGTCCTACACTTGCTGCATTGACATTTCGGATGGCCTCTGTCTCTATACGATACAAACTACACAAATGCCAAAACGAGATGTCGCCAAGGGAGACACTTGGAGATGCGCGGCTGATTCGAAAATCGCGGATTCGGAACCGTGACACTTCTTGAACCCTAATGCATTCATCAAATCTTCATGGAATTCCTCAAGGTCAGTTCAGAGTAAAAAGGTGCCATCGGGTAGTTCATGCTGCATAACGGCTGGGTAATTCTGCCGTTTGTTCAAAGTTTTGCATCAGAGCCGGAAACGTGGACGACCCTAGAAATACCAATGAACCAGGGAAACGACATGAGGTCGGATGAACAAACAATTTCCCCGTGTTTCCTCCAGAGAACAGTAGAGGGAGTGACTCCGGGGCCTTTTCCAGCCCCTCGACGATGTGATATTTACGAGTTAGACGACCCTCAGATATCCACTTGCTGAGGTCAGTCAAGGCCTCGGGAAAGCGATCAGCATAGTCAAATCTACGAGAGATGGCACTTTCGGTCAGTGGCCCGAAGAAGGGAATTGTATTCTTACACAAGAAAGCCTTCGATCTTCGCTCGTTGAGTGATGAGATTCAAATATGAAGAGATACCCTGCGGTTTGAGTGCGTCTGAAGGGGGGACCGTCAATATCAGTTGAGTACAGACTACGATTGGCGCACTGTACTGGGATATGGAGCCTAGGGAAGAATGTCAACATCGATGATCATGATCTGGCCAGTGTCTGACTCACCACAAAAAGCAATGCGTGCCCCTTTGTTCAACCTCGTCAAGGCAAGGTCCAATATCTCACCACCGACGTTGTCAAAGAAGACGTCGAGGTATCCGACTGCATCTTTGAACTCGCTGTGGAAAGTTGGACTCTTATAATTCAGGGCTGCGTCGACCTTGAGCTCTTCTTTGAGCCATTGGCACTTGTCGTCTGAGCCGGCAATTCCAATCACTTTTGCGCCGTGTATTTTGCCGATTTGACACGCTAGAGAGCCCACCGAACCTGCCGCCCCCGAGACTACGAGAGTCTCACCAGCCTTGATCTTTGCGACGTCTAACAGACCCTGACTCGCATAATGAGTGTTGTACAGATCGACTCCCTATAATAACAACACACAAAATAAGCCGTTAGGCCACCTGAAGTAGTTAAATTAAAACTTGATAAGGGTTTACAGAAATGCCATGAGTAACGAACCTGTAACTCCCAAAGGTCCTAAAAAATCGAGTGCCTGAGCCCCCGGGGGGATCCTAACACTTCCTTCTCGGCCTGATTTAAAATGGAGACTAATTTAGCTCACTGAAGCTTTTGGACATCCTTTTCGTTCAAGATAGCAAACTCCGTCCAACCTGTCCATAAGCACGCACGAACAAGCATTGGTGTTGAAGCGGCTCACCGGGAATGCATTGCACAACATCGCCAGGTTGGAGTTTACAGCCTTCACCTACCTCCACGACGGTGGCCAAACCAGCAGACCGCATGACTTCACCAATCTGAACGGGAGGCATATAGCTCCTAGTATCCCTTAACCAGGCTCGCATAGCAGGGTCGAGTGAAAGCCAGTTGATCTGCACGAGGATTTCGCCTGCACCAGGCTTGAGATTGAAGGGCACCTGCTCGATACGGAAGGTGGTGGGCGTAATGTCTGTGATGGGGCGCTCATTGAGCACAATCCGTGTGTAGTGCTTTGGAGACATCTTTGACGACTTTCTCTCGTCCACGATGGTGGCTGCCTTTTAAATGATCTGGGTTGATCCCGCACCGGTGACCTTTCAGCCGGACCCGGTGGATACAAGATAAGAGGATACTAGATGGGGCCAGGACCTAAGTCGCATTAGTCAAACGTCATAAATCTGTAATCGAAGGACCCCTCCGAAGTCCGATTCAAGTCAATCTCTCGAGGTTTCAGGATCACCAAAGCAAAGAGCTGAGCAAGTATTCGACTTGCCGGACTTACTGGTGGACGATATCATTGATGCCAGTGACAGATCGGCTGAGCCATAGTAGCCGACCACCCAGTTTTACAGATGCTGAGGCCCGGGCTCAGCGCTCACGACAACTACAAAACCAGTGCTCGGCCTGCACGTGGCTTTCGTGGTAATGGCCTTTGGT
>Ga0137359_10004660_pt1 | contig 11270 bp, 13 predicted proteins | sample Mad1_40_16metaG_FD_108281 | JGI IMG/M metagenome (GOLD analysis project Ga0137359, IMG submission 108281) | Vadose zone soil microbial communities from Angelo Coast Range Reserve, California, USA - Mad1_40_16 metaG | ecosystem: Environmental > Terrestrial > Soil > Vadose zone | place: USA... | reverse complement strand
GTTGCGCGAAGTCCAGATGCTGCATGCCGAGTGCGAGATCGACAACCGGATCGGTGTCGAGATCTCGCAGTGTGATCGAGCCCGACAGGGCGGCACCGGCCACCGTCGCGTGGACCTCGGGGATCTCGATCGTGCCCCCGATCCGGCGCCAGGCGCCATCGAATCGTATGGTGACGTCCGTCGGATCGCCGAACTGCGGCTCGTCGTCGGCGTTATCCGCCAGCGCTTCCAAGCGCGCGCCGCGCGCGCTCATGTCCACGTGGAAACGGAGCGCATCGGTGCTGGCCTGAACGTCCACGCGGCCGTCCGCGATACCACCATCGAGCAGCGGGTGGGCGTCGCGCCGCACGTCGAGCAGAAGTCCGACATCGAGCCCACGTGCCTCGATGTTCCACGCGCTGCCCACCGGAGACGCCAGCTTGCGGATTGACAGGCCCGCCTGTGGCTCTACCAGCGTGAGCCGGAGGTCCTCGCCGAAAATGCCCGCGATGTCCCAGGAAGTGGCCGCCGAGCTGACCCTGACCCCTGCTGGCCCCGCGAGAGTGCCGGCGCGAACTGCGAGTCGCAGGCGGCCGGGCCACGTGGCCGCGATCATGTCGGCATGCAGTCGCACTCCAGACCTAAGGTCGAGATCGAATCCCTCCAATCGCAGCAACGGCCAGACGCCGACGTGTATCAGCCCGATTCGGGCAACCGCGCCATGGCGCACGGCCGCGGACTCAATCCGCGCTCGCACCGCGTGCTCGAGCATGGATCTCAGCAACAGCGCAGCCAGGCTTACGACCAGCGCCGTGGCGATCACTCCGAGCCACCATCGTCGCCTGCGGGTTCGAAACGTGAACATCCACGCAAGGATGCCACAGCCGGATCGCGCGCCGGCTGTCGGCGGCTTCGGGTCGCAGAAGGCGTCGATCAGGTCCGCTTCAATCGGGCCCTTCGAGTCGATAGCGGTCCCTTAAACATCGGTGCCGCACCGCTACTTCGTATAATGCCCACTCGGTAACGAGGCGGCGCGCGCGATAATTGGCGGTGGAAACTTAGTCCGCTCTCGGCCCAACTGCGGTCATAGGAGCGCCCAAAGTCATCGGCAGTTAGCGGTCATTGGGTCGGCGCATCGGAGGCACGTCTGGCGGCTCATGCCGTGACGCTTCGAATTGACGCATCCGATCCTCGATTTCTGCTAATTCCCGCTCGACAAAAGCTATCCGGTCAAAGGTGTAGTCGAAGCCCGAGTAATCCAGTGCTTCTGACCACCTGGCCACTTTGTTCATTAGACGACGAAACACCCCGGGTCCGCCGCTCACGTCAGTTGTCATGGTCATTTCTCAAGTGAATTGTTTCCGATAACCCGTTAGACGCGCCGCGGCAGGAGCACCAAGTCGGCCGCTTCCTCAGCATCTTTGAGGAGCGTCTTGCGCGGCGTGCCTAGCTGCGCACGCATGGTCAGCCCACGCGCTAAATCCGTGACTTGGGTTGCGCGCGCGGCTATGGGAAAGTCAGATGGGATTTCTCCCGCGCTGAGCCCGTCCCGGAAACGGCGCTCCACCAGCGCCGCGCCGCCCGCGACCGCGCTCTGCAGGAACCGCAGAACCTCAGCGTCGTTCACAAGCGGCGCGACGCACACCATAAGGCAGCCCCGGGCGGACCCTTTCTGGGTCGCACTTTCGACGGCGAACTTCAGAAAGTCCGCGATCGAGTCGCGAAGACCCTGTGGCGAGAGGAGTGCCTTCGCGGCTGATGCGCCCTTCCGTTCTGCGTACGCCTTAAGGACGCGCAAGAATATCGCCCGCTTGTCCCCATAGACGGCATACAAGCTCGGCCGTCCCACGCCCATCCCGGCGACGAGATCGTCAATCGTCACTCCGTCGTAGCCTTTCGACCAGAACACCTGAGTCGCCTTTTCCAGCGCCCCCGTCTCGTCGAAGCTGCGCGGCCGACCCACTGGCCTAGCGGTCTTTTGAATCATTTGGTTCAAAACTCATTGACAGTCGTTGTTGTATCAATATATAACCGAATAGTTCGAAATTAGCAAGCCGGCATCACAACTCGGCCTTCACCCTTTACCACGGAGACGCCTATGGAACATTCGATCGCGCTCGTCACCGGCGCCACCTCCGGGCTCGGTTATGCCGCAGCCCGTACTCTTGCCGGAGAGGGCTGGCGCGAGATCATCATCACCGGACGCAGCCTGGCTCGGGCCAAGGAAGCGGCCGCTCAACTCGCAGCGGAAACCAAAAGACAGGTCTTCACGCCGCTGGAGCTGGAGTTGGACACGCCGGCCAGCGTCCAGTCCGCGCTCGCCGAGCTGGTCAAACAAGGTCGGGCGGTCGATTTCCTGCTGCTCAATGCCGGATTGGTCCCAACCAAGAAGCGCGTGATCACTGCGGCGGGCGTTGAGGCTTCTCAGGCCCCGCTGATCGGCCATCATCAACTGACTGTCGGGTTGCTTCGCGCCAACCTTCTTAGCCCCAACGCGCGGATTGTTATCGCCGGCGCGGAGCCTGCCCGCGGGGGCGTACCCATGTTCAAGTACACCGACGTGCCAGCCTTCGCGGCCAAATACTACCGGGGCGACCAAACCGCGGCTGTTGAAGCCCTGCTGCGCAACGGGCCGAACGTGAAGTACGTGCCCAACAATGCGTATGCTGACGCGAAGCTCATCATCGCTTGGTGGACCGCGGCGCTGGCCCGCCGGCTGCCCTCCGGCATGGCCGTGTACGCCGTATCGCCCGGTGGGGCGACCGACACCAAGGTGGTGCGAAACGCTGGCCCGTTGTTGAAGTATCTGTTTATCCCAATCGTGAACCTCATTCCCGGCATGAATCAGACGCCGGAGACCGCGGCCCGTCGGTACCTCCAGGCGTCGGAGTTCGGAACCGACGTCTCAGGGCAATTCTTCGCCTCGGCTCAAGGGAAGTTCTCAGGCCCAATTGAGGCGCAGCGCCACCCACACCTCCACGATGGCGCCAACCAGGAAGCCCGCCTGGCAGGCCGTCGTCAATGTCTCTGGCGTCGATTTCTCGTCTGTCAAACCCGCGTCGCCGTCTGTTCCGCCGATAACAAAAGGGCCCGGCGGTTGACCTAGAACATTCGCCGTCTCCCGCAGCACTGGAGAGCGGTGTCCCGAAGGAGAGCCCGATCGCGGCTGAACTGATCCCGGTAACCCGAATCAGCAGGCGATTGCGGAGCTACATGATCGTCCACGGGGTTTTACCGTATTTTGAAATAAATAGTTCAAAACGTCATTGACCACGGTCGGCGTGTCTAATATCGTACCAAACAGTTAGAAATTTGCAGAAACCCTAACATAGAGCGAGGAAAATACACATGGAACGGTACCAAGGTAAAAAGCTGGTGATTATCGGCGGCACGAGCGGCATGGGGCTCGCGACGGCGAAGATGCTCCTCGATGGGGGCGCGCGTGTTCTGGTGACGGGTCGCTCGGCGGCCGGCCTGGAATCGGCGCAGAAAGAGATTGGAAAAAACGCCATCGTGGTTTCGAGCGACGCGCGCTCGTTGACGGACATCGACGCTCTCGCCTCTCGGGTGAAGGCCGAGTTCGACACTTTCGATCTGCTCTCCGTCAGCGCCGGGTTCAGCATCCGAGCGCCTCTTGAGAGCATCACCGAGGCTGTTTACGACGAGATGTTCAACTTGAACGCCAAGGGACCGCTTTTCGCGGTGCAGAAGCTCGCGCCGCTGATCAACCGTGGAGGCTCTGTCGTCTTCACGACCTCGATCGCCAACGTCAAGGGAATGCCCGGCAATGCCGCATATGGAGCGGCCAAGGCCTCGGTGCGATCATTCGCTCGAACGCTCGCCGCCGAGTTGCTTCCTCGCGAGATTCGCGTCAACGCGGTGACGCCCGGTCCCACCGACACGCCGATCCTCGGCAAAGTATTTACCGGTAAAGGCGAGGCCGACCAGATTAGGGAGAAGATGAGCGGCATGGTTCCCATGAAGCGCTTCGGGACGTCGGACGAAATCGCCAAGGCCGTCCTCTTCCTCGCGTTCGATGCGACATTCACGACCGGCGCCGAGCTTCCGGTCGATGGCGGTTGGTCGCAACTCTAAAGGCACTACCGGTAGATCGGCAGCAACGTCTACCGAGAGTCGATCGATCGGCTACCAGCGGGGTGGTAAATGACTGATTTTCGTGCGACAAAACGCTTCGGCGCCGACTATCACTAGAAGTCCTCGGGTAAGACGCCACGATTCAGTTGTTCAATAGCCGCCGCTCACCAGGGGCCGGAGTGGGTCGCTATGCAAAGCTTTCCATAGCGACCCCTATGCGTAGGACGCAACTATGCGAAGTTGCTTTTCTGGGCGGCGCTGATGTGGGCATTTTCGAGATTCGAGCGAGCGGTGAAGCCGGTCTGATCTGGACATAGTCTCGCCGTTGTCGTCGAGTCCTTGTGGTTTTCTACCACAGGGGAGACGGCAATGGACACCAGGCGCAAGATCGAACGCATTTCCAACCGCCCGCTCGACGAGCACGTGCGGGAACAGGCTCACATCGGTGCACTCAAGCGATATCTGATTGAGCGCGGCCACGCCCCGCGCACCATGTACTCATACCTCGACTGTGCGGCCCATTTCTCTCATTGGGTGGAGTGGAGCGATCAGCAGTTGGCCCGGGTCGATGAGACTGTCATCGCGCAGTTCCTGGATGTGCATCTGCGGGGCTGTGACTGCCGCTGGCCCACTCGCAGTGACCGGCGCGATGCCAGCGCAGCGCTCGGCCACCTGCTCTTGGTGCTGCGCACCCTCGGGGTTGCCGCCCCGAGCGCCGTGAAGCCGATCCCAGTGGATGAGGAGCTGCGCCGCTTCGATGAGCACATGCATCAGGCGCGGGGTCTCGCGCCGAAGACCCGGCGCATGGTTTTGCGCATCGTGCGAGAGCTGCTGCTGCGCCGGTTCCATGATCGACCCGTCGTAATCTCAGCGATCACGCCCGAGTATGTGCGCAGGTTCTTCGCACAGCTGACTGAGCGCTACCACGCTCCGGCCAGTATCGGCTCGCTGGTGGCGGCGTTACGTGGCTACTTGCGCTTCCGTGCGGCCGCCGGTGATCCGGTGGGCGGATTGCTAAGCGTGCTCTCATACCCCGCCAACTGGCAGCACGCCTCATTACCGAAGACACTCGCGGACGAAGAGATCGAGCGGCTGTTGAACTCGCTCGACTGGCCCGCTCCCTCGATGCGCCGGAGCGCGGCGATCGTGCGCTGTGCGGTCGATCTTGGTCTACGAAGCGCAGAGATTGCGGCGCTCGGCCTGGACGACATCGATTGGCGTGCGGGCACGGTGACGCTGCGCAAGACCAAGAGCCGGCGGGAACAAGTTCTTCCCTTACCGGAAGCGACCGGGCGTGCGCTCGCAGCCTATTTGCAGCACGAGCGGCCCAAGGTTGCCCACCGAGCCATCTTCGTGCGGCGCATGGCGCCACGCGATGAGCCGATCGGGGCGGACCTGGTGCGCAAGACCATCCGCCAAGCGTACCGACGGGCGGGACTCCCCTATACCCGATCGCACCTGCTGCGCCACACGATCGCCCGTCGGCTGCTGGAGGCGGGCAGCTCTCTCAAGGAGGTGGCCGACGTGCTGCGGCATCGCTCACTCAACACGACGCTGATCTACGCCAAGCTCGACAGCCGTAGCTTGGGCGCCGTGGCACTGCCCTGGCTACCGTCACTGCCCCCTGACGCGCCGCCGCCCCCACCCGAGGTCGCCCTGCCGTGGCCGGGGAGCGCGCCATGAGCGGCCCCCAGAGCTTGAGTGCGCGCGCTCAGATGTACTTGTGCGAACGTCGGCGTCTGGGCTTCGAGCTGCACAGCATGGGTCACGCGCTACGCAGCTTCACGCGTTACGCCGATCGGCTCAAGCCGCGCCGGCCGGTGACGTTGGAGCTGATGGCCGAGTGGGCACGGCGCGATCAAGGACACAGCACTGATCCACGCACATGGGCTCGGCGGCTGAAGATCCTGCGGCCGTTCACACGCTGGCTGCGACAGTTCGAGCCACGCACCGAGGTTCCGGACGATGCGGTGTTCGGTCCCATTGGCGAGCGAATGGCCCCGCACATCTACAGCGAGCAGGAGATCGCGCAACTGGTCACGGCCGCGGGCCGGCTTGCCCCCGCGTTGCGCGGCGCGACCTATGCGACGTTGTTCGGTCTGATCGCTTCCACCGGCCTTCGGGTATCGGAGGCGGTACGGCTGAGCAACGCCGACGTGGATCTGAAGACGGCCGTGTTGACCGTGCGACGAACCAAGTTCGCCAAGTCGCGGCACGTTCCACTGCACGCGAGCGTCCTCGAGCCGCTGCGACAGTACCGGCGCTTGCGCGACCGGTGGGTCTCGCACACCGAGGAGACGCCGTTCTTCGTCGGCTCCCGAGGCCGGCGACGGGGCGAGCGTTTAAGCACGCGCCAGGTCGATCGGGTGTTTGCCATCCTACGAACTCAGTTGGGCTGGCGGAACCGTGGAGCCCACCACGCACCGCGCGTTCACGATTTGCGCCATGCGTTCGTCGTGCGCCGGATACTCACCTGGCACCGCCAAGGTGTCGACATCGATCAAGCCATGCTTGCCCTGTCGACCTACGTCGGTCACGCCATGGTGACCAATACCTACTGGTATCTGACCGCCGTGCCCGAACTGATGGCGCTCGCGGCCCGCAAGTTCGAGTCCAGGATGTCGCCTGCGGGAGCGCCCCATGCGTGAACCCAGCAGCGCCCCCAAAGCCCCGACGTTCGCCGCCCTCGTGCAGCTCTTCTTCACCGAGTACCTGGTCTCACAACGCGCCATGAGTCCGCGCACGGTCGCATGCTACCGCGATGGTCTGATGCTGTTCTTGACCTTCACGCAGCGGCGACTGGGCAAGACCCCCACGACCCTACGCCTTGCGGACATCGATCCGGATCTGATCCTCGCCTTCCTCGACGATCTGGAGCACCAGCGCCATAACTCGGTGCGCAGCCGGAACCTACGGTTGACGGCACTGCGGGCGTTCCTGAAGTTCGCCGCCCGCCGTGATGTGCTGTCCCTGCACGTCGTGGAACGCGCCCTCAGTGTGCCGATGAAGCGCTTCGAGCGCCCGATGCTCGACTTCCTCACCCGGGAGGAGATGCTGGCCGTGCTCGGGCAGCCCGGATCAAGTTGGACCTCGCAGCGTGACCATCTCCTGCTCACCTTGCTGTACAACACCGGCGCGCGCGTCTCGGAGGTCATCGGCGTTCGCGCCGCAGATGTAGTGCTCGATGGCGCCGCGTGCGTTCACCTGCATGGCAAGGGGCGCAAGCAGCGCGCGGTGCCGTTGTGGAAGACCACAGTCAGCGAGATACGTCGTTGGCTTCGCAGTAACCGCACTTTACGCACCGAGTCAGCCTTGCTGCCCAACCGAAGCGGCCAAGCGATGACACGCGCAAACGTCCAACAACGACTCGACCTGGCGGTGGCCCGCGCAACACCTCAGCAGAGGAGCCTCATCAAAAAGCGGATCTCTCCGCACACGATCCGACACACCACCGCGATGCATCTGCTGCAATCCGGCGTCGCCTTCAACGTCATCGCGCTGTGGCTCGGGCACGAAAGCCCCAACACCACCCACCGCTACGTAGAAGCCGACCTCGCCATGAAGCAGAAGGCGCTGTCTCGGCTCGAGGAACCCGCCACCCACCTGCGCCGATATCGGCCGACCGACGCACTCATGACGTTCCTTCAGCACCTATAACTATGCAAAGTTCGAACCGACCCCGATGCTTAAATCAAAGGGGTCGGCTCCCTTTACTACGCATAGTTGCGTCCTATGCATAGGGGTCGATTGCGGAAATTGTGATATCCACTCGACGAGATGTTAGCGCCATGGCGACCTTGCCGAGGCCCAATCTGCTACGTCCGGGTCGTATTTATCCGGAAAGTAGGATTTTATCCTAAAACGAGGATATTTGATCCATGCGCCGAAGGTTGGCTCCCGGTGAGAAGCCGCTGTTCTGGATTGGTTCAAGCAAACGCGATTTGCTCGCAATGCCAGATCCCGTGGTTCGTCCGATGGGCGCCGCCTTGAGTGTGGCGCAGTATGGCGGCAAACACCCCGATGCCAAGCCTTGGAAAGGTCTCGGTAGAAGAAGTCGCCAAGTGGCACGCGCACGGCGAAGACTGATGTAGAAATGATTGAGCGACGCCTAAAGGCGGCACAAGCAGATTACGAGGCAAGATATGGCCAAGCAAGTCAAAAGCGCGAATAAAGTCGTAGCGAGTTCCGGCAATGTCTTTGCCGATCTCGGTCTTCCAGACGCCGCGGAGCTCGATACGAAGGTACGGCTCGCGGTTGCGGTCAACCGCTTGCTGGAATCACGGCGGCTAACGCAGTCGGCCGCAGCCACCGCGCTATCCATCAATCAGCCCAAAATTTCCGCGCTCAAACACTACAAGCTTGAGGGGTTTTCAGTCGAACGGCTGATGCTTTTTCTAACAGCCCTCGGCAGCAATATCGAAATCCGCGTTCGTTTGCCGAAACGATCTTCCTCAGCCGGGAGAATTTTGGTCAGCGCCGCCTGAGTGGCTTCGCCAAATGCCGCATTGGATCACGCTGCCTGCGAGGATCGGGCGGACGAGGGGTGCGATCAGGCGATGCCAATACCTTGATGGATTTTTAGAACCGCCTGCACGGGTTTTCTTGGATTTGCGCTAGTGCATAGCATGCACTACAATAGCCTGTGCCCACGTTGAAACGCTTCAACCGTTGCCGTATCGAGATGTATTTCGATGACCATCCGCCACCACATTTTCACGTGATCACGCGCAAGAACGAGCGCGTATCTATAGTGATCGACACACTGGCCATTCAAGCGGGTGAGGCTGATTCGCGTGATACAGCCGAAGCGTTTGCCTGGGCGCGCGAGAACGGCGCGGAGCTGCGCTCGCGCTGGCAAGAGTATTCCGAGGAGGAGCCTGCGAAGGCGATGCCACCGACGCAGAAAGCTCCGAAGGAGAAACCATGAGCGAAACCAAGGCTGTCCGCGTCGCACACGTGAAATACGCAGGCGAATATACATTGCGTCTGCGTTGGGTGAATGGGAAGACGATGTCCGTCGATCTGCGCGAGCCGGTGCATCGATTGAAGGGTTTGCGCCCGCTACGGGATCAGGGGGTTTTCGCGCGTGCCACGAAGGGAGAAGGCGGACACAGCGTGATATGGCCCGGTGAGATTGACATGGGCGCGGATCGTCTGTGGGAAATGACGCTTGAACAGAATGGACATTTGGACGCCTTAGAATTCATCCGCTGGCGCTGGCGCCATGGACTGAGTCTGAGCGATGCAGCCGAGGCACTCGGCCTGTCAAGGCGCCAAGTGGCCTATTACGCATGCGGTGGGCGACCCGTTCCACGCACCATTCTCTTGGCGTGCAAGGGTTGGGAAGCGGAGAGACAGGCCGCGGCAGCCTAGAGAGGGCTCCTCGCCGCTGTGCCGCCGTTGTGTCTGGGCCGGACTGACTGTGCCGTAAGTGTGCCTTGAATAGCCGGGGTAAGGGAGTGGCAAGCGCTGTAAGTAACTGATTTAATTGATCCCATTACCCCGGCAAGTGCCTCATAACCCGAAGGTCGTAGGTTCAAATCCTGCCCCCGCTACCAATTAAAACAAAAACTTACGACAGAAATCTCTAAACTGGGTTCGCTAAAGTATGACCAAATTGTGCCTTAGAGGGGCACAGTGCTCACTGGAATCACGCAACGCAAGCTGATCGCGACCCGCCAGATCAATGGTGAATTCACAAGGTGAATGAATTTACTGGCGCTCATAGTCCCGCCGTCCCGCATTGGTCGCAGATTCAGCATCTTGCGATAACGATGATGCGCTTCTTCCGCGACGTGGCGGTGCGTGCGATCGGCTTGGCCATTGCACGTGACGAGGCAATCTTCCTCGACGACCATCGGGTTCCTGCCCCGTACGTCGATGTGTGTTCTAGGGCGATGATTTTTCGCGCACACGTTATTCATGCGGGGCCTGGAAACCGGCAGAAGCCACTATTGCAGGAAGCAACGTGGTCACGACTGGAGTACGCGGAGGGTGGGCTACATCGAGGCTACCGGGCGGGAATTATCTTCCGGGGCAATAATTGCGTTCCCGGTGTGACCACCACTTACCGTCGAGTGGGTGAGGCCTTGCCCGCGGGGCAAGCGGACTACTTTTGGCAGCTGCCTAATATCTATTTCGGTGACTATCTGGAGATCGCGAGCGGCGATGAGCCCGTCGAAGGGCCGCTGTCCTGGCGAGGGCACGAATTTCAGGCCAAGAACCCGGACGGTACCAAGTCCGATTGGGTAGCGTTCACCTATCCCTTCGATGACACGGTGCTTGATCGAGTTCGGAAGGAATGCCTGACGCAAGGAGAGGATCTCCTACACGCCGGCAAGCCGGGAGAGGCGGTTGAGCTGCTGCGCAAAGTCCAGTCTACGGCATGCGCTGCATAAAGCCGGCGCGCCCAAGCTCATGACCCCTGAACTGATCGCGACCATAAGCGACCACGCCCAGGGGAACCTGCGGGCACTGATGAACATGGCCGGCGAGTTACTCGCGCTCGCCGCGCAGCGCGAGGCCCGACACATCGACGAGCAACTCTTCCTCGAGACCTACGCCACGCCCTCACCCGGGCAAGCGAAGATCGCCGCCGGACGCCGGCGCTGAACACGCTCCCCGTCGAACCGGCCTTTGCTCTGCCGGTGCGTCCCCAGGAGCAGCGCTGGTTGGTCACCGATCTGTGGTCAGCGGATGCCGTCGGCATCGTCGGCGGGGAGCCGAAGTGCTGCAAATCCTTTCTGGCGTTGGACTTGGCCGTCGCGGTCGCCTCCGGAACGCCGTGCCTGCGCCGCTTCTCCGTCCCGCAACCGGGTCGCGTCTTGCTCTACGCTGCCGAGGACGCTCTGCACATCGTACGCAACCGTCTTGAGGGCATCTGCGCCGCCGCCGGCATCGGCCTTCGCGAACTCGATGTTCACGTCATCACCGCACCGACGTTGCGGCTCGATCTTCCCGCAGATCGCACTCGTCTCGAGCAGACCGTCGCGGAACTTGCGCCCCGGCTTCTGGTCTTGGACCCGTTCGTGCGGTTGCACCGGATCGACGAGAACGCCAGCGGCGAGGTCGCGCCGCTCCTGGCCTATCTGCGAGAACTGCAGCGACGCCACAATCTCGCAGTCCTCCTCGTGCATCATGCCAAAAAAAGCGGCGGCCGCCTGCGCGCGGGGCAGGCGCTGCGCGGATCTTCCGAG
>Ga0137359_10004658_pt1 | contig 11272 bp, 8 predicted proteins | sample Mad1_40_16metaG_FD_108281 | JGI IMG/M metagenome (GOLD analysis project Ga0137359, IMG submission 108281) | Vadose zone soil microbial communities from Angelo Coast Range Reserve, California, USA - Mad1_40_16 metaG | ecosystem: Environmental > Terrestrial > Soil > Vadose zone | place: USA... | reverse complement strand
GCCATGAATCAGAAGCACCGGCGACTTCCATTTTTCCACTGACGAGATGGGCGAAGACTCCCGGGCTATCCGATTGCGCTCGGACGTATCAACCGGCACTCGCAGGCCGGCCACGGGATTACTCCAGTCATGAACGCCGTGAAAATCGACTCCGGCGGCGAAGAGGTCTGAGTTGCGCGCCAATCCCAGCGCCGTCAGATAGCCACCATAAGATCCGCCCCATAGCCCGATGCGCTTTTTGTCGACGTCAGCGCGCTCGCGCAAATACTTTGCGCCGGCGACGATGTCCTGGTACTCAGACGCCCCGCGCGCGCCACGATGCTGCGCCGTGCGAAAAGCCCGGCCATATCCGATGCCGCTGCGATAGTTAATCGACAGCACAATATGACCACGACTGGCCAGAAACTGATTCATCGCATAGCTGTTGTGATAGTAATAGCGATAGTGCCAGCCCAGAAGCATCTGCCGGTTCGGACCGCCGTGCATGAAGACAATTGCCGGCGCCTTACCCGTTATGTTCGCCGGCTTGAATAACTGACCATGAATCTCGAGCCCATCGGCAGCTTTGAATATGACCTGCTCGGGAACGACGAGTTTTGCGGAAGGAAAGTCGCGCGGCAAAGCCTGCGGCGCCAGCGCCTTCATGTTTGCGCCATCAATTGAAGCAATGAACGGTAAGAACGGATCATGCGCCGTCGAGTGAAAGAATGCGATCCGCCGCCCGTTGTCGAACATCGCCGGATTCATTTCAATGCCATCGCCCGTGGTGATCTGTTGCGGAGCGCCGCCGCTCGTGCTGACTCGCCACAGATGGCGTCGATCAATATCGTTCTTATTAGTCGAAAATGTTACGAAGGATTTGTCGGGAGAGAGCGCCACGTTCTCCACCTCAAACTCTCCGGGAGTCAGCGAGGTCAGCGCGCCGCCTTCGGCCGAAATCGAATAGAGATGCATCCACCCGTCCTTCTCGGAGGGAAACAACAAACGATTACCGGCCACCCACTGCCAGAACTCGTCGCCGGCCAGGCCCGGAAATGAGTCGTTATCCAGTTCACCGGATCGCCAGATCTGTTTGCCTTCACCCGTCTGGGGGTCGACGACGCGAATCGCCCAAGGCTGCAAACGATCGCGGTCGAGAGAAAACGTGTCCGTCACATTGAACAGCCGAACGAAGGCAATGCGCCGGCCATCAGGCGACCAGCGAGGGCCTATATCGCGATCGACACTGGGAGACAGGAAGCGCAGCCGATTCGCGCGCGTATCAAAGACTGCGATGAAGCTGTGATCGCTGCGCGAGGACACAAAGGCGAGCTGAGATCCGTCGGGTGACCATTGCGACGCGCTCACATTGCCCCGCATTTCAAATAATTTGTGTTCCTTGCCTCCGATCGCCGGCGCACTCCAGAAATGACCGTCGCGATTGTAGATGACCTGCGCGCCGTCCGTAGTGAAGACGGGCCCGCTGCCTTCAGCCAGGTTTATGATTCGGCCCGTTCGCACATCCACGAGCATGACCTGTTGCCTCGTGCCGGCTGTGTCGCTGGTAGGATTCGGTACTTCGCCGCTCTGATTCTGCTCACCACCGCGTACATAAGCGATCGTGTTCGCCGCCGGCGAGAAAACCAGATCGCTCAATTCCTGTCCATTGTCATCGTCATAATGGGTTAACTGGCGCGCGGCAAATGTGGGCGCTTCCGCAATCCAGAGGTTGCGTTTACCTTCCGCGTCAAACGCCCAGGCGATTTTGTCGCCCCTTTTTGAAACTGTGAGTTCTGACGGAAAGGGCGAACTCATAACCTGCTCCAAAGTAAAGCTCTGGGCTGAAGCAGTTTGTGACGTAACTGGAAATGCTATCGCAAGAGCAAAGGCAAGTATCACTCTCTCAAGGTAGCGGCGCATCTGTTTTCTCCATCGGTTCAAGCCGAGGCTTTCGCGAGCAACCAGCGCCGGAGGCCGGCAGAGTAGTGGAAACACAATCTCCTCAGATGCTGTCTGCGCGCATGATTCTAACATCAGCTTGCAGCGGTTAACCAAGATTTGCGAAACATCTGCCCGTCTCCGTTTGCGCCGCTTATTTGATCTGCTAATCTTGTTTCGAACCAAATGAGCACGGCAACTTCAAATCATGTCGTTCCCGAAATCCCACGACACGTTCACCGTCACGGGCGCGCGCGCGAAAGCCGCCGGCGGTTGACGATCGTCCTGGTTCTAACCGCCGTGTACATGTTCGCGGAAGCCTTCGGCGGCTGGTGGACAGGGTCGCTGGCCCTGTTGGCCGACGCCGGCCACATGCTGGCTGACGTGGCCGCGTTGTCGCTGGCGCTGATGGCCGTCTGGTTTAGCACGCGGCCGGCCACCCCGGGGAAAACGTTCGGCTACTACCGCCTGGAAATCCTGGCCGCTCTGATTAACGGAGTCGGGCTGGTGCTGATCGCGCTCTTCATTTTTTACGAGGCCTACCAGCGCTGGTTTACCGCGCCAAAAGTGCGCAGCATCCCCATGATGTTCGTCGCCACCGGCGGCCTTTTGGTTAATCTGACTTGCGCGCGTTTGCTGCATCGAGATCGCAAAGAAGATCTGAATGTCCGTGGCGCCTGGCTGCACATTATGGGTGACGCATTAGGATCGGGAGCCGCGATCGTGGCCGGCGCGGTGATTACTGTTTCGGGCTGGAACGCCGCGGACGCGCTCTTCAGTGTTCTGATTGGACTGCTGATCGTCTGGAGTTCATGGCATCTGATTCGTGAAGCTACCAACATCCTGCTCGAAGGCACGCCGGCACACATCAATCTGGCCGCGGTAGAAGACGCGATCCTGGCAACTGAAGGCGTCACCAACGTCCACGATCTGCACATCTGGACCATTACTTCCGGGCACGAAGCCTTGAGCGCGCACGTCATTCACGCTTACTCAATTTCGCAACCAAACCTGCTTAAAGAGTTGCGGACAAAACTGCACGATGGCTTCGGCGTCGATCATTTGACCATCCAAATGGAAACCGGCGACTTTGAAGACGAAGCGTTTCACTTCTGTCAGGCAGGAACGGCGTGCTTTCGATCTGAACGGGAGTGAGAGCCTGTTCAGAGTTCAAGCTTTAGCTTGTTTAGATTTCAAGGCTCCAACCTGAAAGTAGAGTTTGAATATGCTTTGGGCCTTTGGATCCTCTCTGCGCGTTTGCGTGAAATTCGATGCGGCCGGTCGAACTACCAACCTGAAGGTTGAACTCTAAACATATGCCAACCATCGAACTCGGTTACGGCAGCTCATCGATATCGTTCGACTACGACATAGCACGATTTGACGTCCTCGGACCGGGCGAAGAAGCATCGCATCCCCTCTCAGACGTGGAGATTGGCGCAGCCCTCGATGCTCCAATTGATTCACTGCCGCTCGAAGAAGTGGTAACAGCCGACGACAGTGTGCTGATTGTCGTTTCTGATGCAACCCGGGCCACCGGCAGCGCCCAAATCGTTAACCTGCTGGTGCGCCGTCTGATTGAAAATGGCGCTCAACCGGCCAATATCGCGATCATCTTTGCCACTGGAATACATCGCGCCGTCCGCGCCGACGAAAAAGCAGAACTGCTCACGCCCTTCATCGCTCAACGTATTCGCACCATCAATCACGACGCTTATGATTCATCGCAGTTGATTCAACTCGGAGTTACCGAGCGGGCCACGCCGGTCCAGGTCAGTCGCGCGCTGAAAGAATTCCAGAAAGTAATTCTCACCGGCGCGGTTCGCTTTCATTACTTCGCGGGCTTTTCCGGAGGCCGCAAATCGATCTGCCCTGGTCTGGCTGGAAGCGAGACGATTGAAGCCACGCACATGCTGGCGCTGGACTTCGAACGTGGCGGGCGCCGTGAAGGAGTCGGCTCCGGGCGTTTGTGCGGCAATGCTGTGCACGAGGAATGCGAACGCATTGCCGCACTGATCGATTCTGCCTTTTCAATCAATGCCATCGTCGACGAGCGCGGCCGTTGTGAAAAGGTTTTTGCCGGCCACTGGCGCACGGCGCATGCGCGCGCCTGTGAGGATTACGCCGCCGGTCACACAGTTCGAATTTCTGAAAAGCGCGACGTCGTTATCGTTAGCTGTGGCGGTTCACCATACGACATTAACCTGATCCAGGCGCACAAGGCCCTGGACATGGCAGCGGCGGCCTGTGTCGACGGCGGCCTATTAGTCCTCCTAGCTGAATGCGGCGACGGTTTAGGCAGACCGGATTTCCTCAAGTGGTTTGAATCAGACGATTCGCGCGGGTTGGAAGTTCGCCTGCGCGAAGCCTATGAAGTCAACGGGCAGACAGCCTGGACGCTCCTGACGAAAGCCGAGCGCTTCCGGGTCCATCTGGTTTCGAAGTTACCTGACGAAGAAGTGCGGAGGATGCGGATGACGCCGGCGAGATCGATTGCAGAAGCTTTATCGAATATTCCGGCGAGTGTGAAAGGCTATATCATGCTGCGCGGCGCGGCGCTGCTGCCGGTGGTTAACAACAACAAGCCATCCACGAAATCACACGAAATACGGTGAAACAGGAGTGACGCGGATCGCGGACATCTTGTCCGCCAGCGGGCGCAGCACGCTCAGCCTTAGCGGAAGAATCGCTCGAATGTATTCGCGCTGCGCGCTCAGGCCGACAAGATGTCCGCGATCCGATCTTCTAGAAAGCGCGCCTTCTGCTTGAAATTAGTGTTTGCGCCAATCACAGTCATCTCAGACAACTTTCATCTTCCATTTGCCGCGGCGAAAGAACAGCGCGCTTACGATCGCCAGCGTGGAAAACGCGATCGTGATGGCCAGAAACACACCGCGAGGTCCAAAGCCAAAAACAATTGCCAGGACATAAGCCAGCGGCAGTTCCCAAAGCCAGAATACGAACAGGTTAAGGATCGTTGGCGTCCAGGTGTCGCCGGCGCCATTGAAAGATTGTGTCAGGACCATGCCGTAAGCGTAGAACACAAAACCACAGGCAACGATCCGCAGGCAATCCACTCCATAGGGTACGACCGCCGGATCGTGCGTGAACAGTCCGATGATCTGTCTGGCGAAGACAACAAATATCAATCCCACAGAACCGAGGAAGATCAAATTGTAGAAGCCCGCCTTCCATACCGCGCGTTCGGCGCGTTCGGGTTTCCCGGCACCCAACGCCTGGCCCACCATCGTCGCGGCGGCGTTACTCATTCCAAACGACGGCAGCAGCGCGAAAATGATCACGCGTATGCCGACGACATAGCCGGCTAAAGCATCGGTGCCGAAACTTGAAATCGTGCGCACCAGGCCGATCCAACTGGCCATGCCGATGAAAACCTGAAAAGTTCCGGTCGCTGACAGGCGCACCAGACGACCCATGATTGCCGGCTCGAGCCGGAAATGCCGGCGCTTAATTTCAAATCGTCCGCCTTCACGAACCAGGCGGCTGAACGCATAGAGGGCGCCGGTGCCCCGGCCAATGTTTGTCGCGACTGCCGCACCGGCGATGCCCAGCTTGGGAAAGGGACCGAGACCGAATATGAAGCAGGGACCAAGCACAATGTTGATGGCGTTTGCGAACCAGAGGACGCGCATCGCAATCGCCGCGTCGCCGGCCCCGCGAAAGATCGCGTTAATCATGAAGAGCATAACGACCGTGATATTGCCCGCGAGCATGATGCGAGTAAACCACACGCCGTGTGTGATGACAGACGGCGACGCGCCCATTAGCGCCAGCAACTTTGGCGCGAGTGGGGCGCCTACGAGTGCCAGCACGATTGCCACTATCAAACCCAGCGCAATCGACTGTACGGCCGCGCGCGCGGCCCCGTCCGGATTATGTTCACCGATCCGCCGCGCTACCGTCGCGGTGGCTCCAATACTCAGGCCGATCGCAATCGCGTAGATCAAAGTCAGCATCGACTCGGTCAGACCAACCGTCGCCATTGCGTCGGGGCCAAGATAAGACACCCACTTAATATCAACGACCGCGAAGATGCTTTCCATGCACATCTCGAGCACCATCGGAATCGCCAGGAGAATGATCGAGCGGCCAATAGGCCCGATCGTGTAGTCCTGTCGGCTGCCACGCAATGACTCGCGAATCGCGCCCCAAAAACTCATCGACTGGGAAGGAGCGGTAGTGTCAGAAGCGATCGGTGTCGAGTCAGAAGCTTGTTTTGTTGATGGGGATTCGGAACCTGACATGGTTGATTAGCGCACAAAGCGGGATCGCGCGATTTGTGAGAAGTCTGTGAATTATTGGTGCCGCACCCTTGAAGTCCGACAAACTTTAGTTTGTCGAAGTCCATCGGTTCGACCGTTGAGTGACAAACTGAAGTTTGTCGAACATCCGTCTACGGCACCGGGTGCAGAACTATCTTTCTATTCCGATTACCCAGTTTCAGAACGATAGGGCGGTCAACCTGAATCGGGTGCCGTTCGCCGTCGATGCTGATGATGAAGTTAACCGGCGCAGTCTTTTCAACTACCGAAGTTTCAGCGGGAGGAGGAGCCGCTTCTGTCGGCTTGGCGGCGTCGTAAGTTCGAGTCAACAGATTAGTCGCCACGATGCGCCAACTCGCGGGCGTGCAGCGCAGACGCAGACCGGGCGTGTCGGTTTCCGCGGATTCATTCGGCGCCAGGGCATCAAGCTTGAACAGTCCTTCGCCACAGCGCACGGCGCCTGAGTCGTAGAACGTCGCCCAACCGGTCACGTAAGTGTAGAAGTTGGGGCTGATGTTTTTTACCGCCAGGCGCACATTGGTCACCGGCGAGTCGTCTGATCCGTTAAGTGCGGTCGTCAACAAGTGCCCCTCGAGTGCGGCGGCCCCTTTAGCGTCGTAAGCGGTGGGCGCCTCGCCCAGTCCCGCGCGTTGCTCGGCAGGTTGTTGCGCGGAAACGGAAAGTGCGCCGGAGGCGACAAGCGTTAATGCAAGCAGGAATAGTCTCACGATAGGAATCTCCTTTTGGATGAATCATCCGATTAAACCCACCCGCTACCGCAGGTGGTACGACAAAACGCCCTCGCCAATGGTCGGGCTTCTGACACGAGAACTCCCTCTCCCTTTGGGAGAGGTTTGGGGAGAGGGCTGTAGACGGTGATAACTCGTGGAGGTGATTTGTTGGTTACAGACTTGCCTTAACATCTATACCCTCACCCTTGCCCTCTCCCAAAGGGAGAGGGGAAAAACAAAAAGATTTCTTCAGATTCGCTTCAGCACTCGCTGCGCCAGCATTTTTGACTTTTTCAGTTTGGACTTCTCGTCGCCGGCGCCGCCGACGCTGATGCGAAAAAAGAGGTCTTTCTTCATTACGTATAGGGCGCCTCCGACACGGCTCGCGAGCCAATAAGCATCTTCACCGAGGCCGGCGATCTTCTGTTGCGGAACTGATTCCTCGCTTTCCTCGCCCTTCTTTTCCTTCTCCTTGGCTGCCCGTTCACGCTCTTTGCCCTTTTCTTCTTTACGACCGAAGGTGTCCTTCCAAAACGTCCTGGGATTGGCGGCTCCGCCACCTTCGCTGGCGATCGTGACGTTCAGCACCACTGAGTTTGACGAGGTCGGCAGTGAATAGTAACACTGCGAGACGATGAAGCCCCCGTCCTGGCGATCCGATCGTTGTGCTTCCTTCACAGCTTCGCCCTGGACTTCCTTAAGGTCGTCGCTGGTGAGCAGGCTGCACGTATCGATTTTCGCTTTCACTGTCGCCGTGTTCGGAGTCGCCGGCGATGTCGCCGGGTTGGCCATCGTGGCCGGACTGGCCGACGCGGGCGTGTTGGCGGTGTTCGTGGTGCCGGTATCATTCGAACTGCACCCGCCCGTAAGCACCACGAGACAAAAAATAAATGCGTAAGCTCTCGCTGGCATCAGATCCACTTTCCTCCTGAAGGCTGATGAAACGCACGCGCTACCGCAGATGGTACTGACAAGCGCGCGATGAACCCAACCGGCTACCGCGGCGGTTGGTACTGACAAGACGCTAGGCTCGTGGCCGCAAGCGCACGACTTCGGTTCCCACGGCCGGTCGATAAGCGCAGACGCGATTGCGCCCGCTGCGCTTGGCCCGATAAAGCGCAGAGTCGGCCATTTCCACCAATTGAATAGGATCGCGCGCATCTTCCGGATATGCCGCGACGCCCACGCTGATCGTCATGCGGTGCGTACGCGGCGCTTCACTACTGCCCCGTCGCACGGCGGGGAATTCGTGCTTCTCGATGGCCGATCGGACGCGTTCAGCCGCAACCAATCCCTGCGCGTAATCCGCATCCAGCAAAAACGCGGCGAATTCTTCACCGCCAAACCGGGCCCCGACGTCGCCGGCGCGCAAAGACCTCTTGATCACCGCGCCGACTTCTTCCAGCGTTTCGCTGCCCACCAGGTGACCGTAGGTGTCGTTTACTTCCTTAAAATGATCGATGTCCATCATCAGGACGCAAAAGGGCATCGACTCTGCTTCGGCGCGCGCGGCTTCCCGCCGCATCTCGGAAAAGAAAGACTTGCTGGTGAGCAGACCGGTCAGTTCGTCATGGACCAGCAGACGGTGAATCTGTTGCTGGAATTCGCGGTCAATCTCGTCCAGCATCTCAAAGCGAATCAAATGATCGCCTACTTCGAATTTGTCCCCGTCCTGCAGGAACTCCTGATCGATGGCCTTGCCGTTGAGCAGAGTGCCGTTGGTCGACTTTAGATCGTTCAGGCGATAGCGGGTTTCGCCGGTGGCTTCGTCGCGCTCAGTCGTGATCCGCGCATGAAGGCGCGAAGCACGCGAGTCGTTAATGCGGATGTCGGCTTCCAGCGCGCGACCCAAAGTTACCTCTTTACGGTCCAGTGGAATCGGGACCGCGAGCAATTCTCCGCGCAGAAAAACCAGCGCCGGTCGCCGTTCGGTCAAATGTTCGCCGGGGCCGCCGCTCTGAGTCGTGCTCGGTCTGGTGCGGCCGGAAGCGTCTTCTGGATTCCTCGCCATTGACAGCCTGATCGTCGGGCTTGCTTGAAACTACTGATTTGCAGATATTCGCCGAGCCAAGCCGCGTATCTTATCGCGGGCTTCCCTTCACGGCAACATTTTAGGGCCGCCTATATCTCGATCATGAACTTGCCGTAGACTGCCCTGGATCTGGGACCTGCTTGTCGGATGCGGTAGCCTAGCTCTATAATTTCGTTCTGTTACCAGCGAAGATAATTGACGGGGCGGCCGCAAGTTAGTTCATCAACTTGCGGGAGCGAATCCCGCTAAGGAGCTTTTGATGGCCTGTAATCTGACCAAGACCGAGGCAGAGCCTCTTGCTTGTCCTAATTCTCCCCAGGAGTTAACAGTCGAGCGGGTGGCGATAGCGAGCTTGCCCACGGAATGGGGCGACTTCAAGATCGCGGGTTATCGTTCGCGGATTAGTGACGAAGAATTCGTCGTCCTCTTTAAGGGCGAGTTGCGCCCGGATGTTCCAGCCCTGGTACGTATCCATTCGCAATGCCTCACCGGAGACGTGTTCGGATCGACGAAGTGTGATTGCGGCGCACAGCTTCATCGCACCATGCAGATGATTCAGGAGGAAGGCCGCGGGGCGATTGTCTATCAACAACAGGAAGGCCGCGGCATAGGCATCCTCAACAAGATTCGCGCCTATGCGTTGCAGGACGAAGGCGCGGATACAGTCGAAGCCAACGAGCGCCTGGGGCTGGCTATTGATTCGCGTGAGTACCGCCAGTGCGCCGAAGTTCTTTTTGACCTCGGCTTATGTCAGGTGAAAGTGATTTCCAACAACCCGGGCAAGTTGCGGGCTTTGGAAGAAGCAGGACTAGAAATTACGGAGCGCGTGTCTATCGAAGTTCCGTCGTCTGAAACCGCAGCCAGGTACATGCAAACCAAGAAAGAGAAGATGGGACACCTCCTCGATCTCGGTGCGCGCTAATCAAAGGCGGCGAATTGCGCAAGCTTTTATGGCTTGCTCCTCAGATCCTTGATCGTGCCCCGAATCCGCTCAGCGTCCGCAGCTTTGGGATCGAGCTTCAAATACTTTTCCAATTCATCGGCTGCCTCTTTATTCCGGTGCGCGCTCATGTAGAGCCCGCCCAGGTACTTATGAGCCTGCGGCAGGTTCTCTCCGCCGTTGGCAATCGTCGCCGCGAATTCCGTTTGCGCGTCGGCATAACGCTTAAGGGCAACCAATGTGAGGCCCAGGTAATAATGGGACGTCGAAACCTTGCCGTTGAGTTTGACGGATTCGCGCAATTGTTTTTCGGCATCCTCAAGTTTCTTCAGATTGAAAAGCGCGATCCCCAGATTGGCGTGCGGGTCTGACTCATTTGGCTTGAGCTTTATGAGCTCGGCAAAAGTGTCTCTGGCTTTGTCCCATTGCATCAGCTTCATGTATTGCAAGCCAAGTTCATTGAGCGCTTCAGGAAAACGTGGGTACGCAGTCAGGGCATTATTGAATTGTTCCACGGCTTTCTTGCTGTCGCCTGAGCGCACGAACTCCATGCCCTTCTTGTAGCTGTCCACTGCCGGCTTGGGAACTCCGGAAAAGGTGTTGGCGGCCGCGGCGCCTTTCGGTCGCAGATGAATGTCAACCATTATGGTCTGGCCGCTGGGGCTCAGCCCAACATTTCCGGTATTTCCATAGATAGTGACGGACTCTCTCACCGTCTCGTAATCAGGCCCCCCATCGATCACAACGGAATAATCTGACGCGGGCAATGAATGAAAAATGAAACCGCCATCGAGATCAGTTGCGGAGCGGCGCGAGCCGATCACATTTCCCTCCAACCTGACTGAGATGCCTGCCCCCGCCCGCTGACCGGAAGGCAGATAGATCTTTCCCTGAATGGTATGAATGCCGGAAGAGCTTTCCGGCAAGCCACGTGTGGTGCCCACGCCACCCTGGCCATGAACCGTGAACGGAACGAACAGGATTAGTATGGCTATCAACGCAAAAAGGTAGTGATGCTTGATTGCGTTTATTGAAAATCGAGACATGCGGAGTGTTTCCTTTCTGGGAATAATTTCAGGAATGGGAGATTCAAATATCAGCTCTTGTTGTGCAACTCCTTAATTTTCTGGCGCAGCCACTCGGCGTCAGTGGCGTTGGGTGCCTGCTTGAGGTAAGTTTCGAGTTCCGCAGCAGCGAGTTGATACTGATGCTTTTCCAAAAAGATGCCGCCTAGATACCGATGTGCCAGGGCCACGTCGCTGGAACGTGAGGCAATTGCGAGCTTCAATTCTTTCTCACCTTCTTCCAGCTTTCTTTGAATAGCGAGCACGATCCCGAGATACATGTGTGCGGTTGGCGCTGCATTATT
>Ga0137359_10004656_pt1 | contig 11273 bp, 11 predicted proteins | sample Mad1_40_16metaG_FD_108281 | JGI IMG/M metagenome (GOLD analysis project Ga0137359, IMG submission 108281) | Vadose zone soil microbial communities from Angelo Coast Range Reserve, California, USA - Mad1_40_16 metaG | ecosystem: Environmental > Terrestrial > Soil > Vadose zone | place: USA... | reverse complement strand
GCAATCCGGTGAGGTTCGGGCTGGAGCTGTTCTCATAATCAATTTCAATTCCAACTCCCAGGCTTTTCGCGACTGCGGCCGCATTCAATCCCAGCTGAGTAGGATTCGCCGAGAGCGCCTGGTCCCAGGCTGTGGTGTATGTGATTCCGCCGATGGAGAGCATCACGCGGATGTTGTGGCTGGTGAAATAGCTCACCACGGCGGCATTCATCGCATTCGGAACGCCGTTGGTATCTCCGGCGTCATTGGTTTTGTTCAGCAGTTTCATGGGCTCGACGAAACTTAGGATTACCAAGTTCACCGACGGCAGTCCCGATCCGTCTCCACGATCGATGATCCAATGGTTCTTGGTGTCGAAGTCCGTCATGTTGCGGACAGTGGCCCAGGTGCAGTAGTCGTTGCCACAATGCCATGCGCCGTAGACTTGCAGTTGCGCTTGGGAAGGAAGTGATGAGAAAACTGCTGCCAGCAATAACAAAATCGTCTGTACTTGCCGCATACCGCCTCCTTGTGCGCGCTCATTGAGCGGCAGGAACAACGGCCTTCTTCTTTATACCCGGCATTGAAACGTGTCAATACAGGGAATGCTGCAGAAGAGTATCGGCCAAATCCGGGTGACGGGAGACTCAGGACTGGATACAGATATTCCTCGCGCACTGAGTTACGCACCACAGGCGCTGAATCGCGCAAGATTAAATCGCTTACGCGGCGCTGAAGCTCAGCTCTTCCACAAGAACGCGTAGTGGCCCCTTTCCGCAAGCTCATACTAGTGTGCGATAATTTCCCGCGAATCTTCCACCAGGAATAAGTTGCGCTACGGCACAAAATTTCAATCGAGGAAAGGTGAACTATGAAGAGTGCATGGACTCGTCGTCAATTCATCCGCATCGGCACCGGAGCAGCCGCCACCGGAGCAGCGGTAAATTTCACCCTGCTGCAACCGAAACCGCTTTGGGCGGCGCCGCGCCCGGTCGCGCCCAGCGATACTGTGCGCTTCGCCTCAATCGGCACCGGCGTGCGCGGGTGCGAACTGCTTGCGGCATCAACGCGAGTGCCCGGAATCGAGTGCGTTGCGGCTTGCGACTTGTACGATTCTCGCCACATCGCCGCGCAGGAGGCCGTGAACAAGAAAGTCCCCACGACGCGCAACTACAAAGAGATTCTCGATCGCAAGGACGTTGATGCGGTCATCATCGCGGCAACAGACCATCAGCATCGCAAAATCTTCGTAGACGCTTGCGCCGCCGGCAAAGACGTCTATTGCGAAAAGCCGATGTCGCACACGGTGGAAGACGGCTTCGCCATGATCGAAGCCGCGCAAAAGGGCAACCGCATTGTGCAAGTCGGAAGCCAGCGCGTCAGCTCAATCGTCTATGCCAAAGCTAAGGAAATTTACGATTCTGGCAAGCTCGGCGAAGTGTGTCACGTTGAGGCCCATTGGGACCGCAATTCGCCGAGCGGCGCCTGGGTCTATCCCATTCCGCCGGACGCGAGCGAGCAGACGATTGACTGGAACGCATTTCTCGATGGCGCGCCTAAGCGTCCGTTCGATCCCGTGCGCTTTTTCCGCTGGCGCTGTTTTACGGACTACGGCGAAGGCTTGCCGGGAGATCTCTTCGTGCACGCGATTTCAGGCATTCATTTCATCACCGGCACAAACACCGTCGCCAAGCGAGCCCAGTCCGCAGGCGGACTATTCCGCTTCAAAGACGGGCGTGACTTCCCGGACCTTATCGAGACCTTCTACGATTATCCGAAATTCCGCTCGTATCTGCGCTGCAATCTGAATAACGATCAGGGCGACTTCATTGGCATCTACGGCACCGAGGGAACGCTCACCCTCAAAGGCCAGGTTCTGACCTACACCCCGCAAGACACGCACCCGGAGCCCGAAGCGTATTCAATCTTTGGTTGGCCCGCTCAGTTGCGCAACGAGTACCTGCAGAAATTTCAGCAGGAGCACCCACTGCCAACGGCGCTCGAGGCCAAATTGACGGAAGAGACCGAAGTGTTCGGCGCGCCCGCGGGCTACAGCGACCTCGTCGATCACGAAGCCAACTTTTTCAATGCGGTCCGCTCACGAAAGAAGGTCGTAGAAAACGAAGAGTTCGGCAATAATGCCGCAATTGGCTGTCATCTGGCAAACTATTCGTACTTTAAGGAGACGGCGGCGGTGTGGGATCCGGCGGGAAAGAAGATTAAGAGCTAAAGACCCTGGAAAATAAAATATCGCGAGTCTTGGGGCAGTTTTGTGATGAACAGTCGCTCTTGGACTCGCGCCCTATCCTCTGAAACGCTCCGCCGGACGGGCGTCGGGGCGATGCCGTCTCGGGGGATCCGCCCGGCAGTTCGGCGTACAATGAAATAGATAGCGGCGCTTATTGTCGCCAGTCTCGCCTGTAGGGACGCACTTTCGAAGAGGATCAATGTTCGAAGTTACGGTCGAGGATTCGTTTGCCGCGGGGCACTACTTGCGCAATTACAAGGGCAAGTGTGAGAAGCCGCACGGACACAATTACAAGATTCGCGTGACTTTGGCCGGGAAAGAACTCGATAAGGCTGGGTTGCTGGTGGATTTCAAAGATCTCCGCGAAGTCATGAGGCAGGTGATCGACCGGCTCGATCATCAGATGATCAATGATCTTGAGCCTTTTACTGAGCTGAATCCGTCGGCAGAGAACCTGGCGAAATACTTCTACGATGAGACGAATGGCCAGCTGCGGCAAGTCACAAACGGTCGGGTGTCAGTCAAAGATGTCACCGTATTTGAAACTGATACTACGACTGCAAAGTACAGCGAGTGATGCTAGATAAAGTGGAGCTACGGGGGTCTTCGTCCGTAGACGCGGAACGGGCGGGACCGCCGTCGCTCCAAGTTCCAATTAAATCCGGTTCCAATTAAATCCGGTTCCAATTAAACCAGGTTCCGATTAAATGCAGATCACGGAAATCTACAAGTCGCTCCAAGGAGAATCCACCTACGCAGGAATGCCGTGCGTGTTTGTGCGGCTGACGGGGTGTAACCTGCGCTGTTCGTGGTGCGACACGGAATATAGTTTTTACGGCGGGAAGAAGATGACTCCGGAGCAGGTGCTCGATGAAGTGGACCGCCTGAGCCCAAGCGGCGGATTGATCGAGATCACTGGTGGCGAACCGATGCTTCAGGAGCGAGAGTTGGTCCCTCTGATGCAGCGATTGGCCGATTCGGGATACACCGTATTGCTGGAGACCAGCGGCGAGCGTCCGCTAGAGCAGGTGCCGGCAGCTGTGGTTAAGATTGTGGACGTGAAGTGCCCCGACTCCGGCGAGGGCGGAACATTCCGGGAAGAAAATCTGCAAGCACTAAAATCTCACGACGAAGTTAAGTTCGTAATCAGCGGCAGAAGCGATTATGAGTTCGCGCGTGAGTTCACCGCGCAGCACAATTTGGCTCGGCGCGTGAACGCGGTCATTTTTTCTCCGGCATTCAGCAAGGAAGCATCTGGAGCTCGGGATGCATCCAACTGCCTACTCGACCCTCAGGAGCTCGCGGAGTGGATACTGGCAGACAACGTTCCCGCGCGGCTCGGATTACAGATTCATAAGTTAATCTGGGATCCCGCGCTCAAGGGAGTTTAGGAATTGAATCATTGAATCATCGGGGGATTGAATCATTGAAAGCGTCACCTATCCATGCAATGGTCAATCGCTCAATGATTCAATCCGAACAATCCCGTGCCGTCGTGCTCCTTAGCGGAGGAATGGATTCGTGTGTGTGCGCGGCGCTTGCGGCTCGCGAGTATGATGCCGCTGCGCTCCATATCAGTTATGGCCAGCGCACTGAGGAGCGTGAGCGGGAGTCATTTCAGCGAATCTGTGATCGTCTTGGTATTCGCCAGCAGTTAGTCGTCCGAAATGAAGCTCTGAAGCTGATTGGCGGTTCGGCGCTAACCGACGACGAAATCGACGTTCCTGAGTCGCACGCGATCGGTAGCGATATCCCCATCACGTATGTGCCCTTCCGCAATGCGCATTTCCTGGCGGTTGCGGTGAGTTGGGCGGAAGTGCTGGGAGCATCTAAGATATATATTGGCGCGGTGGAGCAGGACAGTTCGGGATACCCCGACTGCCGGCCTGCGTATTACCGGGCCTACAACCAGGTAATAAAGACCGGCACCAAAGAAGGTGGCATCGAGGTGGTCACGCCCCTGATTGTTATGCGCAAATCCGAGATTGTGCGCCTCGGGCTTGAATTGGATGCGCCCTTCGATTTAACGTGGTCTTGTTACAGCCGCGAAGACCGCGCCTGCGGAGTTTGCGATAGTTGCGTGCTGCGGCTGAGAGCATTTCATGAGGCGGGAGTTGCCGATCCGCTTCCTTATGCTCAAACCGTGCAGACAGTCTAAAATCGGCCGCCATGTTGTGCGGCCCAGCCGGGAGGCTCCAATGAAGCGAAGTTTCGTTTCGGCTTTTCTGTTCGCAATTTTGTGTGCAGTTTTTGCGGTTCCGGCCATGGCGCAAACTGCCACGGTGAAAGGCGTTTGCAAGGACAGCGAGGGCAACCCGATCACCGATGCCCAGGTGGTCTGGCATAACAACGATAACGGTCGCACCTTCAACTTGAAGACCAACAAGAAAGGCGAATATTTTTCGCTCGGCATTGAACCGGGCAAGTACACCATCACGTTGACCAAGGATGGAAAGGAACTGGACAAGGTCAACAATTATCCCGTCAGCTCGGACGAGGCGACGCTGGATTTCGATATTAAAAAATCACAGGAACAGGCCGTTCAGGATACGGCCAAACAACACGGCATGACGCCGGAGCAAGTCAAGCAGATGCAGGAGCAAGCGGCGAAGGCGGAGAAGTACAACTCCAACATTAAAGCGATCAACGAAAAGTTCAATGCCGCCAATGCCGCGCTAAAGGCGACTCCGCCGCAGTACGACACGGCTATAGCGTCCCTTACGGAGGCGACGCAGTTGGGACCAGACGAAGACCTGGTTTGGTTCCGGTTGGGAGCGACTTATCTGGATTCGGCCAAAGTGGCGACTGATCCTGCCGATAAAACCAAGCGCTACACGGAAGCGTATAACGACATCCACAAAGCGGTCGATCTGAAAAAGGCGGCGATGAGCAGCCCGCCTCAGGGAGCTGCGCCCGCTAAACCACCGGCGCAGCAGGGCGGAGTGTCGGACCAGGCGCGACTGGCGGCCTATTATGACAATCTTGCGGCGGCGTCTGCGAAGATTGGGAAACCCCAGGATGCCATCGACGCTTACAAGCAAGCCGCAGAATTAGATCCGGCGCATGCCGGGCAATATTACTTCAACCTTGGCGCCGTGCTCACTAATAACAATATGAGCAATGACGTCAACGTGCGGAAACAGGCGATTGAAGCTTTTGATAAAGCCATCGCGGCAGACCCGAATCGCGCGGACGCTTATTTCTGGAAAGGCCAAAACTACATGGGAATGGCGAGCACGGATAACAGTGGCAAGATCCAAGTCCCCGAGGGAACGGCCGAGTCTTATCAGAAATACCTGGAGCTGCAACCCAGCGGGCCCCATGCGGAAGAAGCGAAGCAGATGCTGGCCGCGCTGAATGCAAGCGTGGAAACCAGCTACGGGAAAAAGGGCAAGCCGAAAGATACCAAAAAGTAGGTCATGTCCATCAGAACTTCAGGCGGCTGCGGCCGCCTTTTTTATTTGCGCAAAACCAGCTGGTTACGAAGGTCTATGAACGAGTCGTTCTTTCTAGAATCTGGTGGCGAATCTTCGCTACAGTTGAGCTGGACCAATCTGAACTGGAGAGCAACAGGCGCGAAACATGGCCGCAACTGGCACGGCTCCCATTCAAGGCTCGCTCGAACCGATTTCCGCAGGCGCATCAACTGACGATGTGTTGATCGCGATTCTGCGGGCGAACCCTCGCGTGAGCGACTTGATCTTCTCTCCCGGCCGGAGATTTCAAGTCCAGGTGAACGGGGAATTCGTGCCCGTCGATATGCCCGGATCATCTTGTTTGACGGCTGATGACACGCGCCGTATTGCTTCGGACCTGATTGGCAACAACAAAGCCGCTATCAGCATGCTCCGCGAGCAGGGCTACTGTGACGTTTCCTACGCCTTGCCGGGAGTTGCCCGCTTCCGCGTCAATGTATTTATCCAAAGGGGAAGTTGCGCGGTGGTGATGCGCGTGATTCCAACCGTCGTGCCGGATTTCAAGAGCCTGGGCTTGCCGGAGCAGTTGCGGGAAATCAGCGGTCTGCACGACGGCCTTGTTCTGGTGACCGGCCCGCGGGGTGCGGGCAAGTCATCGACGCTGGCGGCCCTTCTCGATCACATCAATGAAAGCACGACCTGCCACATTATTACCATTGAGGACCCAATCGAGTTTTTGCACAATCACAAACGAGCGACGGTGCATCAGCGGGAACTTCACAGTGACACTCCCAGCATCGCTCACGCCATGAGGGCGGCGCTGCGCCAAGCGCCAAATGTAATCGCTGTCGGCGAACTGAAAGATCGCGAAACCATGGAGCTGGCGCTTGAAGCTGCTGAAACTGGGCACGTGGTTCTCTCTACCCTGAATACTTTGAATGCACAGCAGACCGTCGAGCGTATCGTGAATGCGTTCCCCTCGTCTGAGCAGGGTGGGGTCCGCGACCGGCTCGCCAGAATGCTGCGCTTCTTGATATGCCAGCGTCTTGTGCCACGCCAACTCGACGGCCGGCGAGTTGCCGTATTCGAGACTCTGAAGAGCGAGTCGCAGATGCTTGATGGATTACTGTGCAACCCTGCGCATGCCTGCGCCAACGACGAGACTGACGGTCTCGATCTGCAAATTGAAAGACTTGTTCGCGCGGGCGTTGTCAGTCCGGAAATTGCTTTAGCTCACGCGATTGATCCACGAGAGTTATCGAAGAAACTGGCGGAAGCGAACAAGTCCTAGCAGGCTGCGGAAAAAGTCATTTGAGCGCCCTCAGGGGCTAAAGCCCGAACTGAGGGGAAGCGACTTATCGCAGCGCTGGAAGCGCTGCGCCACCCAAAAGCTGATTTTTTCCGCAGCCTGCTAGGGATTTGCTGAAGAAGGCAGCCAATGTCCTCGGGGGCTGAAGCCCTTGTGGTTTAGAGTCGTGAGCGCAGGGCCAGAGGCCCTGCTCCACCCAAAAAACATTTCAAATAGACTGCTAAACCATTGCCAGGCACTTCGCCGTTCGTCTTTAGTTAAGCTCCTCCTAGTATCATTTCGACATGGCGGCTCATCCGGAGCAGCAATCAGTTCTTCGCTTTGAAGATGCGCGGCGCGTTGTCGAGCAGCATGCTTCCGGGCTGCGTCCGCGGGGGCGAGAACTGCTGGGCCTTCTGGATACTGTGGGGCGAGTGCTCGCCGAGCCGATTCATGCCGATCGGGACTATCCACCGTTTCCCCGTGCCACTCGCGATGGATATGCGGTACGAGCGGCTGACCTTGATAACGTTCCGGCAAAGCTAGGGGTAGTTGGAGAAGTCCGGGCGGGAGGCTCGGAGAATCTTTCAGTATCGGCAGGACAAGCGGTTGCCATCATGACCGGCGCGGCAGTACCTACTGGTGCCGACGCTGTGGTGATGGTGGAACACACTTCGCGCGCCGGAGATCACGTGCAGATCCAAAGGCGTGTTGTCGAAGGAGAAAATATCGTTCCATCCGGCGCAGAAGCCAAGCGCGGCGACAAGCTGCTCTCGCCGGGATCGCGCTTGGGCTATCGCGAGATTGCCGTAGCGGCCTCATTAGGCCGCTCGCGGCTGGTGGTGAATGCAAGAGCTAAAATCGCGGTGCTCTCGACCGGCGACGAAGTGGTCGATGTGGATGTGCCACCTGGGCCCAATCGGATCCGCAATTCAAACAGCTACTCGCTTGCCGCGCAGATCCTGGCCGCGGGCGGAGAGCCCGTCCTATTGCCGATCGCACCGGATGAGCCGGAGCGGCTGCGCGAACTGCTGGTAGAAGGACTCGACGCAGACCTGCTGCTGATCACCGGTGGTGTTTCAATGGGGAAGTATGATCTTGTCGAGCAAGTGCTGACCAGCATAAAGGCTGAGTTCTTCTTCACCGGAGCACTGATCCAACCAGGCAGACCAGTCGTATTTGGCCGGATCCCATGTGGCGCGGGCGCCCCCGCCCGCGAAGCCAGTTCAGAAACAGAGGCCCATAAGTATTTCTTCGGCCTCCCCGGAAACCCAATCTCGACTATGGTCACCTTCGAGCTATTCGCGCGCCCGGTGCTTGACGCTCTGGGTGGAGCACCTCCGCAGGAACTAACTTTTGTGCATGCGAAACTGAAAAAAGAAATCCGCACCAAAACCGGATTGAAGCGATTCCTCCCAGCCATTCTTTCAGGCGAATTCGAGAACACGGAAGTGGAGCTTGTGAAGTGGCAAGGCTCCGGAGACCTCGCGGCCGTGGCCCGCTCAAACTGCTATGTTGTCGCGCCGCCGGATCGCGAACAGATCGCCGCAGGAGAGTGGGTGCCGATACTGCTAAGATGACTCTTTCCGGGTGATTCGAATTGCAGAGTAAACTTTCCCACTACGACCGGGCGGGCAGCGCTCGCATGGTTGACGTCTCGGCCAAATCGAAGACGACCCGCGAAGCGGAGGCGAGCGCCTTTGTCGTATTGACGGCGGAGATACTAGGGTCGCTCGGCACGAATCCGAAAGGCAATCCTCTGGAAGTGGCCCGCGTAGCGGGGATCATGGCCGCCAAGAAGACGGCAGAATTGATTCCACTCTGCCACCCGCTGCCGCTCACGCACGTTGATGTTGACTTGCGGCAATGCGAGAATGGGATCGCCATAACATCAACCGTGAAAACGACCGGGGAAACAGGAGTCGAGATGGAGGCGCTGGTCGCCGCCAGCGTTGCTGCCCTGACGGTATACGACATGTGCAAAGCGCTGGATAAAGGCATCGAGATTCGCGAGATCGTGCTGCAGCGAAAATCAGGCGGCAAAAGCGGCGACTATGTCCGCAAGAAGTAGGTTTTCCTGACGGCTGATGGCTGAGTGCTGAAGGCTAGTATGCAGAGCAATGTAAAAATCCTGTTGGTGGACGACAATCCCATGGTGCTGGGCTTGCTGCGCGAAGCGCTCGAACCGTTGGCCAGGGTCACCACTGCGGGCGACGGCGCCGATGCCCTGCTGAAAGCGGTCGAGGAGACACCCGATTTACTGGTCAGTGACTATCGCATGCCAGGCATGGATGGAAGGCAGCTGGTAGATAAGTTGAAGAGCAGATCGAGTACATCGGCGATTTCAGTTGTCCTGCTGGCCACGAAATCCGACATCTCTGAAAAACTTGCGCTACAGGACCATCCGGCGGACGATTTCGTTGAGAAGCCATTTTTTTTGAAGGAAGCCATACAGCGTATCAAGCGAGTGATCGACAAGATTGCGCTGGAAAAGATGGCGAAGTCATCATCGTCGGATGGCGTTGTGCGGGGAAGCTTGTCCCAGATGAACGTAATTGACCTGGTGCAGTCGCTCGAAATGGGGCGCAAGAGCTGCGTACTGGCGCTCACCAAAGATAAAGAAAAATGCGAGATGTATTTCAGCGAAGGCCAGGTGTCACACGCTGTTTACGGACCGCTCACCGGTGACCAGGCGGTGTTCAAAGTCCTGAGCTGGACGGGCGGGAATTTTCAGATCGACTTCGAAGGGAAAACCAACCAGCAATCCACGTCGCTCAACACTCAGGGCCTGCTGATGGAGGGACTGCGCCTGCTCGACGAATCACGCCGCGACAGCGGAACGCAAACCGAAGAGGAAGAAGATGTCCTCCTCGATTCCTGAAACTTTTCGCGCGGCCGTGCTGACGGTCAGCGACTCGTGCGCCCGCGGCGAGCGCAATGACGTTTCCGGACCGGCAGTAGCGCGATCTCTGCAAGAGCATCATTTCGCCATCATCGAAACCCGCGTGGTTGCTGACGATCATGGCTCAATCCAGAAAGCGATCGTCGAACTCGCGCGAAAAGCGCGCCTGGTGGTGACCACGGGCGGTACAGGAATCTCCGCGCGTGATGTAACCCCTGAAGCTACGCGCTCCGTTTGCGGACGCATGCTCGATGGCGTCTCAGAACGAATGCGGCGCGAAGGCGAAAAGAAGACGCCATTTGCGCTCTTAAGCCGCGGCTTGTGCGGCGTTTGCGGGACATCCATTGTTTTGAACCTGCCGGGCAGCCCTGCTGGCGCGGTGGAATCGTTGCAAGCGGTTATTGACGTGCTTCCTCATGCGATCCAAATTCTGGCTGGCAAAACTGAGCACATGACCAACTAGCCCGCCGCTGTCGTATATTCCTCTTCGCGTAGACTCGTGGAGAGCCCATTTTCACCACAGAGACACAGAGAAAGCGAGAACGAGTTGTGAGTGGGGCACTGATTACCTCCAGGTGCCAATCATCGAAAACCGCGCCTAGGCCAACCAACTGCTTCACGCTTTCTCTGTGTCTCTGTGTCTCTTGTGGTGAAATGATTTTTAATGAAAGCAATCAAGCACATCATTGCGCGCTACACGGGCTTTTTGTGGCACATTTTGCAGCCGCTTGGCGCGTGGGGAGTGTTTGCAGTCGCAACGCTGGACGGAGCCGCGGTCGGCCTTCCCATGGATGTGGTCGTCGGAGGCTATGTCGCTCAGAACCACGGTCGTTGGCTGCTGTACGTCCTAATGGCAGCGAGTGGCTCGGCTCTTGGAAGCCTGGTCATCTATGCAATCGGATATAAAGGCGGAGAAGAGTTGTTGCGCAAGCGGGTCTCTGCCGCGCGTTTCGAAAGGATGCACAATGCATTCGAAAAACACCCGTTCTGGAGCCTGATGTTTCCCGCGATGCTGCCTCCGCCGACTCCGTTCAAGATCTTCGCGCTTGGGGCCGCAGTCGCCGAGATGAGTATCAGCCATTTTCTTCTGGCGATTTTCCTCGGCCGCATGGTGCGCTTCTTGACTCTGGCATTTCTAGTCCTGAGATTTGGACCAGGAATCGTCAACGTAGTCGCAGCATTCTTCAGCCATCACTTCCACTGGGTACTGATTGCGGCAGTGATGGCGCTGGCCGTTTATTTGGCGTTCAGGCGTTGGAACCGGCGGACGAATATTGTCGTTACGGATTGAGATCCGCCGCAGACTCAGTGCCGAAGGCACGGTATAGGAAAGCCCGGCACGGAAGTGCCGGATAGCATTTAGCAAAACGACAGAGTCCCGAAGGGACGGCACTGCTATCTGCACCCCTGTAGTCTCGGAATCCATCGCGGCACGTTCTT
>Ga0137359_10004654_pt1 | contig 11278 bp, 8 predicted proteins | sample Mad1_40_16metaG_FD_108281 | JGI IMG/M metagenome (GOLD analysis project Ga0137359, IMG submission 108281) | Vadose zone soil microbial communities from Angelo Coast Range Reserve, California, USA - Mad1_40_16 metaG | ecosystem: Environmental > Terrestrial > Soil > Vadose zone | place: USA... | reverse complement strand
AGTCGAACATCGGCGGCATCAGCCAGCCCATCATCGGCCAGCGCAAGATCGAACATGAAATCCGGTTAAAGGAAGGCGAAGTCAACCTGTTGGGCGGAATGATGGAAGACCGCCAGACTCAGTCGTTGAGTGGATTGCCCATTCTGGCGACCATCCCATTCCTAAAATATTTCTTTGGTTCTGATACCCGCGATCACGCCGAGCAGCAACTGGTGTTCGCCCTGGTGCCGCACGTCGTGCGCGGAATCGATGTAAACGATTCGAACCAGCGCTTGCTCGACGTGGGCACCGCCAACTCGCTCGAACTGCGGCGCGTTGCCAAGCAGCAGATTGAGACCATACCGGCCCCGCCTCCGGCAGCGCAGGCGGCGCCAGCACAGGCCCCGCGGCCGGCGGCACAGCCGACGCCGTCAGCGCCGGTTCCGGCAGGAGGCACGAGCTTCCTGTTCGATCCCGGGACGCTCACGCAGCCCAAAGGTGCGACTTTCACGGTCAACATCCTGATCTCGGGCGCCCAGAACGTCTATTCAGTGCCGCTGCAGTTGAACTACGATCCGGGCAAGCTGCAATTGGTGAATGTATCCAACGGCGGGTTCCTGGGGCAGGACGGGCAGGCGGTGGCGTTGGTGCACCGCGAAGATGAGGCCACGGGCACGCTGCAAATCACGGCAACCCGTCCACCCAATTCGGGCGGCGTCTCCGGCCAGGGTTCGGTGGTTACGCTGACGTTCATGGCGAAGGCCACCGGCCAATCGCCATTGACCATCACGCGGGGCGGAGCGCGCGACCCGGCCATGCAGCCGATCACCGTGAATGGGGCGCAGGCGATCGTAAACATTCAATAGAGTGAGGGAGTTTTTCCAGATGCCGGCAGCAGTGACCAGAGCGGGGCGACGGTTGGCAGTGGGTCGACGGCAGGCGAGCGGGTTCACGCTGATAGAGTTGATCGTCGCGACCACGATCATGGCAATTCTGACGGGGATGGCGGTTCCACTGGCGCGGATCACCATCAAGCGGGAAAGGGAGCGCGAGCTGCGTCGCGACCTCTGGCAAATGCGCGACGCGATCGACCGCTACAAAGACGCCGCGGACCGGGCAGCGTTTCAGATCAAGCTGGGCAGCGAAGGCTATCCACCCGATCTGGACACGCTGGTGCAGGGAGTAGATTCGAACGGCAAGAAGCTGAAATTCCTGCGGAAGATCCCGATCGATCCCATGACGGGCAAATCGGAGTGGGGCATGCGTTCGATGCAGGACGATCCGACCACTGACTCCTGGGGCGGGCAGAACGTGTTCGACGTCTTCACCAAGTCGGAAGACACGGCGCTTGACGGCACCAAATACAAGGATTGGTAAATGAGGCGACTCCGTCAGAACCGTGGTTTTACGCTCATCGAGATGATGATCGTGATCAGTCTGATCCTGATCCTGATCGCAATCGCCGTGCCGGTGTACAACCGGTCGATCCTCAAGGCCAAGGAGTCTACGCTGAAGCAGGATTTGTTCACCCTGCGGGATGTCATCTCGCAATACACGCTGGACAAGCAGAAGGCGCCGCAATCGCTCGAAGACCTGAAAAGCGCGGGCTACATCCATGACATCCCCAACGATCCCTTCACGGGCGAGGCGAACTGGGAGCCTCATCAGGAAGATTCCCTGATGGCCGTAGACCAGCAGGAACCGGGGATTGATGATGTGCACAGCGCGTCCAATCTGATCTCGACCGACGGAACCGCCTACAGCACCTGGTAAGCCGCGGGCCGGCTCCGCGTCGGACCGTTCCATGAAGTTCGTCGCCGAGTTCGCAGCCAGCCTCTGCACGGCACTTTTCGCCGGTGCGTCTCTTTATATCAATCTGGTGGAACATCCGGCACGGACGGAGTGTGGAACCGCTCTGGCTGCGACAGAGTTCGCTCCCAGCTACCGGCGGGCGACCGTGATGCAGGTGTCGCTGGCAGTGATCGGCTTGGTGGCCGCAATGTGGGCATGGTGGCTGCATGCAGGGTTCGAGTGGCTGGTGGGAGGGATCCTGCTGGGCGCCGTGGTCCCGTTCACTTTGGTCTTCATTTTCCCCACCAACAACAGGATTCTCGATCCATCGCTGGACCGGAACTCGGAAGTGGCGCGAACACTATTGAAAAGATGGGGAAGACTCCACGCGGTGCGAACCACGCTGAGTCTCGCGGCGCTGCTGATCCTATTGGCGGCAATGGCGGCTGCGGCGGTGAAGCAGGACGATCTGCGCGCGAAGGAGGCCGAACTGCGCCGGGACTTGTTCACCCTGCGGGATCTCATTTCGCAAGACACGCTGGACATGCAGAAGGCGCCGCAGTCGCTCGACGACCTGAAAGCCGCGGGCTACCTCCACGACATCCCAGAGGATCCGTTTACCGGCGAGGCGAACTGGGAGCCTCATCAGGAGGATTCCTTGATGGCCGTAGACCAGCAGGAACCGGGAATTGATGATGTCCACAGTGCTTCCCATCGGATCGCGAGCGACGGTAGCGCCTATAGCTCTTGGTAGCGTGCAGCTGTGCCAGTCGGCTGGTTGCCGGGGGGGTGCACCCCAAGAAAGTGATGGATCATGCGACCCTGCGTTCTGATCTGCGCTCCCAGAAGTCTTGAAAACGGCCACTGAGTTTTGAGCAGCGGAGAGCGATGATGGCATTGGAACCTTGAACGGTCCAGTGCACGCCGGCGCGTTTGAGCCGCGTGCCAATGGCAACCTTGCATCCGGCCTCGACGACTCCGGTGGAAGTACACAAGCCTTGGGCGTGGAACTCGGGATAGCGCATACGCTCTCGGTTGGTCTGGAAATAATGGAGACAGCGACGTGCCTCATCGGAGCGTGGGACCTGGCGGCGGATGGCATTAAGCAGAGCCCGGAATCTTCCGGTGTCGAGTGCTTGCTTCCGGCGTGCCGCCCACTGAGAAGCTCGTGATGTTGTGGGACCGTAAAGAGCTTTTCCGACATCACTCAAGTATGGCTTGGCATGATAGCGGTCGACAATCTGGATGGCATCGGGAAACTGATCGTCGGTGATGTTCCAAATCCACAGGGCCCCATCTCCGAGCACGGCCGTACGAGGAGCTTGGCAGAAGCGGCGGCGCGTAGCTTCTCTCCAGACGCGCTGGGCGAAGGGAGAACGTGCCGCAGCGGTATCCAGAGTACAGGCACTCTCCAAGGCCGCTGAATAGGTAACGGATCCCTGGTCGCGGATGGGAGTACCTTCTTCATCCAGTGATTCCGCGCTCCAAATGGTGCAAAGTTTTACCTCCCCGGTCTTCGCCGATTTGCCGGCGCGGCCCACGAGCTCCTCCGCACGTAGAGCAATCCCAGTTCCATCCATGCCGAGATACAGGATCTGCGGCAGAGCCAGGGCATGGGAAGGTTCGCTGCAATGGCGTTCGTCTGCGGCGATCTCTTTGCCCAGAGCTTCTGCGGTTCTCTCTACCTGCTTGGCATCCACGGCCACACCGGCCAGTTCGGTCAACAGTTCGCTACCTTCCTGGAAGCTGACCATGGCACCCACGGTGCCCACCCTACGCGTGAGGGCGGGAGAGAGCGAGGTGTTTTCTATGCCCAGATGCTCATCGCGAGGGCAGAAGCCGTGGCCGCATGAAGCGCAATGATAGTAGGCGCGCTCGAGTTGCAGGGGACCGAGAACGCTCTGCACCTGCTTGCTTCGGCGTCCGACCAAGCGCGCTTCCTGCCCACCAATACAACGAGTTCGCGAGCCTCGCGCGTCGCGGGTGTCGGCGTTGAGCCGTTGCTCGACCGCGGCTCCCGCCCGTTGCAAGACCTTTTGCCGCACAGCCAGCTCCAGCGCTTCCAGATCCAGGTCTTCCACCGCCTGACGACCGAGGAGCGTCTCAATCTCCTGCACGACGTCGGCGGCCAGTAGCTCGGCGAAGAGGTTTTTTTTTACTCTCCTCTGCAACCATCGCTTCCGGCTGCTGCAGCTGGGCATTGCAGAGCTGCTCGCTGACGGCAATCAGTTCTTGCACGAGCTTACGAAAACGACGGTATTCGGCGATCTGCGCTCGAGTACGATCTACCGCCGGTCCTTGGGGGATGACTTGGGTGATGGTCTTCCCCGCGCTGGCGTGAGTCAGCGAGTAGGAGGGGCCGTGTCCCGGGGAGTCTTTCTGGGCACAGTGGCAATTCGGCTTGCCACACTTGCGGAATCGCGCGGTGAGAGAGCCGGGACGGAGATCGCTGATCTGAGCCAGACCAGCCTTGAGTTGCTCGCGTTTCTCGTAAAGAGCCCTTAGGGAAATGGTCATCGGGTGCCTCCTATCTGACAGCAGTATACGCTGCCAGATAGGAAGAGGAAACCATACCCCACACCTTATCAAACTCCACCCTGCACTCTGGGGTCGTGCACCCGTTGCCGGGGCTTCAATTGCGCGCTTTTCCGGGAAGCAATACCATTGAGGGATGCCCGTCGAGACTGAGATTTCCCCAAAAACCTACACACCGATTCGCGCTCCGCGCGGCACCGCGCTCTCCTGCAAAGGCTGGCAGCAGGAAGCGGCGATGCGCATGTTGATGAATAATCTGGATGAAGAGGTAGCCGAGCGGCCGCAGGACCTGGTGGTCTACGGCGGAACGGGGCGAGCCGCGCGCAGCTGGGAAGCCTACCGGGCGATCGTCGAGACGCTGAAGTCTCTGGATGGCGACGAGACCTTGCTGGTGCAGTCGGGCAAGCCCGTGGGTGTCTTCAAGACCCACGATTACGCGCCCCGGGTACTGATTGCGAATTCCAATTTGGTCGGGCACTGGTCGAACTGGGAAAAGTTCAACGAACTCGAGCGTGCGGGCCTGATGATGTATGGCCAGATGACGGCGGGCTCGTGGATTTATATCGGCTCGCAGGGGATTGTCGAGGGCACGTTCGAGACGTTTTCGGCCGCCGGCGAAAAGCACTTTGGCGGGGATCTGGCGGGGAAATTGATCGTTTCCGGTGGAATGGGCGGAATGGGCGGAGCCCAGCCGCTTGCCGCAAGCATGACGGGCGCGGCGTTTCTGGGCATTGAGGTTGATCCCGAGCGCGTCAAGAAACGCCTCAAGACCGGCTATTGCGACTTCATGGTGACGACGCTCGATGAGGCGTTGCGCATCCTGAAGAACGCCGTCCGCAAGAAAGAAAACGTTTCCGTGGGGCTGGTCGGCAACTGCGCCGACATTATTCCGGAACTCGCCGAGCGTGGCGTCGTGCCTGACATTCTCACCGATCAGACTTCGGCGCACGACCCGCTGAATGGCTACGTTCCCAACGGGATGACGCTCGCAGCGGCGCTGGAGTTGCGCCGCAGCAACCCGAAAACCTACCAGGAAAAATCGCTGGATGCGATCGCACGGCACGTCGAGGGCATGCTGCGACTGCAGAAGATGGGGTCGGTGACGTTTGACTATGGCAACAACATCCGCACGTTCGCATTCCAGCGCGGCGTGAAGGATGCCTACGATTTTCCGGGATTTGTGCCGGCCTATATTCGTCCGCTGTTCTGCGAGGGCCGGGGACCGTTCCGCTGGGTGGCCTTATCGGGGGAGGCGTCGGACATCGCCGTCACCGACGATCTGGTGCTCGAGTTATTTCCGGAGAATCGCATTCTGCGGCGCTGGATTGAACTGGCGCGCAAGCGCATCAGGTTCCAGGGGCTGCCGGCGCGTATCTGCTGGCTGGGTTACGGCGAGCGCGCGCAATTTGGTCTGGCGATGAATGATCTGGTGAGGAAAGGGAAACTCAGGGCGCCGATCGTGATTGGCCGAGATCATCTCGATTGCGGCTCAGTGGCATCGCCCTTTCGCGAGACCGAGAGCATGAAGGATGGGTCGGATGCAGTGGCGGATTGGCCGATCCTGAACGCTCTCCTCAATACCGCTGCGGGCGCGTCATGGGTGTCGGTGCACAACGGCGGCGGCGTAGGCATTGGCTATTCGCTGCACGCAGGGCAGGTGACGGTTGCCGATGGCACCGACATGATGGCCAAACGAATCGAGCGCGTGCTGACAACCGATCCGGGGATGGGCGTGATCCGGCATGTGGACTCGGGGTATGACGAGGCCAAGCAATTCGCCGACAAGCGGGGCCTGAATATCCCGATGGCAAAGCCGGTCGCTGGCCGGTAGTCCCTGGTCGTCGGCCTGGTAGGCGCGCGCCCGCCGGTCCGATCGCATTTCGCGCGGCTGCGACCGACTCCTGCCGGTGATCTGCGAGCTTGGAGAACGAGTGAAGTCGAAAGCATTGCTGCTGGTCAACATCGGCCAGCTGTTGACGTTGCGATCTCCGTCGGGGAAGCCCGGCCCCCGGCGGGGACGAGAACTTAGGGAACCCGGCATCGTCGAGCATGCGGCGGTTCTAAGCCTGGGTGGAAAGATCGTCTCGGTCGGAACGACCAAGGACGCCCTGCAGGATCCGTGGCTCAGGAAAAATCGCAACAAGATCATTGAGATTGATTGCGAGGGCCAGGTGGTGACGCCGGGCTTTGTCGACTCGCACACGCATCCTGCGTTCATGGCTCCGAGGCTGGTCGATTTTGAGAAGCGCGCCGCGGGCGCCACCTACGAACAAATCGCCGAAGCGGGCGGGGGAATCCGGTCGAGCCTCGGACCGGTTCGGGCGGCAGGGAAGAGCGCGCTGGCGGAGAAAGTCCTCGACGCTCTGCACGAAATGGCGGAGCAGGGTACGACCACGGTGGAGGCAAAGTCGGGTTACGGGCTCACGCCGGAGTCGGAATTGAAGTCGCTGGAGGCGATCCGGCAGGCTGCGTCGCAGTGGCCGGGGACGGTGGTGGCAACCTTGTTGGGGGCCCATGTCATCCCAGAGGAGTTCAGGAATTGCTCACGCAAGTACGTCGAGAGCGTCTGTAAAGAGATGATTCCACAGGCCGCGAAGCGGAAGCTCGCCCGGTTCGTGGATGTGTTCTGCGACCGGGGCGCGTTTTCAGCAGACTACACGCGGCAGATTTTTGGTGCGGCAGCGCTGCATGGGCTGAGCGTCCGGGCGCATGTGGGGCAGCTCTCCGAGACCCGGCTGGGCCCTCTGTTGGATTTTGCGCCGGCCTCGCTGGATCACATGGACCACGTCAGCGACGACGACCTGGCGGAATTGGCAAAACGGGACACGGTGGCGACCTTTGTGCCCGGGGCAAACTACTTTCTGGGGTCGAGCAAGTATCCGGCGGCGCGCAAGTTCATCGATGCCGGGATTCCGGTTGCACTGGCAACCGATTACAATCCAGGCAGCTCTCCAACCGCCAGTATGCCGTTTGTGATGTCGCTGGCCTGCGCGCAGATGAAGATGTCGCCGGCAGAGGCGATTGCGGGAGCCACCATCAATGGAGCCTGGGCGCTGCGGCTGGGAGATCGCAAGGGATCAGTCGAGCCGGGGAAAGACGCAGACCTGGCGGCTTTTGAAGTTGGGGATTACCGGGAGATTCCGTATTGGGTTGCGTCGAATCGTTGTGCTTTTGCAGTCCTGAATGGGGTTCTCGTCGCCTCCGCCGGTTCGGGCGAATTGGGGTGAACCGCAGCGGGGGGAATTCCGTATAACGAGAAGGACAGGATCGGGCTGTTCTGTGTCCGGGGTCAGATACCCCGGTGTGTTTTCGAACTCTATTCTTCGTCGCAAGTTCCGAATAGTTCATCTGAGGAGAGGTATGAAACGAGTTCTTCTATCTTTTGCACTTTTTACGCTGGTCGCTTCGGCTGCGGCCGCCCAACGGCTGCCAGAGTTAGCGGTTCCGGAGAGTTACAAACTCAACTTCGCTCCTGACTTCGATAAGGACAATTTTGCGGGCGAAGAGACCATCCAGATCCGGGTGCTGAAGCCGTCGTCCCAGATTGTGCTGAACTCGGCGCAGATTGAGTTCCAGGAAGCGACCCTTTCAAGTGCTGGGGTGAAGCAGACCGCCAAGGTGACGCTGGATAAATCGAAAGAAATGGCCACACTCGTGTTCGACAAGGTGATCCAGCCCGGACCAGCGACCATTCATGTCAAGTATGCCGGCGTCTTGAACGACGAGTTGCGTGGCTTCTATCTTGGCAAGGACAAAGAAGGCCGCAAGTACGCAGTGACGCAGTTTGAGGCGACCGACGCCCGGCGGGCGTTTCCATCGTTCGACGAACCGGACTACAAGGCTACGTTTGATCTGACCGTGATTGCCGACAAGAGAATGTCGGCGATTTCGAACGGGAAAGTGGTGTCGGATACACCGGGACCGGGCGATGCCAGGCACACCGTGAAATTCGCGACCACGGCCAAGATGTCATCGTACCTGGTGGCACTGGCGGTCGGTCAGTTCGAATACCTGGAGGGCGAGGCGGATGGCATCCCGATTCGAGTGTGGGGCGCGCCCGGGACCAAGCAGGATGGCAAGTTTGCGCTGGAAGTGGCCGAGCAGTGTATGAAGTATTACGACCGCTATTTCGGCATTAAGTATCCGTTCGAAAAGCTCGACATGATCGGCTTGCCCGACTTCGCGGCAGGCGCGATGGAGAACACCGGGTTCATCACTTACCGCGAAGTGATTTTGCTCCTCGACGATAAGAAAGCGTCCGTCGGACTACACCAGACGGTGGCCACGGTGATTGCACATGAAATGGCGCATCAGTGGTTCGGCGATCTGGTCACCATGAAGTGGTGGGATGACATTTGGCTCAACGAAGGCTTCGCGACCTGGATGGAGAACAAAGCGGTCGCGGCCTGGAAGCCCGAATGGCATCTGGAACTCGATGATGTGCAGGGGACGGTGGGCACGCTGGGCGTCGATGCGCTCAAGAATACGCGACCGATCCACCAGGCGGCGGAAACTCCTGCGCAGATTCAGGAATTGTTCGACGGCATTGCCTACGGCAAGGCGGCTTCAGTGTTGCGTATGCTCGAAGCCTACCTTGGACCGGAGACCTTCCGGGCAGGGGTTGATCAATATTTGAAGCAGCACTCGTACGGCAATGCTACGGCTGACGATTTCTGGAAGACGCTTGCGGCGGTGTCCAAAAAGCCGGTGGACCAGATCATGCCGACCTTTGTCAAACAACCGGGCGCACCGATGATCAGCGTTCGCCCGCAGTGCTCCGGCAACTCCTCGACGGTGACTCTGTCGCAGAAGAGGTATTTCTTTGACCGGTCTCTGTTCGAGACGGGCAACGACGAACTGTGGCAGGTACCGGTGTGCTTGAAGGAGCATGGCGACTCCGGCAAGGACTCCCAGAAGTGTGTGCTGCTCACGAGAAAGGAGCAGAATTTCGCGCTCCCCGGTTGCGGATCATGGGTGATGGCTAATGCCGCAGCCAGTGGCTACTACCGATCCGGATATTCCGCCGACGCCGTCCGAGCCATGAGCCGAGACATCGAGAAAGATCTGACTCCCTCGGAACGCATCGTGTTACTCAGCGATTCCTGGGCTTCGGTAAGGGTCGGCGAGCAGCAGATCGGCGACTACCTGGCGCTGGCCGAAGGTCTGCAGCCTGATCGTACGCGTGCAGTGCTGGAACAAGTCACGCGTCAACTCGAATTCATCAGCGACCATTTGGTAACTGATGGAGACCGCGACAGCTACGAACAGTGGGTTCGTCGCTTGCTGTCGCCGGTGGCGAAAGAACTGGGATGGCAAGCGAAGCCGGGGGAGAGCGACGAGACCAAGACTCTGCGCGCTCACGTGATGCACACGCTTGGATATGCGGGCCGCGATCCCGAAGTATTGGCGGAAGCGCGCAAACTAAGCGATCAGGGCCTGCGGGATGCTGCGCTAATCGATCACACCATAGCATTCACGGCGTTTGCGCTGGCGGCGGAAAATGGCGATGCCGCGCTCTATGAGCAGATCATGGATCGACTCCAAAAGAAGGGGGCGAGTCTTGAGGAGTATTACCTGTACTTCCAGGCGCTGGCGCAGTTCCGAGAGCCGAAGTTGTTGCAGCGAACGCTGGAATACGCGATCTCCCCGGCGGTGCGCAGCCAGGACACGCTTGGGCTGATTTCGTCGGTGATGGAAAATCCTGCCGGCACCAGACTCGCTTGGGAGTTCGTGCGAGGTCACTGGCCGGAGATTCAAAAGGTGGGTGGCGGCTTCACAAGTGGGGAAGTCGTGGCGGCGACTGGTGTGATCTGCGACACGGGCATGCGTGATGAGGTTCAGGACTTCTTTGCCACGCACAAGGTTGCCACGGCGGAGCGCACGCTGAGGCAGTCGCTCGAGCGAATGAACTATTGCGTCGATCTGAAAGCCCGACAGACGCCGCAACTTTCATCGTGGCTGCAGCAACGGGGAGGCTCGGCCGGCCAGTAATCGGGACTACCATTTGAGGGAGCGGTTATGGATGCGTCGGCGGGCTTACAGGTTTGCCGACGCTCTAATGCTCGTGGATAACACCGGGAATGAGATGCTGGTTTCAGCGTTGAGCGATTTTCACCTGGTTGCTATAATCAAAGCCGTTCGACACGCTCTCTGCGCATTACGGGTGATCCGCTCCCGCGGAAAATCCAGCGCAGCAACAGGTGACACGAACCAATCGCGCCAAGAGCCTGCTTGCGCGAGGAATCCACGAAGTGGCCAGGTAGCTCAGGTGGTAGAGCGCAGCCCTGAAAAGGCTGGCGTCGGGGGTTCAACTCCCTCCCTGGCCACCAAAATCATTCACCTTCAATGATTTACCCATCATTCTTAATCCGATACGTCGCGCTAATATTCTTGTAAATCGATCATCTTCGATATTCATAATCCTCTATGTCCGTTAGGGTTAACGAGTGGCAGAGAGCAGACCAGAAGGGCTTGGCGTCTGCCATTAGCATTAATAAGGTTGGGTATTGCAGGAGCGAGGTCTATTTCTCCGGGCCTCTGCCTTGTCGCGGCAAAGGTCCAGCCCGCTGCTTATGCTAGGTCCAAGCGTTCAATGGCACTTCGATCTGGATCACATCCAGTCATCACCTCAAAGTCAAAAGCGATACGTTACCCACGGCGATATGTAGCTCATGCTCGTTGTCGCGTGGATGGACTGTTCTTCAAATGAGCCATTGAAAACGTAGATGTAATTAACGTGAGTCGATAAATGACGAGTCATCTGCCAGTCCAGTTGCGCTATGGGACGGCTGCCTTCGTATCGCGACTTCACGCCATTACTGGGCACGATGAGGTTGCCTGGGATTCCATAGAGTCCGTCGTTCGAACTTTCACGCCAAAAGAATCCCCAGCCCGCCGACAGCGTCAGACGCTCAGAAAAGAAGAGACCAAGTGAAGGTTCCAGGCGGATGGCGTTGTCTGGCCCTAAGACGTT
>Ga0137359_10004643_pt1 | contig 11291 bp, 10 predicted proteins | sample Mad1_40_16metaG_FD_108281 | JGI IMG/M metagenome (GOLD analysis project Ga0137359, IMG submission 108281) | Vadose zone soil microbial communities from Angelo Coast Range Reserve, California, USA - Mad1_40_16 metaG | ecosystem: Environmental > Terrestrial > Soil > Vadose zone | place: USA... | reverse complement strand
GTGGCGCGGCATGATCGGCGACCTCACCCAGCGCGAGGACGAGATCGGCGGAAAAACCATGCTGATCGTCGGCATGGGCCGCATCGGCAGCCACCTCGCCAAGCTCGCCAAGGCCTTCGACATGAAGGTGATCGGCGTGCGCCGCGATCCCAAGGCGGGCACCAATGGCGCCGATTCGATTCACGGCATGGACGAAGTCGTGAAGCTGGTGCCGCAGGCTGATTTTGTCGTGCTCGCCTGCGCGCTTACACCCGAGACTACCGGGCTGATGAGCGCGGCGGCCTTCGCGGCGATGAAGCCGCTGGCCTATTTCGTCAATGTCGCGCGCGGTAAGGTGGCGGACGAGGCCGCGCTGATCGCGACCCTGCAGGCTGGCAGGATCGCCGGCGCCGCGCTTGACGTCACGGCCGAGGAACCGCTGCCGGCGGCGTCGCCGCTGTGGGACCTGCCCAATGTATTCATCACGCCGCACACGGCGGGCGAGACGCGCGCCTATGAGGACAATGTCATCGACATCCTGATGGAGAATCTCGAGCGCCTGTGGCGCGGCGAGACCAACCTCAAGAACCAGGTCCTGTAAGACGACATCGACATTGCCGCTCCCGATGGGGCGTGCCTAGGATGCAGGCAACGTGGCGTTCGACCACGGTTCATCGGGAGGAAGAGCATGCGGCCAGTTGCAGGACTGATAGCGGCGATCGTTGCCGTGGGCGCCACTCTATCGATGTGCGACGACGCACAGGCGCAGAAGAGCGGCGGCGTTCTGAAGATGTATCACCGCGACAACCCGCCGAGCGGGTCCATCCTCGAGGAAGCGACCAACTCCACGGTCATTCCCTTCATGCCGGTCTTCAATAATCTGGTCCTCTACGATCAGCACGTGGCACAAAACAGCCTGGCCTCGATCGTTGCCGATCTCGCGGACAGCTGGTCGTGGAATACCGAGCAGACGGAGCTGACTTTCAAGCTTCATCCGGATGTGAAGTGGCATGACGGCAAGCCCTTCACGGCCAAGGACGTGCAATGCACCTGGGACGGGCTTCTGCTCGGCAAGGCCGAGCAGAAGCTGCGCAAGAACCCGCGCCAGTCCTGGTATGGCAATCTCGATCATGTCAGCGTGAACGGCGACAACGAGGCCACCTTCCATCTGAAGCGACCGCAGCCGTCGTTCCTGGCGCTGCTCGCGTCGGGTTATTCGCCGGTCTATCCCTGCCACGTCTCGCCGGCGGAGATGCGTATCAGGCCGGTCGGTACCGGGCCGTTCAAGTTCGTCGAGTTCAAGCAGAACGAGCACGTCAAGATCGCGCGCAATCCCGACTACTGGCGCAAGGGGCGGCCGTATCTCGATGGCATGGAGTTCCCGATCGTCAGCAGCCGGTCCACCGCGATCCTGGGCTTCGTCACCGGCCGCTTCGACATGGCGTTTCCCTGGGAAGTGACGATCCCGCTGCTCAAGGATGTGCAGAGCCAGGCGCCGAAGGCGGTCTGCGAAGTCACTTCGATGAACAACAGCACCAACCTTATCGTCAATCGCGACGTGCCGCCTTTCAGCGATCCCGATATCCGCAAGGCCGCCGCGCTCAGCCTCGACCGCAAGGCTTTCATCGACATCATCAACCAGGGCAAGGCCGAGATCGGCGGCGTGATGGAGCCTTTGACCGACGGTGTCTGGGGCCTGCCCAAGGAAATGCTGGAGACGGTGCCCGGATACGGACCGGATATTGCCAGGAACCGGGCCGATGGCCGCGAGCTCATGAAGAAACTGGGCTATGGGCCCGACAAGCACCTCAAGCTCAAGATCGCGACCCGAAACATCGCGCTCTACCGCGACCCGGCGGTGATCATGATCGACCAGTTGAAGGAAGTGTATATCGAGGCCGAACTGGAGATCGTCGAGACCGCCAACTGGTTCACCAAGGTCGGGCGCAAGGATTACTCGATCGGGCTCAACACGACCGGCAACGGCGTCGACGATCCCGACCAGAATTTCTACGAGAACTTCTCCTGCGGCTCGGAGCGCAACTACACCGGCTACTGCAATCCCGAGATTGACAAATTGATAAACCGGCAGTCGCAGGAGCTCGATCCGCAGAAGCGCAAGAAGTTGGTGTGGGAGGTCGACCGCAAGCTGTTGGAGGACGGAGCACGGCCGATCATCATGTGGAATCGGGCGGCAACCTGCTGGCAACCCTACGTCAAGGGCTACACCGCTCAGGTGAACAGCGTTTACAACGGCTTCCGCTTCGAGGACGTCTGGCTCGACAAATAGGCAAAAGAATGCCGGCCGGATTTTCATCCGGCCGGCGCTCTCTCACTCATTTCGTTTTCATGCGGCTTGTTCAAGGCGGCCGCTCACACTGTCCCGTTAATCTAGGCCAGGCGGCCGAAACGGCCAGCGAGGAACGCGAACTCGGGTGCCCGGTTCCGCGACTATCCGACCGTGACGGGCGAGAAGTCGACGTACCAGCTCTTGGGATGGACGTAGCCCTTTACCTTGGCCGAGATCGCGTTCGGCCACACATCGTGGACCACCCAGACGAACACCGCCTCGTCGACCATGCGGGTGTTGATCTTGGCCAACACCTTGTCGAGTGCTGCCGAATCGGATGTGCTGCGGGCCTCGGCGGCGAGCTTGTCGAACTCAGGGTCCTGGATGTAGCCCCAGTTCGACCCCTTGGGAGGGATCTGCTGGCTGTCGACGAAGCGCATGAAGGCGTTGTGCGGGTCCATCGTGTTCCAGCTCGAATTGATGGCGCCGAGTTGCATGCCTTCCGGGGACTTGGCGCCGAGACGCGTGAGATTGATCAGCGCGTTCCAGTCCATCACCTGGAATTCGAGATCGCAGCCAATCTCGGCGAATTGCTGCTGAATGAACTCGTTCATGATGAGGGGGTACATCTGGCCCGACCCCGCGGTCGAGATGGCGACTTTCATTTTCAGACGCTTCTGCGGCCCGTATCCCGCGTCGGCCATCAGCTTCTTGGCTCCGGCCGGGTCGTACTTGATCTTGAAGGTCGGGTTGCCGAACCAAGGATGATCCGCTGGCACGCAGCCAACTGCCGGCACGGCGAGCCCATTCAGCAGTTTCACCATGGCGTCACGGTCGATCGCGAGATTGAGCGCCTTGCGCACGCGAATGTCGGCCGTTGCCGCCCCCGGCACCATGCTGAGCGTATAAGGCCACATATGTGGGATGGCGTTGACTTCGATCTTGCAGCCACCGGCCTTGAGTTTGTCAAGCGAGTCGGGCGCGGGCGATTCGATCCAGTCGACACGGCCCGACAGGAGTGCTGCCGTGCGCGTCGAGACGTCGGGGATCGGCAACAACACCAAGCGCTCGGTCTTGGGAATGCGGTCCTTGTTCCAGTACTCGGTGTTACGCTCGAGTTCGGCGCGCTCGCGCGGCGTCCACGCCTTCATCTTCCACGGGCCGGTGCCTGACGGAGACTTGCGGTAGGCCTGCCAGTCCTTGCCGACTTTCTCGAAATTTGCCGGGCTCGCGATCATGAGGCGATTCAACAGCGAAGGCATCAGCGTATCGACGCCCTTGGTCTGCAGCTCGACCTTAAATTCGTCGATCTTCTTGTAGGCAACGATCGGCCACAACGAGGCAATCATGACGTTGCGCCCGGTGCGATCGAAGGCCGGCGATTTCTCGTCGAGCGCGCGATCGAGGGTGAAGATCACCGCGTCTGAGTTGAAGGTCGACCCGTCGTGAAACTTCACGCCCTGACGCAACTCGAACACCCAGCGCGTCGGATCATCGGGCTGCTGGTACCATTTGGTGGCCAGGCCAGGCACCAGCTTGGCGGGCTCTGTCGCCGACGACAAATCCCACGTCACCAGCGGGTCGTAGAGCGTATAGCCCAGGAAGCGGATGCCTTCTGTGCCCTGGTCCGGCGCGCCGTCGGTGGCGGGAATGTCCGCGACCGTCATGGCGATGCGCAGTGGCGCGGTTTGCGCCTGGGCCGGTCTGGTCGTGGCGAAGGGAAGAGAGGCGGCGGCGAGAAGCGTTGTGCGGCGGGACAACATGGTCTTATCCTCCAGTATGCGGAACGCCAAGCAAAGACTGCGCCATTGCTACCGCGACGCGCATGGACGCGGCACGAAACTTGCTGTTCAATTCATCATGATGACAGAACCAAACGCGCTTACTGCGACCGAACTTTCCACCCGGATCGATGCCGGGACCTTGACTGCCGAGGCGATCGTGCGCTCCTGCCTTGAGCGCATCAATGCCCGCGATTCCGACGTCCTGGCCTGGGCGCATCTTGCGCGCGACGCCGCGCTCGAACGTGCCCGCGCCCTGGATCGTGGGCCACGGGCCGGCCTGCTGCATGGCATTCCGATCGGTATCAAGGACATCATCGACAGTTACGACCAACCCACCGGCTACGGCTCGCCGATCTATGCCAAGCATCAGCCCCTGGCTGATGCGGCGACGGTGGCGATGCCGCGCGCGGCCGGGGCGATTGTTCTCGGCAAGACGGTGACGACGGAGTTCGCCAACGCCTTTCCCAACAAAACGCGCAATCCCCACAATCCAGCGCACACGCCGGGCGGGTCGTCGAGCGGCTCGGCCGCAGGCGTCGCGGACTTCCAGGTGACACTGGCCACGGGTACGCAGACGGGCGGCTCGGTCATTCGGCCGGCGGCGTTCTGCGGCATCATCGGATTCAAGCCGAGCTTCGGCCATTTCCCGCCGGCCGGCATGAAGGCCAACACCGAATGGCTCGATACCGTCGGTGCCTATGCACGCAGCGTCGAGGATATCGCTTTGTTCCGCGCTGCACTGATGGGCATTCCCTATGCGCCGATCAAACCGCTCGGCACGCCGCCGCGCGTGGCGATCTGCTGGACGCATCATCTGCCGGACCTGTCGAAGGAGGGCATCGTGGCGGTGGAGGCTGCGGCCGCCGCCTTTCGCAAGGCAGGCGCGCAGGTCTCGGAGGTCGAGTTGCCCAAACCGTGTGTCGGCATGACGGAGGGGCAGAAAACGCTGAGCGCCTTCGAGGGCGCGCGCAATCTGGCCGACGAGGCGCGGCGCAACGCGGGTCTGCTCAGCCAGTCCATTCGCGAGAGCAAGCTCGAAGCCGGGGCCAACATCGATTACTCCGCCTACACCGCCGCACGCGAGCTGGGTGAGAGAGGCCGTTTGCTGGTTGATGCGATGTTCGACGATATCGACGTGCTGCTCACCGCTCCCGCGCCTGGCGAGGCGCCGCTTGGCCTGCAAACCACCGGCAACCACACCTTCAATCTCCTCTGGACCTATCTCTGGGTGCCCTGCGTGACGCTGCCGCTGACCAAAGGTCCGGCCGGACTGCCGGTCGGCATCCAATTGGTCGGCCGGCGGCATGAGGATGCCCGGCTGCTCGAGGTCGCGGCCTGGGCGCACAAGGTGGTGTCATGAGCAAAGTCGAACCCTGCCTTCTTTCCGCAACCGAGGCTGCCGCTGCGATTTCCGCGGGAACGCTGACCTCGGAGGCGTTGGTCCGGTCGTGCCTCGATCGCATCGAGGTGCGCGAGCCGGTCGTCCATGCCTGGGCGCATCTCGACCCGGAATTGGCGCTCGCGCAGGCGCGTGCGGCGGACAAGGCCTCCGGCGGCCTGCTCCGCGGTGTGCCCATCGGCGTCAAGGACATCATCGACACCTGGGACATGCCGACGGGGCACAATTCGCCGATCTTCGAAGGCAAGGTGCCCTTTGCCGATGCGGCCTGCGTGGCGCTTTCGCGCGCAGCCAATGGCGTAATCATGGGCAAGACGGTGACCACCGAATTCGCCAACCGGCATCCCGGACCGACGGTCAATCCACACAATGCCGCGCACACGCCCGGCGGTTCGTCGAGCGGTTCGGCCGCCGCCGTGGCCGACGGTCACGTCCCGCTCGCCTTTGGCACGCAGACCGGCGGATCGGTGATCCGTCCTGCAGCTTATTGCGGCGTGGTCGGCTACAAACCGAGCTTCGGTGATTTCAGTCGCGTCGGGATCAAGATGCAGTCCCCGTCCGTCGACACGCTGGGGCTGATGGCGCGGACGCTCGACGACATAGCCTTGTTCCGCGCCGTGGTCTTGGCGCTGCCACCCGTTGCGATCGATCGCGCGAGTGCCGCCCCGCGTGTCGGCTTTTGCCGCACGCCCATCTGGGACGAAGCCGCATCCGACACCAAGACCCTGCTGGAGGAAACCGCTTTCAGGCTTTCGGCCAAGGGCTGCAAGGTCGTCGATGTGAGCTTCTCGTCGGCGTTCGAGCAGATCCTCACCGACCACAGCAACATCACCGCCTTCGAAGGCGCGCGGAATTATTCCGACGAACGCCTGCGCAATCCCGATAAGGTGAGCAAGGAGTTGATGGAGGGTAACGTCGCCCGCGGTCTGGCCTGCTCTTTCGAAGCCTATGTGGCCTCCCAGCGCTTGTCCGATCGCTATCGCCTGCATATCGATTCGCTGTTTGACGACCTCGATGTCCTGCTGGTGCCGAGCGCGCCGGGCGAGGCGCCGAAGGGCGTCGAATTCACCGGCGATCCGCGTTTCAATTCGCTGTGGACGCTTGCCGGCACGCCCTGTGTCACCCTGCCAGCGGGCACCGGCCGGGAGGGCATGCCGCTTGGCATCCAACTCGTGGCCAAACGCTACGCCGACGACCGGTTGCTGAGCCAAGCCGCGTGGGTCGCGGCGTATTTGAACTGAGTCGCATCGTGCCCAAGATCAATGGCGAAAGGCTTTTAGGCGATCTGCGTCGGATCGCCGATTTCGGCCGCTATGAAAGCGGCGTTCATCGTCCCCATCTTTCGCCACAGGATGTCGAGGCACGGCATTGGCTCAGCGCCCGCATGAAGGAAGCAGGCCTTAGTCCCACCATTGACGGCGTCGGCAATGTCATCGGCCGCTCGAGCGGAGAGGGGCCGCGCCTGCTGATGGGATCGCACACCGACACCCAGCCGCGCGGCGGCTGGCTCGACGGCGTCATGGGCGTGATGTACGGGCTCGAAGTGGCGCGGGCTTTCGCCGAGGACCCGGCCTGTGCCGGGCTCGGCATCGATGTCGCGTCCTGGGCCGATGAGGAGGGCCACTTCACCAGCATGACGGGTAGCCGCTCCTTTATCGGCCGCTTGAGCGAGCCGGAGATCGACGCCGCCCGGCACCGCGAGGACGGCACGCCGCTGCGTCAGGCGATCGCCAGCGCCGGTCTTTCCGATCAGCCCCGCCTCACCCTCGAAGACGGCCGCTATCGCGCCTATCTGGAAGCTCATATCGAGCAGGGCGGATACCTCGAAGCCAACCACAAGCGCATCGGCGTTGTGACGGCGATCGTCGGCATCTTTCAGTACCGTATCGTCTTCAGCGGCATTCAGAACCATGCCGGGACGACACCGATGCCGATTCGCAAGGATGCAGGCGTAGCCATGGTGCGGCTCGCCAGTGCGATCCATGACGCGTTCCCGGCGCTCGCCGGACCGCGTAGCGTCTGGACGATCGGCCGGATGTCGGTTGAGCCCGGCGCGCCGGCGATCATTCCCGGCAGGGCCGAAATGATCGTGCAGTTCCGCGACGCCGACCGCACAGTTCTCGAGAGCCTCGAAGCCAAATTGAACGAACTGGTGGCCGAGGCTCAAAAGCGCGGCCCCTGTGGAGTGGAGCTCACCAACTTATCGCGCACGATGCCGACGGTGATGGACGATAAATTGTTGGATGCAATTGAAGCGACGGCACGTGCGCAGGTACCGGAAGGCTGGATGCGCATGCCGTCGGCTGCGGGCCACGATGCGCAGATCCTGGCGTTGCGCCTTCCAGCAGCGATGATGTTCGTGCCGTCGATTGGCGGGATCAGCCATCACTTCACGGAGAACACCGACGATGCCGACATCGTTCTCGGCTGCCAGGTATTCGCCGATGCGGCGGCGCATATCCTGCGCTCATCTTGAGCGCGCGCGCCCATAACGAAAGACCGCGCCTTCGCCCGCGATTGTACCCGGTTCCGCGGCCCATTTGGCTAAACGGCGCGCTAGGCCATCGAATTGCAAGGCACCGCTTGGGCAATTGCGGGGGTGGCAATTGGGCAATTGGCATTCAAGCGGAACGTGGAGGCCGCTGCCTGCGTTGTCTATCCGAGATGCTTAAAAACGGAGGGCTCTATGGACGCGGATCGCATCAAGGGTTCGGCCAATCAGGTCAAAGGGAAGGTCGAGGAAGCCGCCGGCAAGGCTGTTGGCGATTCAAAACTCCAGTCCGAAGGCGTTGCCGATAAAGTCAAAGGCAAGATTCAGAATGCCGCTGGCGGCATCAAGGATGCGCTGAAGGACAAAGACTAGGCGGCAGGCGCGCCGTTTGTTTCTCTCTTAAATTTGAAGACCAAAGGCGTGCGCCAGGAGACGATAGCTCTCCCAGCGCACCGCCTCGTCGTGCGTCCAAGTGACGACCGCCATTTCCTCGACGCCCACTTCCATGGCCAGAGCCTCGATCCTTGCGGCAACGTCCGGCCCGGTGCCGACGAAAGACTCCCGGCGAAACTTTTCCAGTCGGATTTTTTCATGGGCACTGAGAGGTTGCGCCGCTGCAATATCGGGCGCTTCCAGCGGCAGCAGGATTCCCTTGTCGCGGTTGATGCGGGACAAAGCGCGCGATGTGAAATGGTATTGCGCCTGCTCCATGGTTTCGCCGGCCAGCGCCCAAACGCAAAGCGCCGCATGGGGTTCGGGATGGCGGATGCTTGGCCGATAGGTGCTGCGGTAAAGATCGATCGCGCGTTTGCCGCCTTGGCCGTCCGTGAAGAACCAGGCAAAGCAATAGGGCAGGCCGAAGAGAGCCGCGACCTGCGCACCATAGTCGGAACTGCCCAGGATCCTGACTTCGGGCGTGGTGTTGGCCTGCGGGAAGGCTTTCACCGAGGCGAAGGGATGACCGTCGACCAGTCTCTCCCCGTTCAGCCACGCCATTAGATCGCGCACATCCGAGGGGAAATGCTCGGGCCTTTCATTGGCCGCGGGATTGAGCGCAAAAGCCGTCCGCCCGTCCGAGCCCGGCGCCCGGCCTAGCCCGAGATCGATTCGGCCAGGCGCCAGGGCATCAAGAACGCGGAAAACCTCTGCCACTTTGAATGGCGAATAGTGCGGCAGCATGATTCCGGCGCTGCCAACGCGGATACGCTGAGTGGTGGCAGCGATCGCCGCGATGGCGATTTCCGGCGCCGTGCCGACGATGGTCGGGTGGTTGTGATGCTCCGAAACCCAGAAGCGTTCGTAGCCCAGCGCCTCGCAATGCTGCGCCAGCGCGACGGTGTTGCGGATCGACTGATCTTGCGGGCGGCCGGCGACGGCGATGGACTGGTCGAGGACGGAAAGACGGATCACGTAGTACTCCATGCGGCCTGCAGTTCAGCATACTTGGCCCGCATCCTTGAAGTATACCGGGCGTTACCCGACCATAGCCGAGTTCGGTTCCTCTCGCTTCGGAAGGAGATCCCCATGTCGCGTGTCGTCGGAATTGACCATATCTCGATCAGGGTCAGCGACTACGAGAAGTCGAAGGCCTTTTACAGCCAGCTGTTCACTTTCCTTGGCTTCGAGGTGTCGGACGAATATCCCGACACGATCGGCTGGACCAACGGCAAGACGCGGTACTGGATTGCGGCCGCCGATCCCCAAGGCAAGAAGCACAAGTACCGCATCGGCGATATCGGCCTTCACCACTACGCCTTCCAACTGCGCAATCGGAAGGACGTGGATGCGCTGCAGGCTTTTCTCGAGAGGGAGAAGGTGCGGATCCTCGATCCGGCGGACGAGTATTACGAGGACTATTACGCCGTCTTCTTCCTCGATCCGGATGGGCTGAAGCTCGAGGGCATGAAGTACGGCGAAAAGACGGAGCAGGCCAAGCGAAAGAGAGCAGCGGTGCGTAAGAAGAAGCGGTAACCGTGGAATTACATTAAAATAGTTCTAAGAACTACTTGCAATTAACTCCGGAAAACAGATATCTAGAATAATTCCAATCTAGAGTCTGACGGAGTGCTCAATGCTGACAATCGGCGACAAATTCCCCTCTTTCGACCTCAAGGCGGTCGTGAGCAGCGACCCCAAGACGGCGTTCACCCAGCTCTCCGACAAGAGCGACGCCGGCAAGTGGAAGGTCGTTTTCTTTTGGCCCAAGGATTTCACCTTCGTCTGCCCGACCGAGATCGCGGCCTTCGGCAAGCTCAACGGCGCGTTCAACGAGCGCGACACGGTGGTCTACGGCGTCTCGACCGACAGCGAGTTTGTGCATTTGGCCTGGCGCCAGAGCCACGCCGACCTGAAGGCGTTGCCCTTCCCGATGCTGGCCGACCTCAAGCGCGAGCTGGCGACCGAACTGGGCATCCTTGACAGATCCGAGGGTGTTTGCCTGCGCGCCACCTTCATCGTCGACCCCGAGGGCATTATCCGCTTCGTGTCGGTCAATGACCTTTCGGTCGGCCGTAACCCGCAGGAAGTGCTGCGTGTGCTCGACGCCCTGCAGACCGATGAACTCTGCCCCTGCAACTGGCAGAAGGGTGAGGAAGTCCTCAAGGCCGCCTAAAGGAAAGATCAAGACCCTTGAAAGGATAAGCTATGTCCATCGATACCCTGAAGGACCAGCTGCCGGACTATGCCCGCGACCTCAAGCTCAACCTTTCGAGCCTGGCCGCGGAGCAGTTGCTGACGCCGCAGCAGAAAGCCGGCAGCTTCATCGCTGCCGCGCTCGCTGCCAACCATGCGCCGACCGCGCAAGCAATGGTCGGCATCTTCGGCCCCGAACTTGCGCCCGAGGCGCTCAACGCCGCGAAGATCGCGGCGTCCCTGATGGCCATGAACAACATCTACTATCGTTTCGTCCATCTCGTGCATTCGGACGACTACAAGACCCTGCCGGCCAAGCTGCGCATGACGGCGATGGCCAAACCCGGTGTCGACAAGCTCGATTTCGAGCTGTGGTCGCTGGTGGTCTCGGCCGTCAATGGCTGCGGCATGTGCCTGGAGGCGCATGAGAAAGTCTGTCGCGACGGTGGCCTCTCGGCCGAGCAGATCCAAGGCGCGGTGCGCATCGCCGCCACCGTCCATGCGGTGGCACGCACCCTGGCGGCGGAGGAAGCGCTGACACCGCCGCTGGCGCAAGCAGCCTAGGCTCGACCGTCATCCCTCTCCGTGCCGTACAAAGCGCGGGCGGAGAGGGCTCTTACTCACCAGTCGATAATATAGGCGACACTCGGTGCCTTGAAGAATGACCGGACAAGCCGCGGCGCTTTCTTGATGGCAGCCAGTTGCGCCTCGATTTTG
>Ga0137359_10004639_pt1 | contig 11296 bp, 6 predicted proteins | sample Mad1_40_16metaG_FD_108281 | JGI IMG/M metagenome (GOLD analysis project Ga0137359, IMG submission 108281) | Vadose zone soil microbial communities from Angelo Coast Range Reserve, California, USA - Mad1_40_16 metaG | ecosystem: Environmental > Terrestrial > Soil > Vadose zone | place: USA... | reverse complement strand
TGAATTTGCCCCACGCCCCCGGTACCCCCTCCCTCCAGCCAGGAAGTGAGAGTGTCCGCGGTAGCGAGCAGCTTTGCGTTGGTATAGGCAACAAGCAGGGTTCCACCGCCGGCAAACCTCCTCAGCGCCGTGGCCTGCAGCGAGTGGTAAGTACTGCCGCAGCAACCCTGCCCGTTGAGGTTCAGGCCTGTGTATTGCGGGAATGGCCGATCAAGCTGACCCTGTATAAGTTTTCCCGGTCCCAAACTTCCAGGAAGGTTTGTGCTGAAGGGATATGGCGCGGGGACGACCTGCGCAATCGTGACTGGGCCTGTGCATTTCCCGTTCACCTCAGCACACTGGGTAGCAGCCTGGCTTATGAAACTGTCCGGTATCTGGTTGATGTTGGTATTGAACTGCGGCAGATGCACGCCATGAGCCCCGGCGTAAGCCACATCGACGAAGAAACCCGCGGGCAGCTCGCGCTGAAGATCCAAGTTCCATTGCTGCACGGATCCATTCTTCTGGACGGTGAAACCTGTCGCCGAGAAACTTTGCTGAGCGAGAATGAATCCCGACGGTCCGCTAGGGAGTCCGCTCCCGACCGGAGGTTGAGGGTTACGACCGGGTGGGACGACCAGCGTGGCGCCGAAAGGACCCAGAGTAGCGCACGTGAAGTTAGCAAAGCCCGGCGCAGACAACGTGCAGTTGCTGGCGTTCGGGTCGCCTGGAATCGGGCCTAACCTAGCGGCAGGAGTTAAACCCTGGTTGATACTGGAGAAGAAGGGGGTAGTAGAACTGGCGACTGGGTCAATGTAGGGGTTGACGCCGAACGACACAAAGTTGGGAATAAAGAATATTCCGTACCCGGCACGGATCACCGTCTTCTTGTCAAGACTATAGGCCAAGCCCAGACGCGGCATGGCCTGATGTTTGTCGAGCGGCAGACTGTTTCTGCCACCGTTTACGCCGGTCTTGACCAGGAACAGGTCCCCGGGACAGCGGCTTCCGGTGCTCCCGCTGCACCCCGTAACCGGATTCGCCACGCTCGGATTGAAGTAGGTCAACCTGTCGAAGCGCTCCGTCCAGGAGCCCGGAAAGTCCCATCGAAACCCCAGGTTCAGCGTCAACTTATTGGTTACTTTCCAGGTGTCCCCGCCATAAAAACCCCGATAGAACTCCTTCCCGGCAACCGGACCAGAGATATTTACAGCACCCGATGTCTGGTTGCCCAAGGGGGAGCCAATCCCCAGGCCAAAGCCCAGAAGGAAGTCGGCGATATCGCTCCCCGGGCTGGAGCTGGGGGCGCCCCTCGCATTATCTTGCGTCCAGAACCCGTTGAAGGAAATGAGGCCTCCTCCTGTGTTGGTTTGCAAATAGTTGTCATATGAGAATTCAAACTGCCCGCCCGCGACGAAAGTGTGCCGCCCACGGATCACGGTGACTCGCGGCAAGAAGTTGTACTGTGTGTCTTTGTCTGAAATCGCACTCTGTCCCTGGCTGCAACCAATTAGAGAGTCGGAAATTCCGAGACAGGGCGTCAGGGGGGTTCGCTCTATGCTGGGGACTGCGGGGTTATACGCCGCCGGAAAAAACTCCTTCGTAACGTCGAACCCGGCATTGACGGGTACACGGAGGTAGCGGAAACGGCTGGCGCTGACATTCAAGTCCGCGGTAGTTGTCGGATTGACTGTATAAGTATAGCCAATAGCAAGGGCGTTGGTGTGATACGTCTCGGTGCAACGGTCCTGGCAAAGGCCCGTGCCGAATGGGTCGCGCGGCAGATCCGCCAGCTTCCAATAACTGTAGCGGCCAAAAATACGGCTCTTACTGTTAATATTGTAATCCACGCGGGGAACGTATTCGTCGCTATTCCCGCCCAGCCCGGTCGCCTTTACGAAGTTGTTGACTATCTTAGTGTTGTCGGTTGGATTCGGAAACAAACCCAGCAAAAACTTGGAAGTCGGATTGATGCGAGCCGGATCAATAACATTGGGTGTGCCATTGAACGTAAATTGCGTGCGGGGGCAAGTGCTGGTCGGAGGGCAAGCGGGATTTACTGAGAGTGGGTCGAAGATCCTTGGAAGGCGGACATCGGAGAAATCGCCCCCGCGTTCTGCAAGCGTCGGAACCGTTGTCGTGAACACGGTCCCCTGGCGCAAAGCGAAGGATTCCCAACTGAAAAAGAAGAAAAGCTTCTCTTTGACCGCAGCGCCGCCTAAGGTCGCTCCGTATTGATTCTGGGTGAACGGCGATCGCTTGATCCCGGCAGCATTGGCAAAAAACTGGTTCGCGTTCAAAACTTTGTTGCGAAGGTACTCGTACGCAGTACCGTGCCATTCGTTGCTTCCCGACCTAGTGCTGAAGTTGATGACACCGCCGGAGAATTTGCCCCACTCAGGACCCACATTGTTGTACTGGACTTTAAATTCCCCGATCGAATCCTGGGTCGGAATGATGAGCGGCAGGTTGATATAGCCGATATTGAGCGGCTGGCCGTCCAGATACTCTGCGCTCTGGTTCCCAAAGGACCCGCCCACTTGAAAATTAGCGAAGTCGAAGGGGTTCTTACCGACGGGCGTGCCATAGGAGTTTCCCTGCGGAACCACGGAGGGAGCGACAAAGGCGAGATTAAAAATGTTGCGCCCGTTCAGGGGCAGCTCCGTGGCCTCGCGCTCGTCGACAATTTGCCCAAGCGAGGAGGTTTCCGTTTGAAGTAGCGGCGTCTCGCCAGTAACCTCGACCGTCTGGGTCACTTCACCTACCTGCATGGTCAAGTCGATGCGAGACGTCTGCTGTACCTCGACCACGATATCTGTGCGGGTCGTGCGCTTGAAACCCGTTTTCTCGGCGTCAATCTTGTACTTGCCCGGAAACAGGTTCACAAACGAGTACAGGCCATCGCTCCCAGTAGGTTGCGTTCGCTTTTCCGACGTGCCGAGATTGGTCAGCGTCACTTGCGCATCGGCGATTGCGCCCCCCGAGGAGTCCGTAACGGACCCGGTGATCGTCCCATAGGTCGACTGAGCCGACACCGGCTGGGTGAGCATCACCATGCAAGCGACAACGAATGAAACCCCCAACGCAAACGCCACAAGACACTGGACATGTGACTTTTTCATGATCTGCGCTCCTAACACGCCAACTGACAGCTCTGGCTATTTCCTGAGCCCGCGTGACACACCGCACCCTCAGTTCCAGTAATGAAACTCCTTGGCGCAACACAACACCTCGACACTTTTCCGGATTTTACTCATTGTTACGTAGCAGAGAATAGATATGTACCAGCCTTACTGATGGGCGGGAAAGAAGCACGAAAAAAGCCCGAAGGAATACTGGCCGGGGCGAATGCCCTTATGCTTGCGGTCTGAGGGAAGAACCCCTCAGCAGACTTTCAGTTTCTACGGATGATTCGCGTCGTTCCGGAGGAGGGCGTAAAGGAACGGTTTTGTCGTTGGTTTCTGGCTGCCGCCACGCGGCTCGACCGTGACAAACACTGCGTCAATCTCCGCCAGTTGCTTGGGATCATCAAAACGCATCACCCATCGGCGATTAGTTTCGTTGTCCATGTATAGAATGCCTAAGTTCAAGGGCAGCGCCTGCTCTCCCTCCGCCGTCTCCTTTTGGCCCCATACCTGGAAGGTGTTGGCATTCACAACCCCGCGCTGGCGATCGAGATCGAACGCATAAAAGATGAGAGATTTACCTTGGGTGTAAAACACCCGGCCGAATGGTTTTTTCGTGCGGCTGCCGCTATCCACATCGAAAACATCCGCAATATAAAGCTTTCGCGCACCCATCAGCTCGCGAATGTCCCGGTCGGAAGCGAGATACTGTTCCGAGTCTTTGAGTCTGCGTTCCTGATCTCGGTTGATGGCCGTGAGTTCTTCAATTCTCGCTTCTAGCGATGTAGTCCTGATCAATACCCTTTCGCGGTCGGCGCGCAGGCTTGCGAGTTCGGTTCGAACATTCTGATAAGAGTGGTTCGCGTCTTGCAGTTGGGTGTTCAGAGTGTCGCGTTGTTGCGAGAGCTCTTGCAGCTTCCCTCCGGACTGGCTGTTAGCCGCCAGGAGTTCTTTCGAGTGCTCTTCCGTCTCACGCAACGCCGCTCGCAGTTTCGCTAGTTCTCGTTCCTCCCGTGCGCTTTGTTCCTGCAGTTGCGCGAGCCTTGCGGCTTGGGCCGCAAGCAGTTCGTCCGCGGACTTCTTTTCAGCCGCTAGCTTCTGGAGCCGCTCGTCAGGAAGCACCGGGGTTGGGCTGGCAGCGCTCTGTGCCCGAATCCCAATGCGATAGGCTTGGAACCCGACCGCGATCACAAGGCAGGCCGCGAACGCGACTTGCGCGAAGGAATTCGCGATGATTCGACGCAAAACGGGAGGCGGTGCGGAAACCCGGGGGTGCCCGTTCCGCTCTACAACAGTTCTCCGGTCTGACCGCACACGTGCGAGCAGCTTATTTAGGGATGCTTCCTCGTCCCAGCTTCCCTGGGCTGCCCGGTCGGTGTAAGCAGCGGCAATTGCGGGAATTCCTTCTGCCGCCAGAATGCGGTATTCGAGTGCGGCCTCACGGCACTCCTCGCAATGGTCTAAATGCGAATTCAACTCGGATCGTTCGAGCGGCGTGAGGGCGCCAGAATTGGCCAGGGCAGTGAGCTCCCTGAATCTCTCGTCTAGCATTGTTTATTTCCCCTGAGCCTCTGGACAAAGGCACTTTTTCTTAACCGCTCCAAACCACGATAGAAGTAGTGGCGGCTGTTCCCCAATGGCTGGTTGAGCTTCTCGCTGATCTCGCGCAAATCCAATCCTTCGAAATAAAACAATTCAAGCGTCAGGCGCTGCATTTCGGGAAGCTGCTCAAAGGCTTTCTCAAGCTGCACGCGGTTGAGCTTGGCGCCGATCTCCCGGTCCAGATCCGTCTCCCCCAATAAAGTATCGCCGAGAGCGGCGATGTCTGTACCAGCGTAAAAGCCCCTTCGTGCCAGATGCGACTTCCTGTCCAGAGCCCGGTGCATCGCGATTTGAATAATCCAATTCTTCGCGCTTCCTTTGGCCTCGTCAAAAAGCATCGATTTCTTATACAAGTAGAAAAACGCTTCTTGGACGACATCCTCGGCCTCGCCGCTGTCGCGGACGATGCCGCGTGCAATGGCGAGCACAAGGCGAGCGTACCGGCCGAAGAGAATCTCCAAGGCGCTGGAATCATTGGACTGCAGACGAGCCATCACTTCCTCATCGCTCGGAGAGCGGTCTCCAGCGGCTTTCGGCGCCGGGACAGCGAGTTCTTGCCCCTGTCCCCGGCTCCAAGCGATGGGAAATGTGAGCGTGCGTCCTTGCGGCGGAGAACTCATGCGTAACACTCAATTCCACGGCCTAACGCTGCACAATCAGCGAGACACCCCGAACACCGGCGCATCCCCCCAGGCAAGCTCCGATGCTTGTCGCAACATACACCACTTGCTGGTCGAATGAGAAGATTTTTCGATGCCAGCCATCAGTCTTGATTCTTCAAGAAATTTTCACGCGTCTGGCACAGAAATCCACAAACGCACGTATGGTCTGGGGACGGATTTCAATTCTTTCGAACGTCACATTCTAGAAGATGAATTTCAACCCGAATTGAACCAGCCGCGGATTTGTCCCGGGAGCCGTGCTGGTTACGACCCCGAAGTTCCCATTGTTCGCGGCGCAGCAAATGGTGTTGGGCGGAGCGAACTGAGTCCGATTGAAAATGTTGAAGAACTCCGTCCGAAACTCGAGGCCGAGCCGGTCGTTGGTGGCAAACCTTGTTCTCTTGAACAGGGAGAAGTCGAAATTATCCACTCCCTGCGAGCGCAGCCGGGGATCCACGCGCGGCTCATTTCCGAAAGTGAAGTCAGGCGGTGCCGTAAAACAAGAGGAGTTGAACCATCGCGGTGTGTTCAGATTATTTGGATCCCCAAGCTTTGCAGTGGCGGCTCCGGACACCGACGGAGGGCAGCTGGCTACAAGGTTCGGGCGGGAACCTCCGCCAAAAAGTGTGGTGCCGTTGAGCTGTCCGTTCGTAAAGACCAGCGGGAATCCTCGCTGGAATATGGTGACGCCGTCAACGCCCCATCCCCCTACAATCTTTTCTGCCGCATCACCAACCCCCGAGAGAAACTTCTTACCTTTGCCGAGCGGGAGATCGAGGACGTAGCTCACCACCAAACGCTGGGGAATATCCTGCGAGGAGAGAGACCGCTCTCCGCGCAGATTGTTGTTATTTTGAATCCCACCGACGCCTGTCTCCAGCCACGAAGTAAGCGTGTCGGTGTCGCTGATGAGCTTCGAATTGGTGTAAGCGACCAGCAGCGACCCGGCACCCGCGAACCGTCTCTGTACTGTGAGCTGAAACGAGTGATAGATGCTGTCGTACGACCCTTGGCCGGCGAGCTGCACGCTCGTGTACTGGGGGTAAGGACGAAGGAGCTGTCCCTTGGTCGTTGTCGACCCCGTGAGCGCAAGCGCCTGGCCGTTGATGAAGAACGGATTTGGCGAGGATTGCACGATGGCGACGTTTTGTCTGGGATTTGGGAGCGTCAGGTCGATTTGCGCCGCTGCTCGCGCAAGCAAAGCGTCCGAGATTTGATTGATTTGCTGGGAGTATTGCTCTAGATGCGTCCCTTTCGAACCCACGTAAACCGCGGAAAGAAAAAAGTCCACCGGCAGAGCACGCTGGACGTTGAGATTCCACTGCTGGACGTAACCTGCTGGATGGTTCGCGGGATACGCCTCGGTGATCGACTGCACGACCTGGGTGAGAAATTGTTGCGTCCCCTGGGCGCCGAGACTTCGCCCGGGCGGAGCTGAAATGCCGGCTGGAAACGGAAGGGCAATGGTGTTGACCGGGTGAGTCCCGTCGATTGTTCCCGAATACGTAGTGGTCGCGGCATTGACCATATCATTCAGCGGGTTGAGACCGAAGGACACGTAGTTTGGAATCCAGAAGATTCCGTAGCCGCTACGAATAACAGTCTTTGCGCTGACGCCATAAGCCAGTCCGACGCGCGGCGAAAAGTCAATTTTCTCCAGGGGAATATTGTTCCGGTCTCCAGAATTGAGGAGAAACACATCCCCCTTCAGGGGTGTTGAGCCCGCGGGGAGAAATTGCGTAAGGAAGTTCGTAGCAGTTGGGTCGAAGTAAGACAGCCTGTTGAACCGCTCTGACCAGGGTCCCTGCAGATCATAACGCAAGCCCAAGTTCAGAGTCAGCTTGTTGGTCGCATGCCACGAATCAGCAAAATAGACCGCCCGGTAAATCTGCTGTCCCGCCGTGAAAGCTGGAACGACAGCTTGAGCAAAAAAATGGTTTACGAAGTTGTTGAAATTGTCGGCGTACCCGAGCAAGAAATCTGCAAATGAAAATCCGGTCCCGGAGACCCCGGGCAGGCTGGTGAAGCAGGCCTGGCCAGGAGAACAGAAATCAAATGCCCCGCTCGCGATGTTGGACTGTGCGTAATTATCGCGGCCAGCCTCGAACTGGAAGCCGACTTGGTATTGGTGGCGCCCTCGAAGCATGGAGATGCTGGGCGACAGGTTGTACTGGGTGTTGCGGTCTTGAATGAAGCTTTGTCCCTGGGTGCAGATTATGTTATCAGCAAAGTTCGCGACGCACGGCGTCGGCGGAGTTCGCATGACAGCGGGGACACTCTGGTTGTAAGTCACCGGCCAACCTATGGTCGTGAGGTCAAATCCAGAATTCTTCGGACTGCGGTTATAGCTGAAACGGCTAACACTGACGTTGAAACCAAAGATGACTGTTGGCGTGAATGTGTGAGTGTACCCGGCGGCCAGGGCGCTGCTGTGGTAGCTCTCCGAGCAGCGGTCGGCACACAAACCGCTTCCCAGCGGATCGATGGGCAAGTCCAAAATGTTCCAGTAGCTGAACCGGAGAAAAAGCCGCTGCCTGTTTTTGATGTTGTGATCCATGCGCCAAACCACCTGGTTTTGATCTCCACCCGTGCTGGCTACCGCGGTGAAATTATTGGTTGAGGCAGTGGCATTGTTGGGCGCAGGCCAGAGATTCAGGAGTTTCGCGGATGTGGGATTGATCCGGCCTGCCGGAATGATGTTGCCTGCAAACGGGGTGGGAGTGGCCGTGCTACCCGGGCAAGCTCCCTCAGCGTTCACGCTGCCCGCACACGGGTCATAAACCTGATTGATGACAACGGATTTGCCGTTAGCGTCGGTTTGGCGATCGTTACAGATACCGCCAGTGAAACCTGACTTGCATATTTCAGAAAAATCGCCAATTCTTTCTTTCGCATCGGGAACCGTGGTAGTGAATGGCTGACCTGTCCGCAGCCGGAAGCTTTCCCAGCTGAAAAACAAAAATGTCTTGTTGCGGCCTCCGTTGCGCGAAAAATTCACAGGCCCGCCGGCATTTGCTCCGAACTGGTTTTGCACCCAGGGCGGCCTGGATTTCCCAACAGCGTTGAGAAAGAAATCGTTGGCGTTGAAGATCTTGTTGCGAACGTATTCATATGCCTCGCCGTGGAGTGAATTCGTTCCGGATTTTGTGCTTAAGTTAGTCACACCGCCCGAGAACTTGCCCCATTCCGGCCCCAGATTGCTGGTTTGAACCCTAAACTCCTGTATTGAATCCTGCGTCGGAATCAGGACAGGCAGGTTGATGTAACCGATGTTGAGCGGCTGGCCGTCCAGGTATTCGGCGCTCTGGTTGCCGAACGAGCCATTTACTTGATAATTGCCCCAGCCAAAAGGATTCACCCCCACAGGCGTGCCGGTGGAACTGCCCTGCGGGACCACGGAGGCAACCAATTCGATCAGGTTAAAAACGTTGCGGCCGTTCAAGGGCAGTTCGTTGGCTTTCCGTTGTTCCACTACCGTGCCGATGGTCGAAGATTCGGTATCGAGTAACGGAGCGCCTCCCTGCACAGTGACGCTTTCCGACGCAGAACCCAACTCCATTTCAAAATTGATTTCGAGTGTGTCCTGCACGTGGAGAATGACATCAGATTTGATCACGGCCTTGAATCCCAGCCTTTCGGCTTCGACGCGATACGTTCCGGGAGGCAAGTTCGTGACGTAGTAACTTCCCGTCTGGTTCGTAAAGCTTTCGTAGCGCATGCGTGTGCCCGTATTGATGACGATAATTTTGGCACCCGCGATGACTGCTTTGCTGGAGTCCGTGGTTCGGCCGGTCAGCGATGCATTGGTAGATTGGCCGTGAACCTGGATCTCAGACCACAGGCCAAACAGGACGGCGAGGAGGGCCACTCTGCGCAAAGGTGTCACCGAAAGAATCGCTCAGCTACCGGCAAAACGAACCCGAGATGGGGAGGTTGCCCAAGCCCCGTGGCTCACTTGAATATCCTAAGAATTGCCTACGCTATAAAGCTCCGCCTGAGTTGTCAAGGTTATCGCGATCTAATGGCAATCACGCGAACAATGCGGCGCGAACTCCTCATGTTGAGGATCGCGTAGTGATTGTGCACAACTCGGGCCAAATGTTTGCGGCCCCTAAGGTCTCCCGCCACGATAGCCGGCTAGATGACCAGCTTCGCGGTGGAAGTTGGGACGGCAACGCGCCAAAGTCATTTGGAGTTACGAAGCGCCTATAGTAGAAGTGCGATCTTCCTCACAGAATTGGCCAGCAAGCTGAAAATCCCGCGTTCCAGATACGTTGCAGTTCAGCTCAATTTTGCAGTTTTCTGCGTTTTTGGCGTCTGGGAAAATCAATAAGTTGCGTGTTTTCAACACGCCTGAATATTCCGACTCCCCCCGCCTCCACCATTCTTTCGTCTTGATTTGAAAGGAATTACGCGCGCGTCGTTCTCCGTGTACCCGGCGTGTACCCCTTGTTGCGGTTCGTGAGCATGCCAAGTGCGCCGAACGCACGACGTGTCCGTCGACTTCACCGAGAGCGAGTGGGATGGCCTACGCGAGCTGTTCCAGAGGGCGTTGGCCATCCCGGAGATTCAGCGGTGGCTGGAGGAGCTTCGGCTGGAGTATGGCGAACAGGGTTGATAGCGCCAATCGTTGGTCCGAGCGGCGTTCTGCGAAGAGCGGTGCCTTCGGCACCGGAGTTGGACTGACACGTCACCCCCAAACGGGTGCCGTATAGATAGCAACTTTGGTTGCTATCGGGGAACTTGCTGAAAATCCAGCGGCTTGCCGCAAATCACTTTCCGCGGAGCGCCGCGCAGCAACCAATGGTTCCCGTATGGGAACCTGTTGATTTTATTGGGTGAGTTTCATGCCCTCGCTTCGAACCAAATCCATCAGCACGAAAGTCACGGACGAAGAATACGCTCAGTGAAGCCCTACGCGAGAGCCGGACGAGCTGAGAATTCCCACAATCGCGCAAATCGAAGGGCTATAACCTCGAACGCGAGATCAGGCCGCTCGTGATGGCAAGCGAGATCAGCGGCCTTGAAAAGATGCACGGTTATCTCAAGTGCGGGAACCTCGTGGCGCGGATGAGCCTCCCGTACATCCAGCTTGAGAGCAGAAAGCCGCAATACATCGAGCGCCCGGCACTCCCGCCGTCCGAGGAACCGCCGAAGGTTGCGGCGGCCGCGGCAGGAGCAGGCAAGCCGTCGGGAAATGGAGCTTCGGGGCAGAGACTCGTACCCAATGAACAGCAACAGAGTGCGGACCAGAAAATCCAACGAGAGCCAGTGTGCAGGCAAAGGGACTTCTTCGAGTAGGCCAACACATTCTGACCATCTCCAAGCCTCTAGCCCTGTGCATCCGAGCAGGGAATAGAGAACGCGAAGCTGACCCTCCGCCGCCTTGGTGATCTTTGCGACCTCTTCCGCCGTGAAGGTGGGTGTCCGTTGGTCTGTGACCTGAGGCAGACCAATGAACTCGTGATTCCACTTTCGCGGGTAGATTTGATCCCCTTCATCGTTGACGGCAGACGCCACAACCATCTTCGCAATCTGCAGCCGAAGCGCTGAACTGGACACGGGCACACGCAAGGAAAATACCCGGGAGCATAAGCAGGCATTTCCCTGATGGACAAACTGCGGCTCTCCTGAACAATACACCTACTTTGTTGGTGCGAGTAACCTCGTGGGCCCTGGATGTCGATGGATTTGAATCAAACGAGGGAGCGCGAAATTGAGTAGATGCCAAGGAAGTTGCCATTTTCACCAGATTCTGCGCAGCTTTGTGTCGCGGTGGGAGTGGCTACCGGCGGCAATGATCCAAGGAGATGTCCCATGCGAGAGCAGAACCAGCCGTCAACTAGTGCTCCTTCCGCTGGAGCGGTTCGCCCAAGGAAAAAATTGGTAGGCTCGGGTCGGCGCGAGTTTCTGGAACAAGTGGGCGTC
>Ga0137359_10004638_pt1 | contig 11296 bp, 13 predicted proteins | sample Mad1_40_16metaG_FD_108281 | JGI IMG/M metagenome (GOLD analysis project Ga0137359, IMG submission 108281) | Vadose zone soil microbial communities from Angelo Coast Range Reserve, California, USA - Mad1_40_16 metaG | ecosystem: Environmental > Terrestrial > Soil > Vadose zone | place: USA... | reverse complement strand
CAGGTCGACTTCCTTCAAGATGCGCAGCGCGCGCAGCGTAATATCTTCCAGATTGCCTATCGGTGTGCCCACGATGTAGAGACAACCGCCCGCGGCAGCCTCATGCGATGATGAAGGTGACGGCCGATCGTGCGAATCTTCCCCTGTGCGTTTCGCAGACATAGCTAGGAGTCTAGCACGCGCTGGAAAGCGATTGCGGCAGGCTGGTATACTCTTCGATTTCGCAGCAGCAAAAGGAGATCTCTGTGCCTTTGTACGAGTACAAATGCCTGAAATGCGGGCGGAAGACGGAAAAAATCGAGAACGTAGCCGGACCGCACCTGAAAAAATGTCCGCACTGCGGCGGCAAAGTGGAAGCACTGATTTCCGCCCCCGCGATTCAGTTCAAGGGCTCAGGCTGGTACGTGACAGATTACGCCGGCAAAAAGCCGTCCTCCGGAGATTCAAGCAAGGACGAAAGAACAGCGACGGAATCTAAAGATTCTGCAAAAGATTCTGCGGCCAAGGAATCAGGTAAGGATTCGGGAACCAAAGAAAAGAAAACCGAAAAAGCGGAGAAGTCGGAGAAATCGGGGAAGAGGACATAGGCGACGTTGTTGTCTCCGCCGTCCCTCCGTGACTGGGATTTTCTGCTGGGCTGGTGACCCAGCGCTAGCGTGCTGGGCTAAAATCTGCGCCGGCCTTCCAGGCCTCAACACGGTGCGGGAGCTTAAAGCTTCAACGTTTTCAGATAGCTGCGGAAGTCCGGGCCCAGCTCCTGATTTTGCAGTGCGAGTTCCACCGTGGCTTTCAGGAATCCGAGTTTGTCGCCGGCATCGTACGAAACGCCCTCGTAGATGTAGGCCCACAGGCCCTGCTCTTGCGCCAGAGTCCGCAGGCCGTCGGTGAGTTGAATCTCGTTTCCCGCACCGGGCTTGGTGCGCTCCAGGCAATCGAAAATTGCCGGCGGCAAAACATAGCGGCCGGTGATGCCCAAATTTGAGGGCGCATTTTCGGGCTTGGGTTTTTCCACCAAATCGCGAATGCGTAGCAAGCGGGCGCCGAACGGAGGTTGCGGCGCAGGCTCTCCGGCCACGATGCCGTAGAGATGCGTACGGTCGCGGGGCACTTCTTCTACCGCGATCGCGCCAACTCCGGTCGCTTCGTAAACCTCAATGAGTTGCTTGGTCGCGGGATTTTCGCCCGGGATCAGCACGTCGCCGAGCAGCACCGCGAACGGTTCATCGCCCACCAAATCGCGCGCGACGAGCACGGCGTGGCCGAGGCCGAGCGGCTCCTTCTGCCGCGTGTAGCTGACCTGCACCATGTCGGCAATATTGCGCACCATCTTGGCTTGCTGCTTCTTGCCATGCTTTTCGAGAAACGCTTCGAGAAACGGCGAAGCGTCGAAGTGGTCCTCAATCGAGCTCTTGCCGCGACCGGTGACAATGATGATGTGTTCGATGCCGGAGGCTACGCATTCTTCGGCGACATATTGAATCTGCGGTTTGTCGACAACAGTCAGCATTTCCTTCGGCTGGGCCTTTGTGGCAGGCAAAAAGCGCGTGCCCAAGCCAGCGGCGGGCAAAACTGCTTTTCTTACTTTGCGTGCGGGAGCGGAGTTCGGAGACGACTGCGAGTCGTTTGTAGTCATTAGTTTTAGCGCGAGCTCGACGGGAGGATTGGCAACATTCCCTTCGCACAGTAGACGCGTCGCAATAGATTTGTCAATGCGCGTGTACGAGAAAATACGGTGGAAGCTGTAGTGCCGGGCAGAAAATACCTGTTAACAGCGACGCGCAAGAGTTAGGTGCAGCTCGCGGTGAGAAGGGTAGCGCCAGCAAGGTGCTGGCGCTACCGTTCTGGGCCTTTGCTGCGTTACCGTTCCGAGGGTTTGCAGCTTGGTGCGACGGTGGCGCAGAATTAGACGATGAGCGTGCGTATTCTGGGGATCGAGTCTTCTTGCGACGAAACTGCCGCGGCGGTGGTTGCCGACGGGCGCGAAATTTTGTCCAGCGTCGTGGCATCGCAGATCGATGTGCACAGAAAATACGGGGGCGTCGTTCCGGAGCTGGCCTCGCGTGAGCACCTGCGCCAAATTGTTCCGGTGGTGCGCGAAGCTCTGGAGCAGGCCAGGATGCAGTTGGGGGATATCGATGCCATTGGCGTGACGCATGGCCCCGGGCTTGTGGGGGCGTTGTTGGTCGGTATCACGTACGGAAAAACACTGGCGGAGGCGCTGCGAAAGCCGTTGGTGCCGGTGAATCATCTCGAGGGGCACGTCCACGCTGTTTTTCTGGAAGCGCACAAGAGCGGCCGCGCGCCGAAATTGCCGGCAGTATGCCTCATCGTCTCCGGCGGCCACACGGTTTTGTATGAAGTGACGGATATAGCGAGCGCACAGCCAGAAATGGCTGTGCCACAGGGAGGGGCTGCGCTATTTGCGTATCGGAAGATTGGGCAGACGCGCGACGACGCCGCTGGCGAAGCGTATGACAAAGTCGCCAAGCTGCTTGGCCTGGGCTATCCCGGTGGTCCAATTCTAGACCGCTTGGCTGCCGCAACGAATGGTGTTCCCGCTCCGGTGAAGTTCGGCGCGATCAAAACGCGGGGCAATGCTTACGATTTCAGTTTCAGCGGCCTGAAGACCGCAGTTCTGTATCACGTCCGCGAGCATCCGGAATATGTGCCGGAAATTCGTAGCAGGGAAGAAGCCCTTGCGCGCGGCGAGCGCAAATACGAGCAGTTGCTGCCGCTGTGTAGCGCTCAGACGTTGGCGCTGGTGCGTGAGTTTCAAAACGCGGTGGTTCGCGATCTGGTCGATCGGACCCTAGGCGCTGCGGAAGAGCTGTCGGCGGAAAGCGTGCTCGTTTCCGGTGGAGTAGCCGCCAACAGCCAGCTGCGGGCCACGTTTGAAGAGCGCGTAAGAGCTAAAGGCCTCGAAGCCTTCTTCCCTAGTCGCGCACTCTCTACAGACAACGCCGCCATGATTGCCGCCGCGGCTTATTCGCGGTTTCGCGCGAACGAATTCGCTGACACTTCTCTGAATGCCGATCCTGGTTTGAAGCTCGCTTAGTCAGCCGGTACGGCGCGCGTTTTCGCCCAGTCGCGGATGGCTTGGATGTCTTCGGCGCGGGTGACGCTGAGGGGTTGCGTGCCGCGGATTTCCGCGACGAGTATGTCGGTGGTGAGTTGCTGCTTCTGTGAGAAGGCGGTATAGAGCCCGGAAACGATAGCTTGTTCGATTTCTGCGCCGCTGAAGCCTTCGCTCGCCGCAGCCAGTTTTGGCGGATCGAAGGCGGCTACGTCGCGTCCTCGTTTTGTCAAGTGCAAGGCGAATAGCGAGGTACGCACCTCCGCGCTAGGCAGGTCGACAAAGAAAATTTCGTCGAAGCGGCCTTTGCGCAGCATTTCGGGCGGCAGCGCGCTGATGTTATTCGAGGTCGCAGCGAGGAAGACGCCGCTCTCGCGACCCTGCATCCAGGTCAGCAGCGTGGCCAGCAATCGCTGCGACAATCCTGCGTCGGCATCGCCGCTGCTGCCCGCGGAAGCGAAAGCCTTTTCGATTTCGTCGATCCACAACACCATTGGCGCGAGCTTCTGCGCTAGTTCCAAAGCTTTCTGCAATTTTTTTTCGCTTTCGCCGATGAATTTGTCGTAGAGCGCGCCGGCATCGAGTCGCGCCATCTCGTAGCCCCACTCGCCGGCAACGGAACGGGCCGCCAAACTCTTGCCGCATCCTTGCACGCCGGTGATCAGAATGCCTTTGGGCGGCTCGAGCCCGAAGCGGCGGCCTTCGGGCGTGAGCGCGCTTTTGCGTTTGGCAATCCACTCGCGCAGCCGCTTCAGTCCGGCTACGTCGGCGAAGGACGCATCGCGGCGCACAGTTTCGAGCAGGCCGTCGCTGCGCAGCGCGTCGCGCTTGGCATCGAGCACAGCTTCCAGCAAGCCTGCGTCCACGCGGCGCCGCCCGAGGACGCACATGCGCAATGCTCGCATGGCCTCCTCTTGCGGCAAGCCGACCAAGTTCTGTGCGAGCTGGGCGATGCCGGGCATATCGAGCACTAGCGGGATCTGTTGCGTGCGGTTCATTTCCGCCAGCACGTTCTTTACGCCGGGGAGCAATTCGTCAGCCGTGGGCAAGCCCAATTGAAAGGGTACGGAGTCGCCGTGCAGGTCGGGAGGCAACTGCAACGATGCAGCCGTGATCACGATGGAGCGCCGCTCGGCGCGAAATTTTTCGGCGAGTTCGCGCAAGCGGCGGCAGACGCGATCGTTGTCGCAGTAGTGCACAAAGTCTTTCAGGAGGAAGACGGCATCGTCCTGAATTAGTGCGACGTTTGCCAGGGCCTGCTCGGGATTGTCCGTGTTGTAGATCGGCGCGCCGTGCGCCTTCGCCAAACCGGCGGTAACGCTCCAGGTGTAGAGCGGCACGGCAAGCTCCGCCGCGACTTCGAGGAGCAATTGTTCGACGCGCTCCTCTTCCGGCGTCTCTACGGTGATGATGGGGTGGCGTGAATTGACCAGGAGGCGCAACTCGTCATGCTTGTTTTGGCGCAGCGCGGGCTTCGCGGGCACAGAAGCGATCGTGCCAGGAGCCGGCGTTACGAGTTGGCTCGACGAAAGGTCTTTTGGTTCGTTTGACAAAGCGAAAGGCCTCGTTTAACGTTAGAAGTTTCCGGAATACGCAAAAGGAGCAATAGATGGCCCAGGGACAGGCTACCAAAGTAAAGAAAAAGAAGAAGTCCGTTCTGAAGCGCGCGGCGCAAGCTCGTCAACGCGCAGAAGTGAACCGGGCCAACCGCACACGGGTGCGCACATTGATCAAGCGGCTGCGCACGGCGATTAGTTCGGGCGATGCTAGCGCGGCGGGGAGTTTGCTGCAGCCCACGATGTCGGCGATCGATGTGGCCATCACCAAGGGTGTGCTGCATGAGAATACGGGCAATCGGTATAAATCGCGCTTGGCGTTGGCTTTCAATGGGGTGAAGGCGGCGAAAGCTTAAGGGTGTTTTTAGTTTTTGGTTGTTAGTTTTTAGTTTCGGAGGGCGGGCCTGGTGGCCCGCCTTTTTTGTTTCTGCGGCCAGTCTTTCGCCGCCTTTCAAGCAGCCTGTTCGCCTCTCCGGATTCACGAACGGTGATCTGTTACGTAGCGCGGTTTCCGGTGAAAAGATGAACGACCAGCGAGATGACCGCAAAGATCAAGAGCAGATGAATCAGAAATCCCGCCACGTGGTACATGATGAAGCTGCCGATCCATGCGAATAGCAGCAGCACAGCCAATGCCAGCCAAATAAATCCGCGCATAAACTCCTCCAACGAAATGCGGTCCCAATATGAACTCGAATACGCTTTCCATTCAACCCGCCCGAAGCGTTCTGTACGTCAGCTTTGAGTCTGTGTGATAGAATAACCAGTCAGACTAGTCAGGGACAGTAGAGGGGGCAATGGCAAGATTGTTTGAGAAGAACAAACGCGCAGGCGCTGCCGGGAGGAATAAGAGGGCCCCGAAAAATATCGGGCCGGACTGGCAGGTTCAAACGGCCAAAGCACGGTTCAGCGAGGTCTTCCGCCGGGCACGTACGGAAGGACCACAACTCATCACACGTCAGGGTAAGGAAGGAGTGGTAATGATATCCGACAAGCAGTATGAGGAACTCGTCGGGCGATCTCATCAACCTAAAACCTTGGTCGAATTTTTCCGGAAATCGCCCTTTGTGGGTCTGGACCTTGACCTGGAGCGACAGAAGGATGAAGTGCGCGAAGTCGAGCTATGAAGGGTTATTTGCTCGACACGAACTGTATTTCGGAAGCGGTTCGCTCACGTCCGGAACCGCGGGTCATGAGTTGGTTGGAGTGTGCTGACGAAACTTTGTTATATCTCAGCGTTCTCACTCTGGGAGAGATCCGAAAGGGTGTAGCCTCTTTGCCGCAGAGCAGGCGCAGAACGGCACTGGAGACCTGGCTTGATGCGGAACTGCAGGCGCGTTTTTCTACAAGAATTCTACCAATTGAAGTTGCAATAGCGGATCGCTGGGGCTTGCTAGCGGCCGCGGCCAAGAGCAAGGGGAGGGCGTTGTCGACCATAGACGGTTTGTTAGCTGCGACGGCGATTCACCATAACTTGACGATTGTTTCGCGGAATGACAGTGATTTCACCGGCATACAGGTGCCGGTTCTTAACCCGTGGAAATCGTAATGAGACTTCGAGCTAAACTGCGCGGAATTCGGCGCTTGGGTGCTTCTTTTAAAGCCGCGATCAAGCAGACTTCGTGTTTGGAACTGAGTCTATTTCGGAAACCGGAACGAAAGTTCATTGTTCATTCTCGCTCCTTGGGTCTCCCGATGGGGCTCATCGACAACCTCGAGGAATTGGTCCAGTCGTTGGAAAGTTCCGCCCACAAGTGATCGTTCTCGCGATCAATACCTTAGCGATTCTCGCCGTATAGCATTTCCCGCTAGTCGGTGGTGGTTAGGTTGTGGACGTGTTGTTCGAGGGCTTGGTTGTACTGGCGCTCGATTTGCAATTCGGTCTGGAGTTTCTTTACCAGGAGTTCGAGGCGCGCGATTTCGGTTTTCAGCTTCATGATGTCTGGACTCGCGGCGGGCGCGCGAAAACCCTGCGTGGGGGGCGCGGGGGGTGCCGCTGTCCGCGGTGTGAAAGCTTCGGCTAAGGCGCGGGGCCACGCGTTTTCGGGTGGCATCATTTCTGGCGAAGCTGGCGGCGTTGCCAGTGGCACGGCTTGCGCTCGCGGCGGAGCAGGAATTGCCGGCGGAGGCGTTGCCGGCGCAAACAGGGTGCTGAGCGAACTCGCGCCAGCGCCAACGCGGTGCTCCGCGGCGGGTGCGATAACTTTCGGTCCGAGCAAAGCTTTTACACGGCCAATCAGTTCCTGCGGCTGAAAGGGTTTGCGGATTAATTCATCCGCCTTCACGGCGACGGCTTTATCGGCGACGGTCTTGTTTACGACCCCGGACATCAGGATGACGGGAACCGAACCATATTCCGGGTGCTGCTTGATTTGCGTGCAGACGGAGTAGCCGTCCTGGTCGGGCATGATGACGTCGGTGATGACCGCGTCCGGCGGATTCTGCGCGAATTGCGCGAGCGCTGCCGCGGCGTCGCCGCAAGTGATTATGTGGATGCTCTCGCGGCGGAAAGCAATCTTGATGACTTCGCGCATGGTGGCGCTGTCGTCGATGAAATAGACCGTGGGCGTGCGTTTCGCCGGCGCATCGGCCATCGGTGGGATGGTCATTGCTTCGCTCATAGCGCTTCCTTATCCGCCATGTCGCGGGTGCTTTCGTCAAATTCGCGCATGGCATCGAGCATGAGATCCGTGGCACTGCGCAGCACTGTGTGTTGCGTCGAAGTGCTTCCGTAGACAAATTTGTAGACGCCGGCGCCGCCTCCGTGAGCGGCCTTAATGATGTGCACAACGGCTTCGTCGCCAAAGAGGCTGCCGCATTCGGCGTGGCGGATTTCGCCGGCATCGAAGAAGAGCACAGCGTCGGCGTTCGCGGCGTTGATGTGCAGCGCGCCGGTCTGATGCGCGTGAGTGAGCATCTGCAGCACGCCGGGGAGATCGGTGTGTGTCAGGCTGCCGCTGAGGCTGGTATCCGCTTGCGCCAGCATCTGCGTGGGCTGGAAGCCCTCCGCTTTGCTGGTGATGATATTGCGCACGTGCGAAGCGATGATGGCCGGCGTGCGGCGGCGATCGATGTAGTCGTCGCAGCCGGCCTGAAACGCTTCCATCAAGGCGCGCTGGCTGCCGTCGCCAAGGGCGATTACGGGCAGCGCGGAATTTTTCGGGTCGGCGTGAATGATCTTGGCGATTTCGAGAGCGCCCATTTCGCGCAGGTTGGTGGCACAGACGATAGCGGCTGGCGCGTCATATTCCAGCGTGGTCAGCGCAAATGCGGCCTGCGTGCTGGAAATCACTTCAAAGCCTTCACGCTTCAGAGCATCGCTCAGCTTCTTGGCGAAATAGACGTTGCTATCGATGAGCAAAATCTTCGCGGGACGCCCGTTGGGAATCATGGCCGGGCCTCCTGCAGTTGCAAAGGCGCTGCGGCGGGCGCAGTTTCGGTGGGACCGGGAGTCAGCGCAGCCAGGTTGAGCACTTCGATGACGTCGCCAGCGTGTGAGAGCCAGCCGGAAACGTGAGGAGCGTCGGTATCGCTCGGCAAAGTCATCTCCGCGTTGATGAGTTCGCAATCCCCTGTGACCGGCAGGGCGACCCACTCGGTCTGCGTGCCGTAGGAGCGTTGGGTGATCAGATAAAAGCGGCGCGACTTCAGGCCCTTGCCGATGAGTTTCTCGGCCACATCGCAGACGGGCACAATGCGGCCGCGACGCAAAATCACGCCTTCGATTTCGCTGGTGTGGTGCGGGAAACGGAAGACGCGGCTCGGCGCAACCAGCTCCGCAATGTGGCCGGCGGCGACCGCGAAGCGGCGGTCGCCCAGTCGCAGCAGGACGAAGGATTGCAACTCGCTTTCGGCAATCAGGGTCATTGCGTCAAACTCATGTCTTGGCCGTCTGGCGTATCGTCTTCCGCAGCCAGCCTGGCCTTTTCATCGGCTTCTTGCGACAACGAAGCGTCCAACAGGAAAAGCTCCTCGGGGCTTAAAAAGCCGTCAGGCTTCACGACCGGCACGACGGTTTGGTCGAGCGCGGTGAGGCCGCGATACCAGACGCGCTCTTCGTGGCAAAACGCCAGCGGGAGAGCTTGCAGGCGCGTCATGCTGGTCATTTTCTCGATCCCGTCGATCAGCAGCGCGGTGCGTGTGCGCCGCAGGACGAACACGAGCGCCGTGGGCGCCGGCGGCAAACCAAAGTGCTCGGCGGCGTTTACAACGTATATGGAATGTTCGCCGCGGCGCACAAAATGCTTCACCTTGCTCAGGCCGGGCTGCGAAATATCCTTCGCCACGCCGGAGAGACTGTCCATGCCGCGAACTTCCTGCACGGAAGCCGAGGAAATCGCAAAGACCTGACCGCTGACGCGAAACAGAATGATCTGCTCGGTGCGCGGAGCGGGCGCCTTGGTTGGAGAATTTGGACGCACTACTTCGCTCCCACCGGCGAGGCTTTGCAGATTCCGATGACGCGCTTTTCGATCGCGGCATAGACATCGTCGATGGCAAGGACCTGGTCGACCACCGCGAGCTTGATAGCCTCGGCGGGCATGCCGAAAATAACGGAGGTGGCTTCGTCTTGCGCGAGAACCATGCCGCCGGCGGACTTGATCGCCTTGGCGCCGTTCGCGCCGTCATTGCCCATGCCGGTGAGCACGACGCCGATGCTCATGGCGCCGGCGTAGGCCGCAACGGTCTCCATGGTAACGTCGATATTCGGCAGATAGCCGTTGATGCGGCCGGAAGTGCCGTCCAGTTGTATTCGGCCAGCCGGGGTCACGCGCAGATGGTGCGCGCCGGGGCAGATGTAAAGCGTGCCGGGCTGCACGGTCTCGTTGTTTTCTGCTTCCTTCACGCGAATGCTGGTGAATTCGGCGAGCTGCGCCGCGTATTGCGTGGTGAAAGTCGCCGGCATGTGCTGCACGAGGAAGACCGCGGCAGGGAAGTCGCGCGTGAATCCTGGAGCGAGGCGCATCACTGTGGCGGGTCCGCCGGTGGAAGCGCCGAGTACAACGACAGGGAAGCGCTGGTCGGCGGGAATCGCCGGAGATGTGCGCGCGGGCGCGGAGAGCTTCGGCGCAGCGTTGCCGTTTGTGCCTTGTACCGAAAGGGCGAGTCTTGACGCTGTACGCACGACGCGTACCTTCGCGGCCACACGCACTTTGCGCAGCAGCTCTTCCTTGACGCTTTGCATGTCCAGGTCGATGCCGCTGGAGGGCTTGGCGACAAACTCGATGGCGCCCAGTTCAAGCGCTTTGAGCGTGCTGGCCGCGCCTTCCTTCGATTCCGAGCTGACAATCACGATGGGCCGCGGATTCGTGGTCATGATCTGCGCGGTGGCTTGCAGACCGTCCATGTGCGGCATGTTGATGTCCATGGTGATGACGTCGGGCTTCAGCGATTCCGCGAGCGCCACGGCTTCGCGGCCGTCTTTAGCATGGCCTGCGACCTGTAATTGGTCGTCGCCATTGAAAATTGCTTCGAGGACTTTGCGCATGAACGCGGAATCGTCCACGATCAATACGCGAAACTTTTTATTGGCTGCGGGTGCCATCGCTCGTCTACGCCACCGGTACGGCTGGGCGCGTCGCCTCCGTTCCCATGAGTTGTTCGACCGCAGCAAGCAATTGATCTTCTTGCACCGGCTTGGTCAGAAACGCTGCAGCGCCTTCTTTAATGGCGCGGTCGCGGTGCTTGGCGCCGGCGCGCGACGTGACGACCATGACGGGGATGCGGCGCGTCGCAGGGCTTTGCCGCAATTGCACCATCAGCTCGTAGCCGGTCATGCGCGGCATTTCGAGGTCCGTGATGACAAGATGGCAGCCGTGTTGCGCGACGAGTTCCGCGGCTTCCAGGCCATCGGCGGCCAGCTTCACGCGATAGCCGTTCTTTTCAAGCATGCGGCCCACAAATTTGCGTACGCTGATGGAATCATCGGCGACGACAACGACGCGCTCGTGCTCGACGCGATCGATGGCCTCGGCGGGAATCGTGCCGCGAGCGACTGCCGCGGAGCCGGGAGCGAAGATGCGCGCGGCCGTTGCGGTAGCTTGCAAGGTGCGGCGCTCGCCAGGTTCCGTGGCTACCATGCGATTCAAGTCGATCAGCAGAATCAAGCTGCCGTCCGGAGCAATAGTTGTGCCCGGGAAGAGCTTGACGCGGCGAAGGTATTCGCCGAGATTTTTGATAACGATTTCATCTTTGCCGATGACTTCCTCGACCACGAGCCCGACCTGGCGATTGCCGGCGTTCGCCACGACCATGCGGAAGTAGCCGTTGATCGGTTCGAGCGGCGGCAGACCGAGGTAAGAGTCCAAGCGAATAACTTCGGTGATGACATCGCGAACCTTTGTCAGCAGCTTGCCGCCGACGTCTTCGATCTCGTCGGCGCGGAGGCGCCGGATTTCCTCGACTACCGCGAGGGGTAAAGCGAAGCTGGTGCCGCCGCAGCGCACGAACAGCGCGGGCGAAATGATCAGGGTCAGCGGAACTTTCAGTGTGAACTTGGTTCCATGGCCGTGCGTGCTTTGAATGTCGACCTCGCCGTTTAGCGCGTTGAGGTTGGCGCGCACCACGTCGAGACCCACGCCGCGGCCGGCGAGCTCGGTCTTTGCCGGAGCAGTGGAAAAGCCGGGATGGAAGAGCATCTCGCGGAAATCGCGCTCGGTGAGGCGAT
>Ga0137359_10004631_pt1 | contig 11305 bp, 9 predicted proteins | sample Mad1_40_16metaG_FD_108281 | JGI IMG/M metagenome (GOLD analysis project Ga0137359, IMG submission 108281) | Vadose zone soil microbial communities from Angelo Coast Range Reserve, California, USA - Mad1_40_16 metaG | ecosystem: Environmental > Terrestrial > Soil > Vadose zone | place: USA... | reverse complement strand
GCGCGCTTTGCGGGCAAGGATGTCCGCGCTCCATTCTCACTGCGCCTGCTGAACGAAATCTTTCGTCCTGGGATCTTGCGGAGAATTGAGTATGCTGTCCGTCTCGCCGTATTCCACCACTTCTCCGCCTTCCATATAAAGTAGTTGATCAGCCAGCCCTTCCAGGAAACCGATCGAGTGAGACACCACCACCATCGTGTGTCCGCGAGTAACAAAGCCGCGCAGTAATGAACGTAACCCGGCACTCCGTTTGGGGTCGAGGGCGCTGGTTGGTTCGTCAAACATCAAGAGGGCCGGGTGCATCGCCAGCGCCCGCGCTATCGCCACGCGTTGCTGTTCCCCGCCGGAGAGCGATTCGGGGTAACGGCGGGCCGCTTGCCGTAGCCCCACAGATTCCAGCAACTCGTACGCTTCACTCTCCGCCTTTGGCCGCGGCACGCGTAGCACATGCGTCGGCGCTTCGATGATGTTGCCGAGCACGGTGAGGTGTGGGAACAAGTACAAATGCTGAAAGACGGTGCCGACTTTGCGCCGCAACTCTTTGACCCGGCGAGAATATTCGTGTTCAGAAAGATTCGCATCAAGATGCACGTCCTCACATTCGATCACGCCGCCATCGATGCGTTCGAGCCCGTTAAGACAGCGCAACAAAGTCGTCTTGCCGCTGCCCGACGCGCCGATGACTCCCAAAACGGTTTGAGGTGCAACTTCAAACGAGACGCCGCGCAGGATGCGCGTGCCGTTGGTTTGCTTGATCAAATCCCTTACACGAATCATGGCTCAAGGGTTCCTCTCTGTGGCCCTCTGTGCTGCGCTGTGTCTCTGGGGTGAATGCCGCGTGAGAACACTCACCGGCCACAGAGATTCACTGAGAACTGCTCTCAACCGCTTCAGTCTCGACAACTTCAACAGCCTGCCTTCTCTGCAACCTGCGTTCAAGCCGGCGCGCCAGATGGGCCATCGGCAAACTCATCGCGAGATAAAAGATCGACACGGCCGCTCCCAACAGCAGGAATTGGCCCGAGGCGTTTGCCAGTTCGCGATACGCGGTCGCCAGTTCCCACACCGAGATGGCATAGGCCACCGAAGTATCTTTGAAAAGCGAAACGAAATCATTGGTCATCGCCGGCAGCGCGATGCGAAAAGCCTGCGGCAGAATGATGCGACGAAAGGCCAGCAGCGGATTCATACCCAGCAGGTACGACGCTTCCCACTGCCCGCGCGGAATGGCTTCGAGGGCCGCGCGATAAACCTGGGACTCGTAGGCTGCATAGTTCAGCCCTAAACCCAGCAGCGCAGTTAACGAGCCCGGCATGGCCAATCCGATGGTCGGCAGGCCAAAGTAAAGAAAGAGCAGCTGAACCAATACTGGCGTGCCGCGAAAAAACTCGATATAGACGGTGCACAGCCAACGCAGCCAGGGCGGACCTTTTGATTGGCCCATGGCCAGCGGCATTCCCAGGATGAGTGCGATGCACATCGAGCCGAAAGCGATGAGCACGGTGATTCCCGCCGCGCGCGCCAGCCGCCAGAGCGCTTCGCGCCAATTGAATGACGTTGAAGTCATTTCATAAGCGACGTTGTTGCTTGCCTGTCCCGCCTTGGCCGGAATGTGCAGTGCGAGTTGAGCATCATTCCACAAGTTCCACTTGCGCAGAATCTGTTCCAGCGAGCCGTCGCGAATGATCTTGTCGATGGCCGCATCGACCTCCGTTTTTAAGGCATTGTCGCCTTTGCGCAAACCGATGTTATAGGTGCCGCGAAAGAAGGGTTCCGTAGCGCGCTTCAGAGTCGCGCTCTTGCTTACGTAATAAACTTCGGCCGGCACGTCCATCAGCACGGCGTCAATTCGTTTTAGTTCCAGATCGCGATATGCGGTCAACGGCTCGGCATAACCGCGGAAAGGAACACCTTCTTTTTGCAGTAACCTGGAGGCGGCCGTGTTGCCGAGCGTGCCCACAACGCGGTTGCGGCAGTCCGTGAGTGAGTGAATTTGTTGCTCGTCATTCCTGACGGTTAATGCAAGCTGAAAGATGTAGTAAGGCTTGCTGAACTGAATCTGTTTTGCCCGGTCGCCCGTCGGTTCCAGGCCGTTCACGATCACATCAAACGAACCGCGCTGCAGCGCTGACACCAGCGTCTCCCAATCGGAAGGAATGAATTCTGGTTTGCGGCCCATAGCGGCGGCCAGCGCGTCGACTATCTCTTTTTCATAGCCGATGTATTGATCCGGATGGTTAGGATCGTTAAAGACATAGGGCGCACCGCCGCTCGCGTCGGCGCCCCAGCGGAGAGTTTGTTGTGCGCTGACGGAACTCAGACAGAACAGACCGACGAGGCCGCAGCGAATAAGGGCAGGCAGTTCTCCTGGAAGACGTTTTGGCATCGTGCGACTCGCAAACCTAATAATGAGAATAGAGTTTTCGAGCACATTGTAGCGTGAATCTACAACTTTCAATGTGTGAAGTACTCGTTCAACTTTTGGGCTCTGCCGCCGCACAGTGCGGAAAGCCTTTGGATTTCGGTGAAGCAAGTTTTTACTCTTAAGAGGCTGCGCCTCTTGCGGCGAGGCGGAGCCTCACCGCAATTCCAAAACGAGAGACCACCCGGTCGGCAAAGCCTGATCGCACGTGCCGCGGCACAGCCGCGAAAAAGCTATTCGGGAAAATCTTGTTGATGTGCATCTCCTCGTGTAGCATGTCGCTGCTCTGGTCAGCAACTTTTCGCGCTTCGCGCTCAATGCGGGCAGGATGCCCGCGCTCCAAAAGACATGTGCACAGACAGACGAGACTTCCTGCGCCTTTCCGCCGGCCTCGCCGGAGCCACACTGCTGGGCGGCAAAGTTTCCTTTGCCGGCACAGACGACACCGAGGCTTTCCAACAGCGCCAGGACACACCCGATCTCATTCAACGCCTTAGGAAGATGACCGCCGGCATCGTGCCGATTGCCGATGACGAACGCAGAGCGCGCATCGCCAAAGCGAAGCGCTTGATGGCTGAGCAAAAGATCGATGCCATCTATCTCGAGCCAGGGTCGAGCATGTTCTACTTTACGGGCATGCGCTGGAGCAACAGCGAACGAATGTTCGGGCTGGTGATTCCCCAGCGCGGGGAACTCGCCTGGGTTTGTCCCAAGTTTGAAGAAGAACGCGCGCTCGAGTTGATCAAGTTCGGCAAAGACGTGCGCACCTGGGAAGAAGATGAAAGTCCTTACCGACGCGTCGCGCAAATTATTCACGATCGCGGCATTCGCTCGGGGCGCATTGGCATGGAAGAGCGCGTGCGCTTTTTTCTCTTCGACGGCATTCGTCAGGAAGCTCCAAAGCTTGAATTTGTCAGCGCCACTCCGATCACTGCCGGTTGCCGCATGTTCAAGTCGCCGGCTGAGATCGCTCTGCTGCAGAAGTCCAACGACCTGCTGCTGGTTTCTTATCGCGCCACCTGGGCCACAATGCGCGATGGTATGCCGCAAGCCGAATTTGCCAACAACTGCGCCACTGCGCTGCGCAACCTGGGCGTACAGGGCGGAATTTTTTGCAGCTTCGGCAAGTACACGGCCTTCCCGCACGGCAGCAGCACGCCGCAAACTTTGGATGAAGGCGACGTCGTGTTGATGGATGGCGGCTGCACCGTCGAAGGATATGAATCGGACATCACACGCACGTTTGTTTTTGGCAAGCCGACCAAAAGACAGCGCGACATCTGGAACCTCGAGCGAAAGTCTCAAGACGCCGGCTTTGCCGCGGCGAAAGTCGGCGCGCCCTGCGAAGCGGTGGACGCCGCCGCGCGCAAGGTGATCACCGATGCGGGATTTGGTCCTGATTACAAGGTGCCCGGCCTGCCGCATCGCACCGGCCACGGCATCGGACTGGACGGGCACGAATGGACCAACTTCGTGCGCGGCAACAAGACACCGATCCAGCCCGGCATGTGCTTTAGCGACGAACCGACGATTGCCATCTATGGCGAGTTCGGTATTCGTCTGGAAGACTGTCTGTACATTACTGAGAATGGTCCGAAGTTTTTCACCAATCAAAGCCCATCGATTGACAAGCCGTTTGGTTGACGATTACGTGGGACCCGCCTCGCTTAGGAGAACAATATGCCGAACAGTGAAGACATGCGCTGGTTTAAGCAGCAATTCCACGAGAAGATCAATGCGGCTTTGGAAGGGACTCCTTACAGCCTTGATTTCATGACTGCACTCGCCTGCCAGGAAACTGGTGAGGTATGGCCAATCTTGCGCAAGAAGGATCTCAGCGTTGACCGGATCCTGGAGTTATGCGTGGGCGACACGATTGATTCAAAGCGCAGCGCCTTTCCGCGGAGCAAAGCTGAACTGGTGTCTGTGCCGAACGGGTCGAGGATGTTCGAGATCGCGCGCCAGGCGCTCGAAGACATGGCCCAGTTCATACACAGCTATCAAAAGGCAGCGTCAAACCCGAATAAGTTCTGCCACGGCTTTGGAATCTTCCAGTATGACTTGCAGTTTTTTAAAGGGGAGGACCCTGACTATTTCCTCGAGCGGCGCTATGCGGACTTTGATGAATGCCTGAAAAAGGCGTTGGGGGAACTGCGCAATGCCACCAGGAAAATCCATCTCCAGGATAAGCCCGCACTCTCAGATCTCGAAATGGCCTTTGTCGCCATCGCCTATAACACCGGTGGCTTCAACCCGGCGAAGGGACTGAGGCAGGGGTTTAGATCTGACGACGGGAAGTTTTATGGAGAGCAAATCTTTGCGTTCATGGAGCAGTCAAAGACCGTCCCGGCGGGTGATCCCGCGCCGGCGCCGCCTTCGCCGCCCGAGTCGGCCGGCCCCCGTTTTGAGGTAACCAGCGCCGAGCCCCTGCGCCTGCGCAGCGATCCATCGAAGGATCAAAACAATCCCAACTCTAATGTGAAAGCGCGGCTCCCGAACGGGCACACTGTACGCGCGATCACGAACCAAGAGGTCAATGGCTTCCTGGAGGTTGAGACGGATCTCGAAGGCCGGCACGTCAGGGGTTTCGCCTCGGCCCAGTTTCTGAAACCTCTTTAAACGTCTGCGGACTTCCCAGTTAGAGAACCGACATATTTCAGGTAGTGGTACAGTTTAGCCTGACTCACGCATTCAGCAAGAAGATCGAATACTTTGAACAACCTCCCGCCAGCTATCACCCACGTAAGGCCGTCCAGGCCTCAATCGCATTGGATTATCAGGAGCAAGCAAATGCCGAAAGCTAAGAAGATCGGAAGGCCAAAACTACCGAAGGGCCACGCCAAAGGAAAGACCGTTCCTGTCCGCTTGAACGAAGAGGAGCTAGAGGCGATGACGAAGTGCGCCGACAAGAGTGAGCACAAAACCTTGTCCGCTTGGACACGTCATACCCTCAAGAAGGCAACGCAAATCTGTCCGTCATAACAATGTGTCTTTAGAACGAGTCGCTCAACGTGCTCTCTTTGGGCGTCCTGAGACTCCTATCGAAAACGAAATTATATCCGAGAGCGCAAGCAAGGCCCGCGAAAAGAGCCAGCACCAGAGCAATGATTCTGACTGAGCGAGGGCGCGTCATGGCTTCTAATTCTATAGAACGCGAGATGGATTTCAAAATGTACCACCACCGAATTTCAGGTCAACTGTCTTAATCCCCCGGTTCAGCGTATAGTGAAGGCTATGAACATTGTCGAGAATGAATCACCAACCAGCATTGTCGGCCAATTCTACATGACACCCGATGGGCATCGGGTCCAGGTAGAAAAGGTCGGCGCCGAATTAGACTCGTCAGCGCGCGCGATAGTCCGGCGAGTAGAGGGACCCAAAGCCGGAACCCGATCCAGTTGTTTTGTCTCCAGTCTCAAGCCGCTTGGTTTTGACATCGCCCTCGAGTAGCGACCTTCCCAACTCAGCCGGTTAAAGGTACGCCGCGACCTCCAGGTGAGATTGCTCGGAACCGCTCTGTTCGCTGCCCGCCGCGATCTGATATATCCTGAAAAACAAAACGAGCTTGGCTAACCCTGGCTGAAGTGAAAGGTAGGAGTTTGCTCAACTTTGCGATTCAAACCGCCCGCGATGCGGGACGAATACTGGCCGAGCGATTCGGCCGCGCGCTTCAGATTACCAACAAGAGCGAACTCGATCTGGTAACTGAGTCCGATCTTGCTTCCGAGCGGCTGATCATTGAACGCATTAAGACCTATCATCCGCGCCATGCGATCCTGGCAGAAGAATCAGGCGCCAGCGGACCGGCGGATCGCGCGGGCGACGAGTGGTGTTGGATCATCGATCCTCTCGATGGCACGACAAACTACGCGCATGGCTATCCATGTTTTTGTGTCTCTATCGGACTCGAACACAAAGGACGTATGGAGATCGGCGTCGTTTATGATCCGATGCGGGATGAAATGTTCAGCGCGGAACGCGGTGAAGGCGCATCCCTCAACGGCCGCCGCATAGGTGTTTCGCCGGTCGCCAGCCTGGCCGGCGCTTTGCTCTGCACAGGTTTTCCTTACGACGTGCGCGAACGCAGCGAGTTCGCGCGTCACTTCGCGAACTTCATCATGAACGCGCAGGGCGTGCGCCGCGATGGGGCCGCGGCGCTTGATCTTGCCTATGTCGCCTGCGGAAGATTTGATGGTTTTTGGGAAGAAGGTTTGAAGCCCTGGGACGTTGCCGCGGGTGTTTTATTGGTTGAAGAGGCCGGCGGGCGCGTTTCAAAATATGATGGCGGATCTGTGAGTGTTTACACGCCGCCGATCCTGGCGAGCAATGGTTTGCTGCATGAACCGATGATGCGGGTGCTCAGCATTTGAAACTCAAACTTCAATTTTCAGATCTGACTATTTGAAAGCCAACCGCTCGGAATTCCCGAGAGTTCACCGAAACGACATCTCTGATCTCACAGCGCCGATCCGATTATCTCAGCCAATCTTTCTGTTTCCCGCCGCGCACATTCGCGCACGTCCTCGTTCTCGCGCTGCTCGATCACAAAAAGCGGGTGATAGATGATCTCGATCGGGCGTCCCAGGCGCGGGAAGCGGAAGCTGCTGGGCCAGACCTTTTGCCCGCCACGAATGGTGACCGGCAGGATCGGGACTCCTGCTTCCAGAGCCATTCGCACGGCACCCGGTTTGAATTTCTTCAGTGACCCGTCCGGATTACCACGGCCGCCTTCGGGAAAAAGTACCACCGCTCCACCTTCACGAATCCACTGTAACGAAAGGCGTATAGGGGCCGGATCGTGTCCTTCCAAATTCAGGGGCCAGGAGCCAAACAAAGCCATCATCCGCCCCACCAGCGGCCAACGAAAAGCTGCATCCCAGGCCAGAAATCGAACCGGACGTTTGATGCGACTGCCAATCCAGAAAGGATCCATGTAGGTCTGATGGTTACCAGCTATGATCACTCCGCCAACGTTCGGAATCTGCTCCAGGTGGTGCCAATGAATCCGCCACAACACCCGGCTCACAAGGGCCGCCGCCGGACGCACTATATCGAGCGCCCATTGCGGAAGCATTCTTGGATAAGGACGCGCGGGATTGCGTCGCTCTGGTTGTTCAATGCTGCTGGTCAAACTCAACGCCGCACGTAGTCTGGTAGGGACCCATCCGAAATGAGTGTTAGAGAGCAAACGAATCAGTTTGCTGTTGCCCAGGAGCCAGGTAACTCTGAGTGGCCCAGGCGATCTTCATTCCGCCGCTCACATTGGAAGCATTCAAACCCACGGTACTCAATTGCTTCTTGTTTCGTCAAACTGATTTGATTTCTGGCTGCGCAGTCCGGGAACGTACAACGCCGCTCGATTTCAATCAGCAACGTAGTACGGGGGAAATGAAAGCTGTGCTTCCGCTTCGTTTGCATCACGAGCCTGAACGCAGAAACTTTCTGGTGCCGCTTGCGCTTTATGGAGTTACGACTCTACTCGGCCCCTCCTGTTGTAAACGGCCGACTAAGGTCGGTATTCAAACTCGGATGTTTCACAATTCCCATTCGCATCCTACGAACACCAGATGCAGACGCACAATACCATCCGGGGCGGTGTGGCGATGTCTGACAACAGCAAGCAGAGCCGACTGATATTGCTGACTGGTTAATCTCACAAACCGGCCCGGGGAAAGATCGAGGGTAGTAAAAATGGCTGCGCCCTGGCGGCTGATATTCTCGGTAACCGTACTCTCACTCTCTGAAAGACTTCCATCCGGTGCAAACCCTTCGATTAATACCTCAATGGGAATACTGTGACGAGTTTCATTTCGCTTATCTGTAGCCGGGACTTCAGAGATCGACTTACTGGATTCTTCTGATAGTGTCCAAAGGCCGAACTCGTTGATTGATGGCGCAACCTCGTAACGCTGCGCCGGATCCGCTTCGAAACTTCGCGGCGGACGTTTGCCGACAAACGCCACGCCGATTTCCACCAGCGCGCCTTTTTGACTGGCCGGGTCCAGGAGCTTCACATTTCGCACCAGCGACCAGACGCGATACTGATCTTCGACGTGATCGAAACAACGTAGCGGTCGCGGCATCGGCAAGGTCAGGAGCAGCAAGCGCCCCGTCTCGATCGGTCGCTTCAGCCTCAGGCGCGCCCCGAACGGTGTGACATCCATCAGGCGCGACATCTCGATCCATTCGTGATCGAGACTTTCACGGCATTGCACACGGACCGGCAACGCCAACTCAAATCGCTCGCGCTGTCGCTGCGATTTTCCTTTATATTTCTGAGCCTCTCTCGCCAATAAACTAGTCTTCCTTGAAAAGCCCGATCTCGAGTTTGCAGTCCCAGGCGGCAGCCGGGCCAAAGAGCCTGATTTTATTAGTCTTTACGCGCTTTTAGGGCTTGGTGAAAACCGTGTTTCGGGGTAAAATAATGGCGCAATTTAACTGCATGAATTATTCTTCCCCCGCACCCCGAGAAAGCCATCAAAGCCTTCGAAAATTCGTGCCGGATAAACTCGGTGAGCGAACGCTACTGGGCGACTTGCGTAGCGCGGGCAGCGCGGATTGTAACGGAAAGGTCTGATTAATGGAAACCACTGAACGACAACATATAAGCATTGAAGACGAGATGCGGCGGTCCTATTTGGATTATGCGATGTCGGTGATTATCGGCCGGGCTCTCCCCGACGTCCGTGATGGTCTGAAACCAGTACATCGTCGTGTGCTTTGGGCCATGAACGAACTGGGCAATACTTACAACAAAGCATACAAGAAAAGCGCGCGCGTGGTCGGCGACGTCATTGGTAAGTACCATCCCCATGGTGACACCGCAGTCTATGACACGATTGTCCGCCTCGCACAGGACTTTTCCATGCGCTATCCGTTGATCGACGGGCAGGGCAACTTTGGTTCAGTTGATGGTGATGCACCCGCGGCCATGCGTTACACCGAAGTACGCATGGCGAAGTTGGCAAACGAATTACTCGCCGACATCGAGAAAGAGACCGTTACTTTTCAACCGAACTATGACGAGAGCTTGAGCGAACCCACCGTCCTGCCCGCGCGCATTCCCAGTCTTTTGATTAATGGTTCGGATGGAATTGCCGTGGGTATGGCGACGAAAATCGCCCCGCACAATTTGACTGAGATCGTTGACGCGACTATCGCAGTTCTGCGCGATCCGGAGATCGACATTGAAGACTTGCTTAAGATCGTAAAGGGTCCGGACTTTCCCACGCGCGGTTTTATCTGTGGCCGCGAAGAGATTCGCAATTCCTATCTCACCGGCCGGGGCATTCTGCAAATGCGCGCCCGGGCTTCCATCGATCGCATCGGCCGCGGCACGCAGGAACGCGATGCGGTGATCATCTCTGAAATTCCCTTCCAGGTTAACAAGGCCAGGCTGATCGAGCGCATCGCCGAACTGGCAAATGAAAAGAAGCTGGAAGGTATCGCCGAAGTGCGCGACGAGTCTGATCGCCAGGGCATGCGCATAGTTGTCGAGCTGAAACGCGATGCAGTGCCGCAGGTGGTTCTCAACAAGCTGTTCAAGCTGACGCCGATGCAATCATCGTTCGGGGTGATCAATCTGGCTATTGTGAATGGCCAGCCCCGCGTGCTCAATCTGAAGCAGATCCTGGAGGCGTTTGTAGACTTTCGTCGTGAAGTCGTGCGCCGGCGAACCGAATACGAACTGCGCAAAGCGAAGGCTCGCGCACACATTCTCGAAGGCCTCACCAAAGCGATCGACGCGCTGGATCATATCGTGACGCTGATTCGTAACTCGCGTTCGGTTGACGAAGCGCGGCTGTGGCTGACAGGCGAACTAAAAACAACCAGCGAGGTGAAAACCTGGAAGGGCATTCCATCCGGAGAGCCGCTGAACAAGTATCTACCCAAGCTGAAAAAAGCGATGGAGCGCCTGGCGTTTTCCGAGATTCAGGCGCAGGCAATTCTCGATCTGCAACTGCGGCGGCTGTCAGCGCTCGAGCGGCAAAAGATCATCGACGAGTACGAGGGAATCATCAAACTGATCGCTGAACTGGAAGAGATTCTGGCCAACGAAAAATCCCTGCGCCGCGTAATCGTCAACGAACTAGAAGACGTTAAGAAAGAGTTTGGCGACGCGCGCCGGACGGAAATCACCGAGGCAGGAACTGACTACTCGATCGAAGATCTAATTGCCGATGAGGACGTCGCGATCACCGTGACCAAAAGCGGTTATATCAAGCGCACGCCGATCACCACTTATTCTCGCCAGGGACGCGGCGGTAAGGGACGGTTTGGCGCGATGGCCAAGAACGACGACTACGTCGAACACCTTTTCATCGCTTCGACCCATGCTTACCTGATGATCTTCACCGACGATGGTCTGGTCTACAAGGTCAAGGTCCATGAGGTGCCGGACGCCGCCGCTTCAGCACGCGGAAAGGCGATTGTGAATCTGATCCAGATTTCGTCGGAACGAAAACTTGCCGGCGTGGTACCGGTGCGTGAATTCTCGGAAGGCCGTTACGTGCTCATGGTCACCAAGAAGGGCGTGATTAAGAAGACAGCGCTCTCTGATTTTCAGAACATTCGTTCCAACGGGATCATCGCCATCAACATCGACGAAGGCGACGAGTTGCTGGATGTGGTAACAACGGACGGAACCAAACGAATCTTCATTGCCACGCACAACGGCTTTGCGATTCGCTTTGACGAAAAGAACGCGCGGCCGATGGGCCGGGCCACGCGGGGCACCCGCGGCATCGACCTGCGCAAAGACGATTTCGTGGTTTCGCTTTGTGCCGTGTCGGCGGACGATTCGGAAAAAATGCTTTCCGTTTCCGAACGCGGCTATGGCAAGCAGACGCCCATCTCCACCTATCGCTTGCAATCACGCGGTGG
>Ga0137359_10004628_pt1 | contig 11307 bp, 12 predicted proteins | sample Mad1_40_16metaG_FD_108281 | JGI IMG/M metagenome (GOLD analysis project Ga0137359, IMG submission 108281) | Vadose zone soil microbial communities from Angelo Coast Range Reserve, California, USA - Mad1_40_16 metaG | ecosystem: Environmental > Terrestrial > Soil > Vadose zone | place: USA... | reverse complement strand
GAGTCTCTTCGAACAAGGGGATAAGGTGAAAAAAGTACTAGTCGTCGAAGATCATCACGACACTTCATTTCTGCTCTGCCGCCTGTTGAAGATGGAGGGATATGAAGTGGAGCACGCGATCGACGGGATGGTCGGCTACAACGCAGCCGAAAGTTCGCCCCCGGACCTGATCGTTACAGACATCCAGATGCCCCGGATGGACGGAATCGAGATGATCAAGCGCATCCGCGAATCCCAGGCTTGCAAGGGGATACCGATCATAGTCATGAGCGCTTACGGACAACGGCGGATCACCGATGCCCTCGCAGCCGGGGCCGACGGCATTGTCGAAAAACCCATCGACCTGGACACCTTTCTTGAAACAGTCAGATCGAAGCTGCGCGCCGCGTGAGCATCACTGCGCATCCGCGGGGCCGTAGATGATCGCCGACGCATCCACCGCCTGATGGAACGAATCCGGCTTGTCTACCTCGCAATCAAACACACAAGTCCGATTGCGCCCGCTGAGCTTGGCTCTGAACAGAGCCTGGTCTGCCTTCTGCACAATCTCCAGCGCCGCCGCGCCGTCGTCGGGGAATGTAGCAACGCCAAGACTGATCGTGATGTGCATCGTCTGAGTCAGGTCGTTGGTTGACGCCGGGAACGGATGGGCTTCGACGGTCTTCCTGATTGATTCAGCTATCTCAAACCCACGCTCACGCGAGTCCACCACGAAAGCCATGTACTCCTCGCCGCCGTAGCGCGCCGCCAAATCCGCGCTGCCTACGACATCGCGAATGATGTGCCCCACGTCACGAATAGTATGACTTCCCACAATATGGCCTCGCCCGTCGTTGACACGTTTGAAGAAGTCGATATCCATCATCAGCGCGCTGATTTGCGGAGGCTCGGAACCTCTCGCAGCCTCAGTAATTCTGCGATCAAGCTCGGCGAACAGGCTGCGGCGCGAGCGGAGTCCTGTCAACTCGTCGCGCTGGGTCATCTGATGAAGCTTCTCCTGAAACTCCGTCTCAGACTCGTCAAGCATAGCGAACTTCATCAGGTGGTTTCCGATCTTTATCTTGTCGCCGTCCTGAAGCAACTGCTGCGATGTTACCTTCGCGCCATTCAGAAAAGTGCCGTTGGTAGAGTCGAGATCATTGACGTAGTATTCGATGCAGTCTGCCTCCAGGCACAGTTGCATTATCTCCGCGTGTTGGCGCGATGCGATTTCATCGCGCAGGACAAGATCGGCTTGCGAGCCGCGACCTACGATAGTGCGCTCCTTTTCCAGCTTAACCGTTTCCCCGATTGATTGGCCTTGCAATATGACCAGGACTGGCCGCTTCGTGATCGATAAAGCCACTTCGCGAAGATCAAGCTTTACTGTGCGCTCGGCATCACTCACAGATTCTCACCATTAATCGGATTGAATATATCAACGACGACGGCAGAGCGCAAAGTGCAAAGGGGCAAGGGCAAGTCCGTAGTCCGTAGTCAGTAGTCCGTAGTCACTGGTCCTTAGTTAGTAGTCCTTAGTCAGTGGTCCGTAGCCAGTGGTCCGTAGTCAGTGGTCAGTAGCCAGTGGTCAGTAGGGGAATTTGCCCTCAGCTCTTGGTTTTCATCACTAACTACAGACTACGGACTACTGACTACGGACTAGCTCTTCGCCCTTTGCTCCTTACTGTCTGCTTGACGCTCACCGGAGCGCTCACTACACTTTTACTTAGTGGGTCAGTATTTGGGTTCGATTATGACGAAAAGCAACGGCAAACAAGACAGACCGTGCGCCGGTGTTGAGCGAATGGCCGAGGCGGATCTGCCTACCGAGTTCGGACTGTTTCGAATCATCGGCTTCAAGAGCCTCGCCACTAACGAAGAGTTTCCAGTGCTCGTCAAAGGAACGCTGGATGCAGAAACGCCTGCGCTCGTTCGAATCCACTCGCAGTGTCTGACCGGGGACGTGTTCCACTCACTAAAGTGCGACTGCGGCAGACAGCTCGATCGCGCGATGGCTCTTATTCAAGAGGAAGGCCGAGGCGTGATCATTTATCAGCAACAAGAAGGCCGGGGCATCGGGATCACAAATAAGATTCGGGCATACGAGCTTCAGGACGCCGGGCAGGACACGGTGGAAGCGAACCTGTCACTCGGCTTCGAGGCAGACCTTCGCCAGTATGAGTGTTGCGTTGATATTCTTAAGCAACTCGGCCTGCGCCGAATCCGGCTCATGTCAAACAACCCCGACAAGATCGCGGCGGTCAAACAAGCGGGGATCGAGATTGTCGAGCGCGTCTCTATTGAAGTTGAACCGCACGAAAAGTCGTTGGGCTACCTGAAGACCAAGAAAGAAAAGCTGGGCCACCTTCTGGACAACGTCGGCGTCGAAGATAAGGCGCTCATCTGAGAAACCACCTACCTACGCGCTAAAACGATCCAACGTATTTGCACAGCCATTCAGTTCTTAGTATTGCATCGCACGCCGCGGCATCGACGTGTCAGGCTCAATCACAGAGATGCCCTGATTCCGAATCAGTCAGCGCTACACAAGCGCCATTCGCGGGACTCAGCAGCAAGAGAAACTCCTCGGATCGTTTAGGTATTGGATGGCTCGTTGCGCCGCTGATGATTGCGCCTGGGTATGAGAGAACACGAGCTAGGGCCGTGCTGGGAACGAAGACTTCGTCGCCCCACTGCAAAATCCATCGCCCATCTTCGATGCTGGCAAAGACCGTGCGAATCCCGCCCCGCAGAACTTGTCTCACGTTCAAGCGGTCGAGTTCGGTGCCGATGATACCTGTCCACTTGCGCGCCTCCCGTGCGGTCAACGCTATGCGCTTGTCTGAGTCTCTCAGCTCTATTCCCTCCGTGGACTCCGAAGCTTTCAATGAGTAAATCGGTGTGACTTCCTCGAAGGGCGTCACTCGGCCGGTGCTCGCGAATTCCTCCAGCGTCCCGGCCAGGTTGAGCGCCGACTGCAGGTGCACCGTTAGGCCTTTCAGTTGAATTGTGGGAGGCGCCGGACCACAAACGGCTCCATCCGTGCTGTGAAGCGAGCCGTGCCTGCGCTCAAGCTCGCACATGTGATCCTGGCCCAGCAGTACCCATCGCCCGGTCCGCTGATCGCTTAACAACAAGCTCCCGCCGCCGGTGGACACTTTCAGCCACTCGGGAAAAGCGGACAGACTCCCCTCTGCCTTTGCGGTCGAGTCACCGGTGAACGCGCGGACCAACGCGGCAACCGTTTCGCTCTTGAACCACACCTCGGATTGCGGATGTGATAACAATAGCTCGTCGCCGACGTTGGCCAGCACAACTTCGGCCTTCATCCTCGAAACATCATAGAACTCGCATCTGAACTGGACGATCGCAGAAAAGTGTCGAGCCTCTTCCGTACCGATTGATGCTTGACGATGCTCGTGCCTCAGCACCAGATTGCCGTCGGATCTGAGTATCAGGCTGCTGCCTCCTTGGCGCACTACTCGAGATCCTGTAAAGCCGTCGCTCAAGAACTCCGCGAGGCTCACCGCGAGATACGGCGCAAAAGCAATGCTGCACTTTATGGAAAGAATGTTAATCATGATCAACCGTGAAGGCTGCGTCCATCAATGTCAGGTTACCACACCTCCATCAGAGCAACGGTGAGCGTTGCGCTGGAGCGGCTCTTTAGGTAGAAATGGTGTTATGTCGAGCAAGGGTCAGAGCCGAACGGAAGCGGTTCAAATCGCGATTGAGGGCTCAATGCTGGGGTTCGAAGGCGAGGAACTCAAGAAGGGCCTATGGGAGAACGGCGTCTACCTCGGCACAGACGGCTTCGTGTATCACATCACCGCGAGACAGGCGCGAGGCGGTCTACAGAAAACTGTCGCGGGTAAACGAGCAGTCGGCGAATACCTGAGGTGGGTCGACGGCCTGTTTCGCCCCGGTGAACTTCCCAGCGAGGCGAACGGTATCCATTATCGCGCCGCACGCAGTCTGCGAGAGCTGATCTAACATAACAAGAATATGACGCGCCCCCGAACTTGGAAGTCGGGCATCCCGAATGCTATATTCACGTTATGCTCTACAGAAAGCCTCGGGTTGGACAAGAACTAAGTGCGTACTGTGGCAAATGCAAAGACGAGCGCACCCACATAGTCGCTGCGATGGATGGTGAGATAGTCCGAAGGGTCACCTGCTCAATGTGCGGCAGCATTCACAACTACAAAGTGAAGCCGACTGCTGTTCCGGACGGGGCAGCAAATAGCGCGGGGACGGCACCTGCAAAGAGAAAAACCAGCACCCGGCGCACCAAGGAAGCAAACGCGTTTAACATCGACCCTAAGCGTCCCGTCAAGTCATACGACATGAACAACATCTTTTCAGCCGGGGATGTCATCAATCATCCGAAGTTCGGGCTGGGCGCTGTCGAGCTGGCGCTTCCGCCAAACAAGATAGAGGTCAGGTTTCAGGAAGGCAAGAAGATGCTGCTCCACAACATGAAGAACTTCCACTACTGACAACCGGAACTTTCCGGTTGAAGAGACAAGATGAGCCGCCGTCGAAGGGCGGCTCATCTAATGTTGGCGCAAGTCTATCTGAAAAACTCAGCGTTCTTCGTGATGAAGCTCTCCCACCTGGGTGGCACGTCCGGTTCGGCAAAAATCGCAGACACAGGACAAGCTGGGACGCACGCGTCACAGTCGATGCAGGTCGCGGGGTCTATGTACATCTGATCATGATCGGGGCCGCCTTGTATGCAGTCAACGGGACAAACATCAACGCACGCCAGATTCTTGGCGTCGAGGCACGGCTCGCATATCACGTAGGCCAAGCTTCTAGCTCCCGAGCCTCATTGCTTGTAGTAATCTGCGTTCATCTGTGTGAAGTGCTTCCACTGCTCTGGGAGATCGTCTTCGGTGAAGATCGCCTGGACGGGGCAAGCCGGCTCACACGCGCCGCAATCGATGCATTCGTCCGGGTGGATATAGAGCAGCTCTGCGGTTTCAAATGCCGCCTCGTCTTTGCGCGGGTGAATGCAGTCTACAGGACAGACGTCCACGCAAGCGGTGTCCTTGGTCCCTATACAGGGTTCAGCGATAACGTACGTCATTGAAACGTAAGCCTCCTTTTAAGGTATTAGACAACTTTAGAATGATTTGACAATGTGTCGCTACAAATTTCGCCGATTTGCCTAAAAGAGTCAAGCAAGGGGTCCGTAGTCCGTGGTCCGTAGTCCGTGGTCCGTAGTCCGTGGTCCGTAGTCCGTGGTCCGTAGTCCGTGGTCCGTAGTCCGTGGTCCGTGGTCCGCAGTCCATAGTCCATAGTCTGTAGTCCGTAAAGTCTGTAGTCGGTAAGCCCTCGTTCACCTTGGTTCCGGAGCTACGGACTACGGACCACGGACTACGGACTATCCTCATCTTCATACTCAGTCATCGCATATGTATTCAGAACTTCCGCCAACTCCTCCGGCGTGAGCAAGCCCTCTTCTTCGATGGTCTCGCGAACTGTCTTGCCTTTGGCGATCGCCCGCTTCGCGATCTCAGCCGCGCGAGCGTACCCGATTCTCGGATTGAGCGCAGTTACAAGGGAGACGCTGTGCTCGACATACCACCGGCACCGCTCTTCATTTGCAGTGATCCCGTCAACACATCGCTCTCGCAAAACCGTCAACGCATTGGTCAAAATAGTCAGCGACATTGAGAGATTGAACGATATCACCGGCATCATCACGTTCAACTCAAGCTGCCCGGCTTGTGCCGCGGTCGCGATAACCAGGTCATTGCCCATCACTTGAAAACAGACCATGTCGGTCATCTCTGCAATCACGGGATTGACTTTGCCGGGCATGATCGAAGAGCCAGGCTGAACAGCAGGCAGGTTCACTTCAGCCAGTCCGGTGTTGGGACCCGAACTCAGCAGACGCAGATCGTTGGTAATTCTGATGACGTCTGTCGCGAGCGTCCTGACCGCGCTCGACAACGCAACGAAGGGTGACATGCTCTGCATCGCCTCGAAATAGTTTTCCGTTGTCCGAAGAGCCTGAGTCGTCACGCGACTCAGTTCTTCAGTCACGCGCTTGCGGTAGCCAGCCGGGGCGTTGAGACCAGTCCCGGCCGCCGTCCCTCCCAGCCCGATCTCCTTCAACTCCTCCGCTGCCCGGGCGATTCGATCCGCATTCTTGCGAATTGCCGTCGCGTAACCGCCAAACTCTTGGCCTAGTCTGAGCGGCACCGCGTCCTGCAGATGAGTGCGCCCGGATTTGACGATTTTATCGAACTCGGTTGACTTGGTTTGGAGTGCCTCTGCAAGCAGTTCGAGTGCGCTGATCAGCTCACTCACCTCGTCCAGTGCTGCGAGCCGCATCGCCGTTGGGAAAACATCGTTGGTCGACTGTGCCATGTTCACATGGTCATTCGGGTGGACGATCGAATAGTCGCCTCTCTCGCCACCGAGCAGTTCGATGGCGCGGTTGGCCAGCACCTCGTTCGCGTTCATGTTGTGCGAAGTGCCCGCGCCGGCTTGAAACGGGTCGACGACGAACTGATCGCGCAGCTTCCCGGCCAGGACTTCATCAGCCGCGGACTCGATGGCGGTTGCTATTCGCGTGTCCAACGAGCCAAGTGCTGCGTTCGCGCGCGCGGCCGCTTTCTTTATCTGGATGGTTGCGGTGACCAGTGAAGGATAAGGCTTCCAGCCCGAAATGGGGAAATTCTCAATCGCGCGCGCGGTCTGAATGCCGTAGTAGACATTCGCCGGCAACTCGCGCTCGCCGATCGAGTCTCGCTCAATCCTTGGTTGGGTCGAAGGTGACATGTGGGATCATCTCGACGTCTTCTTTCAGCGTTACTCGGCCTGCGAGTTTCCTCTTCTCTTTGTGTTTCGGCGTGAATTTGACCGTGCTGTCAACCAAGTTCTCATTCGGCCGGTAGCCGAGCCCGAATTCTGGAAGCTCGGGCCTGCTCATCAGGCGCTTTATATCCCACATCGTCTCTTCGCGTGTGTAGGCGCATATCTCCGTCTCGCGGCTCATGATGATCGCTTCTTCGGGACAGGCGTCGACACAGAAGCCGCAGAACACACAGCGAAGCATATCGATATCGAATCGTGCAGGGTACTTCTCGATCAGCGGGTCGGGGTGTTCGGCGGGCTCGATGTAGATGCAATCGGCCGGACACGCGGTCGCGCACATGTAGCACGCCACGCAGCGCGGCGAACCGTCTTCGCGCGCGGTCAGAATATGAGCGCCACGAAAGCGGTCAGAGTAGGCGCGGCGCTCTTCGGGATAACGGATCGTTGCGTTGACCTTGCCGGTCAGGTTGTCCACCATCCGGTTCATCGTCAGGCGCATCCCAGCGAGTGGAGCGAATATATCTTTAGCAAACGACGACTCGCCCTCCGCCCGTTCCCTTACGTTTATGACCTTTGCTGGTTTCTTCATAGTATCCCTGGGAGCTCGGGCATCCCTTCCTGCCTTTTCTGCAAACGATCTCTCTTCTCTTCCCCGCGGGAACCCGGCAGGCAAGATGCCTGCGCTCCCAGGACGATTTACAGGTTATCCTACAATCACGCCCGGGAGTCGTGTCTTATCCAGAGTGACCTCGCGATAGGCCGGTACGTGCTCTGTCAGAGTCGCAAATACATCTTCGGCCGACATCCAGGGTGACTCCGCTCCGCTTGCGTGAAGCAACATCGCAAACGCCTCCCATACTGCCAGCGCATCGCCACCTGCGTCGATAGCTTTTCCAGCGAACTGAACGCGGCCCTCGAAGTTGGTGTACGTTCCCTCTTCTTCCGACCAGGGCGTCACCGGTAACACGACGCTTGCCGCCGTTTGCCATTCTGACTTGTGAGCCGCAAGCACCACCGAGTATTCCAGCACGTCTATCAACTCGAAAACTCGTCCTTCCACCTCTTCATCGCACGGCCTTCGCACCAGAGGAGGAAAGTAAATCACTACTCCGGCTTTTATCTGTCCGGCACGCGCGGCCTCGATCGCGCCGTCAATCCCCCCAAGCTCCTTACTCATCAGTCCGAGCTTGATCGCGCCAATCGAGTTAGGATGCTTGTCGAAGTGGCGAAGGATCTGGTCCTCTTCCTCCAGCACGTTCTTGTCTTCCGAGTCTACACGGAAATCAAACTGAGTCGCGCCGAGCTGATCGCCCACATATCGCTTAAACAGGAACAACCCTTCGTTGGTTGCGGAGGGCGAAGCGAAACCGAGAATCGATCCTGCGCCGTTCGCCGCGCGAATTTCTTTCAAGCGCGCATCAATCGAACGAACGGCTTCTTCCCACGTAACCGGCGCCTGGACTCCATCGCGGCCTTTCATCAACGGGCGCGAAATGCGCTCGGTCTTATTCAACTCGTGGAAGCTCAGCCGCCCCTCATCACAGAGCCAGCTTCTATTCACTTCAGGGTTTCGCCTGGGTATCATCCGGAAGATCGCTCCGTCTCGATGGTCGATCCTCACCGCGCAACCGGTCGAGCATCCGCCGCATATCGAGTCAGTCGCGTGCAGAAACCACACTCGGCATTTGAATCTGAAGTCGCGCGACGTCAGCGCCCCAACCGGACAGATGTCCACCACGTTGCCCGAATACGGATTATCGAGCGGTCTGTCCTGGAACGTTCCAATCGCGACGTGATCGCCGCGTCCAAAGAATTGCATCTCGCCAGTCTCGGTCACGTGATCGAAGAATCGTATGCATCGCGAGCACAGCACGCATCGCTCTTGATCGAGCACGACCATCGGCCCCAGGTCGATCACTTTTCGCTTGCGCACTTTCATCCCAAGAGAGATTTCGCTGGTGTGAAGGCCGTATACCATGTAGTAGTCTTGCAATCGGCACTCGCCTGCCTGATCGCAGACCGGACAATCGACCGGATGATTGATCAGCAAGAACTCCAGCACTCCGCGTACAGCCTGCTTGACTCGCTCGTTTTCAGAGCGCACGACCATGCCTTCGTTCACTAGCGTCGTGCAAGCCGGCGTGAGCTTGGGCATCTTCTCGACGTCCACCAGACACATTCGGCAATTGCCGTCGATTGGCAGATCGGGATGATAGCAATAGTGCGGGATCTCTACGCCGTGATCTTCGGCAGCTTGAATAATTGTCTGTCCCGCTTTGGCTTCTATCTCTTGTCCGTTTAGTGTGAATTTCGGCATCTTCTCTTCGCGCGTTGCTCTTTACGTTGATCAACTTTTGCACAAAGCTTCAAACTCGCTTCGAAACTTCGTAACGAAACTCCTGATCGGCATCACGTCCGCGTCCGCGAGCGGGCAGATAGTCTTCCCTTCCATCATATCGGCGATCTTCAAGAGCAAATCAACATCCGACGGCTTGCCCTCACCCGCAATGATGTTCTTCAGAATCTTCGCCGCCCATCCGGTCCCTTCCCGGCATGGCGTGCACTGCCCGCAAGACTCGTGCGCATAGAAGTCCGCGATCACCGACAGCGTCTCGGGCATGCTTGTAGTCTCATCCAACACGATCATACCGCCCGAACCGAGCATCGACCCGGCTTTCAGCAACGACTCGTAATCGAGCAACACGCCTTCGCATTCAGCCGCGGTCATCACCGGAACCGAAGAACCGCCCGGTATGACGGCTTTCAACTTTCGACCATTCGCAACGCCGCCGGCTTCGTTGTTGATGAAGTCGAGCAGCGGATAACCCAGGTCGACCTCATACACGCCCGGTTTGGCTACGTGACCGGAAACCGAAAACAGCTTCGTGCCCTTGCTTTTCTCCGTTCCTATCGCCGCATAAGCCGCGGCCCCGTTTTGAACAATCCATGGCAGCGCCGCTAAAGTCTCGACATTGTTAACAACGGTAGGTGAAGCGAGAAATCCGTGAGTCGCCGGGAACGGAGGCTTGATGCGCGGATATCCGCGATTGCCTTCGAGCGACTCGATCAGCGAAGTTTCCTCGCCGCAGATATACGCGCCCTGCCCCAGATGCACAAAGATATCGAGCGCGAAATCCTTTCCCATCACCGACGGCCCGAGTATCTTCGCCTCATAAGCCTCGTCGAGTGCCTTCTGCTGCGTGTTCGCGACGAACTCGTATTCGCCGCGAATATAGATGTACGACAGATGACAATTGAGCGCATAGCAAGCGATCGCCATCCCCTCGATCAGAATGTGCGGGTCGCGCTCCATCAAGATGCGATCCTTAAACGTGCCCGGCTCGCTCTCGTCGGCGTTACACAGCAGATACGTCGGCTTGTTGGTGTTGCGCGGGACGAAGCTCCACTTCATGCCGGTCGGGAAGCCGGCGCCTCCGCGCCCGCGCAACCCGCTGGCCTTCACTTCATCGATCAGCGCGGTTTGCTCCATCGCGAGCGCCTTCTCGAGCGCCTTGTAGCCGCCGCGCTCGCGATACTTCGTAATGCTCGCCTGATCGGGCTTGTCTATGTTTGCCAGCAGTATCTTAGTCATACCTGGGAGCGCGGGCATCCTGCCTGCTATCTCATCATCCTATTCATTCCGAAGGTTCTCAATTATCTCCGCGACGCTTTTCGGGGTCAGGTTCTCATAGTAGCGATCTCCAATCTGCATCGCCGGAGCCGTTCCACAAGAACCCAGACACTCGGTTGTGTCCCAACTGAACTTTCCATCCGCGGTGACGTCCCTTCTCTCAACGCCCAGTTGCCGTTTGATCTCATCGACACACGGATTCACGCCCATCAGCCAGCAGCTAACGTTTTTGCAGATATCGATGTGATACTTCCCGGCCGGCTTCTTGTGAAGCATCGTGTAGAAGGTTGCAACGCTCAACACATCCGATGGCGGGTAGCACATCAACCCGCCGATGTACTCGGCGACTTCCTGCGAGATCCAGCCGAACTCACGCTGCGCAAGCGTCAACACAGGCAGGAGCGCCGCGCGCTTCTCGGGATAGTGGCTCAGGATCGTCTGATACCGCCGCTTCGCCTCTTCGGTGAATTGGATCATCGATCAAGCTCCCCCGCAATGATATTCAAGCTGCTCAACGTCGCAATAGCATCCGCCACAAGGCCACCCTCAATCAGCTTCGGATAGGCAGAGAAGATCGGGAAACACGGCCCGCGCGCGTGACAACGCCAGGGTCGCAAAGAACCGTCGCTGACGATATAGAACCCCAGCTCGCCGTTACCACCCTCGCTGTAGCCGTACACTTCGCCCCGCGGAGCTTGTATCCCATGCATCACCAGCTTGAAGTGGTTCATCAAGTCTTCGATGTTCGTGTACACACCCTGCTTTGGCGGCAGAGTGATGCGACGATCGTCAACCTGGTAAGGTCCCTCGGGCAAATTGTCGAGCACTTGCTCGACGATCCGAATGCTCTGGCGCATCTCCTCCAT
>Ga0137359_10004624_pt1 | contig 11314 bp, 8 predicted proteins | sample Mad1_40_16metaG_FD_108281 | JGI IMG/M metagenome (GOLD analysis project Ga0137359, IMG submission 108281) | Vadose zone soil microbial communities from Angelo Coast Range Reserve, California, USA - Mad1_40_16 metaG | ecosystem: Environmental > Terrestrial > Soil > Vadose zone | place: USA... | reverse complement strand
CTTGGGATCGTCTATGCGGTATTGCACAACCCATTCCACGAGCGCGGCGTTCAAATCGCCGGTCACCATCGACCTTTCTTCTTGCGCATTTTTCCCCGGTTGATCGGGATTGCTGTAACCGGAAGTGAAGAAACCGAACTCAAGCTTCAACTGCCGGCGCGTGGGCAGGACGGTGACTTGGTCGATACCGAGGGGGAGTTTGAAATGCAGACCTGGCTCCACCGTTTTCAAAAACTTTCCGAACCGGAGAACGACGGCTTCCGATTCCGCCTGCACGGTATAATAAGATGTCCAGATCAGGATGATGAGTAGAACGATCGAGAAAATGCCGGCGATCAGCCGCACCGGAATGCGCGGCATCTGCGGCATCTGGAAAGTCTGAATGGCGGGCGGCTGGTTGGGCATCGCGGAGAATTAGAAGAAGGTAGGCAGACCACTTCGTTTGGGGAAAGCTCAAAGTGTGAGCAAGATCGCAGTTGGCGATTTTGCCTTATGCGTGTTTTACTGCCGCTCCGGGGCTTGTAGTTCAGCGGCTTTGCTCGCGAAGGGCTTCGGAGTTAGAGCAGCCCCGAAAGCTTTCGGGGTTGGTCACAGTGGGTTCACTATGTTTAATTCCAGAAGTCCATGGGCCTGTAGCTCAGCGGTTAGAGCAGGGGACTCATAATCCCTTGGTCCCAGGTTCGAATCCTGGCGGGCCCATTTTCAGATTTCAGAAGTCAGAGGTCAGAATGGACGAAAACGGAGTGGACAAGCTTTTCCGACTTGTGAATAAGCGGTGAAAAAGTTGGGGGCTCCCCGTTGACAGCACGAATGACGGTGGCAAAATAGCACGTGTTAAAGAAATTCATCCCGCAGAAGCCAATGTCGGCGATCGGTGACGGATCGCTGGCGGCGCCTGAGGAAAGTAACCGAGCCGCCTACGGCGACCAAGCAAAACAATCACAGACAACCACCGATTACCAAAAATTTATGGCTGAACATACTGGCAAAGATATCCTCTCGAGCGACGTCGAGATTAAGGGCTCAATCAAATTTCAAAAAGAATTGCTCATCGACGGGAAAGTTGAAGGCGAAATTCATTCCGAAGGAGTGCTGACAATTGGTGAGCACGCGGACATCCGTGGTGAGATCAAAACGAAATCGATCGTCGTGTTTGGAAAAGTTCAGGGCAACATCACCGTAAATGAGCGTTGCGAATTGAAGTCCAAGTGCACGCTGCAGGGCGACCTGAAAGCGGCCCGTCTCATCATCGAGGAAGGCGCGACCTTCGTCGGCAAGTCGGAAGTAACAAGCGGGATGAGCGTCACCGCCGCCAAGCCGGCGGCCGCCGGCGCACGGCCGGCGGAAGTTGTGCGTCGTGACGAGCCGATAAAGACATCAGCCTTCAGCGGCGCGCGCTAATATTTTAGTTTAAGATAACTACTACTTACCTGGATTGTGCCCACAAAGCCGTCCCCTGCCAAGGTCAATGTGGAATGTCCACAATGTGGCTTCAAGCAGATGGAGTATGCCGCAGCCAAAAGCACGATGTGTCGCCAATGCGGCCGCAGTTTCGCTCCCAACGCGCCGAAGGCCGGCCTGATACTTCGGCCGAAAGAAGAGGTCGCGCCCGCGCCCGCGCCAACTGGTCTTCGCAGAATCGAGGGCTTTTGGAACCGGCAGCGGATCCGGGTTGTCGCGTGTTTTGAGTGCAAGCGAAAACACGAGGTCAGTGACGCCGCCACCTCGACAAACTGTCCAGGTTGCAGCGCGCACATCGATCTGCGCGATTACAAAATCACGACCAGCTTCAGCCGAAGCATTCGCACCCGTGGCGATCTTCATCTTACCTCCAAAGGCGACCTCAGCAGCACCAGCGTGATGTGCCGCAACGCGCTGATTGAAGGCAAACTGCGCGGCAATCTGCAGTGCACCGAGGTTGCGACGATCGACTTTGTCGGCAAAATTCCCGGCCGTTTGACGGCGCAGTCTGTCACGGTGGAGAAAAAATCGGATGTGCAATTTTTCCGGCGGGTTCGCGTGTCGAGCATTGATATCAAAGGCAGAATGTCAGGCGAAATCATTGCGGAAACGGTCGTCAGGATTCACAAGAATGCCATCCTCGATGGAAATGTGACGGCGAAGTCGATCGTGGTGGAGAAAGACGGAATCTTTTCGGGCCAGCTGGTGATTGGTAAAGCAGATCTTACTCAAGCGGAGTTGCTCCCTCAGCAAAAAGTAGCTGCGCCGAGCGAAAGCGCGCCGGCAACGGAGCCGCCTGTTGCTGACCCGCTTCCCGCGACCTAAGTTCGGTTGATGCAAAAACTGCGACCGCGCAGTCCGTACGAAAAGCTCGGCGGATACGTTCATCTGCCGCGTTTGATCGACAAAGCAAAGCTGCACCGGAAGGGTTTGCTCAACGGCTACAACTATAAGACGGTCGGCTTCGACAAGCATTTGCTGGCCTTCTTGAAATTAAACGGCGAAGCGTTTGAAGAAGCGGCTAATCGTTTGGAGGACGATAAATCGATTCTCGACTGGGTGAGGCAGAATGGGGTCGGACACTCCGACGAAGAGATCGAGCACTGGAACAAGGAAATGATTTCGCGGAACCCTGATACTGCGGCGAAAAAGGCGCGGTTCACGCACTTTCTCAAAGAGGTCGGCGGCAATGGTCGGAAAGACATTAGGACCTATTTTGATCTCATCGAATTCGATGAGGGCCGCCTAAAATGACGAAGCCTAATGACGTATGACCAATGAAGCTCGAATGCTCAAATGACGAAAAACCGAAGCGCGAACTTCTTTTTTCGTGATTCGGATTTTGTCATTGTTTCGACATTCGACATTCGTGCTTCGTCATTTGTCTAGTTTAACATCGACAATCAGTTGTTGAGCTTTGCGAAAATCTTGTTCGCCTCTTCGAGCGTTTCCTTGCTTCCGATATCGAGCCATTTGCCCTTGATCTGGTAAGTTTTTATCGGCTTGCGCATGTAGAGCCATTGCACGAAACGTCCGGGCTGGTCGGGATTGTTGCCGGCCGCGAGATAAGTCGTGAACAGCGGAAGGACACTTCGCGAGTAATAATAAAGAGCGATCGCGGCCAAAGTGCTTTGCGGTTTCTCCGGCTTCTCTTCGAAGTGGGTAATAATTCCCTCGGAGTCGGTCGTAATGTTCCCATATTTCTTGATCGCCTCCAGACTTCCGACGTCGTAAACTGCCACGGTCGCTTCCGATTTCTTTGCGAACTCAACGAAGCCGGTGAGCGGTTCGCTAAACAGATTGTCACCGGCCACCACGATCAGGCCGCTTTGCAAAATGTCGCCCTCGCGCGTCAAAGCCAAATTAATGTCACCGATCGCGCCCAACTTATCGTTATCACTGGTCGAGCCGTCATTGATGATTTTGAATCTGAAATGTGGATGTCGATCTCGATAAGCATCGGCCCAGGCATGAAAATCCGCGGCGAATTTTTCGTTCGTCACGATGTAAATCGTTTCCAAATCCGGGGTTTTCTCGAGATTGTCCATGACCCATTCGATGATCGGCTTGCCCGCGACTTCCAGCAGCGGCTTCGCCTTGTTGAGAGTGAGCGGATAAAGTCGGGTGGCGTACCCGGCCGCGAGCATCAGCACGTTCATGAAATTGACGTTCCGAGCGCGGCGATTTGCAGATGTTTCTGGAGCGCGGCAACGCGATGGGAATCGGTGACTTTGCCGCGCGTCGTTTCATCGACGACGTAAAACGTATCGATGGCGGCGCCGTTTTGCGTGCTGATGCGCGAGAGCGCGATATAAACATTCTCCCGTCCGAGACACGAAAGCAGTGTGTAGAGCAAGCCGATGCGATCTGGGGTTTGTACCTGGATGAGGGTGTAGGCGGGATGTGCTTTGTTATCCACGACGATACTCGTGGGAAATTCCACTTCGTGCCTGGGATGATGCTCATCCGGGCGTCCGACGCGTTCTATTAGCGGTCTGAAATCGAAGTCCTCCTTCTCGAGCGCGCTAGACAATGTCGTTTCCACTAAAGCAAGGTCTTTCGGGTCGGTCACGGCGTGCGCTTTCGTGTCGCAGACGTGAAAAATGTCCAGGACAGTCTGATCGCCACGCGGAAATATGTCCGCGCTCAAGATGTTGATAGGAACAACCGAAAAGGAACCGGCAATCTTGGCGAGCAGGTGCGGACGGTCCCATGTGCATATGGAGAAGTTCGTGTGACCTTGTTTGGGAAAAGACTCCCACGAAATCGCGGGCGTGAGCGGCCGGTCGCTCGTTGCCGAAACGTTTTCGAGAAATGATCGAAATAATTTTAGGTGCGTTACGATCTCTGGCACGCTCGAGGCGCGAAAATAACTGTCGGGCATGAAATCGAAATGAGCTTCAATCTCTTCCGTGTAATCGTCCGGCAAATGTTGGGCGGCGGCGGCGCGTAGACTTTCTCGCTCGATCTTGGTTTGCTCGTGGTATGACTTTTGGTTGGCCAAGTATTGCGAGGCGGCGTGGTAGAGTTGCCAGACGAGCGACTCCTTCCAATCCGACCACCCCTCGGCGCTCGTGCCCCGACCGTCGGCCAATGTCAGCAACATGAGGGCATCAAGATTCCTTTGGTTCTTCACAAGGTTGGCAAATTCCACAACCGTGGCTGGATCATCGAGATTTCTTTGCTGTGCCATGTTTGAAAGCGTGACGTGATGATCGACCAAAAGGATGAGCGATTTGCGCTGTTCCGGCGAAATCTGCAATCGGGTGGCAACTCTTTGCGCGAAGAGAGCGCTCGCTTCCGAATGCGGACGCGCGCCGACCGCCTTGCCCGTGTCGTGCAGGAGCAAAGCGAGATAAAGAACGAACGGATCCTCGAGCGATTCGAATAATCGCCGGTATGACACGAATTTGGGCTCTTGCGTGCGCGCGAGTTCGTCCAGCTTGTCGATGCAAACCAACGTGTGTTCATCCGCCGTGTAGCGATGAAAAAACTCATGCTGCACCAGGCAAGTAAGTTGACCGAATTCAGGAATATAACGTCCCAGGAAATCGACGCGATGCATCATGCGCAGGACGCGCCCGACATCGCCCTTTTGCATCAAGATCTCTCTAAACATTTCGCGCGGCGCTTTGGCGTAGCGGTAGGTCCGCGTGACTTGCCCGAGGCTGCGCGTGAGCAGATCCTCCAGCTCCGGGCTAAGATCGACATGGTGTTCTTGGGCGAGGCGAAACGAGCGCATCATCTCTTCCGGGTTTTTCGCGAAAAGATCGCGTTCGTTGGCGTGAAGCTGCTCGTTGCGGCTATAAAACGCTCCAAATCGCGTCTCGTTACCTCGGCGCATCGGCAGGAAACCGAGCAGGGAACGCGTCCACGCCGTGGAATAGCCGCTCGCGAATTGCTCCGTGATTCGCTCGGTCACGCGAAAAATATTCCGCGTGTGCTCATAATATTCTCGCATGAAAGCCTCACTGCGCAGTTGCGGCCGTTTTTCGCGATAATTCAGGCGCTGCGCGATTTGCTCTTGAAGATTGAGATGCAAAATGTCGGAAGCGCGGCCCGTCGCGTAATGCAGATCGGTCCGCACCCGCAAAAGAAAATCGTAGGCGTTCTCGATCCGCCGCTGATCGGTTTGGCTCAACCAGTCTTTCCCGACCAGATGCGTGGTGGTGAGCGCGCCCTCCTTGAAATACGACATCCAAAGCAGATTCTGATAATCACGCAGGCCGCCGCAGCCGCTTTTCACATGCGGTTCCTGCAAGTAAACGCTGTTGCCGTACTTGTGGTGGCGTGCCACTTGGTCTTGCATGCGCAGCTCCACGTATTCACGCTCGTAACCAGCCACGCATTTTAAGCGAAACTCTGTGCGAAATTCGGCCGCGAGCAGCGGATCTCCCGCCAGATAACGCGATTCCAGCATCGCCGTTTTTGTCAGCATGTCGCGGTTGGCCTGCGCGATCGCTTCTTTGATCGAACGCGTGGAATGTCCAACTTTGAAACCAATGTCCCAAAGCAAATACAGGATTTGTTCCACCATTTGCTCGATGTAAGGCGAGATCCGTCCGGCGCTTTGCCGGTGCAACAACATGACATCGACGTCGCTGAACGGATTCAGCTCGCCGCGGCCGTATCCTCCCAAAGCGATCAGAGCAAGCGCGGTTTCCGTTGTCCCCGTTTCCTTTTGCGCCGCCGCCGTCGCAGCCGTGAAGGCATGCTGGAGCAAAACGTCGACCAGATCGACGCGACGCGCACAAATCTCCCGGCCGCTGCCGCCGGCTTGATGTTTCAAGCGCAAACGGTGTTCCTCGATCTTAAGAAATTTTTTGTAAATGGGGAGAACTTCGGTCGGACGTTGCGCGCCCGTAACGGCGAGCTGGTTCTCGGCGTGGGCCAGGACTTGGTCGAGATGTCGAGCCATTACATGTCGATCTTAGCGCGGGGTTGCGACAGCGCCAGCGCTCTGTCGCCGCTCGTCGCGGCGAGCACGGCGCCGATGTTGAAATTTTGCGCTCGTTGCCTCGTCCAGTCTCCTGCGCGCCAAAGCGCTTCGGCGCCGGGGCGAGGACGACGGCTACAGTTTGATCGCGTAGCGCTTCATCTTGTTGTAAAGCGTCGGCCGCTGAATTCCGAGAAGTTGTGCCGCTTTCTTTTTATTGCCGTGGCACTGCGCGAGCGCCTGGAGGATCGTTGCTCGCTCGACGTCGTCCAGACTTTGGACACCCTGTTGGGCCGGAGCGGTTCGCTCCGTTCGCTGTAGCGCGGCTGGCAACTGAACTTCGGCCGGGAGCTCTTTTACGCCGATCAGGTTCTGACGCGCTAGCACGACCGCGTATTCTATGGCGTTTTGCAGTTCGCGAACATTTCCCGGCCACGAGTAATCGAGCAGTTTCTGGAAAGCATTTGGCGCCACTGCTGGCTCGGATTTGCCGAGCTGCTCGGCGAATTGTTTCACAAAAAACGCGACCAACGGCGGAATGTCTTCTTTACGTTCGCGGAGCGGGGGCACCTCGATCTGGAAAGTGTTGAGACGATAATACAAATCGGACCGCAGCCGATTCTCCGATAACGCTTGCGCGATCGCCCGATTGGTCGCGGCGACAAGACGAAAATCGGCCTTGAGCGTGCGCGTGCTGCCGAGCGATCGATATTCGCGCTCTTGCAGCACGCGCAGAAAGCGAGTCTGCAAATCCGTCGGCATTTCTGAGATTTCATCGAGAAACAAAGTGCTCCCGCTCGCGGCCGCGATTATTCCCGGAAAATCGTTCGTCGCTCCGGTGAACGCGCCCTTCACGTATCCAAACAGTTCGCCCTCGATCAACGTTTGCGGAAATGCCGCACAATTCAATTTCACCATCGCTTTTTCCGCGCGCCGGCTTCGGCCGTGGATCAGATTGGCGATGATCTCCTTGCCGACACCGCTCTCGCCCGTGATCAGCACGTTCGCTTCCGACGGCGCCATCGCGTTGATCAACTCCTCGATTTGCTGCATCGCTTTGCTCTTGAAGATCGGCACCCATCGCGTCTCCACCGCTTCCAGCCGTTTCTCTAATTGCTGCGTCTTTTGCCGGAGCGCTTCGGTCTCGCGCAAGAGCGATTGTTTCTCGAGCGCCTTGTCCACTAGACTGAGCAGCTCTTCCGGCGCGTACGGTTTGCTGATGAAATGGTAGGCGCCGCGTTTGATCGACTCGATTGCGTTACTCAGCGTGTCGTGTGCGGTCAAAATGACCACCTGCGTGTTGGGATGCTCCGTCTTGATTTGATCGAGCATTTCTAATCCTTCCGCGTCGGGCAATTGCAGATCGAGCAAGACGAGGGATGGCGATTTCTCTCTGAGAACTTTCAGACCAGCCGCGGCCGTCGCCGCTGTGTCCACCTTGTAATTGTGCCGGCTCAGCAGCGCTTTGAGCGTGAGCAAAATGGGGCGCTCGTCGTCCACGATCAAAATACGCCGGTTCTCAGCAGCCATAGGCAAAGCTTATCGCAAGGCGAGCATTGACGCCCGCAAACTCACTTTTCCACCGGCGAAATTGGCAACGTAATCGTGCTAACAAGTGCCGATGCCGTTGGATCATATTGTGCTCGCAAATCGCCGCCGTGGGCTTCGAGGATAGCGCGCGCCCGATTGAGGCCAAGACCATAATGACCTTGCCGGACTTTCCCAAACGGCTGGCGTCCCCAATTTTCGGTCGGTGATTGGAAATCGGTTTTTGGTTCGCGCAGAGTGAAAACAAAGTTGCCATTGTCGATCTTAGCCAGAGCGGAGAGAGAATCTTTAGTCCGTTCATGCTGGAAAGCGTTTGTGAAAAGTTCGATGAACGCTTGTTGCAAAAGTTGCGGATCGACCTCGAACAGCGCGTCACCCGTTTGCGCTTCCCATTTGATCGCACCGCTTTCGGCCGGAAAATCTTTGGCAATCCTTGCGCGCAGATCTTCCATAAAATCAGACACGCGATATGGCATCTTGTTTGCCCTGATCTGACCGAGCGCACCCGCGAGTCCCTGCAAACTGCTGGCAAGCTTCGCGATCATCTCGCGCAATCGTTTGACCTCCTGTTTGAGCTCTTCGTTATCACTCGTTAGCTCGCCGAGGAAGGCCGCTTGCAATTCCGCCGCGTTCAGGTCGTTTCGCAGATCGTGGCTGAGCTGCCGAACGAAGCGGACAACGTTGTCCCACGAAACGGTGAGGTCTGATTGATTTTCCACCCCTTCTTTCAATTTATTTGGTCAGTGAAAATTTGTCGTCGCCCGGATGTTCACCTTTCGAAACCCGCATGCGCGAATCGTTGCTCGCGAGATGCCGCAAAACGTGAAACACGTCTTCGGGATCAGCCTGAAGCGATCGCGCCATCTCCTCCGCGGTCTTCCCCGATTCTGAAAGTTGGGCACGCACTTGGCTTTGCAACTCGAGCAGTTTGGTTGCCGCCTTCTTGCCCGCTTCCACTCCCGGTTGATGATAGGCGTTGATGTTCACAAGCGATCCGTAGAAACCGACCGCGCGTTCGTAAAGCGCGATAAGCGCGCCGACACTGAATGCGTTCACGTCCGAAATGCTCAGTGTGATCGATTCGCGCCCTTTTTCGTAAAGGGCCGAGCGCGTTCCGCGCAAAAATCCTTCCAGATAATCGCCGCTCGTAACTCCTTTCTCGACTTCGAAACGCTCACCATGTGCGCCACGAGACGAATGCGTCCGATTGGCGGATCGATCTTGTCCGACTTCAATGAATGTGATGAAGAAGTTAGGCACACCGTCGCGCAACTGCTGCACGTAGGCGTGCTGATCGGTCGAGCCTTTGTTGCCGTAAACCGCGATCCCCTGGTGCACAACGTTGCCGTCCAGGTCCCTTTCCTTACCCAGCGATTCCATGACCAGTTGTTGCAAATATCTGCTGAACAACATCAATCGATCTTTGTAAGGCAGAATCACCATGTCCTTCTCGCCTTTGCCGTTCCCAGCGTGATACCACATCAAGGCCAGAAGCATGGCGGCATTTTGCGCGAGTTCGGGAGAACGCGTGTGTTCGTCCATCGCGGCCGCGCCCGCCAGGAAATTGTCGATCTTGAATCCTTGCAGCGCCATCGGCGCGAGACCGACTGCGCTCATGATCGAGGTGCGGCCACCGACCCAATCGTGCATCGGGAAACGTATCAGCCATCCATTCTTCTCCGCGTTTTTGTCCAAGTCGCTGCCCACACCGGTGACGGCAATCGCGTGCTTTGGGAAAGGAATGTTCTTCTCTTTGAACTTCGCTTCCGTCTCCAGCATCCCATTGCGCGTCTCTTTTGTCCCGCCGGATTTTGAAATCACGATCACGAGCGTCTCTGAAAGGCGATTGTCGATTTTGGCGAAGACACGATCGAAGCCGTCGGGATCGGTGTTATCCAAAAAATAAATGTCCATCGGATCGGCTGCCGATCCGAGCGCATCGGCGACAAATTGTGGACCGAGCGCGGACCCGCCGATCCCGATCAAAAGAATGTGCGCGAATTTCTTTCCATTCGCTGCCACGATCTTTCCGGAATGAACGTCGGCGGCGAATGATTTGATCCGCTTATTCGTTTCTTCGATATCGCGGCGCAGGTCCGCGTTCGGCGCCAGCGCCGGATTGCGCAACCAGTAGTGACCGACCATGCGCTTCTCATCCGGATTCGCGATCGCGCCCGCTTCCAATTCACGCATCGCTCGAAACGCCTTGTCGATCTTCGGCCTCATCTGGCCGAAGAAATCGTCGGCGAATTTCATCCGGCTGATATCGAGGGAAAGATCGACATCGTCATAACGGAGAAAATACTGCTGAAACCGCTGCCAGAGCGAGGACGACGCCATGCCTCAGCTAAGCGGAAAATGCCGCCGAGCAAAAGGGCGAAGATTTGAGTTAGACAGGATTAACAAGATCCTGGGGATTCAATCCAGTTCGTCCTGTAAATCCTGTCCTTCTTCAATCTACTTCGATGGCGTCGGCGCCTTGTCCGGCGCGTTCTCGCGCTTGACTGGCACCTGCTCTTGCGGCGCGACTTCGTATTCCGGTTTGGGCACGCCCATCAGCCAGTGGTCGAACCAGCCAACAATGTTTTGCAGGCGCTCGACCCGATGCCACGGCTGCCCCGAGCGATTGAGTTCGTGCGACTCGTTCGGAAAGCGCACCATCACCGTCGGAATTTTTCGAAACTTAAGTGCGCGAAACATTTCCTCTCCACCCGCGCTGGGCGGCGTGCGATAATCGTTCTCGCCCAGGATGAACATCATCGGCGTCTTTACATTCTTAATATAAGTGATGGGCGATCGCGCCTTGAAATCTTCCTCGGCCTCAAACGGTGGCGCTTTGAACCAGTTCGGTTGAAAGAGAGTAAAATCGGCCGTGTACCACCAATGAATCCAGCTCGCGATGTCGCGTTGCGACACTGCCGCGGCGAACCGCGTCGTTTGCCCAACCACCCAGTTCGTGAGCAGACCGCCGCCGCTTCCGCCGGTCACGCCCAGCTTTTTGTCGTCGATATAGCCGCGCTTGATCATCTCATCCACGCCGGCCATGAGATCTTTGTAATCGTCACCTGGGTAATGATACTGAATGACGTTGCCAAAATCTTGGCCGTAAGTGGTGCTGCCGCGCGGATTCGGATACAACACCACGTAACCTTTTGCCGCCATCCACTGAAATTCGTGCGCGAATACATAGCCATAGGCCGCGTGCGGGCCGCCATGGATATTCAGGATCAACGGGTATTTTTTGACCGCATCAAATCCCGGTGGCTTTTGCACCCAGGCCTGCACTTTCTTGCCATCGAAACTTTGATACCAAATCTCTTCCGGCTCGGTCAGATTGAGCTTGGAGAAAAGTTCGTTGTTCATGTGGGT